>Ga0310786_10013398_pt1 | contig 10116 bp, 8 predicted proteins | sample AusTroGonzalo_MG_FD_203881 | JGI IMG/M metagenome (GOLD analysis project Ga0310786, IMG submission 203881) | Bovine rumen microbial communities from tropical cattle in Woodstock, Queensland, Australia - Gonzalo_03 (v2) (version 2) | ecosystem: Host-associated > Mammals > Digestive system >... | reverse complement strand
ATCTTTCTAAGACGGAAATGCAGCCAGAGCGAAAAAGCCTTGCCAATCGGAGTTTTGTGGCAGTTCATAAAATACTCAGTTTTTCTTAGCAGGCGTTCATACTGCCAGATTTCATCGCCCGCAATTCTCGGGCGCTTTGTTTTTTTATAAAGAGCAATTCTGTCCTGCTCCAGATAGTGTTTATAATCAGCCCTGCTCTGTATCATTAATAGCTTCCCCTTTTATCTCTTCGCCGCTAACTGCGCGATATAAATAATCGCTGCTTGATTCCCTGAGTTTGTCAATATACTGATAAACGCTGTCGTAGTCGATATCCTCGCCTCTGTCAAGAAGATTATCCTCGGTAAGCGTTCTGTCGCCGATACCGAACTGTTCAAGTAACGCGCCGATTTTCTTGATTCGCGCTTTGATTGAGGCGTAAACCTTAAAGTTTTTGCGCGAAAGGATTGAGAAAACAACGCCGTGGAAGGTTCCTGTGTAAACGTATTCAGCGTGCCTGAAAAGCTCTGCCCATTCAAACGGAGTTATTCTGATTGAAACGCGGGTATAAAGCTTATCATATTCGCCTGCACCAAGAACCTCGTAGCCCTTTTCAACTGCATCCTTGATAATTTTTTCCTTCCAGGACTGCGGAAGTCCGTTGCAGTAATAGAAAAGTATATAGGGATTGCGGGTGTAATATCTTATTCTTTCGTTTCTAACAACGGGTGAAGGAGTGAGGAAGGTCGGGTCGCAAACAAGGCGGGGCGTGATTCCAAGCGTTGTTTTGCAAAGATTCTGCGCGCCCTTATCACGTGCTGAAAGCGCGGTGAAACCCTTCATTGCCTCGTAAACCTCTTTCGGGACTCCCTCTATTCCGTCTGCCTTGCCCGTGCTCGGCGCATATGCAACAATGCGCTTTGCATTAAGCCCTGCGCTGTATTTGATAAGAAGATAGCTCTTCGGATCAAGATAGTTCCAGACCTCATCGCTGCCGATAACAATGCAGTCGAGCTCAAGCGCGTTTATATCCTCGGCGCTGTATACCTTCTTGGACTTTGCCATATACTGATTTCTGCAATCATGGAAAACAATCGGCTGCAAAGCCTTGCGAAGCCACGATTTCGGCGTTTCCTTATCGGGATAAATGCGGAAAAAGCCCGCAGTGTTGATTATGTTATGCTTTTTAACTATGTAGTCGATAACGTAAATATCGTCCTCGGGAAAGAGCTCTCTTAGCTTTTCCTGAAGCGACCAGGTTTGCATAAATGCGCCGTAGTTATTGATATTATGATGAGTAAGAATTCCTATTTTCATTTTTTCCCTCTTGGATTTTTGAATACAGGTTTAAATATAACTCCTGCATTCTCTTTGCCTCTGTTTCGATATCATAGCCTGCCTTCTGAAGCTCAGCCCTGCGGCTTACCCTTTCAGTAGGCTTAATATTAAGAATTGCCTGAGCCCATTTTTTCGGCTCGTCATAAAGTCCTAAGAACTGAACGTTCTGCGTGATTTTAACCTCGGGTGTTATTGTGTCGGTCAGAACGCAGGGCAAATCCGCCGCCTGCGCTTCAATCGCAACAACGGGCAGGCCCTCATAAAGCGAGGTCATAACAAAAACGTCAATCGCGCTGTACCACTCGTTTACGTTGCTGAGAACTCCCGTAAAGGTTATTGAATCAGTAATACCGAGGTTTTCCGCCTGCTGTCTGAGTTCGTTTTCAAGTTCACCCGTTCCTATTAAAACAAGATGGGTGTTCGGATTGATTTTCTGAATTTCTGCAAAAACGTCGAGCAGCTTTTTCTGGTTTTTCTGCGCCATCATTCTTCCGACGTTGCCGATAACGAGCTTGTCGCCGAAGCCGTATTTCTCACGGATTTCATCTCTTATTTTCTGATTGAACGTGAAATTATCAACGTCTATTGCGTTGTGAATAAGCTCGTTTGAATTATTCCATCTCTTTTCGGAGAAATAAAACTCGCCTGCCGCATTTGAACAGCCCCAGTAATCGGTTGCCGCATATTTTATCATCGGACGCATAAGCTTTTTAAGCTGATTCTTTAAACCCACGGGAACAGCTGTTGCGTGTGCATGGGCGATTCGAATCGGCACTTTATTTTTCTTTGCCGATTCAAGCGCATAAATCATAAGCGAACCGTTGTGGGTGTGAATAATACGGTATTCGGGGTGTTCATTAAGGAGTTCGGTCATAAACTTTGCATATTTGCGGTAGCTCATAAAGCCCGGCGATACGAATATTCTGCCCCCCAGCGAGCGGATTTCCTCATCGTATGCGCCCTTATCGGGCTTGTTGCAAAGAAAGTCAAACTGAACCTTGTCGCGGTCCATATGCCTATAGAAATTCATAAGCATCGTTTCAATGCCCGCGCGGTCCATATTGCTAACCGAATGTAGAATTCTTATCATAAGTGCCTCTGTTTTGTGTTTTAGATAAATAAATCGTTTTCCCTCGAGGGCGCGCTCATTCTCGGCTTAACCCTCTGGAGTCTGTCGCGTGTTCTTTTGTTGTAGCGCCATTTCTGAATAGGGTTCATCTGAAGCCTATTTGTATGTCGCAGGGGAACTTCCTTAACGGGGTCAAAGAAGAAAGACATCGGTATCATTCTGATAACCATACTCGACCAGTAGTAAAACATCGTGTTATCCGTCATATAGGTTATCAGCATATAGACGTTTATTGCCATAAAGCAAACGGCAACCTTTTCTCCGCATCGGCTGATATACCAGTGAGTCTGGAAAACATAGTAAATAAGTATCCAGCCGAGGAAACCCCAGAAGCCCATTTCAACGTACATTTTAAGAATGTCGTTATGCACCGCCGTAATAGAAACAACCTGGTCCTTCGTTCCCTTCATACTTTTGAGAAGCTGAACGCAGAACTCATATCCCTTTCCGCGGTACGAGGGCTTAACCTCATAGAAGTTTGAAATATAGTCGTATATTTTTTCTCTTCCGTTAAGCTCTATATCGTGGTCCATAAGGAACTGCGTGAAAATTCCCTTTTGGATTATATAGATATAGAAATAACAGAAAGCAACAATCAATAATGCTGTTACAACAAGAATACGTCTCTGATTTCTTGCCGCAAGCAGCTTGCAGAAAAACGCAAACGCAATTCCAAGCGCGAGGCTGAGAAAAGCAATACGCTTCAAACCTGCAAAGAAAAGGAAGAGCGCAATTCCTGCATAAAGATATCTGAATCTTTCGCCAGGGCAGAAGAAAAGAAAATAAATCAGAAAAACGCCCATAACGAAAGTTATATCGTGAATTTCAATTGCTCTGATAAAGGTTGAATTAGTGATAACGTCGTTATCGCCGAAGGACGTGATGTTTGCAATCATATCCTTAATTGCGCCGCCGATACCCGTTGTTGCCGCACCGAGACCGATTATGGCAAAGTTCGCAGCCGCAATACCGAAGAAGGTATATTTCGCCGCTTTTTCTTCAAAGAGATAAACCGCCGAGCAGACTATTGCAATATTCAGCAGCTGATAGGAAATCTTTGAAATACCTTTGAAGATATAGGCAAAGGACTGCAAATCAAGAATCCAGATAAACAGCGAGCAGAAAATCATTCCGATAATAACTAATGAAAAAAGTATTCCGAATCTGAACAGCGCCTTGAAATTCTTGAAATTTCCCGACCAGAGAACGTAGAGCGCTGCAAGTCCGAGCGCGCCTGCGGAAATAACCTTTGGAATCGCACCAAGCGCAACGTTGAGCACCTTATAATCGCCCATTGCGGCGCCGAAGATAAAGAATATGTACAGCCCTATGAATATCTTTGAGTTTTTTGTGTATAACTCTTTGACGTTTTCACTCATACTCTTTTACCCGAAGATTTTTGCAATGCGCTTATATGCGCCGCAAAGCTTTGAGAACGCCTTATCGTTGCCGACGAATTTATCAAGCGCAGAAAAGCGCTTTTTTCTTATAAGTTTGACAACAAGAAGCCATTCCCATCTGTCCGAAGCCTTGGGGTTGAAGTTTTCGATGGCTGTTTTATAAGGCTGTGTTTCGATGAATGAAAGGAAATCCGCTTTGCGTTCTTCCTTTGATTTCGGATTATCCTTATGGAATATATTAAGTCGCATATAATCAACCGTAACCGAAATAATGCGGTGATTCTGATAACGCAGCTCAACGTCCTCATCTTCGGGATAAAACCTGTTTTTGTCTTTATCAAGCCAGTCAAGAAGCGAATTGAAAATCGGGAGCAAATCCCTGCTGTATCTGCGGGTTATTCCCTGGGGATTGCCGCGGTAGAAATACATAACGTAGGGAAGATATGCAATCTTTTTTGCATAGAAATAAGTTTCTGTGTTAAATACTGAATCCTGCGCCTTTTTCTGTCCGGGTGGGAATATGAGCTTGTTTTCAACAAGAAAATCCCTGCTGTATATTGCGCCCCACGCTGCGTGATAGAACGCGCGCTCCGATAAGCCCAGCTGCTTGCTCATCTGATTATCAAGACAGAGGCAGGAAATGCTGAGCGTTCTTCCTGCGCCTTCGGGAAGCAGAGTCAGCTCTTTTACGGAGCAGGGCTCGTCCGACGGAAGCTCGGTTATAAATTTTAATCTGTCGTGAATGATGATATCCGCATCACTTTCGCAAAAGCGAAGAGCAGTTTCAACAAAATGTGAGGAAAGCACGTCGTCGCCGTCCGCAAAGAAAACCCATTTGCCGCGGGCTTCTTCAATGCTGCGGTTTCTCACTCTGCTGAGACCGCCGTTTTCGCCCATATTGATATAGCGTATACGGCCGTCTGACGCTTCATACTCCCTGCATACCTCGCCCGAATTATTTGTTGAGCAATCGTCAATCAAAAGCAGCTCGGTTTCATCGGTGAGCTGGGAAGCAATTCTCTCTATATGTGAACGTAAAAATTCTTCATCAAGATTATAAACTGCACTTGCAATACTGAGTTTAATGGGCATATCGGGTTCACCTTTAATATAAGAACTTAGATTTTGACTCACCCTATATAATAACAAATTAAAATTAAAATGCAATAGAAAAAATTAAAAAAGTATTACAATATTACAAAATTGTTTCATTTTCGATTTGCTTGACAAGCATTTTTAGGTGAAGTATAATAATCACCAGTTTATTATTTTAAATTTTTAGGAGTGTAGATATGTATAAAATCAAGCGCTTTTTCACCTATATCCGCGTTTTTCTGATAATGCTTGCAGCCGAGGCAGTCAGTTTGTTTGTTAAGCGCAAAAGCATATATAAAGACCTCTGGATTGTTTCGGAAAGAGGCGTTGACGCGCGCGATAACGCCTATCATTTTTTCAAGTTTTTAAGAAACGAACACCCCGAAATCAACTCGGTTTATATCATCTCAAAAGATTCGCCAGACAGAAACAAGGTTGCTCCTCTGGGAGAGCTTGTTGAATACGGAAGTTTTCGCCATTATCTCTGTTTTATTCTTGCAAAGGTTAAGGTGAGCACGCATATTGACGGCTATTCGCCCGACATTCTCTTTTTCCATAAATTCGGAAAGCTCTTCCCCGATAAATCAAAGAGGATTTTTCTTCAGCACGGAATTATAAAGGACGATTTGGCATTCTGCCACGCAGACCAGACGAATATTGATATGTTCACCTGCTCCGCCGTTCCCGAATTTGAATTTATTAAGGATAATTTCGGCTATCCCGACGGCGTGCTTGTTCTCAGCGGAATGTGCCGCTACGACAATCTGAAAAAGACCGAAGAGCCCACAAAGAAGATTCTCTTTATGCCAACCTGGCGTTCAAAGCTCAGAACCTGCACCCAGAGCACCTTTGAGCAGAGCGACTATTTCAAGGAATATAACTCCTTCTTAAACTGCAGAGAGCTTGCAGATATGCTTGAAGAATACGACTACGAGCTTATTTTCTATCCCCATTTTGAGGTTCACCGTTTTCTTGACAGCTTTGATTCAAACAACAGCAGGGTTAAGATTGCGGATTTCAAAAATAACGACGTTCAGGAGCTGCTCATCAACAGCGATATTCTTGTAACCGATTATTCAAGCGTGTTCTTTGATTTTGCATATATGAGAAAGCCCGTCGTTTTCTTCCAGTACAACGAAGAGGAATTCAGAACGGGACATTATAAAGAAGGCTATTTCAACTATAAAAGAGACGGCTTCGGCGAAATTGCAAAAACAAAAGAGGCTGTTATAAACAGCCTCCGTGCTCTAATAGAAAACGGACTAAATCCCGATGAGCTCTATCTTGAAAGAATGAACTCTTTCTTTGCGTTTAACGACAGAGAAAACTGCCGACGCAATTATGAAGCAATCTGCGATTTGCTTGATTAATCCTTTGAGCTCTTTTCTAATTTTTTAACTATTTTATCCATACCGACAATGTGCAGCGCAAACGTGCAGGCATCCTTGAATTCGGGCAGGAAACTGTTTCCTGCAACGTAAACGATAACCGAAACAACGGAGCCGATTATGCCGTAAACGATGAGCGCAGGTATGCCCTCAAGCGCGATTTTTTTGCAGATTAAATAAACGATTGCGCTTGAAATCGCGGTTAAAATCCACGACCACGCAAGCTTAAGCATATAACGCGACTGCTTTTCTTCGGTGAAATAATGCTTAAAGAGGATTCTTGTTCCCCAGGTGCCTTCGATGCACACCATACAGAAAATTGTTGAGAACATAACTCCGCTGACGCCGAAGATTTTAACAAAAAGAATGTTTAAAACGAGGTTTGAAACCGTTTCAACAATAGGACGGTAGCGGTCCTGCCACCAGAGACCTGCCGCCTGACGGTACAAATGGCAGACTCTTACAAAATGCGTTGAGAAGAAATAGATGCAGAAGATAAACATTATTCCGTCATCAAACATCATTTTTTCACCGAGCCACAGCTTCATAAAAGGCTGTGTGCAGCCGACGAGACAAACCGTCAGCCACGAGGTAAGCCCCATATAGAGAAGCTGGAGCTTTTTGAAATCCTTGTAATTCTTCTCTTTTGATTCAACAACTATTGAGTTTCCGACCGAAGCGGTTACGCTGTTTGAAACGAGAATCATAATGCCCGAAATTGCATTGATTATGTAGTAATAGCTGTTATATTTTGCAAGAATCGTCAGTCCGAGAAAGGCTGAAAGAACGATACTGTCCAGCGAATTTCTGAAAACGAAGCTCAGCTTGTGAAGAAACATTCCTGCACAGCGTTTCTTGATTGCATTGATTTCATCCTTCGGAACGGAACCCTCGCATTTATACTGCGGGTACATTTTTACCGAAAGGAAATACGTTGCCAGATTCTTTAAAAGAGTTGTAAGCGGAAGAACGATGCAGTAAAAATAATAGTTTCTGAAAATGATTATTGCAATTATCTGAAGCGCGGTTCCGCCGATTTTGAAAACGGAATAAAGATTGTTGTTCACCGAATACTTCTGGTCAGCCGTAAACAGCGAAGAACGGTATGCAAACAGCATATACGAGAGAACCGTGTTTGAAAGATTTATGAAAAACAAAACGTATAAATTGACGTCGCTTGGCAAATCTTTCTTAACAATCATCGGCAAAAAAGGCGTTATTATCAAGCCGAGAACAACCATAATTGCCGCTATCCAGCGATAAACGGTTCGATATAATTTCAGCAGAGCGCAAACTGCTGCCGTATCGTTTTCGGCAAGCGGTTTATACATACTGTATACCATTGCTGAGCCGATACCGAGCTCGGTTAATGAAAGAATTTCAAGAATTGAAACAAATAAACTGTCGAGTCCGAGGTATACCTCGCCAAGATATTTGATAAGCACCGTTCGCATAATAAAGCTGCTCAGCATAATAACCAGCTTATTAACGACCGACGTTATAATATTCCGTCTTGCGTGTTGAGTTCTTGTTGCCATAGGTTTCCTCCTGAATTACGCAACTATCGTTAACAGGCAAGTATTATATCACAATCCAAAGCATATATCAACAGTGTTGGAGGAAATATGAAGAATTGCATTAATATCGAAAGCAAAAAAGACTGCTGCGGATGCTCCGCATGTCTGAACGCCTGCCCAAAGGGTGCAATAAGTATGAAGGAGGATGAAGCGGGCTTTATCTTCCCCGAGGTTGATGAAAATCTCTGCATCTCCTGCGGCAAATGCAAAAAGGTTTGCGTTTTCGGTGAAAAAAACATCGGCGCTGCCGAAGGCGAGCCCGAGGTTTACGCCGCAGTTTCCAACGACAAAGAGGTTCTTGAAACCTCATCATCGGGCGGAATTTTCACCGTTCTTGCAAACTCGGTTCTGGAAAGCGGCGGAGCTGTTTTCGGCGCAGCGTGGAGCGACGATTTAACGCTTCATCACGTCTGCGTTGAGGATAAAAACTACCTTGAAAAGCTTCGCGGCTCAAAATATGTTCAGAGCTCAACAGAGGATACTTTTTCGCAGGCAAAAGCCATACTGAACGACGGCAGAAGCGTTTTATACTGCGGTACACCCTGCCAGATTGCAGGGCTTAAGGCGTTTCTCGGCAAGGATTACGAAAATCTTTTAACGGTTGATATTATCTGCCACGGCGTTCCGAGTTTAAAAATGCTCCACGACGATTTAAAGGCTGTTGCAGGCGATAAATACGCCAATATCAAGGATGTTAAATTCCGTGATAAAAGCAAGGGATGGGCTGTTAAAGGCGCAATTACGACCGACGGCAAGCTTATTAAGTACGACGCGGGAACCTCGCCCTATTACTTCTTTTTCCTCAAGGGCGGAATTTACCGCGAGAGCTGCTATAACTGCCGTTTTCCGAGCGAAAACCGCCAGGGCGATATAACCCTCGGCGATTACTGGGGCGTTCCGCTTGCCCTTGTTGATGAAATGGGTGATGTTAACCCCGACAAGGGAATTTCCTGCGTTCTTGTAAACACAGAAAAAGGCAAGGAATATTTTGAACTTATCAAGCCCTCAATATCCTTTGCAAAATCAAGCAGAGAAAGCGCAGAAAAGAGAAACAAGCAGTTAACCGCGTGCAGCACCCACCTGCCCGAGCACGAAACGCTTCTTGCCGGATATGTTGAAAAGGGCTATTCCGCATACAAAGAAGCATACGGCAAGCACACAAAGGACCATATTATCCGCGGTGTTAAAAATATGATTCCCGCAAAAATCAAGAGAAAGATTAACGACATAATGGGATAAAAAACCAACAAATATTTCTCAACACCAGTTGAAAAACATTCTTTTATATGCTAACATATATAGTATAGTTTCCAAAACCCCCGCAAAAAGAGGTGTTAAAATGCCTTATCTTGAATACGGAACAATTGACGAAGCAACGGAAAAAAGGCTTAAGGAAATTGTTGAAAACAAATCCTTTAAGTCTTACTGGCGCAAAAAGCGCGCATTCGACATTTTCTTCTCGTCAATTCTCCTTGTGTTTGCAGCTATTCCGATTGTTTTGGTTGCAATTGCAATATTTATTGACGACCCTCACGGAAGTCCTTTTTATAAGCAGATAAGAATCGGCCGCCACGGCGAAGAATTCTATATGTTTAAATTCAGAACGATGTACGTTGACGCCGATAAGCGAAAAGCCGAGCTTATGGAACAAAACGAGATGGACGGACCCGTTTTCAAAATGAAGGACGACCCGCGTATCACCCGTCTCGGAAAATACCTGCGTAAGCTTTCAATTGACGAGCTTCCCCAGTTTTTCAACGTTTTTGCAGGCCATATGAGTTTGGTTGGACCCCGTCCGCCGCTCCCGAATGAGGTTGCCGAATACAAGGATTATCACAAGCTTCGTCTTATCGTAACTCCGGGCATAACCTGCGACTGGCAGATTGCAGATAACCGCAACGATATTCCCTTTGACGAATGGGTTGAAATGGATTTGAAATACATAGAAAACCGAACTACTCTCGGCGATTTAAGAATAATTTTCAAAACCCCGTTCGCAATGCTTAAAGCAACAGGAAGATAATAAAAAGACCGCGATTTCTTTTGAAATCGCGGTCTTTTATTTTGCTAATCACGCATAAATAAATCCCTTGTATAAACCTTGCTCTGAACGTCGTCAAGGCATGAATCATATCTGTTTGCAATAATAACGTCGCTTCGGGATTTGAATTTTTCAATATCGTTTATAACCCTGCTTCCGAAGAAGGTTG
>Ga0310786_10013397_pt1 | contig 10116 bp, 17 predicted proteins | sample AusTroGonzalo_MG_FD_203881 | JGI IMG/M metagenome (GOLD analysis project Ga0310786, IMG submission 203881) | Bovine rumen microbial communities from tropical cattle in Woodstock, Queensland, Australia - Gonzalo_03 (v2) (version 2) | ecosystem: Host-associated > Mammals > Digestive system >... | reverse complement strand
ATCGTTCTTATGGGTTTCAGCAGACATTGCAATAGCCTTCAGATCACTAAGAGCGTTCTTAATGCACCGAGCACTCGCTTCAGAGGCATTCTGATAATGCATAGCCTCGCCACAGATCACAAACGTGCAGTAGTTGTACTCAGAAACAGCAGTCCAAAGCCCCTGATACTTGTTGTACTCACCTTTCGAGATAACAGCGCTCTCACGCTTGAAAAGTGTATCAGAATCGGAAAGGACTCGACGCGTAGCGCCGTCAATGTACTGAACCTTCTCGTTGAACTCATCCGTCAAAGCCTTAATCTTGTCGTTAAGAGTCTTCAACTCTTCAAAACGGACAATCAGATCCTTCACAGAAGAAGAAATCTCAGCAACGTAAGTATTCACGGTAATCTCCTTTTCTCAACACCCCTATTATACAGGAAAGAAAGAAGATGTCAAGTACTTTCTAAAGAATTCTTGTATTCATCGATCATATTGCACATGGTGTTGTACAACTTCTGAAGATGCTTCTTCTCGGTTTCATCAATATCACCCATATCGAGAACAATCTTCAAAGCATTTCTTAGAATAGTGCATTGAGTAATGGTAAACCCTATGACGTTTGGTTGATCATCTATCTTTTCGAGACAATCAATAATGTTGTCGAAAAATTCATGGGTATCTTCCATACCAAGATAAGCATGATCCGATCCCGTCGTTGCGTCATTAAGGCAAAAATACAGATCCTCGGTTGAAATAAGTTTATATCTCATTTTTACCACCTATTAACCCGTTCAATGAATTCGAATACATACGGAAATACGATTTGAAAGAACAACACCCACATTATGAGAAGCACAATGAAAACGAACATCCCAAAGATAAAGCCCAAACCATCTAGAATAGGGGTTGTCCATATGAATGTCATTTTTGATATAAAGAGTGTTGTGAATCCTGCGAAAGCAAGCGTCAAAACAGAACCACAAAAGCACAGAAATATTGTTCCTATCTTCTTTAGAGTAAGCATTCTATCACCAATCCATTTCAAAATCATACTGAAGGAAACGGGCATGTTCTCCCCGTGCTACTTTACCGAGAATACGTAGCAACTCTCTTCTCTTTGCAAAGTAAGGGTTCAGACCTACCTGAAACGTGTCTAGATACTTCAGAACCATTTGCATAGCAACAGACATCTTGAAATCGGAGTCATAGTAACCCAACTCTTCAAACATCTCTTCTGACATCTTTTGCTCAATCGCTTTTAGGATAGTCACCGAACTTCTCCTTAATGTATAATTACCAAAACTCCATTGTGTCAAAATCGGCATGCGTCATATCGCGTTCTTTAAATTGGTCAAGAAATTCGATAGCGCCGTCCAATGTGTTGAAAATCTGTTCATATCCATCATCATCTACAGCATAGACTACTACCCTAAACCTCATATCGGACGTTTTGGACACATTGAAAATGCACCACTTAGTACCATTTTCACACTCGAACGGTGGATAGAACGTATTATCCTCTACAGAGATAGCACCATAAAGAATAAAATGTGCATGCTTGCCCGTTTCGTTCCTTACAAACTCTTTGCAAGTATTTCGATCAATCCATTCGTCTCGCAAAAATGTATTGTCGTAAAGAACCGTCATTTCTAGTAGCCTCCAGAAAGATAGAATCCGTTCTCACGATCATACATTTCAGAAATATAGTCTTCGGTAAGATTTTCCAAAACCTCACCAATAGTCTTATGATCTGCAAAATCACCGCCATTGATCCATGTAGTCCTGTAGCACGTCAGCCACGGGGAATAGTAAGGCTTTTCTCTCTTGGAATCTTCTTCATAGTCATAGGTCTGACATTTCTTTCCCAAAAGTTCACCTACGTACGAAGACATATCCTTTCCGTACTCACGAATGAGAAACTCCCGTGCTTCCTTTACAGATTTGAAGACAAGACAACCATCAACGGAATTCGAAAAGCATGAGTCTTCAAAAGATTCAGAAATCCCCAACCTAAAATTCCGAACGTCAAGGTCAGGTGTCAGTTGAACAAGAAAAGCATACGAAGAATCCATCAAAATCTCCAATGATCGTTAGAAGTACTACTATTATACACGATAAAACAAAAAAGTCAACACAATGTGCTGACTTTAAAATTGCTAACGAAAAAGTTTAACGAGAGATGATTGTTGAAACGGGTGGTACTTTTTCCATAGGTGTTTCACAAGTGATCTTATCCGCAATGTATGGCTGTGTCTGAATGATTGGAGAGTACGTAAACGATTCCTTGGGTTTCTGTGTTGCTTGCAAAATAATGAACTTGTAGAACAACTGCATAGCATCCATAAGGCATTCGATCTTTTGTTCTTCATTTTTAGCATAAAGCATTGTCCACATTGTTTCTGCATACACATCAGAAATGTCAGAAATGTCCATGGTCTTTGCATCACGGTTGATAGTCTTTTCTGTCACGGAAATACTCCTACAAAAGTTGCTTTTAAAGATTATACATCATTTTAATCAGAACCGCAAGGTATTTCTGACCAAGAGGTTACGTCAGTTAGTTCCCATGCCAAAGAATGTGTCCAAAAAGAATTTCCATCCCACGTGGCGACCATGGAAATATTGTCTCTCTGAACGAGATACATACCACCGCGCGATGGCTTCGACTTTGGATAAGGATGCCATGATACTACACAGAAACTAGAAGCATCAGGAAGACTTTCTACGGAAAACTTATGGATCAAATCTGTGATTGTCTGTTTGTCAATAGGTGCCAAAGAAGACTCAGAAGTAACGTTGCAACACTCCAAGAAAGAACACAGACCTTGACAGATGATATTATATTCCTTCGAACTTAACTGAATCATACGACTCCTTTTTTCTTGTTTCCTATAAGTTAAGGGGGTAACTTTCGCAAAAAATTGGAAAACTACCCCCTTAACCGCGAAATTTAATGGCCCGTCCTAAAGGATTTGAACCTTTAACCTTTGAGTTCGTAGCCCAATGCACTATCCAATTGTGCTAAAGACGGAAAGAATTGAATTTTTAAAGATACTCATTCGAATACCCTTAAAAATCCAAAGGAAAGACGATAGGCGCGAACCACCGCCATTCCTTGGATACGAGACAAACACTTCGCGCATGCTTGTCTCGTTATCGCATTCGATCAACGTTAAGAACCGACGGGACTTGAACCCATATCTAAAGTAGCCTCGTACCGCGTACCCATTGAAGCGTTCATATGCTGACTTTTGGTTTAATTTTGCTATGGGACTTAACAATCACAATCTTCCCACGCCTCTTCTGACTCAGATCCCTAAATTTGGTGTCTCCTTTCCAATCTCGCAATTGGCCAATTGCAAAATCATTAACACGTCTTCCTGCTGGAATCGAACCAACCACTTCCGCTAGAACAAGCGGCGTTCTACCGTCTGAACTAAGGGACTATGCTAAGTGATTGCGGAAAGAAATTGTGGCAACCTGAATCTTAACCTACGGTATCATCGAATGCTTAATTGTTAAAGAACTTTCATCTTTATTATATCGAAGAAATTGTCGTTTGTCAACCATCTCTTCGATATAACCCCCAACCATTGATGGGAAGTTGGGGGAATCCCCTTTCCTTACTGCTATTGTAAACAAATAAAGTATTCTCTAGGAAAATTATAAAATGGGAAAGGGGATTTTTTTTTTCTGTTTAGGGGGCATTTAAGCCCCCATCTATCTTAGGGCCACTCTCCAAGCGGAGCGCCAAGTGCGTTCTGCCTCGTCATCCAAGTGAATGCGTAGCCAAGACCTCCGACGGTATCCTTGCCCTTAAGAACATCCACAAAGGCAAGACGCTTAGTCGTGGCATTTGCAACAACGACAGTGACTTCAGGCTTGGAATTTGGAACAACATTCTCAAATTCCGCAAAGAAGATACGATTTGCACCCTTAACAACCTGTGAACCGAGATAAACCTTGGGGGTAATCGTAGCGCCAACATAACCCTCACGTGCAATTTCAAATTCCTTGAGAATTTCAGCAGGGATTTCAGTCTGTACATCAATCTTGATACCACCAAGAGGTGCACCCTGTTCAATGACACGCTCAATGCCAGCCAGAGCGAAGACACCATCGCGCTCATTGATGATTACCATAACAATATTCGTCGTATCCTTGCCCGTCGTAAGAACCTGTTCACAAAGAACAGCATGGTTCACGCCATTTACCAACTGAGATCCAACATACGCAATTGGGGTATACTGAGCACCAATAAGAGCACCCATCACACCAGCAAAAGCAGATGCCAACTTCTGAGGCATACCACCAACCTGAACCTTAATGTCCCAAGAACCAAAATCGGTCATTCAAATTTTCCTTTTTAATAAGTTAAACAAGCAGTCATGAGCAATTTTTATCATCAAACGCTCTTTACAAACGGCATAGACACGATGCCTTTTCCTTTTCACGTAGGTAACACGAATCTGATTTTTATCGCATAGATCAGATTTGCAAACGGGCTTAACGTATTTCCACCGAGTGGGGCACTTTAACGTTCATCCACTGCGAACGGATTCTGTGGCGGGGGTAGATGGAGTTGAACCATCATAACTCGGGTCAAAGCCGAGTGCACTGCCGTTGTGCTATACCCCTTTTCAATCTACTTATTATAAACCATTTTTTCAGAGTTGTCAAGTTTATCGCGAATCTTCCAAGAAGCCATCTTCTTTTTCGTATTTAATATTGAAACGTCTCATGCTGATTCACTGCATACTTAGCCAAAAAATCCCGATAGGGCTTGATCGATTCGCGACGATCACAAAGCATTTCAATACCCTTCTGATAATCATCTTCGTCAGGATAAGGGACGTTTGTAACATCGCTTACCAAATCCCCGACAAGATTCTCATCAGCAACATACGACAGCCAAAGAGAGAACTGAATCGGATCTTTCATGAGGCGAGTGTATATTTCATGAACACTTTCACTCTTATACTGTTCAACCATGATTCTCTCCTATTTCTTTAACCGTATTATACCCGACTTCAGAAAGAAAAGCAAATCATTGGTTCTCGACTTCTTTTAATCCCGAAGATCGACCACAGACGGAGCATCCGCGCAGAAGTTCCGCACAACAAGAACAGAACCGTCCTCGAACTCAAAAGTCGTGCATTCCTTAGAAGGAACACAGAAACGAGTCTTGACCATCTCGCTTGGATACTTCTCGTTCAAATCCATCAGCCACGACTCATACCGACTCTCACAAGCGGTGGAGTAATAGAAATCATGAGGAATATCACTGAACGAAGGAAACAGTTCGAACATTTCACGAGCCATCGAAATCATTTTTATCTCCTAGAAAGGACTCACACCATGAATAATACGCTAAAAAACAAAAAAGTCAAGGAAAACTTTTGTTCTTTCCTTGACTTTTGTCAAATCTTTAATCGTCAGATTTTACTTCGACCAAGAGGCTTCCTTGGGAATATACTTGTTGATCTTATCAACGATTGAAGGAATAAGATTTGTCTTAACAGCCTTACCCTTTTCCTTGATAACAACTGCGGAATACTTTCCTACCTCAAAGAACTCTTTACCATTCTTCAAAGCATGCTTGATACCCTCGTTGTCAATCCCAGCGTTGTTGAAGAACAGATAGATATACCCATCGGCATACATTCTATGTTGAGTGAAATCCTTCAGAAGTTTTTCCATAGATGAAGCAACACCGACATGAGTACCCCTCAGAATGTTTTCTGGGACTTGACGATCACGCGTCTTGTTTTGTTCTATCGCCTTGTCAATGTCATTGATGATCCAAACGATATGGATATTTTCTTTTGAATACCCTGCATCAATCGCCTTCTTAGAATAGTCTTCCAACTTTTGGGAGTTTTTCAGCGTCACGTCAAAGATGACATTGTCCTTCTCAGCATTTGATGTCTGAGACTTGAAAAAGTTATCGATGACATGCTTGTCAATCTTCATCTCTGCAATGAACTTGTGAAGAAGAGCAACATCTTCAGGGGTCTTCAGATTAAGATCCGTGATCTTCTTTTTCTCTTTGTTTTCTTTAAAATCCAAAAACTTCTTAGCAAGAATGCTAGACTTGCCCTTTGAAGCCATTTCTTTTAACTTGTCAACGTCAAAAACCTTACCGACCGTACCAAGGAAATTCTTCAAGACAAAACCTTTACCTGATCCTGCACCGCCTGCAAGGAAGATAACCTGATTGTATTTGGGGAATCCACCCTTTCCACCGACGTTGAGCATTCTCTCAACAAGTTCGGATGTTTCCTTTTCTCTAAATTCACTAAATGAAAGCATTTTCGAATTTTTAAACTATTTGAAGTATTTAGCCTCAAATAATTTTAAAGCATACTTGCTATCTTAAGAATGCACAAACGAGAAGAAAGATAAGAAAAATCGCCCAACCGAACGAGATGGGCAAAACGTAGTGACAAATAGCCCAAATGCCTCCTGCAACTCCAAGGCCAGCACCGATATGTTTCATTAGTTCTCCTTTTCTGTTACAACCGTCTCGATAAAGCGAAGAAATCTATTGAAGTACTCATCCCTCTGAGAATCATTCTTAGCAACAGGCCAATGGTGAACGTTTTTGGTCAAATTTCGCATACTTGGTCTAAGACTTTCGACAAGTTTTGAACTACCAAAAACCACGATACCTTCAAATGTCTGTCCAATGGATTCTCCATTCTTAAGGACAGACTTTATCTCTTCTACAGGTTGATCTTGAAAATCGTTGACAATAAAAGACAGACCGAGAGAGGATGACAGTTTTAACCCACGAAACGCCTCCCATCGGTCATCTTTATCAGAATTAACGAAAAGGAAAAGAAAACTCTCATGGATCGGATGTTTCTTTAAAAGTCCCGAGATAGTTTTCACATAATCGCCCAAATTGCTTGAAACATCCGATTCTGTCATTTTTCTTTCCTTTTTATAAAGCACGAGAGAAAATGCATTCGAAGGTGTTACATACAAGATGAATAGAATGACATTTTCCCTTTATCGTGGACTAACTTGATATAATAATTAATCAAATTGCGGTCTCACCTCAACACACTTCGATAAAGGCTCACTAAGCATTTATCGAAGAATGCTGTTTCCTTCTATTTAATCATAAATATTTCATAGCACATCAAAAGGATCTTTTTATAATGACACATAAATCTTTCAAGCAATGGCTTTCTGAAGAAGTTATTACAGAAGAAACACTTACAGAGGGAAAATTAACCAAATTTGTTGACATTTTTATGAACAAATTTGTTAGAATGCAAGAAATTTTTCCATCACAAATCGGCACACCTCAAAAGTTTGAAAAATTTATTGACAAGAATTTCAACAATTGGAAGGAACATTTGAAGAAAAATCCCACGTCCAAGAATAAAAACTATTTTGCATGGTTTGGTAACGCATTCCAACAAATCTTCAACCTCGGTTTTCAAAAAGCAAAAATGGGAAATGCCTACGAATGGTACAAAGAAATCGGTTTTTCCAACGAGGCAACAGACGATGCCACGCGCTATACGTTCTACAAAGAATTTATGCAAGCATACGAAAAGAAGCATCACGTAAACCTTCACTCGAATTGGGAAAAAGAAATTTAATGCGTTCCCCGTATTGAACAAATACTATCAGAAGTTAAAGGCACATATGTTTTTCGATAGACGTATGTGCCTATCTATTTCCTTATAAGCATCATTCTTCGTGAACTTCTTAAGGATTTTACGCTTATCCTTCACAACCTTGGAACGATACAGCCCATTGGTGAACAGATCAAAAGCAATCGGGTTTCTCTTCTTAAGCGTCTTCTGTTTCATCGTATCATCCTTTTCTTAGAAAGACATGAGAGAGAACTTCCCTCATGTCTTCACCATTTTAACACAAATTTACAGCATCGTCAAATTCAGGCTTACTGATAATCTCAAGAACAGCCTTGGTTGGATCAAGATTTCCCGACTCAACCATCTTGAGAACGTTCGGAGAGAATCCCGAAAGAAGGATCAATCCGTTCTCATTTTCAGTAAGAGGCACTGAACCGCTACGGCATGCAGTATTCCAAAACACGATCTTCGGCATTGAATATCCGTACTTACCGTACTCTTCAGCAATCACTTCGAAATCGCTCTTCGTTCCAACTTCCCCAAAGAGAGAATTTGCGTTGGAAATGGCATTGAATTCCGAATCCGTAATGAAGAGAAGCGTAGGAATTTCCGTCTGAGAGCACTTGCTTTCAATGGCAATCTTCAAGACCGACATCAAAGCGCTCTTAACATTCGTTGAATATCCAATGTCAACAGCGAAAATCTTCTTAATCTTTTCACCAAGACTATCATAGTCATGGAACTTGATTGTAGAACTTTCGCTACCGAAAAGCATTACACGATCCTTGAATGCTCCCGTATTATGCTGTGACACATAAAGTCCCATACTAACGGAAACATCAATGCACTTAACGTTGCTCGTAATGTCTGCATACATAGATCCTGACATATCGATCACAGGAAGAACATTCCCCGTCACTTCGACGGAAGGCATAGCATTCCAAATCGGCTCGAACTCTTCAGCAACATCAACTTTGCCAATCCACGGATCTTTATTAACATACTGAGCAAAAAGTTCGGGAGGAGTCACTACAGACGCATTGATCTTAACCTTCCCAGCCTTAACGTCAGCAAGGTAAGAACGATAACGTTCACCATCCTTCTCAGCAAACATTCTCGAATACCGAGTCATAGCCAAAGACGGAATCTTCGAGTACTCGATAGACTCATAGTCGTTTGCACAGATCTTCGTCTCGACAATGTCAATCTTCTTACGAAGAGCAACATTCATCTTACGGAAAGACTTCTCAGAAAGTTCCATCAGAGTTGCGATCTTACGCGCGTACGCACGGGAGACCTTCGAAGACGTATTGATGGAAGGAATCCACTTAGCAAGAAGTGAAACGCTCTTTCCTTCGTTCATTGCCTTAACGTCTTCGCGCAACTGACGAACAATCTTAAGGTTAATGGCAGTCGCAAACGATTTATCCGTTACGGTTTCAGCAATTGCAACAACGTCATCCCACCGACCATGATTGACAATCGTCTCAATGAACTTCTCCACATCAGACGGAGAGAAGATATTCTCATCGAGCAAAGCGCAAAGGGCAGAACGGAAGAAACCACGTTCTCCAACACCATTTCGAGGATCACGAGCAAACACAAGGAATCGTGCGGCTTCTTCCTTGGAAACCTTCCCAGCCTTTACAGCGTTGACAACATCAGTTGCAAACGACTGATCCGTAAAAACCCCAAAGCGAAGAGACGGCGCAGTAGCAGAATGCTTCTCGTTGATTCTTGCGCGAACCATGCGGCGGCGCGTATCAGAGAGCGTATACATCCATCGGGCAAGCGGATTGAGAACATCGATAGAATACGACGTTCCCCCATTTTCCGTCTTAGTAAGAGATGCAGTCTTGTCAAACAAATTTACAAAAGAATTCATTTTTACTCCAAGATTATTTTCAAAATTGCTGATTAATCTTATTCCCAAACTTCCCATTCACGGGACTCACGTTCTTCCTGAGAAGGCTCGTACTCAACACAGCCAAACTCAGACTCCAACAGAAGTTCAGAATCAGAATCTTCCATTTCAGAAAGGGAGACCACAGAAGAACTCACCCAAGAAGGGATACGGATCACACAACCCTCACGGAGGGACAGGCAACTAAGCGCTTCATCATAGGACAGGGATTCGAGAACTTTCTGAGTCATTTTTTGCTCCTTTCTTTTTTGTTACATGTGCATTATATCAGTCTTTTTTCTTTGTGTCAAGTTCTTTCGCAAGTTCTTTCACGTGAATGGAAATCGTATAATTCTTCATGACTCGATCTGCGATATTATCGTACGTCTGACTTATCTCAGAAAGAGACTTCTTAATGCACATGCCCGTGAACGGATTCTTCTGTTCCCAATACTTCAAAGAGTTTGTATACCAACCAGCCAGCATGGTGTATTCCTCTTGGATGGTAAGCATGTTGAGAAGTTCTTTAAATCTATGACAGAAATCAGACATCAATTCCTGTGTCATGATATCGTCGTTAAAAGATAGGTTATTCTTTATAGAAGGTATGACAAACCC
>Ga0310786_10013395_pt1 | contig 10117 bp, 8 predicted proteins | sample AusTroGonzalo_MG_FD_203881 | JGI IMG/M metagenome (GOLD analysis project Ga0310786, IMG submission 203881) | Bovine rumen microbial communities from tropical cattle in Woodstock, Queensland, Australia - Gonzalo_03 (v2) (version 2) | ecosystem: Host-associated > Mammals > Digestive system >... | reverse complement strand
ATCGAAAAGTTCGTCACTCCGCTCCTGGACCGCCTGACCAACCGCAAGGACGGCATCACGGGAATCCCGACAGGGCTTGTCGAACTCGACGAGCTCACGAACGGCCTCCAGGAATCGGATTTGATCATCTTGGCCGCGCGCCCCGGCGTTGGCAAAACGTCTTTCGCCTTGACGCTTGCGGCCAACGCGTCGATTGACTATAACAGGAAGGTCGCCTTCTTCAGCCTGGAAATGGACGGCGTGCAGCTCGCTCAGCGCTTGCTCTGCTCCCGCGCGAAGGTGGACCAGAGCAAGCTCCGTTCCGGTAAGCTGAACCGCGACGAGATGAACCAGATTATCGCGAACGTGGCGCCGATTAGCCAGGCCCCGCTGTACGTGGACGACAACGCCGACCTCGGCATCATGGAACTCATGAGTAAGGCCCGCGAACTCAAGCGCAAGGACCAGCTCGACCTCCTGATTATCGACTACCTCCAGCTGATGAAGACCGGCAACGAGGAAAGCCGTGCCGTGGCTATCGGTAATATTTCCCGCGGCCTCAAGATCCTGGCCAAGGAACTCCATATTCCCGTTATCGCGCTCGCACAGCTCAGCCGTAAGGTCGAAGAAAAGGGCCGCGACAGGCCCCAGCTCAGCGACCTCCGTGAATCGGGCTCTATCGAACAGGACGCCGACATGGTGTGGTTCGTGGAACGCCCCTACGTGCGTACGCACCGCGACGAAGACTACAACAAGGCCGACCTCATTGTCGCCAAGCACCGTAACGGTTCCGTGAAGGACATCCCGCTGTACTTCGAACCGAACATCACGACGTTCTTCAACGCCATCGATGACGGTGGTGCGGGCGGCGACTCGGATTACCAGTACGGCGACAGCTCGGATATGGGCCCCGCTGATTTCGGAGACTTTGGCTGATGTTTATCCTGTTGAAGCCCGTAGCCTGGGTCGGCCAGGTAGTCCTGTCAGGAATCTCCAGCATCGGGGAGGTCGTCTGCATCCTCCTCAATACGATCAAGTTCTTGCCGCGTGTCTACAAGAATCCGGACCTCATCGTGAAAGAGATGATCTCCATCGGTGTTTCTTCGTTGCCGCTGCTTTTCGTGACGTCCATCTTTACGGGAATGGTGGCCACCGTCATGGCCGAATTCGAATTCCATAACCTCGTTTCGGACAAGTTTGTCGGTACGGCGGCCTGCAAGATGATCCTCATCGAACTGGGACCGCTCCTTACCGCCATCGTGCTTGCCGGCCGTGTGGGTAGTGCCGTCGCCGCCGAACTCGGTAGCATGAAGGAAAAGGAAGAGTTGGCCGCCTATACGGTGCTCGGTCTGGACCCGTACCGCTACCTCGCGATGCCCCGCTTTGTCGCCTTCATCACGATGATTCCCTGCCTTACCGCCATATCCAACGCGCTCGCCCTTATAGGCGGCTGGATCGTGTGCGTGCTCGCCCTGGACATCACGACCTACACGTACTACACCGGGATGCAGTACCTCTTTGAATCCATGGACCTCTGGTCGGGCATCATCAAGTCGTTTGTGTTTGGAACCATGATTTTTGTACTGGGCTACTACCACGGGATTAACGCGAAACCGGGAGCGCACGGCGTAGGCCTTGCCACCATGAACGTCGTGGTCTCGAGTTGCCTTATGATTTTGATTGCCGATTTTGCGCTCGACGCAGTCATGTTCTTCTAAGTTGCAGGTTGCTATGCCGAATGTAAAGATTGACCCGAACGATATCGCCATCCGCCTCAAGGGGCTCAAGAAGTCCTTCGGTCCGCAGACCGTCTTGCAGGATGTGAATCTCGACATCCGCCGTGGGGAAACCATGGTCATCATAGGCAAGTCCGGTGGCGGAAAGTCCGTCATCTTGAAGCACATGATCGGCCTTTTGCAACCAGACGGCGGTGAGGTGTCCGTGGACGGCGTGACCATCAGTACGCCGAAGTTTTTCGACACGCGTACCATCCGCAAAAAAATGGGCATGCTGTTCCAGATGGGCGCCCTGTTCGACTCCATGAGTACGGGCGAGAACATCGCGTTCGCCCTTCGCGAACACCATCCGGAACTTTCCGAAAAGCAAATCCAGGATGTGGTGACCGAGAAGTTGCAGATGATCAACCTCGTCCCCGAGTTCCGCACCAAGATGCCCTCCGAACTTTCCGGCGGTATGCGCAAGCGCGTCGCCCTGGCCCGCGCCATCGCCCTGAACCCCGAAATCCTCCTTTACGACGAACCGACGACGGGTCTTGACCCGATTACGAGCGACGTCATCAACGACCTCATCCTCGACATGCAGAGCAAGCTCGGCGTGACCTCCGTGGTGGTGACGCACGACATGGTGAGCGCCTTCAAGGTGGCCGACCGCATCGCGATGCTCTATAACGGGCGCATTATCGAGGTCGGGACGGTAGACGAAATCAAGAATACCAAGAATCCCTATGTCCATCAGTTCATTACCGGGCAGCGAAAAATGACCGAACCGGGCAAGGAAGACTAAAAAATGACCCAAAAAAAGCCTAATTATGACTTTTTTCCCGCTCACGTCTGTAAATTTTTATTTATATTTAGGGTGAGAGGGGTTTTTATGAAGAGAATACTGTACGCATGTCTCCCTATTTTTGCCGTTTTCCTTTTTTGGGCCTGCGGTGAAGGTAGCCTTGAATGGACCGAGAATAACGATATTCTCGCGTTGGAGCGTATTGAGAATGTGACAGAGGCGGATTTCCTTAAGGCTCTTGAAAATTGCAAGGAAAATCCTGATTGCAGGGCCAATACGGACTCGGAATTGCTGAATGCGCTGGATAGCTGCGAAGATGACGACGAGTGCCGGGCCGAGTTCTTCAAGAAGTATATCAAGAAGGTTGCGGATCCGGATACGGTCGATACGGCTGAGGTCGTTTCGAGTTCGTCGGAAATTGACCTCTTTAGTTCGTCTTCTTGCGATTCCTGTGACGTTTCGAGTTCGTCCGAAGACCTGTCCTCGAGTTCCGGACTGGACTCCCTGGAGTCTTCTTCCAGCGCCATCTTGGAATCCAGCTCCGCCGTGTTGAGCTCGTCTTCCACGGCCCAGTCCAGTTCTTCACCCATTTTGTCGAGCTCGGTTATCATCAAGAGTTCTTCTTCGCATAAGCCGACCAGCAGCTTCACTTTGCCCCCCAGCAGTGCCGACGAAGAATCCAGCAGCAGCGTGGAAGACCCGTGCACCATGGAAAAGATGGGAGAGGGCCTGTGCAAGGTGAATAAGAGTGAAATTAAATTTGGTGAAGATGCCAAGTGGACCTATGTCCCTGTTCGGGAATGTGGTGTTGGATTGATTGGCGAGTGGGAACTTTTTGAAGCCGACGAACCCGGTAAGGATGGACTTGAGGCGACCTTTAGGTTTTCTACCGATAAAAGCGTTATCAACCAAAAGGTTTATCCTAGTTTGACGGTGAAGAAGGGCAAGGTTTCCACGGTTGTTGATTGCTCCCGCGCTACGGTCAAGATAACTAATGCCACCGTGATACAATCCAGCAGCTCGGTCGTGCCTCCGTCGTCCGCGGTGATCAAGAGTTCGTCGAGCCATATTACGGATGCTGAATGCAAGATGGATGCCATGGATGAGAGTAAGTGGACGTGCACCAAGCCGGGCAGGGAGAATGAACTGTGTGTTAAGAATTCTTCAAACAGTTGGGTCTGCCCCACCGGACAGCAGGTATCCAGTTCCAGCGTTGTTCCCTCTAGCAGCAGCGTCATTCCGCCGTCCAGTTCGAGCGTAGAACCGCCTCCTCCGTCGTCCAGTTCAAATGTGACCGTGTTAGAGAATTTCTCGCCGAATGAGTCTGCTTCATTGGCTGCGGGCTCGTATGAATTGCAAAAGTGTAACGGTAAGACGGGCTCACAGACTATACAAATAAGGACGAATTTTGGTGATTGCTTTAATATATTTGAGGGAGCTCAGGTCAATCAGTATTGGAATAACAGCTCCACCCAGTGTGAAGGACAAGGAAATATCAGTTTCCCAATAACGTTTACTGTTCCTGAGGGGGGGACACTGACGATTAGAAATGGTTGTTGGTAAAACGAACTTAATTTTCCAAAAAAAGCCCTTTTAGGGGCTTTTTTTTGTGTTTTTTTTGATTATAAAGCTCTCTTTTGCTACCGCTTTTTCTCGGAATTATTTATTTTTCGTTAGAAGAGGTTTTGATATGAAAAAGAAACTTGTTTTTGGGCTATCCGCCGCAGTTGTTTCCGGAGCTTTTTGGGCTTGCGGAAGTGGCGAAATTATTAATTATGACCAAAACTTGGAAGAACTGGCTTTGGCCGTGGTAGAAAATATTGGTGATGCGGAAATCGCAAAGGCTATTGCAAGTTGTGAGGCTGATACTTTGGGTTGTGCCGTAGAAATGCATAATGCTGGATCTTGGCCGCCCTCGTCTGGCGGTACGGCACCGTCTTCCTCCAGCGTACAGCGTTCTTCTTCCTCTAACCAGCTCCCGAAGTCCTCCATGGCTCCGCAGTCTTCGATGACGTTTGTTCCCCAGAGCTCTTCGGCTCCGGTGTTCGCGAGCAGCACGAGCAATCCGCCTGCAGAGAGTTCTTCTTCCTCGGTGATTGTTGGCCCCGGTTCTGACTATGGTACTTGTGCCCCGGTCAAGAACCCGATCAACCGTGGTGAAAAGACCGCTTGGAAGATGACCAAGAATGCTGCGGTGAATGCCCAGGTTATCTTGAACGCGGATTTCGATTGGACCTTTGTTGATGGTACTCCGGCGACTTCTGCGAAGCACGGCAATATGAGCTCCGATGAAATTACGTATGCCACTTCTGGTTTGAAGGCGGCAACGCTTGTGTTTACTCCCCAGGGCGGAGCTCCGGCTGCTATTGACTGCACCCCGCTGCAGGTGAACGGTGCTGCGATTACGGGTTGTAAGTGCGCTGCGACCTCGGCAACGGTGGACGTGGCTGAAGGTGGCGTGGCAACATGGTCCGTTTCGGGTTGCTCCTCTTCTGGCGCCACTATTACTGGCTATACTTGGGGTGGTACGGGTGTGACTGGCGAAGGAACCTCCGGCACGGCAACCCTCGCTGCCAAGGGCGATGTCGCTCAGGCAACAGTGGTCGTTGCTAATGATGACAACACCGAGATAACGGTGACTTGCGATGAGGTGAAGGCTGTTGATTCTAATATTCCGGATTTTGAAATCAAGACCCAACAGGATAAAGTCACGTTTGACAAGAGTGGTGAATTCGCCTTGGTTGCTAGTTTGGCACAAGGATGGCATAATCAGGACCAGTATTGCTCGTTGGCCTGCAATGGTGGAAACAGTAGTTATTCGATAGAAATTGATGGTATTAAGCTTTCGGGGACAAATTATCAATCTGCACAGAACAAGTTGCTTGTTGCCCATACGGTCGGTGGCTATTCTATGCCGGTGAAGGCGACGATTCCTGACGGTGAAAGCGTGACTTGTGAAATAAGCTGGTAGTAAACGAAGAGAATTATGAAAAAGAAATCGGTTGTTTTCGGAGTGGGCGCCGCTCTATTTTCAGCAGCCTTTTGGGCTTGCGGTAGCGGTGAGGTAATTACATATGACGAGGACTTGGAGGGTATTGCCGAGTTCAACTTGGGCAATATAAGTGATGCCGAAGTTGCGAAGGCTATTGCGGACTGCTTGGCCGATTCCCTGGGCTGTGCGATAGAAATGCTCAATGCAGGTCCGTTGCCGACATCGACTGATGATGGTTCGGGGCGGTCTTCGCAGGCGCAGAATCCGACATCCTCCAGCAACCAGGTTCCGCAGTCTTCCATGATTGCGCAGTCCTCGATGACGTTTGTGAATCAGTCCTCTTCGTCGCCGACGTTTGCGAGCAGCGGTGGAGCCGTGTTGCAAAGCTCTTCTTCCGTGTATACGGGCCCCGGTTCTCAATATGGTACGTGCGCCCCGGAGACGAATCCGATTAATCATGGCCAAGGCACGGTTTGGAAGTTTACCAAGGTTGCCACTCTTGATGGCCAGATTGTTGTGAATGCGGATTACGCATGGGCGTTTGACGGCGGTGCGACTCCGGCGGCTTCGAGTGCACATGGTAAATCGAATACCGAAACAATCGTGTATGCCACTTCCGGCGTAAAGAATGCGACGCTAACATTTACTCCTCGTGGAGGTTCTCCGGTTGCCATTCAGTGTGCTCCCTTGCAGGTGAATGGTGCTGCCATTTCGGGTTGTAACTGCGTTGCTGCAGCCACGTCTGTAGATGTGGCCTTGGGTCAATCTCCCTCTTGGTCTATCTCTGGTTGCATGAGCCAGGGCGCCACTATTACGAACTATACGTGGGGCGGAGCAGGCGTGACCGGTTCCGGAACCACCGCTGTGGGTACGGTTACAGCAAAGGGCGATATCGCTCAGGCGTCGGTGATTGTGGAAAACAACGACAACACCAAGGTGACGGTGACATGCCCGGCAGTCAAGGCTGTCGATTCGAACCTCCCGGATTATATCATTGATGGGTCTGCAACGGGAACCTTCTCCAATATTGGCCCTGGGCAATACTCGATGGTATATGCCTGCCAGACAAGCCAGTTCCACCAGACTCCGCTCATTATTTCTGGCCCGAGCGGGGCGGTAACGGGATCGGTAAATGGCAGGAAGTTCTCGGTTGGGGCAAATGGTCGTTCGAGTGTGTTTAGCAGTACCAAGCAGGAAACAATTACTGTTGTCATCACATCGGGACAAGCAACGATTCAATGTGAATAAAAAAAATTGGATAATAAAAAGACCCGCTCGATGAGCGGGCTTTTTTATATGCTATCAACTAGTTATTACATGAACCAGAAGCCGAGACCGAACTTGAAGGTCATCAGCTTGCCGCCCTTCAGGCTAATTAGCAAGCTTTCGCCCTTGTAGACTTCGGTCATGCCCATGTTCATACGGAAGTCTGCGCTCAGCCTGTCAATGATGTTGTAGCCGGCGCCGAAGGTGAGGCCGAACTGCACCGACTTGCGTTCGAACGCTTCGGGGAAGTCGTGGTGGAAGGTTCCGGCTTCGTTTTCCATCGTGCCGCTTTCGAGCTTCACTTCGTCGCTGACGTTCAGTTCGATGTTCGGACCGACGGCGAGGTAGAGCTTGTCAATCGGGGTCACGCGCAAGAGGAGCGGGAATTCGACGCCCATCTGCTTGAACGTGCGTTCCATCGTGCCGTCGTCCTGGCTGAGTCCTGCGTAGTTGAAGAGGACTTCGGGAGTGAACTGCATGAAGGGGAGCAGTTGCAGGCGTACGGCAAGGCCTACTTCGAAGCCGATGCCGGAAGGTGTATCGTCGTCATCGCTGTCGCTATACACGTTCCAGTCGTTGTCCAGACCGTACATCATGTTGTAGTTGAACGCACCGCGGATGCCGACGCCGAAATCTTTTTGGGCGGGCTTGGCCTGCTGGGCGGCTTCGTCCTGCTGGGCGAACACGCAAGATGCGGCAAGCAGGGTGGTTAGGATGGCTTTAGATAAAAATTTCATGGATCCTCCAGTTTTTTCGCTTTAAATATAGGAAAAGGCGAAAAAAAAGTTTTTTTCAAGGGGCGAAAAAAAATATTAGATAAGTAGCATTTTTAGTCTTGACTAATTAGGCTTGTTAAACTATATTAGGCTTGTCTAACAAATGTTAGGCTATTCTAATAAAGGCGCATGGAGGCCTTGAATGGAACATACGAAACTGAGCCAAAGTCTAGAAGATTACCTGGAAATGGTGCATATCTTGCGCCTCGCTAACGGTATCGCCCGCGTGAAGGATATCGCGGCGGCGCTTACCGTCAAGATGCCTTCCGTAGCGAAGGCGATTATCGAACTGAAGAAATTGGGACTCGTGACGCAGGAACCGTACAGCGGCGTGGAACTCACCGAAGAAGGCGAACGTGTGGCTGCCATAATCCTGAACCGCCATATTTTGCTCAAGGGTTTCCTGATCAAGCTCGGTGTTTCCGAGGCGATTGCCGATAAGGATGCCTGCTGCATGGAACATATCCTCTCGGCAGAAACCCTCTGCAAGATTGAAGAGTTTATGAACGTGAAGGTTTTGAAAACTAAAAAGAAATAGGATAAGTGTAATGAGCTGTAGTTGTGGTTGCGGCAAGAAGTCGCAAGCAAAAGAATGGTCTACGACGCCGATGTTCTCGGAACTGAAGCGTGGCGATAAGGTGAAAATTGTCGGTTACCGTACGGGCGATTCGCAGTACAAGTCCAAGCTCCTTTCGATGGGGCTTGTGCGTGGCGTGGAACTGCGCGTATTGCAGGTGGCGCCCTTGGGCGACCCGGTGGAAGTGGCGGTACTTTCGTACAGGCTTTCGCTCCGCAAAGAAGAAGCGAACGTGCTGATGCTGGAGAGAGTATAATGGCTATCGACAAGGAAGTATTTACTATTGCTATCGCAGGTAACCCGAACTGCGGAAAGACTGCACTTTTTAATGCATTGACCGGTTCCAACCAGATTGTGGGCAACTGGCCCGGCGTGACGGTGGAAAAGAAGGAAGGTTCGTTCAAGCTCGATAACCACACGATTCGCGTGGTGGACTTGCCCGGCATTTATGCGCTGTTCGCAAACTCCGAAGACGAACGCGCCGCACTTGATTATTTGCTCAAGGGCGAAGCCGACTTGGTCGTGAACATCTTGGATGCGACGAATTTGGAACGCAACCTGTTCCTCACGAGCCAGCTGATGGAAAAGGGCGTGCCGATGGTGCTCGCCGTAAACATGATGGACATTGCCGCTCAGCGTGGTGTGCACATCGATTTGAAAAAGCTTGAAGAAATCCTGGGCGTAACCGCCGTCGGGTTGACCGCCGTTTCGCCGAAGAGCTGCGAAGGCTTCGTGAACGATTTGCATAAGCTGCTCCATTCCAGTAACGAACTTCCACTCCCGAAGGCGGTGAAGCATTCCGAAGTTCTCGAGAAGCTGATTGCGGATATCTCCGGGACGCTTGAGCCCGTGGCAAAGGAACTCGGGGCGACTCCCCGCTGGACGGCGGTGCAGTACCTGGAACACAGCGCCCGCGTTTTGGAAGTGGCCGACCGCTTGGGCGTTACGATTCCGCACGACAAGATCGAAGAAGACCTCGGTGAAGAAGTGGAATTCGCTTTGGCCGACTCACGCTATTCTTATGCACGTAACATCGTGACGCAGGTCATCCGCGATAACACGAATAAGAGGACACGTACCGACAAACTCGACAAGATTTTCTTGAACCGCATTCTCGGTATCCCGCTGTTCCTGGTGGCGATGTATCTCGTTTTCTGGTTCGCCGTGACGGTGGGCTCTGCGTTTATTGACTTCTTTGACATTCTGGTGGGCGGCATCTTCGTCGATGGCCTCACGCAACTCCTGGAATCGATTCATGCACCGGGATTTGTCGTGGCGTTACTCGCAAACGGCCTCGGCGCCGGTATCCAGACGGTATCGACGTTCATTCCGGTTATCTTCTTCATGTTCTTGTGTCTCTCTTTCTTGGAAGATTCGGGCTACATGTCCCGCGCGGCTTTTGTCGCGGATAGGTTCATGCGGTTCCTCGGTCTTCCGGGAAAGGCGTTTGTCCCGATGATCGTGGGCTTCGGCTGCTCCGTGCCCGCCCTTATGGGAACGCGCACTCTCGAAAACAAGCGTGAACGTTTCTTGACCTTGTTCCTGGTGCCGTTCATGAGCTGCGGCGCAAGGCTCCCGGTGTATGCGCTGTTCGGTGCGGCTTTCTTCGGTAAGGCTGCCGGCAACCTGGTGTTCGCCATCTACGTAGTCGGCATCGTGATAGCGCTTTTGTACGGTTTGCTCCTGAGAAAGACTCTGTTCGTGGGTAAGGAATCCACCTTCATCATGGAACTCCCGCCGTATCATCTACCCAAGTTCCGCAACCTCTTTAGGCATGCCTGGCTCCGCCTCCGCGAATTCATTTTCCGTGCGGGTAAGATTGTGCTCATCATGGTGACGGTCCTCGGCTTCATGGGCTCTATCGGTACCGATGGTAGCTTCGGTAACAGCGATAACGAAAAGTCCGTGCTGAGTGTGGTCGGTTCTGCGATTACGCCGGTGTTCGAGCCCTTCGGTGTCGAGGAAGACAACTGGCCTGCCTCCGTGGCGCTCTTTACCGGTCTC
>Ga0310786_10013394_pt1 | contig 10117 bp, 6 predicted proteins | sample AusTroGonzalo_MG_FD_203881 | JGI IMG/M metagenome (GOLD analysis project Ga0310786, IMG submission 203881) | Bovine rumen microbial communities from tropical cattle in Woodstock, Queensland, Australia - Gonzalo_03 (v2) (version 2) | ecosystem: Host-associated > Mammals > Digestive system >... | reverse complement strand
CGCGTCATCAACGTTCTGCTCTTCTGCCAGGACAACGCCCAGAACGACGTGACCGACCTCTTCAGCACCCTTGACAAGTGGGTGAACACTTACGTGGGCAAGACACCTGAGGAGCGTGCCCGTATGCTCCAGATCTGCAACGGCGTATCGCCCCTGTTCTATGTGGGCACGAAGTTCAACATCGACATGGAGGAGAAGCAGAACTCCGCAGCCAACGAGCGTGAGGCAGTGGACGGACGCTGGTTCGCCCGTTTCAAGAAGGTGCTCTACAGCGAGTGCTTCAACGCCGACGGCGTGCAGTGGGTCAAGAACTGGACCCGGCCGGGCGAGTTCTTCCGCAACAGCTACCTGCTCCGCGACTTCAAGTACTCCGGACTCAAGACCAGCAAGCTCTACAAGGGCTTTGCCGAGGAGGGACAGGAGACTGAGCTCAACCTGCCACGTCCCTTCTACAACGTTCTCCGACAGTCCTTCTGTGAGAGCCAGGAGGTGCGCATGTTCTTTGAGAACCCTGCCCTCTCCTGGGACGTCGCCTGTACCCTCCGCAACGACGGTGCCCTCTACATCATCGAGAAGCTCTCCGTCGTCAGCGACTGCCTCTCAAAGGCCCGCGACTCCCAGTTCCAGCAACAGCTCACAGAGACCCGTTCGCAGCTTCTCTCCATCATGAACGAATATCATGTGTCGGAAGATGCCGACGAGCTGCTTCAGGAGAACATACGCAAGGCCAACGCCATCATCCGTGAGATGGACTTCACCTGCAACGAGGACAACTATTTCTTCGGGCACCTTCTCCAGGCTCTCCAGATCACCGAGACCGAGTGTCTCCAGCTCGTTCACTACCTCATCCAGAGTGGAGAACTCGGCGAGAAAAACAACAACTTCGCCGACTATGAGCTCATTCTCAAACGTGCACGCAACTTCAAAGGCTGCCAGAACACCGACGAATGTTGGCAGCGCGTACAAATGATATATGGTATGCGCACGCGCGAGGAAGCCGAAGAGTACCTGGCCAACCGAGGCATAGACCATCAGATGCTCTTCGCAGGAACCTTCAAGAAGAAGCTCAACTCGACAGTCATAGCCGACCGCGTCTTCGAACTGTGGCACAACAAGATCAAGTCCGTCGAATTCATGAACCAGATTCTCGCCGGACAGCGATTCGACTCCGTCGTCATGTCTACCCTGCTCGACGACATCATCCAAACCAGCAACGCACTCCACCTCAACGACTGCATGAGCGAGGCCATTGCAGAATACGTCAATGTCATCAATATCTACACTATCAACGAGAGCCTCATTGCAGACATACTCTCCAGCACCATCAATGCCTTCGTCATTGATATGGGCTACTCCCGACTGGTTGTCGATGACATCAAGGAGGCACGCAAGGTAGCCGAGCAATACATGCTGCCCGTGTTTGACTACATTGACAAGGATCACAAGTCGCACTTCGACGAAGACGAGCTGACCGCTCTCTTCAACGAACTGACCGACAACCCGAAAGCCCTTACAACGGCCTTCGAGGACAACTACTACACGTGGCTGGAATACATGTTCGTGTCGTTCATCGCCCACCTCGATGTGCCAGAGTTCGACCATGCCGCCAACGAAGCGCTTAGTGAAATCATCAGAACCATAGAATAAACTTATTAACAGAAACCGAAGTTATGAAGAAGATTCTTTTCGGACAACCAACTGCTGCCGGTGGTAATGCGCCTTTCTGGCAGCCATGGGGATTCGGGGGATGGCTGGCACGTCTGCTGGGCTTCCTCGTGCTGCTTTTTGCGCTTTTGCTCCTTCTTAGCCTGTTTAAGAAGCAGCAGCCGCGCGATGACGATGACGATGATGACGGGCCGCTCACTGAACGTGTGCTGCCCGACAGCATCGTCCGCCCTCGTCCGCCTATTGGTAACAATCCCATCGACACCACCACCAATGTGCGCCGTAACATCGACAACCCAGGAGAGAACCTGCCGCCCAACGACAGCAACTACATCCACCCCATTGACTCTACTGACATCATCGAACGAGACCATCGCCAGATAGTCCGCAACCGCCTCAATGTGCTCCTCGACTCCGACGCATCCGACGATACCTTCAACAAGTGGAGCGATGAATTCAAGGCCCTCTATCCCTCTGATGACTACAAGGTCACTTACTACGACCCTCTCACCAAGCTCATGCAGATTGAGGTTCCTGAAGACCAGCGCGAGACGCTCCTCCAGCAGCTGCCTCAGCAGATTACCGACATACAGTTCAAAGTCTTCCCAGAAGGTCTGCTCGGCCCATTGGCACACCATCCCAATGACCCCATATTCCAGCATCAAGAGTATAGCTGGTACTACGACCCTATACAGGTCTTCGAGGCCTGGGACATCACTATGGGCTCGCCCAATGTCACCCTCGCTATCTGCGACACTTACTTCGACCTTGAACACGACGAACTCAACTCCGACCGCATCGTCAAGCCCTACTCTATCTGGCGACGCACAGGTAATGTCGCGCCAGCTGAGGACGCCGAAGGCTCTGTCCTCAAACATGGCTCAATGGTCGCATCCATGGCCCTTGGCAACATCGACAACGAGCGTGGCTCCGCTGGCATAGCTCCACTCGTCAAGTTCATGCCTATCAGCATGGGATCCACCTTCACCTCCATGACCATGGCGCAAGGCGTGCTCTACGCTATCTACCAAGGTGCCAACGTAGTAAACATCTCCGCCGGCACCGCCTGGCCAGATGAAGTACAGCAGCTCACCCTCGACGAACAAATCGAGTTCGCACAGACCTACTGGCTTGAGGAACAGGCCGTCTGGGACTGGATCAACGAGCTTGCCAACCGCCGCAACGTCACCATCGTCTGGGCTGCAGGCAATGAGAACATCTTCACAGCCATGGACGCCTCAAAACGCGGACCTGCCACCATCAAGGTCTCGGCCGTCGATACCAACCTCCACAAGGCTGAATTCTCTAACTTCGGCAACTTTGCCGAGCGTGACATTGACGAGAGTACCGTCTCCGGCCCTGGTGTCGATATTTTCGGAGCCATGCCCTATAACTCCTACGACATGGGAGGTGGCACTTCCTACGCCGCACCTATCGTAGCCGGAACAGTAGCCCTTATGAAGAGCCTCGACCCCACGCTCTCCACGCAGGAAATCATTCGCATCCTCCGCGAGACAGGCAAACCCGTGCAGGGCTGTCCCACCATCGGACCTCTCATTCAGGTACGTGACGCACTCCTCAAGGTCAAGGACAACTTCGGCAACTTCGACGACATCATGCGCGACCACTCCAAGTTCATCGGACTGTGGCGCAGCACCACCTTGTTGCATCGTACTGAAAACGGCGTGGCGCATCCAGAGGATGAGATACGTCTCTACTTCGATGTCAAGTCTGAAAGCGACGGCCAGTTCATCAACTGTGAGGTGCGACCGCGTGATGACTATACCTCTCCGTTTACTATTGAATGGAAGGATGACCGCATTATCCTGACGATGACCGCAGAGGCCACCTGTCCGGGACGCGACCGCCGTTATAGCAGACTGGTCTACACCTGCAAGCCCGACCCATCGGGCAACGGCCAGCTGATGTGCTCACACATTAGTAATGGCAATGAGGTGAACTATTACCTCCGCAAGGTGGAACAGCGAGAAGACGAATAAACCGAGCATCATCATGTCAAACGAACGCAGTAAAAGCAGCATCACCCTGGCCAACGTCTTTGCCGTCGTCGGCCTGATGCTGCTTGCAGTAGCCTTCTTTTTAGGCTACATCTTCCAAAATGACAACTATGGCCTCGCCACTCTGAAAGCAGGCGGATGGACGGCTGGTTTCGCCCTGATGCTGTGGCTGCTCATCAGAGCCAAGACAGCGATTGCCTACAAAAAAGGCTGGCGCATCGTTGAGGTGGTGGTCTTACTGCTCTACCTCGCTGCTGCTGTCTTGACTGTACCTGTCGCAGGACGCTTCTTCGGTATCTACGCCAAGGCTGGCGAGCTGAAGACTGCTGCCAACGACGACGTGGAGTTACTCAGCAATACAATTGCTGAGTTCCAGAGCCATGAGGGACAGCAATTAGCCAACACCGTGGAGGGTCTCAAGCGTCTGCTCAGTCTTGACGACTCGTTAGGCATCGCATACGATCTGCGGGAATTCGTGAGCGAGCAGATTGAAGGTGTGACCGATATCAGCGACCTCACTACCAGTAAGGTGTCCGCCTTTGAAGACCAATGGCAGCGTAAGATTGAGCGCATCACTGATGACAGCCACCACAACCATGCTGCCGCGTGGAAGGAACAAATCGAGGCCTGCGACGAGCGTGTGCAAACGTGGAACGTGCTTCAGATGCCGCAAGCCATTGACGCCTTACAGAAGCTGACCGACGAGGTGGAAAGCACCCTGCAGGAGACAGCCGACGAGATGCCCTTCCCCTCCATCAACAGAGAGGATGACGGCTCTTGGGCCATTACAGCCCCGCACGATGCCTACATGCCAGACCTCGACGGCAATGTCAGCTCAGTCATGGCCACCATCAAGCCATGGGGACCCGTGTCGATTGGTGCCTGCGTAGTGATACACCTGCTCATCCTCTTTAACTATTTCATGGTTTTCCGCAACCGTACCATCCGTCCCCGCAAGAATGTCGATACCAGTGACGAGGGCGGCGTACTGCTGAAAGTGGAAGAATGAACAAAGACCAGAGACAAGATATGCCACTAACACCACTACAGATACAGCAGCTGAAAGTGAAGCCTGCCATCCAGATTGTCAGGTATATTGACGAGGGGCATGTACGCTACCCTGCCGACCTGGACGCCATTCCCGGCTTCGACCCCTCGAAGCGTGCCGAGATTGACCGCATCATCGCGAACCGGCCCAATGGCACCGAGAAAGAGGAATGGGAGGCCATCATGCCTATCCTAAACCAGAATGACGAGGTGCTCCGTCAGCGTCTGCAGACCTATATCACCAACTGGCAGGTACTCCTGCCCTCCGGCAATCATGTGGCAGAGGCCCAGCAGAAGCTGAAAGCTATGGAACAGGCTGAGCAAGAGCGGATTGCCCAGGCACAGGCCGAGGAAGCCGCCCGCAGAAAGCAGATGGAGGAAGCCCTTCGCGAGCAGCAGCAACAGGCCGAGGAGGCTGACTGGCTGGCCCTTGACCAGCAGAATGTCACCGCGTTGACAGCCCATCTTGAAACTTATCCGAACACCGTTCACAAGTCAGAGATAGAAGAGGCACTTTGGCGTTTGGCCAAGTCGTCAAGCAATCCCATGGCGTCCATCCAGCGTTTCATTGAGCTCTTCCCTTCCAGCAGCCATGTGTCTACCGCCATCGGCATTATGCACAACTATGGTGAGTGGCAGGAGGTGGAAGACTCTGGCGACCTGGTCTCCATCCGTGAATATATCATCTGTCATCCCGGCAGTCCCCTCATCGAGCTGGCCCGTCAACGCTTCGAGGAGAAGAAGGACGAGGAAGTCCGCAACATGATGAAGCTCCAGTCGGCCTACCCCATAGAGAACCTGTTTTACTACATCAAGCAAGGTATCTTTACTGAGGAAGAGCTGAAGGAGCGGGGGGTAGCCACTGATGACTCTCTCAACATCTTGCGCAGCCTCAACGAGGTGAAAGACGCACTTCCTGATGTGAACGTAGAGATTTCCAAGTGTACGAAGGAGCTGGGCAAGGGCTACACCGATGTCTTCCTCTTCGGCATTCCCTCAACAGGCAAGACCTGCCTGCTCATGGGTCTCATCGGAAGCAACCGACTCAACTTCAATACTGTCCGCTCCGGTGGTCCATACGCCTGTGCGCTCCAGCAGTACCTTGAAGCAGGATTCACCATCGGGCAGACGCCCAAGGACTTTGTCGCCACCATCGAGGCTGTGATTCCCGACGAGGGCGGCAAGCATAAACTGAACCTTGTGGAGATGGCCGGTGAGGACTTTGCCTTCAAGATTGCCGACAACCCCGACGGCAAGGTGTCTTTCGAGGACATTGGCACGGGTGCCACGGAAATTCTCTGCAATAACAACCACAAGGTGTTCTTCATCATTGTTGATCCCACGGCCCGTACCGTTGCCTTCAACCACATCTTCGAAGAGGAGCAGCCTGATGGAACCAAGCGCAGCTACCTACAGCAGAAGAGCGTCAACCAGGGCGTCATCCTCAAGCGAATGGTCGACCTGCTCTGTCTGCCGGAGAACTCCAAGATTCTTGACAAAGTGGACTTCATCCACATCATCGTTACCAAGGCAGACACCTTTGGCGACGGGCCTCAACGCGAGGAGCTGGCTGTAGCCAAGTTCATGGAGCAGCACCGCAATATCCTGCAGCCACTGACTGAGCTGTGCAAGGCTCACGGTATCAACGAGGCCACTGATGGTGTGCCCAAGCTCTTCCCCTTCAGCCTCGGCAGCTTCTACGTTGGCGGCATCTACAAATACAACGATGCCGATGCCAATAAGTTGGCCACCGTACTGAAGAACCACACTCCTATCATCCCCGACAGAGTTGGTTTCTGGCACCGCGTACAAAAGCTCTTCAACTAACAACGCATCACAGTTTATGGACAACCGTCACATATCGCTCGCCATCTTTGGCAACCAGAACAGCAACAGCGGGTTCCAGCCTCTCTACTGGATCAACACGCCCCCCCAGCAGTTAGAGAACCTGGTGCCGCCGGGCATGGAGGACACTCCCTTCTTCTTCGTGCTCGAGACGTTTGCCACACACACCCTGTTCACCCTTGTTCAGAACCATGTGAGCAGCTTTATGTCGTCGCGCCCCGGTACCCTCAAGATGGCTATTGCCTTGCCGAAGGGCTATCGCATAGCAGGGCAAGAAGGCCCCATGGAAGTGCTTCTCAAGGTGCGCGCCTTGTTCATGGAGCAGTGCATGACCCACAGCATGGGTGACAGCTACCAGTTTACAGAACGTCTCGCCGATGCTGCCATCTTTGAACAGCTGCTCAGCACCTACACGCTCGAACCCGACAACACAGCTCAACACCCCATGACGGGTCAGAACGATGCCCTGTTGCTGTTGACCAGCGAACAGACATCGCAGCTTTTCCTCGACTGCCAGCGTCAGGAATTTGTCCCTTACCGCCGCATCATCATCGGCGAGAAGGGCAAGGCATCTGTCTACTCCCACATCATTCGCGGGCTTCAGATCCCGCGTCCCCGGCCAGCCATGCAGTCGGCACCCCCCTCCACACCTCCCAAAAGTGTAACGCCACCGACGGCCTCTCCTACCCCGTCACCTTCACCAAAGGCATCTTCACAAAAGTCCCCTTCAACAAAGCCCAGTTACCTCCGTTACGTCTGGGTACCTGTTGTGACCTTCCTCCTTGGAATCCTTATAGGATGGTGGTTAGCCAGCAGCAGCTCTGTCGCCTCTGCCGAGGAAGAAGAGGATGACCCTGAAGAAGTCAATACCATTCCCAATCCTTTAGACAATCATCCAGAGGACGAGAGAGAAGACCAGCGTGAAGAGAATACTGACGATGCACCCACACAAGGCTTCTCCACACAGCTTCTCATCAGCTATCAGGGTATGCTCGACAGTGCCGTCGGCCTGACCTTCGATCAGGTGGACAAGATGCATGAATGGATTTCCAACGAAGAGGTGGCCAGCGCCTGCGACGCTGCCGACCGCCAGTTCGTCAGCCGTGTCAAGGGCTACAAAGCCATCGCAGACTTCCTGCGTGCAGGCGACATTGAGGCCGCCAAGAGCAAGGAGAACGAAACCCACGCCATGGGCCGCTCTTCCTCTGGCAAGGACAACATCCACCTCATGCAGATGCGCGGAGCCTACAGGTCATGGGTAGACGACAATGGGACGGAGCACCCGTATACACCCGCAGAAGCCCAAGAGGCCCTGAAACTCTTCCAGGTGAAAGCCCACGATGGGCTTATCAACTCATTTGCCGACATCAATAACATTCACAACGAGATAGGCCAGACCATCCACATCTCCGACCAACATAACGGAGGCAGTAACCGCCATCACCAGCAAAATAATGGTAGCGGATCGCCTCTCGTTGAACGATAAAATAACATTACCCCATGAAAGCCCTTAAACTCTTTCTCTTGGCAGCCGTCGTGCTGGCCGTCATTGTTGGTCTGCTGATGCTGACTGGCAACAAGTCAGGACTGGGAGGCGCCAGTTCTGACAACGAAGAGCTCTTCACTGAGCTGCAAGAGGAGATAGAAAACGACTGGCAAGACCGTGAGGACTGGGACGCGGAACTGTTTGAGTCCACCACCGACCGTCTGCGCCAGGAGAAAGATGAGTTAGGCAACGGCTACCGCACGTTACTCGACCTCGTGTCCGACTACGGCTCCGCCCTGCTCTGTCAAGCCATGATGGATGAATTTGCACGTCCTGAGTGCGACAGCAACCGCATCGAGTCCCTCCACGCCGACCTTGACGCTTTCCTTGAGCGAGCCACCGGCTACCAAAACGACAACCGCGTGCAGCAGATGCAGGGTGTCTACAACCTTTACCGCAACATCCTTGGTGCCTCTTCCAAGCGCTACGGCCTCTCGCCCTCCTTCGACTACGACAGCGGCACATGGCGCGACTTCTCATCCTACAGCAGCCGCATCCTCAACGAATGTAACGGTTTCAGTTCCAACGTCTACTATCCCTACCTTAAAGATGCCCAAATAGTCATCAACGCCCTGGGCAACGTCAGGAACAAGATGGATCAGGCCAAGACAACTTTCAAGAACGAGCTGGCCCGCCAGATCATCAACGCTTACAAGCAACATGAGCGCACCGACGAGACAGCCGAGCAGCTGAACAGCCTCCACAGACAGTTCAACGACAAGTTCGGCCGTCAGAACGACTTATATAATTATGTACTCTATTATTAGTCAAGCCAGTATACTGTCGAGGCGGTTCCTTGCCATAGTGCTCTGCTGCCTCTGCTCACTCGCTGTCACTGCCGACAACGACAAGGCAGAGTTGCGCCGTTTGCGTGAGCAGGTCGCAGAACTGCAAACCAGGCTTACAGCCTCTGACCAGCAACGCACAGCCGACAGCCTGACCATCGATTCCCTGAACCAGGCTCTACAACACCTGCAGGCTTTCCGCGACGAGTTTGTGCGCCAGCAGCTCGTGGGACAGTGCCCCGACCTGCGACAGCCGTTCTCAGCCCTCTCTCCTGACAGCCTGCAACGCTATGCCAACCGTCTGCGACGCTTTGAAGGTGACCCGGAGGCAGATGCCCTGCTGAACCGCGTGGCCCTGTTCACCTGCTATCAGCAGCTGGCCGACACCCTGCGTCAGCCCCTCTCCACCCCCTTCAACCGCCATATTATAGTGGCTACCAGCCAGCGCATCACCCAGGAGCTGAAACCTCTTGTCGGCACAGAGCTGACGGAGGCCCAGTATGCTGAGTTCGACACCATCGACATCTACCTGACACGCTATTATCAGGGTGTGCTTGACTTCCAGAAGCTCATCGCTGACGTTGAGGCCCAAACCAAGAGTTACAAGGGCAGCAACGACCCCGACAACCGCGACTTCTGTCAGGCCAAATACCAACGCATCGTCAACGAGCGACAAGCCGACATCGAACGCCGCATCTGCCACATTCCCTATCTGGCTGAGCGTTTTGCCGTCTACGATGCGGCCATGCAGGCCAATCCCTTGCAGCTAAGCGACGAGGCACTCCGTGCCATCAACGAGATAAAAGAGCTGAAAACAAGATAACACAAAAATAACACCGAAGAGACATGAAAATCAAAGAAGTAGCACTCAATGAAATCCATTGGACCATTGACCAGTGGAATCGTGGTGATCAGGCCAACGACCGTCTGAGTGAGAAGCTCGGACCCCTCAGCCGCTATTTTGCCAAGGGCAATGTAGGTGCTGAGACGTTCACCTGGTCGTTCGACGCTCCCCTGAAGTGGACTCCACTCAACAAGGCCGCAGAGCCTGAGGCAGTGGCGGCCCGCCAACGCTGGGAAGAGCTGAAAAACGAGGTCAAGGCCAAGCTCGCCGCCACGCCAGAGCTGGCAGAGCACATCCTTGAAATCCCCAATGAGGATTACATCCATTGCCGTACCGATGAGACAGGTGCCATCGACATCCTGATTAC
>Ga0310786_10013393_pt1 | contig 10118 bp, 7 predicted proteins | sample AusTroGonzalo_MG_FD_203881 | JGI IMG/M metagenome (GOLD analysis project Ga0310786, IMG submission 203881) | Bovine rumen microbial communities from tropical cattle in Woodstock, Queensland, Australia - Gonzalo_03 (v2) (version 2) | ecosystem: Host-associated > Mammals > Digestive system >... | reverse complement strand
AAGAGTGCAAGGAAGCTGCAAAACTCGCTGGCGCAGCTGACTTTATCGAGCGTCTCCCTGAAGGTTACAACACGATGCTCACCAACAACGGTTCTAACTTCTCACAGGGTCAGAGACAGCTCCTCGCTATCGCCAGAGCCGCTGTTGCAGATCCGCCGGTAATGATCCTCGATGAGGCTACGTCTTCCATCGATACACGTACAGAGGCAATCGTACAGCGCGGTATGGATAAGCTCATGGAGGGCAGAACAGTATTCGTTATCGCTCACCGCTTGTCGACCGTAATGAACTCCGACGTCATCATGGTATTGGATCACGGTAAGATCATCGAGCGCGGTTCACATGACCAGCTGATCGCAGAAAAGGGTACATACTATCAGCTTTATACGGGCGCGTTTGAGCTTGAATGATATTATTCCTCAGCTCTCGACCGACGCTTTCAGCGTGTCGAAATGAGCTTCGGAATAATCATCTTTCAAATCAATAAGATTTACAAAGAGGTTGTCAGAAATGTGGCAACCTCTTTTGTTTGCTCGCCTGCAAATCTGCGAGATGTTATAATTTGAAAAAGGGAACCATAGGGATAAGGTAAATAAGGGAAATAGATATGAAGAAGCAATTGGCGACAGTATTGGCGATTTCCGTTCTATCATTAACGCTGACTTCATGTAAGGGATTCGGCGGCGGTAAGAGCGGCAATAATCCATTTGACGATGACAACAACACCAGCAATCCGACCGCAACAGGAACGACGGAACCTTATAAGCTGCCATACGGCAAGCCTTCACGCGATCTTTCAACGGTAGATGTTTTCGAGACATTTGACGATGTATATATCGATGACTTTGATGAGCCGTGGGGAGTGTCGCAGAATCTCCGTATGGTAAGCGGAAACGTAGATAATTATTTCGTTTATTTTGCGCTCGACAGAAACAACAACCAGGTCAACGAGAACCTGAATTTCATATCGACTGTTACGCAGCCGGACGTTAAAGCATATGCTCTGGAAGATGATCCCGGATACATTGTTTATGAAGTGCAGTACGACCAGATCTTCCCGGTCTATTCCAGGGAACCTGTTAATGTATCGACATCGTTTTTTACATATCACAACGTGGCATTTGTCGACTATTACACAGGCAAGAAATTCCCGACGGTCAACCTTTCGACGCAGATAGACAGTTTCGGCGTAGCCGGCAACGTCATCTACAAGGGTTCAAAATATCACATCGGTTATTATGAGTTCCGCACGCAGGAGATCATCGCCAATAATACTGAATCAGCAGGCGACGGTTATGTTTTCCTGACGGAAACATTAAAGCTCCATTCAGTATCGTATTTTATCGTTCCTGAATTCTACAGAGGCCTTCTGATGTGCGTTTACGTAGCTAATGATACGAACACGCCGCTGCAGGACATTATGGACGATAACACGGCGTACTTTACTCCGCCGACACCGTTCGGTGAAGACGAGAATCCTGATGATTACGTCTTCTACGGAATCACAGCACCGAAATAACCTGGAAAAGACTAACAGTAGAAAGTGTGATCAGTCAAAAAAAGAACTGCTTCATATTAATGAAACAGTTCCTGATTTCTTTTATTTCTTTTCGCCGGGCTGTTCCAGACCTGATGTCAGGAGCTTGACCGCTATCGCACACTCTATACGCTTGCGGAAGATATCGCAGCCCATCTCGTAGATGCCGTTGATGTCGCCTGAAGCGTGGTAGGAGTTGGCAGCGCAGCCGCCGGAGCAGTAGAGCTTTGCCCAGCAATCCTTGCATTCAGGACGGCTGTAAGCGTTGCATGAAGCGAACTTGTCCTGGAGCTCAAGATTCTTTACGCCTTCGTAGATGGAGCCCATCTTGTATGCGTCATCGCCGACGAACTGGTGGCAGGGGTAGAGGTCACCCCAGGGAGTAACTGCAAGATACTCTGTACCTGAACCGCAGCCTGCGATCCTCTTGTAGATGCAGGGTCCGCATGTGAGGTCCAACATGTAGTGATAGAAGGTGAAAGGTCTGCCTTCTTTGTGACGCTGTACCATGAGTCTTGCGAGCTCTTCGTACTGCTCGAAAACAACGGGCAGGTCTTCTTTGGTAATGGCAGAAGGGCTGGAAGGATCCGTTACGACAGGCTCCATTGAGAGCTCTGTGAATCCTAAGTCCAGCATCTGCTTGATGTCGTTTACGAAATCTGTATTAAAGTGCGTGAACGTACCGCGCATGTAGTAGCTTAAATTGCCGCGCTTTTCAACGAACTTTTGGAAGTTAGGAACGATCTTGTCGTAAGATCCGTGGCCTGCATAGTCGACTCTGAAACGGTCGTTAACTTCCTTACGGCCGTCCAAAGAGAGGACGACATTGTGCATTTCCTTATTACAGAATTCGGTGACTTCATCGTCTAAGAGCACGCCGTTTGTAGTAAGGGTGAAGCGGATATTCTTATTATGGATCTTTTCCTGCTCACGGCCGTAAGCAACAAGCTGCTTTACGACGTCCCAGTTCATGAGGGGCTCGCCGCCGAAGAAGTCGATATCAAGGTTCTTGTGGAAGCCTGAGTTTTCGATAAGGAAATCGATTGCCTTTTTGCCGACCTCATAGCTCATGATGGCGCGCTCGCCGTGGTATTTGCCCTGACTCGCGAAGCAGTAGGAGCAGTTGAGGTTGCATGTGTGGGCAACGTGGAGGCACAAAGCCTTTATCTTGATGTTCTTCTTTCTGAAGTCCTTGGCCAGATGCTCGTATTTGTCGGGAGCATAGAGCTTGCCTGCAGTCTTGAGGTCAGCAATGTCGGCAAGGCATTCTGACGCTTCTTCTACGGAGATGCCGTGCTTTTCGACAGCCTTTTGGACTACCTTGTCAGCGAGTTCATTTTCGTACCATTGAATCATGTCATAGGCGACTTCGTCGACCATGTGAATAGAACCCGAATAGCAGTCGAGTACGATGTTAAGACCTTCAAATTGATAGCAGTGGATCATCTAAAACTCCCGATTAAATAAAAAAAGGTCCCACGTAAAATGAGACCTCTTAGGCTTTAAAATAAATTCAGCTTATTTATTGAGCTGCTCGCAAGGCTGGTTAGCAACACCGCAGGATGTCTTGCATGCAGACTGGCAAGATGTCTGGCACTCGCCGCATCCGCCTTCCTTAGCTGACTTCTCGAGATCTCTTGTCTCAACTGTAACGATTCTTGTCATAGTTATAATCTCCCTTGTTTTTAATACACGAATTATACTTTGATGGTCTATAACAGTCAAGGCAGAACGGGTATCAGTCCTTTATAAGTCCGTCCGCCGCCTAAAAGAAGCCTGACGTCGCCTCTGGAAAGGATCTTGATAGTGGCTTCTGTTATTACTTCTCCGGGCATAAGGAGCGGTATTCCGGGCGGGAAGCCGTAGATGAATTCGCCTGATACGCGGCCTATGCAGTACTCGGGTTCGAGTTCAACGCAGCGGAGTCTGTCCTGCGAAGCTTCTCTAAGGGTCATCGCTAATTTAGGGTAGGGCCTTGAGACGAATTGCGATTCGACATAGGGCGTCTCCACTGCATTATCAACGGTGATTACCGCATCACAGAAGCGCTTTAAGGATTCCATGGTATCGCCGATGCCGGTCATGGCGATCATGTGGGAAGGGAAGCTCGCTTCGCACTCGATGTTGAATGTCCCTCTGAGCTGGTCGAAAAGGAAATCGCCGAAGCCCGTTATAACGAACTTTGATCTCTCACGGACCGGAGCTTCCCAGAGTTTGAAGTTTCTAAGACCCCTTAAGTTTTCTTCGGCATAAGAGATCGCCTCTTCCCACGGCTTTAATAATGAAGCACCTTTGGAATTGATGGCGGCTAAGCATTTTGAAACGCCACCAAGAAGAATATAAGAAGGGCTGGATGTCTCAAAGATATCAAGGCCTCTTCTGATGAGAGGTTCTTCAATCGGGCACCCTTCGTGAAGGAGCATGACTGCGGTCTGGGTAGGTGAAGACAATGTCTTGTGAAGGCTCTTGATGACGATATCGCCTTTTGAGTCAGGTCCGAAGAAGTTGTCGTCTATGCCCAAATGAGCGCCGTGAGCGCTGTCTGTAATGAGAAGTGCATCGTACTTTCTGGTGATGCGGAAGATCTCATCCGTATCGGATAAAACACCTTCGTAGGTTGGTGAAGTGATAACAACTGTCTTGATTGACGGGTCTCTGGCGAGGACTCTGTCGATGTCAGAAGGCGTGATGTGGCCTGCAAAAGGAAGACCCTGGTCAAAGGCAGGCATCAAAGGAACGATCTTGCTGCCTGTAAGTTCTATTGCATTCCAAACGGAGAGGTGGCAGTTCATCGCGGTCAGGATCTTTGAACCGGGATGAAGGATCGACGCACTCCAGATGGCAGCGAGGATCAGTGCCGATGAACCGTTAACTGAAATAAATGCATTCCTGGCTTTCCATATCGAAGCTGCGCAGTCTTCCATGTCCTTAATGAAGCCGGAAGGCGAGTGGAGGTTATCGAATCCGCCAATCTCAGTTATGTCGCGCATAAAGGCCTGGGATACGAAGTCAGGATTGCGCTTGCCGCCGGGCATATGCATGGGCAGAGGATCGGTTCCGAGATAGAGCTTCAATGCTGCTCCGAGCCTGTCGTTGTCATACTTCATAGCATTGGCCTCCTTTAATGTAAGGTAACACAAAAAAGGAATATTAAGAAGTTGACATCAATATTCTACACGTGTAGAATTATCTCAAAATATGTATAAAGGGAGATTATCGCTATGAAAGAGAATTCTATTGGTGACAGCGAATATAAATTGATGGAGTTGATTTGGGAATATTCACCGGTCGCATCAGGTGAGTTATCCACGATGTGCGAGATGATCCACGGCTGGAAAAAGACGACTGTCTATACCATGCTCAAGAGACTTCAGGACAAGGGCTTTATCAAGAGCGAAAAGTCTACGATCACATATCTTATCGGAAAAGACGAGCTGCAGCAGCAGCAAAGCGAAGAGCTGGTCGAAAAGAACTTCAAGGGGTCTCTGCCGATGTTCGTTAATGCCTTTTTGGGCGGCGGTAAGAAGATGAGCAAGGAAGACGCTCAGAGTCTTATCGACATGATCGAACAGCATACCGAGGAATAAGGGTTTTCGAGGAATAGGGTTTAGGGTAAGTAATTCTTATGAGCGAAGTTTTTTATAAAGTTCTGGAGATGAGCTTATACGGAAGTATAGCCATTCTCGCAGTCTTATTGTTCCGTCTTGTATTTCAGAAGTGCCCAAAGCGCATACTGATACTGTTTTGGATAATCGTTGCGTTAAGGCTCGTTATACCTTTCAATTTCAATTCTCCTACGAGTGCTCTTAATGTCGGAAAGTTTTTCGCTCCGAAAAGTGCGGTAACTGAGACCTCCGTTTACGATCCGGAGACCAGGTTAAGAGAGATGACTACGGTTTCAAGAACTGTAGAGGCTCCGGTAGAGCAGGTTGAAAGCACCAATGTTGAAGTTTCTGAGCAGGCGCCTGTCAGGACCGAAAAGCCTTCCAAGATAGCTTTTAAAACGGTTATTCCTTATATCTGGCTTTCCGTTACCATTGGACTTCTCATATTCTCCGCAATAAGATATGCGATCTTCTATTCCAAGGCCAGATGGAGTTCCAGATCCTTTGACGGAAGATATTACATGGCTAACGATATCGATTCTCCTTTTGTTGTCGGTATCTTCAGCCCGAAGATCTTTTTTCCGATCAACATGGATGACGACGAGAGAGAATATGTTCTTAATCACGAGTGGACCCACATTAAGAACAAGGACGGTCTTACCAAGCTTCTAAGTTACATCGTTCTGAGCATACACTGGTTTAATCCCCTGGTATGGCTCGCATTCTTCATGCTCTGCGCAGATATCGAAATGCGTGTTGATGAGGAAACGACGAGCAACTTCAATCTCAAAATGGTTAAGGAATACTGCAAGTCACTGGTAAGGCATGCTGCTGACGACAACAGAGGTGCGTTCATGCAGAGTACTGCGTTCAGCGGTCTTTCTTTTGGCGGCATGGAGACCAAGATGAGGATCAAGAATCTTCTGGCCCATAAGATTTCTTCCAGAGAGATCCAGATAGCTTCAATTTGCGTAACTTTGGTTTTCTCTTTTCTGGTATCTGCATCATCAATAGACCATCAGCCCTGGGTCAGAGAAAAGCCTTCCGAGCCTCAGGAGAGTGCAGAGATTACAGCTTCTGATATTACTGAGACCACTCCTTCTGATACCACTGCCGAGACATCCAGAGCCAGAAGGTGGGATGCTGCATTCATCGATCCTTATATTGAAATGATCATGAAGATCGGATATGACGATAAGGGCGATGCGCTGAATTACAAGTTTGCTTTTATTTACATTAATGACGATCTGATCCCTGAGCTTGTTACGGCACGACAGATAGATGGGGCGGACTATCTTGTTAGTCTTTATACTTTCAGAGATGGAAAGGTACTGCCTGTCTTTGATGACGTCCTATATACGAATTCTGGTGAGGCTTATTACTATGTTCCTTTTGAAGATTTTATTATCGATCATAATATTTTGATCCAGAGTGAGAAGGCCGAAGCAAAGATCTTTTCCATGAATGATCTTATGACAGGCGCAGAGCCTAAAACAAAGGGACTTTTTGAGGGAGCTTCGTACACTATAAATGGCAAGAGTGTCACACGGGATGAATATACAGAGGTCTTCCGCGACCGTGAATCCGAATTGATCATCGGCAGAGCCGGTCCGGATAAGGCTATCGAGATACTTATGGCTCAGAAGACATCAGGCGGAACCAAGATTCCTTCAGACATCTCAGATGACACTGCTGTTTCTGAGCCGTCAGAGACAACTGCTGAAACAACTGCTGAGACCACTGTATCTGCGGAGATTTCTGCCTCTTCTGAGGATAATCTGATTTCCGTCAGTAAGATAAAGGATTTTACGGTCATTCCGTTTGTGAATGAGAGCAACGATTACACTTATAGTGTCTCAGGTGATTTCGGATATATCATTTGCCAGATTCTTCCTGAGAAAGTGGTGCGATTCACTATTAAGGATAAGTCATTTGAATATGCAATTCCTTCAACGAGCACCGGAGGGATCTACCTGCTGAAAGATTACGGCAAGGCGAACATCTTTATTCAGTTCTACGTTGAAGGCGGAAACCAGATCTGTGCATTCAATGTCTTTGATCACGGGGTTTTCTTCAAAGGCGCGGTCAATAACGCGACATTTGAGAGAAAAGTGGATAATCCGAGAACTTTCTGGATAATCGAAAACTACGGGGAAAATGCGGTCGTTGATGTGAGCAGACATTACTCGATGTCCAAAACAACAGGAATGCCGGCACCGGATACCGACCTGATGTATACGGTCTTCAAACCGAAGAAGCCTTTGAAGAGCAAGGTGGATCTGAGCGGCTGTCTGGTGATAAACGGCACCATATATAAAGATCAGATAGTCACAATAAATGCCGGCGAGACAGTAACTCCGTTAAAAACAGATGAAAAAACGATTATCGAGATTCAAAAAGAAGACGGTAGAGTGGTCCGGGTAGATTTTAAAGGCCAGGCAGACAGATTCTACGACAGTAATAACTACCGCTGGGTCTACAATGCTATAGTGGACTGGTTCGAACCGGCATAACGCCAACATAATGACTTCAGTGCTTTCAGGGGAGCTTTTGCTCCCCTTTTTCGCGCGCTTGGAACAAAAATTCTACAAATGTAGAAAAAACTATTGACATTGGTTTTCTACACGTGTAGAATGACGCTCGTAAGGTTGTTCTACATATGTAGACTCTACACCAGTAGAACAGCTCAAATTATTCGGAGGAAACTAATATGAAACTTATAACAAAACCTATAAGGAAGGGAACAAACGAAATCAAAGGCAGCTTTAAGGCTTCTGCTCTCGCAACTGCAGTTCTTGCAGGCACCATCGCTCTTACAGCATCCGGCTGTACCGCTGAGATTAAGACAGCAGACGGTAAGCCGATCGGAACCGTAGTTATCAATGGCGAGGAAGTAGAGGCTCTCGCATCCGGAATCGCAGTAAATCAGACGAATCCTGATGATATTATTGAACCTTCTAATGTATCCGTTCCTGATGTATTTACAAACGAGACAGAGGAAACAGAGAATACAACTGAAGAGACCAGCGAACCCTCTAAGAGTGGAGAGATCAACGAAACAGATCCCGCTCCCACAAAAGAGACCACCGCTGCACCTACAGCTACAGCCACACCTTCTCCCGTTCCGACAAAGGCAGATACAAATGTTAAGCCTTCATTGAACAATATTAAGGAAGGCGAAGTTATAAAGCTTACTGAGAACAAAAACGGAAATTTCAGTGCATCCGGCGTCTTCGGAAATATCTCTGTAAATCATACGGATAATTCCGATGTTGAATTCCGCTATAACGGCCACGCTTTCATAGGAAGCGTTTCCTCAGTCAAGTGGAGCGATGTTTATCTGTTCAAGAATAACGGAAAAACATTTATCTATATTGAGGTAGTAAGAGGATGCATGAATAACGAGCTCAATATCTATGAAGTATCGGATACTTATGTTAGGAACGGAGGTGTTGTTAAGGATTTCTGCCTCTCGATCTTCTCAAACACAAAGTCCTTCAAGGGCTATGACGGCGGCCCATCTTCAGGAAACGTTTTAGCAGAAAGAATGTTTAGAGTTTCCGACAGCGGCAGGCCGGTCCCTGCTGATAATTATAGCTATCTGGGTACAGACAAGGTATACGCAAAGAAGACGATGACAGGTTACATTGTCAGAGACGGCAAGGTAACTTCTGAAAAGGTAACTATCTATTCTGGTGAACCCGTTGAGCCCAAGGCTCTTAACGAAGTTGAATATATCGACTTCAAGTACGGAACTGATATCGTAAGAGTAGATTTCACCAATGAATGCTGCACATACTACGATCAGAATGATTACCGCTGGATCTTCAAGGCTGTAAACAGCATGGTAAGTCCTGTATATGCGAAACCGCAGGTTAGGTTCCTGGATGAAGGCGCTGTCTATGAATTCAATTATGCTGATCAGTACCGTTCACTTTGGACCAGCGGAAAATATGGTGATTTCTACATCGAAAACTACGGCAATCAGTTTGTAAAAATTACATACAATACGGAGAGTTATATCCTGCCTGTAGACAACAGTGCCGAAAAGCTCGCACTTAACAGAGCATATCTGTTCAAAGATAACGGAGTAACATATATCTACCTCAATGCTTCAAAGGGTAATAAAACAACGCTTTATTACTTCGTTGTAGATGGCAAGGGAGTAAGATCTAACGGCGCAGAAGATGGACTTCTTATCCGTTGGATGAAAAACACAAAGTCATTTGCTTGTTATGAATTACACGGAAATAATGAGATTGTTTCAGTTTCAAGGAACTTCAAGGTAGATAAAAACGGAGAGACGGTAATTGCTGATACAAAACTCGAATTGGCTGCATGGGTAAAGGTTAAGGCCACAAAGGATATGGAAGGCTACGTTGTAGCAGGCGGCAAGGCAACTTCCGAGAAGGTCACCATCAAGGCAGGCGACATCGTAACACCGGTTGAGTGTGATGAAGTAGATCACATCGATTTCAAGGATCAATCAGGAAGAACGATCAGAGTTGATTTCGTACCTCTTCTTAACGAATACTACGACCAGAATGATTTCCGCTGGACTTACAAGGCGATCATGACACTCGTAACTCCTGCATAAAATAACCAATCAAACCTTATCAGGGATAGCGCACACAAGAAGAGAAGAGCTGCCGTAACGGCAGCTCTTTTCGATTGCAAAAAAAGAGGCTGTCTCAAATTGAGACAGCCCTTTGAGTTTAAAATTTTACGGAATCAATTAAGGATTGATTACTGTGAAGCTGTAGCCTGATACAACATCGGAATCCTCATAGATCGTCTTCTGCATCTGAAGAGCAGTAGAGAGGAGGAGTGTATAAGGTGAAAGCTTGCCACCTAAAAGCTCAACGTCTGAAGCGTAGCTGATAGCCTGAGCTTCGTCGTCTGAGAGCAGCATGTACTGGGAAACGAGGAAGAGGGATCTAACGCCAACGTTCATGTGAACGAGCTTGCTGTTGACG
>Ga0310786_10013391_pt1 | contig 10118 bp, 9 predicted proteins | sample AusTroGonzalo_MG_FD_203881 | JGI IMG/M metagenome (GOLD analysis project Ga0310786, IMG submission 203881) | Bovine rumen microbial communities from tropical cattle in Woodstock, Queensland, Australia - Gonzalo_03 (v2) (version 2) | ecosystem: Host-associated > Mammals > Digestive system >... | reverse complement strand
CTCAAATTAAAATTTTTAACATACAACAATAAGATTTAAGGTAAGAATTAAAACATATCTTTATATTTAACACGATAAAAATTAAAAAGAATATACTTTTACAATTGATTTAAAATAAAAATTTGTGATACAATCAGGTTATATTATATACAAGGATACTTAATATGAATATAAAACAACAAATAATAAATTGCTTTGATAGTGAAATATTGAACACTTTTTCTATTTCATGCGACTGCATATCAACTCCCCCAAACACTGAAATGGGTGATTTTTGTATGCCTTTTTTTTGTTATTTAAAGCAACTTAAAAAAAGTCCTGTAGAGGTTGGCAATATGCTTTTAAAAAATTTTAATTACAACAATATAGTTGAAAAAACAAATATTGTTGGCGGTTATCTCAACTTTTTTTTAAACAAAAAATATGTAAGTTTGGGACTTATTGAAGAAATACTCTCAAAAAAAACAAATTTTGCATCATCAAATTTGGGAGAAAACAAAACCGTTTGCGTAGAATTCTCTTCTGTAAACCTTGCAAAATATATGCATATTGGACACTTAAGCACAACAGTTATTGGAAATTGTATACGAAATATTTATGCACACTTAGGCTACAACACAATTGCTATTAATTATGTTGGGGATTATGGCACTCCTTTTGGCAAAATGGTTACCGCCTATCAACTTTGGGGAGACAAAGAAAAACTCAATAAATATGGTGTCAACCATATTCAAGACCTTTATATAAAATTTTGTCAAGAGGCAGAAAACAACCCTGAACTTGATGATCAAGCAAGAGAATGCTTTTTAAAAATTGAACAAAAAGATAAAACTGTCTATGATATATACAAAAAATTTATAGAAATTTCAATTGAGGAAACAAAAAAAATCTACAATATTCTAAACATAACATTTGATAGTTGGAGAGGAGAAAGTTACTACGGCGACAAAATGCAGAGTATTATTGATGAACTCGAACAAAAAAATCTTCTTCAAAATAGTGATGGTGCAAAAATTGTAGACCTTAGCGATTATAATTTGGGAGTTTGCTTAGTAAAGAAAAAGGACGGTTCAAGCCTATATGCCACACGTGATCTCGCCGCATGTGAAGATAGATATAACGACTATCACTTTGACAAGAGCATATATGTTACAGACGTTTCACAAAAACTACACTTTAGTCAATTTTTTAAAGTTTTGGAATTACTTGGCAGACCTTATGCAAAAAATTTACAGCACGTATATTATGGCAGATTTAGTTTGCCTGAAGGCAAAATTGCTAGTAGAAAAGGCAAACAGGCCCTGCTTAGAGACATTCTTGACTACTCTATTAACAAAACACAGCAAATTGTGAATAAAAACGACAATTTGACAAGTGAAGAAAAAACAAAAGTTGCAAAGTCTGTTGGCGTAGGCGCAGTCGTTTTTAGTGCAATCAAAAATGAAAAGATAAAAGATGTTGTTTTTGACATTGATGAAGCACTTGATTTTGAAGGCGAAACTAGTCCATACATACAATACACACGTGCAAGATGTTGCAGTATAATCAACAAAGCAGGAACTCAAATAAAAAACTTATCTGTTAATTTTAGTGATATTGACAACGACTCAAGTTTTGAACTAATAAAAGCCATGAATTATTTTCAAGATGCAGTAAAACAAAGTGCTGAAAAATATGAGCCTTGCATAATTTCAAGAAGTCTTATTGACATAAGCAAGTGCTTTAACAAATATTATAGTAATAATAGGGTTATAGAAAATGGCAAAGTAAGTGACGCAAGACTTGCAATCGTTGAATGCACAAAATATATTTTAGAAGAAGGGCTTACTCTTCTTGGTATTGACGTTGTAGATAAAATGTAAAGGAGTTTTTATGTCAAATTTTTTTAGCAAAACTATAAGTGAAACTTTTGCAGAACTCAAAACAAGTTATGATGGGCTAAGTGAAACCGAGGCATCGAGTAGACTTGCCAAAAATGGCGAGAACAAACTCAAGGAAACCAAAAAAACGAGCATGTTCGTAAAGTTTTTATCTCAATTCAAAGATATAATGGTAATAATCCTTATTTGTGCTGCAGTTGTTTCTTTGATTTTTACAATAATTAATCACGACTCTACAGAACTCGTTGATTCAATTATTATCTTTGCAATTGTTATCATAAATGCCACACTTGGATTTGTTCAGGAGGTTCGAGCAGAAAACGCACTTGATTCGCTCAAAAAAATGTCGCAACCATATTCTCTAGTAATTCGAAATGGTGAAGAAAAAAAAGTTAAAACATCCGAACTAGTTGTTGGCGACATTGTGATACTTGAAGCAGGAGATGTTGTACCGGCCGACCTATTACTCATCGAGAGTGCAAGTTTGAAATGCGATGAAGCATCTCTTACAGGTGAGAGTGTTCCTGTTGAAAAATTTGCAAACATAATCCTGAGCGAAAAAACCAATCTAGGCGATAGAAAAAATATGTGTTTCTCGTCAACAACTGTTGTTTATGGTAGAGGTGCAGGTGTTGTAGTTGCAACTGGTGAGAACGCCGAAATTGGAAAAATTGCATCCATGTTAAGTGCAGAAAAAAAAGAAACTACCCCCCTTCAAAAAAGCCTTAACAAGTTGGGCGAAATTATTACCTATATTGTTCTAGGTATTGCAACAGTTATATTTATTTGCGACATTTTCATCACTAAGCAGACAATTATTGATTCATTTTTGACCGCTGTTGCAATTGCCGTTGCTGCCATACCAGAGAGCCTTCCCGCAGTTGTAACAATTATACTTTCAATTGGAGTTACAAGACTCGCTAGAAAAAACACAATCATCAAAAAACTACACGCAGTGGAAACACTTGGTTGTTGTCAAGTGATTTGTTCTGACAAAACTGGAACAATTACTCAAAACAAAATGACAATAAGAGAGGTTTTTGCAAATAACAAAGACCTTAGCGACGCAAAAAACACCTTGCTTACACTGAATAATCAAGACTTATTATCATGTATGGTACTTTGCAACGACGCAAAAAAGCAAAAAGCAATGTATCTTGGTGATCCTACTGAAGTTGCACTCATTCAATTTGCCGAACAATTTGACATAAAGAAAAAGAGTTTTGAGCAACAAAACAAAAGAGTGGGAGAAATTCCTTTTGACTCGAATAGAAAACTTATGACGACTATCAACATCCAAGATGGAAAACTAGTTCAATATACAAAAGGTGCTGTTGATGAACTGCTTGAAAAATGTAGTTTTATTCAAGAAAACAACAAAATAAGAAAAATAACTATAAGTGACATCGAAAATATTAAAAATCAAAACAAAAAAATGTGCAAAAATGCTCTAAGAGTTCTTGCATATGCTAAAAAAGAACTTGAAATTTTGCCACAAGAAGGCATGAAAATTGATTCAAGTTCAATTGAAGAAAATAGACTCATCTTTTTGGGGCTAACCGGCATGATAGACCCACCAAGGCAAGAAGTGTTTGACGCACTTATAAAGTGTCGTGAAGCCGGAATGAAAGCCATTATGATTACAGGCGACCACAGAGAAACCGCCTATGCAATTGCCAAAGAACTTGGCATGGTTAAAAGTGAAGATGAGGTTGTTAATGGTAGTTTTTTAAATCAATTTACCGACAAACAACTAGCAAAAGAAATCCACAAATACACGGTCTTTACACGTGTTTCGCCTGAACACAAAGTGAGGATTGTGAGAGCACTTCAAGCCAATGGAAAGGTCGTTGCTATGACTGGTGATGGTGTAAATGACGCCCCAAGCATAAAAGCCTCAAACATAGGCATAGGCATGGGGATCACAGGCACCGAAGTCACAAAAGAAGTCGCTGACGTCATTCTTACTGACGACAATTTTGCGACAATCGTTATGGCTGTTGAAGAAGGACGAAAGATATTTTCAAACATTCAAAAAACAATCAGTTTGTTGCTTAGTTGCAATATAGCAGAAGTTCTATCAATTTTTATAATCACAATTTTCTTCCCAAAATTCACATTCTTTAGTGCAGTTCAAATTTTGTTTATTAACCTTGTTACAGACACCTTTCCCGCTATTGCCCTTAGCGTCAATGAAGCAGAGCAAGATTGTATGAAACGTCCTCCAAGAGATCCAAAAAAGAACATTATTGGCGGAAAAACTGGCTTCAATATAATCTACCAGGGCATCTGTCAAACAATCATTGTTATAGGTGTATATCTGTTAGGTCAAGTGTTTTATGGTTCACATGCTCTTGCTATAACCATGAGTTTTATCACAATAAACCTTATACAATTATTCCATATGTACAACGTGCGAACAAATTACTCAATATTCAAGTCAAATCCTTTTGGAAACAAACTTGTAAACATTGCTTTTGTTTTTGAAACATGCTTGTTACTCTTAGTTGCACTTATTCCACCTGTAGCATCAATCTTTGGTATGACACAAATGAATATTGTTCAATGGATGATCTCAATTGGTGGCGGATTCCTAATAATTCCAATTTGCGAACTCGTAAAACTTTTTGAATATAAACCAAAAAGAAAAAAATAAAAAAATTAAAATGAAAAAAAACAAAAAAAGAGAAAGGCTATTTTCTCTTTTTTATTTGGTTTTTTATAAACTTTATTGTTCTAAACCCGCATCTTCAACTTCTGTGTTTTCTTGATTTAGTTTTTGTAACATATCACATTGTTTGACGATTTCACTGACATAATTGTCCGTACCAGCCATATGCATAGTAGGCAAACCTATTTTTTCGTTTTCTGCTTCAGCGTTCCTTTCTATTTCCAAATGATTTTCCAAAACTGTTGTCGATGCAAGAGCAATATCTTGTGCTGTTTCATCATTTAACAATTTTGGATCCATATATGTACTAAGAGCATTTTTATCAGAAAAAGTAGATTCCAAAAAAGACTCACTGAACGATCTCATGTCGCCAACTTTTTCAATTGGACAAAAATTTGAGTCTGTCTTTAGACTTTCCAAAAACTCCGCATCATTTTTAGGCATTATGTGAAAACTTTCAGGATCTTTACCATACACATTGTTCATAACTGCTTTTGGACTAAAAGTTGCCGGAACACTATAAATATTTATTTTGCCATCTTCACCTTTGCAAATAATTTCTGTCCTCAAACACCCATTAGGGCAATCTTGATTTGGCATAGGTTCACTCACAACAGATCTCGTGCCAATGCAAGTTTTCAAAACCTCCTCGTTTATTACAGGCACATTTTTTTGATCAATACTTTGTGAGTTTCCCCTTATTTTTCCAATTATACTCATACCCTTTTCTTTAATTAGACTAAAAAAAGACATTCTTCTTACCTCCACGCTCATTATATCTCAATTTTTGAGAATGTCAACATAAAATTCTCAAATTGTGAGAATATAAAATTATGGATTTTGGAAAAAATTTAAAGCGAATAAGAGTGGAAAGCAATCTAACGCAAATGGAAATTGCAAAAAAGTTAAATGTGAGTTTAAAAACCGTCAGCCATTGGGAAAGTAATTATACTGAGCCAAATTTGCAAATGCTAAAAAAGATAAAAGAAATCTTAAATATCACCTATGATGAACTATTTGAATGATATAAAAATTTTAGAGACAAACAAAAAAACACTATAGATACAAACTGTAGTGTTTTTTGTTAATATTTATTTTAAAAAATCAAAACTTTTTAGATAAAAATCTTGCAAGTTGAACTCCAGCGGCACTTGACATCATAAGGCCTGTTGTCTGTCCAGGCCCATCGCCTATTGCATAAAGATTTTTTACGCTTGTTTGAAATTCCTTATCAAGCAAAATTTCATTGCTGTAGAATTTTATTTCTGGAGCATAAAGCAAATTCTCAGGATTTGCAAAGCCCTCAACAACCTTATCAACACTTCTAATAAATTGCAAAATATCAGTCATTGTTCTATACCCAAGAGTAAAGGTTATGTCACCAGCAACAGCAGACTTAAGTGTTGGCACAACCTTGTTGTTTTTGAGTTCATAATCCCATGTTCTCTTTCCGCGATAAATATCACCAAGTCTCTGAACAATAATATTTCCATTGCCAAGTTGATTGACATTTTCAGCAACGTTAATACCATACTCAATTGGTTTGTCAAATGGCACAGTAAACTTGTGCGACACCAAAATTGCAAGATTTGTATTGGTTGATTTTCTGTCCTTATAACTATGCCCATTAACTAAAGTCAGGTTATTGTCATAAACTTCCGCTGCGACAAAGCCACTTGGATTTTGACAAAAGGCTCTAACTTTGTCACAAAATGGGCTTGGATATCCAATAAATTTTGCTTCATAAAAATATTTATTTACATCCTTCATGACTTCGTCAGATAACTCATATCTAACGCCAATATCAACTGCCCCTGATCTATTTTCAATATTATAAGTCTTGCACATTTTGGTCAGCCAATCAGCACCCTTTCTGCCAACCGCCAAGCACACATTGTCTGCATAAAAAGTCTGCTCGTTTTTATGTGTAAAGGCTGATTCTGTTTTTACACCGACAACAACATTGTCTTTAATTATCAAATCACTAACAATAGTGTCAAAAAGCATTTCAACATCGTGTTCTTCAAGGTAATCTTGCAACTTTCCATACAAAAGATGTGCTTTTTCTGTTCCCAAGTGCCTAATAGGGAAATATATGAGATCAAGATTTTCCTTTCTTGCCCTCTTTTGCATAGTTTCAATTTCTGTTTTGTAATTTAGTCCAGTAAGTTCTGGATTTCCACCAAATTTTAGATAAATATCGTCAGTATAAGCAAAAAGATCTTTTATCTCGTCAATAGATAACGCTTCCCTAAATGATGGGCCGTCATTCCCACCAAGATATAGATTGTTTGGCACTCCTGTTGCCAAGTGATAAGAGTTAACCTTTCCGTCAGAAAAAGCACCCGCACCACTAAATCCACATGTAATCGAACAAAATGGTTTGCAGTGCATACATTTGCCATTTTTTTCAAGAGGACAAAAACGTTTTTCTATTCTTCTCCCTTGTTCAATAATCAAAATATTTTTGTGCTTATTTTTTTGAATTAGTTCATAGGCACAGAACACTCCGCTTGGTCCTGCACCAATTATAATCAAATCATACTTCTTTGCCATAATCTATTTTTATGTACCCTTAATCAATATTAGCATGGATTTTGACAAATTCCAAAGAAAAAACAAGAAAAGATTGTTTTCTTGTTTCTCAAATGTGTTTTGTTATTATTACAAAATTATTCTTCAGGGACTTCTGTTTGTGCATTGTCACTTGTTTGTTCTAGAGTTTTGTCTTCAAACTTGCAAATTTCAGGATTTGCAACCAAAGTATATTGGGTGCTACTTTTCCCCATGTCAACTCTAAAAACACCTCTCATTACACCATCTTCATTGCATATCAAGCAATCATGTGGTCCATATATAATTCCATCTGGATTTTGCCAATCTTCACGGCAACGTTCCTCCAATGCAAGTCTTGCATCGCGAAAAGCCTCTTTTGCACAATCATCATTTTTATAAACAACCGTTTTATCTATATACTTGTCATAATCCTCAACCTTTTGTACGTCTGGATTAAAATTTCCGACCTGGCAATTTAGATAATGCACAGTCAGTTTTTCTTTTCCAAAAAAATCATGAAGAGACTTGTTGTCTTGTGGATTTTCACTTCCTCCAAAAACGACATTGCCGTCTTCCTTGTATCTTGGCTCTAATGTGGTATAGTTCCTTGATCCCATAACGGCCATTTTTTCTCTTTCTAACGATGGTAATTGCATAATACATTTCCCCCTTTTCATGTTATGCTTTATTATATACTAACCAACAGTTAGTTGTCAAGATAAAATTATAACCAACGGTTAGAATGCTTCATAAAGGAAATTATATTTTTATGGATAATATAATCAAACAACGCCTTATTGAAGAAATAAAAAACACCCATTTAACCACAATAGAGATTTCAAAAAGAGTTGGTGTAAGTCCTGAAATGATAACACAATATATGACAACAAAGAAATTGCCAAAATTAGACACCTTTGCAAAAATCTGCAAAGAACTTGACCTGTCTGCAAACTATATTCTGGGTTTAACCAACAATTAAAGATATCCACAAAATTTAAGTATTTGTGGATATCTTTTTTATTTTAATTATTCTAAAAGATTATAATGTAGTTTTTAAAAGTTCATTTCTATTCTCAAAACTCAAATATGAAAGAGGCAAATCAAAAACTGAGTAACAACCATATTTCTTTTCATTTGACAACTTTGATACTGCACAAGCAAGAGCAACCAAAATTTCTGCTGTAAAATAAGGGTTGCTATCTAGTTCCAAATTAAAACTCATTTTTGATGCATATTTGTCACTGCACTTAAAGTTTTTGACGACATAACCCTTATGAAACATCTTTTTCTGCATCTCAGTTAATTTATCGTTTGTAACAAATTTCACAGTGGTATTATAGCCTTGAAAGTAATTTGGCATATTGACGATTTCGTCTTTAACTTTGTTTGCGTCAGCATTTTCTTTTAGGACAACATAACAAAGTCTATCATGCTTTTTTTGTGCGTCCGGCACGTAATCAAAAAGTTTTCCACAATTCTTCACAATTTTCTTATTAGGGATTGTATATTGAATAGCATTTGCAACGCCTTCAATTTTACGTATTGCGTTGCTATGTCCTTGGCTAACTCCCATACCCCAAAATGAATTTGCCTCAGTGTGAGTTGGGGCAATGCTATTAAATATTAGTCTTATCATGCTCATAAGACCTGGATCCCAACCACCTGCACAAACTGCAACTTTTTCACTTTTTTTAGCAATTGTATCAATTTTGTTTATGTATTTTTCTAGTTTTGCATGAGTGTCAAAACTATCAACTGTATTAAATTTTTTTATAGTCTCTGGACCAATTTTTTCTATATCATTAAAACTGCCACCGCACAAAAATAATAAGTCTATTTTCCCCTCATATTTATCAAGGTTTGAAGTTTTGTCAAACTTATTTCCAAAAGGGCTAGTCAAATTATCTCTATTTGAAAAAATTGTTTTCAAAACAAAATGTTCTTTTTGATTTTCAAGAGCACTTTCAACTCCCTTGCCAAGATTTCCATAACCAACAATTCCAACATTTATTTTTTTCATTTTTGTTTCTCCTACATGCAATATTTTAGTTTTTTTCAAACACGATGTAAACATTTTTTTTATTTTTTTTATTACAAATTCAATTTGTTTGCAAATATGTCCGCATCATATTATAATTTTAAAAAGAGAGGGAAAAACTATGCAATTATATATTCTTATTTTTGGCTTATGCATTTGTGCAACAACTACTGGTTGCTTTTTGTATTTTAGAATAAACAAAGGCGGAATTTGTGGACTATTTTCAAAAACAATTGCATCAGTTTCATTTGTTGTTTTTGCCCTACTTCTTAGTTTTTCAAAAATGCAAGTAGCATATAACAACGGTCTTGCAATAGCCTTCTTAATTTCAGGTCTAGTATGTGGACTTGTAGGCGACATATTGCTTGACTTAAAAGTCATGTATCAGTTTCACGAAAAAAGTTATCTCAAAGCCGGAATTTGTTCATTTTTATTTGGTCATATATTTTATATCATTGCAATTGCAATTGTTTGCTCATACAATTTTGCATTATTTTCAGCAACCAGAATTATTATCCTTTCAAGCATGATCTTAGGATCTATAGTTCTGTCAATTTTAATATGGATCTTTACAAAAAAAGCGATGAATTTTGATTATAATAACAATGCTTTACTTGTAAATTTATATTCCACGATATTGCTTTTTACAACTGCATTTTCAATTTTCATGACAGCAAATATTTTAAGTCTACAAAACATTTTGCTTTCCGTTGGGCTTATAAGTTTTCTTGCTTCCGATTTGGTTTTGTCACTTCAATATTTTGGTGGAAAACAAGATAGCAAAAATTTAACTATTGTCAATCACATTTTGTACTACATCGCACAAATTTTGATTGCTAGTTTTATATTCTTCATTTAAAAAGTAAGGGTCATGCAATACAACGAATTTTATTATAATCTTTTCAAAAAAATATGTGACGAAAACAATTACAAATTTTCAGCCTTGTCTGACAACTATATTTTTTGTATAGAA
>Ga0310786_10013390_pt1 | contig 10118 bp, 8 predicted proteins | sample AusTroGonzalo_MG_FD_203881 | JGI IMG/M metagenome (GOLD analysis project Ga0310786, IMG submission 203881) | Bovine rumen microbial communities from tropical cattle in Woodstock, Queensland, Australia - Gonzalo_03 (v2) (version 2) | ecosystem: Host-associated > Mammals > Digestive system >... | reverse complement strand
CTATGCTTCAGCTGGAACAACGTCATCGGCACACCGATATGGTTGTTGAAGTTACCCTGCGTGGCATGGGTATTGAACTTCATCGAAAGCACGGCCTTCGTCATTTCCTTCGTGGTCGTCTTGCCGTTACTTCCGGTAATAGCGACCTTCTTCACCTTGAAAAGCTTCTGGTAGCCCTTGGCAAGCTTCAAGAGGGCCTTGGTCGTGTCATCGACCGGGGCGTACATCTTGACATTCTGATCTATAGCATCTTCGTTTACAACGCTCATCAGAGCTCCATCCTTTTCCATTTGAGAAATAAACTGGTGGGCATCAAACCTAGCGCCCTTAATCGGCCAAAAGACAACGCCCTTGGCCTTTTCGCGAGAATCCATGCACAGATTCACCTTGCGTTTAAGCGTACGCGCCGGAACACCGATCGACTCGGTTTCCAGAATCTTGAGCATGTCGCCAATTGTCAAATCAAGCTTTAGCATTGTTCCATAGCCTTCATCGCAATTTCGCGATCGTCAAAATGATGTTTGGTCTTGCCGATGATCTGGTAATCTTCGTGACCCTTGCCCGCAATCACAAGCCAGTCGCCGTCCTTGAGTTCTGCACAGGCGCGGTTGATGGCCTCTTCGCGGTTTTCTACAACTTCAAACTTGTTCGTCGTCATACCCGCGCGCACATCAGCAATGATTGCCGCCGGATTTTCGGTACGCGGATTGTCAGAGGTAAGCCATGCCTTGTCGGCAATACGTTCGGCAATGCCACCCATGATCGGGCGCTTCGTCTTGTCACGGTCGCCACCGCAGCCGAACACCGTCGAAAGCTTGCCGCGGCAGAGGCTTCTAGCCGTGTTCAGCACACGTTCAAGAGCATCCGGCGTATGGGCATAGTCCACGATCACGTGCTTGCCGTTCTTATTCCAGACCTTTTCAAAACGTCCCGGCACGCGAACCGTCGCAATGGCTTTACGCATTGCAGCTTCGGGAATGCCAAGCGCATCAGCCCAGGCAAGCACCAGGAGAACGTTATCCACGTTAAAGTCGCCACAGAGCGGAGTTTCGAACTTTTCTTTCGAAATGGCCGGAAGCGTAAATTCCAGACCGTCCTCGGTATTCTTCACTTCGCCAAAAGGCTTGATGTCGGCCTTAGCCTTGCCGAGTCTCGAGACAGCGACCTTGCGGCAATCGAGACCGTTAAAGAGCGTTTCGCCATAGGCATCGTCAATGTTGATGACTGCCACACCGTTATCGGCAAGGTACTTCGTGAACAGCAACTTCTTGGCTTCAAAATAGGCTTCCATCGTCTTGTGGTAATCGAGATGGTCCTGCGTCAAGTTGCTAAAGAGACCGCTCTTAAAGCGAATGCCCGCTTCGCGTCCCTGGTGGAGCGAATGCGAAGAAGCTTCCATCACGAGGTCCGTGCAACCAGCAGCAACAGCGTCTGCCGCAAAAGCGAACAAGTCAAGCTGACCCGGAGTCGTAAGCGTCGCCGGCACGGACTTGTCACCAATCTTGTTCAAGATCGTGCCCAACAGAGCCGTCTTGTGGCCAGCCGCTTCAAGCATCGCATTCATGAGGAATGCGCTCGTCGTCTTGCCGTTTGTACCGGTAACCGCGTGGCAAGTGAGCTTGCTAAACGGATCCTTGTAAAAAATCCTTGCAGCTTCCAGGCGGGCAGCCTTCACATCAGCCACCTGGATCCACTTGGACGTGAGTCCTTCCGGAGCCATAGTCTCGCCCACGACCGCAACGGCACCAGCCGCAATAGCACTACGGGCGAACGTTTCAAATCCTTCCGCTGGAACGGAGAAGAACAAATTCCCCGGTTTCACACGGCGGGAATCATCACAAAGCCCCGTCACGGACAACTTTTCCATAAGTCCTTCCGAAATCATCAGCTTTTCTCCTTTAAGGTCAATTTGCAAATGGTTCCCTTCTGCAAGGATTCTTCGGCCTTGGGTTCCTGAGCCACCACGCGACCCTTTCCTGTATATTCAACATTCATGCGGATGTTCCCCATCACTTCGAGAGCATCCTTCAAAGAAAGTCCCTGCAAGTTCGGCATCTTGCTTGCCACTGCATCACCGAGCAAAAGCGTCTTGCCGTTAACAAGTCCCATATCGACTCTTTCCGAAATCACGCGAGAGCCCTTGCCTTCAAAGTGAACCGGGCAACGGTGCTTTCTGGCATAATCCTTGGCAGCAACAGTTGTCATTCCGGCAAAGTCCTTGTCACACAGGGAACCCAGTTCCACCTGTCTTAAATTGTGAGCCCTGGGCGAGAGAGCCGGGTGGTAATAAATGCCTTCCATGATGCGGCGGAAAATCGGACCTGCAGTAAGACCGCCCACGTGCTTTCCTTGCGGGTCATCCACAAGCACGAGGCACACATAGCGCGTATCTTCGGACGGAGCAAGGCCAATGAACGATGCCACCTGCGAATTGCGGTCGTAAGAACGGGTCAAGTGGTTGTACTTTTCTGCTGTACCCGTCTTGCCGCCAAACAGCACGTCCGTCAGCTTCTGCGAAGCGACACGCTTTGCCGTACCGCTGTTCACCACGCGGTTGAGCATCTTGCGGATCGTCGCAGCCGTCTTTTCCGATACGACGCGACGGAGTTCCACCGGAGCCTTCTTTTCAACCACGTCGCCATTCAAATCACGCCATTCCTTGACAATCTGCGGACGCATCAGCTTTCCGCCATTCGCAATCGCCGCATAAGCCATCACCATCTGGATCGGCGTCACGGAAACGGCATGGCCAAAGCCCATCGTCTTGAGCGTTCTGTCGTCACGAGTGAGTTCATCCGGAGTCAAAAGCCTTCCGCTTTCTTCGCCCGTGTAATTGTCAAAAGCTCTTTCACCAATGCCAAAGGCACGTGCCATCTTGTGCATACGAACAGCACCCACTTCGGAAGCAATCTTTGCAAACACGATGTTCGAGGATTGCACCATCGCTTCGCTCATGTTCATATCGCCATAAACGTGCGTATCGCAAATCTTTTCGGACTTCGGATTCCATTTCCAGCAACGGCCTTCGTTCACATAAATCTTTTCGGGGCTCACGGCGTTGTTTTCAAGCGCCGCCGCAGCAGTAATCACCTTGAACGTCGAACCCGGTTCGTAAGACATCGAGATGATTTCGTTCTTGGACATACGACCGATTCCCTGGATCTTGGAATTCGGGTCAAACGTCGGGTAGCTCGCCATCGCAAGGATTTCGCCCGTGTACGGATCAACGACAACGGCACTGGCGCTCGTTGCCATGAACTCGGCAACACCGTCCTTCAAAGCCTTCTCGACAATTTCCTGCATATTGCGGTCGATCGTCAACACAAGATTCAAGCCGGACTGCGCTTCGACCACGTTCTTGGAACGGTAATGGACTTCGCGTTTCTTGACATCCTGCACGCTGACACGCAGACCTTCGTTACCACGGAGACTGTCGTCATAAATTTTTTCCATGCCCATGCTGCCGTGGCCATCGTAACCCACCTTCCCCACGATCTGCGAAGCAAGGGTGCCCTGCAAGAAGAGTCGGCTGTAGCCAAGGCCCTTGTCGCTCGTATCGCGCATACTTTCGGCAAGGACAACTCCGTTACGGTCCATAATCGAACCGCGTTCCGCATACAGGTTCTTTGTACGCGTCACCATGGACTTCGTCTTCACCTGATAAATGTTACGGTTCCAGACCTGGATATCAAAAGTCTGCAACAAGAGTACCATGATCGTGCAAAGCACGAGGCTCTTCAAAATGAACAGGGGATCCGCACCGTACTTATTCATTCGGCACCCCCGTTACTCTAACTTTTACCGGAACACCGCCCAATTCAAGCCCAGCGCGATCCGCAAACTTCGAAAGATGTTCCATCGACGTGAGCTTGTTGATCTCGAATTCCCTCAGAAGGATTTCGCGGTTCATCAAGCTAGCCTTTTCGCGCAGCCCGTCAAACGTCCTATAAAGGCTTTCGATACGGTTCTGCATATACACCGGAACCATACCAACTAGAGAGCCAGCAAGCACAAAGAGAAGCACTATGCCCATAATGCCGCGCTTCCCCGATTTAGCCGTCAATTCCTGCTCATTCGTGATCATACTCTTTCATAGATCCTTAATTTCGCAGAACGTGCCCGGCTGTTCCTATTGATTTCATCGGCCGAGGGCAAAATCGGCTTACGATTCACTTTCTTCAAGCGCTGGTGATTGCCACCGCACATGCAAATCGGCAAGTTTTCGGGGCAAATGCAGGCTTTTTCAAATTCGGCAGCAGTATCCTTGACGCAGCGGTCTTCGACAGAGTGATAGCTCATCACGACCAAGCGACCGCCCACCTTGAGGCAATCGACGGCAGCGCAGATGCTATCTTCAATCTGCTTGAGTTCGCCGTTCACTTCCATACGGATGGCCTGGAATACGCGGGCCAAAAGGCTATTCGCGTCACGGCGCTTGTCCGGGAATACGGCTTCGACAACGGCCTTGATATCGCTCGGGAGTACGCCACGGCCTTCGGTGGCAATTTCGCCCACTTTTTCCTTGATGCGGGTCGCAAGCTTGAAAGCACGATCCATATCGGCATTCTTGCGAAGCGCAGCGGCAAAATCATCTTCGCTAACGGTGCGGAGCCATTCCTGGGCAGACACGTCTTCGCGACGGTCCATACGCAAATCGAGCGGATTGTCGCCTACAAACGTAAAGCCACGGCTAGAGTCATCTACCTGATGGCTGCTGATGCCGAGGTCATAAAGGACGCCGTCGAGTGTATTCGGTTCAATTTCGTTTCCGAGTTCGCTAAACGGAACCGGATGGACAATAAACTTGGGAGCAACATTAGCAAGGCGCTTCGTTGCAAACTGGACTGCTTCGTCGTCACGGTCAAACGCGTGGAGAGTCCCTTCGGAATTCAATTCTTGGGCAATAGCGTAAGAATGGCCGCCACCGCCAAGCGTGCAGTCCGAATAGGTGCCATTCGGCTTGATATTCAAGCCTTCGAGGCATTCCTTGAGCATCACCGGATCGTGATAGAATTCTCTCCCTTGAACTCCAGCGACCGCGGCTTCCGAAATTTCATTTACATGTACTGACTTGCGGAGATTTTTATCTGCCATTATCCCCCTCCGTCAAGCCTTCACCATAGAACGCGGCATCGAAAGCGTCGATGGCTTCATTTGTCTGTAAGCCATACTTTTCGTTGTAACGTTCAGGATTCCATAATTCGAGAGTTTTACCGCTGGCCTGGACGTAAAGAACTTCGTCTTTAAGACCGGCATACTCCAGCAATATTTTGGGGAGTAAAATGCGATTCTGGCCATCCATCTCCACCACTGTGGGGCAGAGGCCTCTCCGAACTAAATCGGCTTGACGGCGGTCGGACCGGCTGTCCAAGTCCGCCATGAATTTCTCAAACTCGGGTAGGACGAACAACCGGAGGGTGCGGTCCGGGCCACGGGTGACCACGAACTCATTCCCTTCGGACGCCGAAAGCTGACGACGGAATTCCCTAGGGAAGGAGGTCCTTCCCTTTCCATCGATCGCCGTTTGGGCTTGTCCTATGAAAGAAGTGAAATTCATATTTGACACATTTTACCACAACACTTATCACACGCTACAAATATACCCACTTTCTACCACCATGGCAATAGAATTCCGGGTTTGAGTTTAAAAAAAACATACTTTTAGCCTCTAATTCGTGATTTTTTACATAAAAATCTGCTCATTCGAGCATAAAACAAATAATATTCGTGTAAGTTTTATGTCACAAGATGCAAGTTTGGAGTAAAAATCACAGTGGTTGATTTTCCCAAGTTTTTCCACAAGGGAATCCAGCGCAAAAAAAATCCCGAAGCATGAGCTTCGGGATCCGTTATTTGAATATGTTCTAGGAATCGACTTTTGCTATCTCGTCACGCGGACGCTCTGCATCTTGCCCGTCGTACGGTTGCGCAAGAAGTAGATGCCGGAAGCCTTTACTGCGCTCGAGGACTTGAGCATGCTGGCGGCAGCGTCAAAGCCGTAGGCCGAAAGCACGCCCATACGCACACCCTGTGCATCAATCACGTAGTAATCCTGGAGCGTATTGTTGTCGAGACGAACCTTTTCACGAATGGATACCTGGCCCTTTTTGGCAAAGTCAAAGTAGTCCACGTCAAAGTATTCAGCCGTCACATCCATACGCAGCACGTGCTTGCCAGCCGGAAGCGTCACATCAGCTGTCACGTCCGTAAACACATCCCAGCTGGAACCCGTCACCGGGACTTCCGCAATGGACTTGCCGTCGATAGAGAGCTTGAAGGAAGCGCTTTCACTTTCCGTTGCCACGGAAGCCGTCATGACATAGTCTCCAGCTTCGGCAATATCAACAGTGTATTCCAGCCAGTCGCCCGTTTGGTTGTAACCCACGATAACACCGGTAGCCTTTGCATAAAGGTCAACTGCCGGAGCATCATCCTTGCGGTAGTCAGAATCACCATGGTTTTCGGAATCATCGCTATAAGAGGCGTTGGTCGTGCCGTCTTCGTTAACGCCCTTGCCCGGAACGTCAAAATCTTCGGCTTCAACCTTGCCCGGGATGGCGCGAGCGGTGCCCTTGAACGGAGTTTGCGGTTCCGGTTCAACAGGCGTGAAGGTCACATCGTTCTGGCCCTTGCTAAGATTTTTAGCAAAGTAATCTTCGAGCCAAGTCATTGCGGCACGCTTTCTGCCGTCCTTTTCCATAATGCCGGTATTTGCAGCCCAGGTTGCACCGTTGATGTAACCCCAGATGGTAATGCCCGCGACCCACGGAGTTTCCCACATGAACGGGATCTGGTTCGCGTAGTCATTCTTTTGCTTGGTATCATCGGCTTCACCGATATCATATTCAGAAACCAAGAGCGGGAGGCCCGTTTCGTTGTGGATTCGAGTCATCTTGCTTTCGAAATCGGACTTGCTCATGCCCTTGCAGTCGTGAGCCTGCTGGCCGTAGGCATCCACCGGAGCGCCATTCTTGACGATGGTCTGGATGAGTTCGATACCTTCGTTCATCTGCCAAGAGAGCGTGTTATAGTCGTTATAGATAAGCACAGCCTTCGGCCAACGTTCGCGGGCCATCTTGAAAGCCGTGGTAATGAAGTTGTACTGATGCTTGCCATTCACCACATCGTCGCCACCGAGAGCTTCGATAATGTAGGAGCCACCGCATTCCGTATCGTCGGTACTGCGGCCTTCGGCACCGGCAGCCGGCTTACCGTAACCAGAGTGGTAGTTGTCGCCAGCCCAAATAGCTTCGTTCACCACGTCAATGTATTCAAGATCGGGGAACTTGGCGGCCACGGCGTCGAACCATTCCGTAATATACTGCTTGGTCTTTTCTACAGTGATGCTCGGATTTTTCTTTTTGCAAAGGAAGTTCGGGTACTGGGACCCCCAAACGAGAGCGTGGAACTTGAAATGGCGTTCGCCCGGTTTTTCCTTGGCCCACTTGTAAGCGCCTTCGCACTTGTCGTAGTTGTCCCAGGCAAACTGGCTTGTACCGCTGTTGCCGTTAGAAAGGGAGTGGATGGAACCCCACTTACAGCCGTTTTCCGGAGTAATCTGGTTCCAGTAAGTGCCCATGTCATCACGGATCTGGCCGCTCGTCGTGATGTTTCCGACGAACTTGGCGCCACCGTCAGCAAGGGCTGCAAAAGCTACAGAGAAAAACCCTGCGAGTGCAATCGTAGAGAGAGTCAGTCTATTCATAATCCATACATCCTTTTTTATACCTTATAGATGTAAAATACCTTCAATTTGTAAAATTATATTCATCAAATTTTATTTTTCATCAAAAAAAAAGTTTTTTATGGACAATCCGTCCATTAAAAGCCTGTTCATACCACCCCAATTATCCAAAAACTATCTTTGTAGGCATGATTCTCCGCGTTCCCGACTTTTACGATTCGTTCCATTGCATCGCTGGCAAATGTACCGACACCTGTTGCATCGGCTGGGAAATCGACATTGACGACGAGAGCGCCAAGCGGTACTCCCGCTTCCCAGGCGAATTCGGGGACACCCTCCGCCGCAACATCGAGGACGGCCATTTCAAGCTGCGCGAAGGCGACCGCTGCCCATTTTTAAGGAACGACGGACTGTGCGACATGATCTGCCACCTCGGCGAAGACAGCCTCTGCGACATCTGCCGTGAACACCCACGATTCGTCGAAGTGTACGGCGACATCATGGAAAAGGGTATCGGGCTATGCTGCGAAGAAGGCGTGAGGCTCCTGCTAGACGCAAGCGGCAACGAAGACTCTCCCATCGCATTCACCGAACGTGAAATCGACGACGAACCTGACGACATCCCGGACGACGCCCGCGAAGCACGGGACGCCATCTTCGAAGAGCGCGCCCACCTTTTTAAAATTCTTGCAGACCACACGCGACCGCTCAAAAAACGTCTAGCCGAAATCATTGATTACGCCGTAGAAACGAGCGGTTTTGAATTTGAAGAAACGGACAGTCAGAAGAATTCCGCAAAGAGCAACGAAAATCAAACAAATAAAATACACAACGCCTGGATAAACGTCCTCGGAAAGGGCGAAAGCTACGGCCCCGCTTGGGACAAGGCTTACCAGGTCCTATTGCAAAAAAGTTGGGCTCCGGCAAAATTACAGACAAGCGCCCGCGGTTCGATTTCTTCCGAAACGGCAAGTGTCGACACGGCCAGCGATTCCATATTTACGGACCGTGACGGAGAAAAGATCATCGCCTACCTGCTGTTCCGTTACTACGAAAAGAGCCTATTTGACGGGAACAGCCTTACCAAAGTCGAGTTCGCCGTGTACTTTTGGATCATGGTGCAAAAGCTCGAAGGAAGCAAGATCAACGCCATCAAATTACTGAGCAAGCAAACCGAGTATTCCGAAGAAATCATGGAAATTCTCGAGACCGAATTTATGGGAAATTGGGCATTTTCACCCCGCAACTTCAAGCGGCTTTTGGAGGAATAGCCCACCGCCTTCGAAAAAGCGCATTTTTACGTTAAATTTTTCCTTTTTTTGATAAAAATCACAATCCAATCTTTTATTTTTTGGTATTTTACAACATATTTATAATGAGTCTTACGGACTAACGGAAAAGACTAGGAGTATCAAGAATGTTGACCCGCATTTTCAGTTTGATTGTCTTTGCAACAGCGATGGGATTTGCCCAGCTCGCACCGGAACCTCAAGTCGCCGATGTTAAATTGATGCAGGATTCTGCAACGCATCAGCCCATGAAAATGGACTTTTCCAAGCCGCTTTCGGGCATTAGCGACCCGGGCATTTTGTTCAGCCACTTTAGCAACCGCCCGCTCCTGATTTACTACTTTAGCCCGAAGTGCCCGCACTGCCAAAAGCACTTCCCCGAGATCCAGAATCTCATCAAGGAATATGAATCCAAGGGACTCACGGGTATCGCCATCGGCCTGAACGGAGGCATCAAGAAGAACGACATCCGTCTGTTCATCGACCAGTACCATGCGGTTATTCCGGTGTTCCAGGATACCGAAAGCAAGTTCGGGCCGGCTTACGGCACGGGCTACATCCCGGTGGTCTACCTCGTGCAGAAGGACGGCACGTTCTACCGCTACGAAACTCTCAACGAAGCGAACATGAACCATTTGCGCGCTACGCTGAACAAGATTTTGAAGAAGTAATAAAACCGACCGTTGAACCTGGCGCCCCTTGGCGCCAGACGGTATGAAAAGAGGTCCCACAAGGGGACCTCTTTTCATACCGTCGGCGGGAGTCGAACCCACGACCCGTTGCTTAGAAGGCAACTGCTCTATCCAACTGAGCTACGACGGCGTGACCTTATTCAAAGGTGGCTCATAATATAGCAAATTATTTGATTTTTCGTCAATTTTCGCCCCAACGAAAAACCACCTCTCCAAAAAATTACGCATTCCCCATTGCCATTGTCGGGAATTTTATCTACATTTATGCATAAATCCAAATATTTGCATAAACCAAAAGCGTAACATTCGACATTGCACTAAGGATCCAAAGCCCAATGCCGACTGTTGCACGGAGATACAATGAAGATTATCGACATCCTGAAGCAAGACAAGATGAGCCTCTCCTTCGAGGTGTTCCCGCCGAAGAAAGAAACGAGTTTTGAAAACGTTAAA
>Ga0310786_10013389_pt1 | contig 10118 bp, 11 predicted proteins | sample AusTroGonzalo_MG_FD_203881 | JGI IMG/M metagenome (GOLD analysis project Ga0310786, IMG submission 203881) | Bovine rumen microbial communities from tropical cattle in Woodstock, Queensland, Australia - Gonzalo_03 (v2) (version 2) | ecosystem: Host-associated > Mammals > Digestive system >... | reverse complement strand
CAACCAGGCCGCACCGGGTGCTGCCGTCAATATGTTCCAGCCGACTTTCGAGAACAGCCGTTCGCAGTCAACCATCGAGGTGGAGAATAGTTTCCCCGACATCATGAACTACATCGAGAAGCACTATCGGGTGGCAAAAGGCTATGTCAATACGGCCGTGGCCGGCCTGTCGATGGGCGGCCGCCAGTCCTGCATGCTGTCGATGCACTATCCGAAACGTTTCGGCTACGTCGGCCTGTTCTCCGGCGTGGCGACGCCCGAAGGCAACGAGGCAGCGCTGGATGCCGTCTTCGCTGCCCATCCGAAACTCTACTGGATCGGTTGCGGCAAGGCCGACGGCATCATGGTGAACTCCCGCAAGTTGGAGAAATACTGCCTCGACCACGGCTATCCCGTTACCTTCTATGAATCCGAAGGCGGCCACATCTGGCGCAACTGGCGCGACTACCTGACGGTTTTCGCGCAGAAGTTGTTCAAATAGTTGCATTCGAAACCCATCTTGCCATGAAAAAAATCCTTGTCATCGCAGCCCTGGCGTTCCTGCTTACGGGATGCAAGCAATACCCTGACCACAGCGTGGTCGTGAACAGTACCGACGCGCTGGTCGAAACCACTTATGGAACGCTTTGCGGGTACATCGAAGACGGCATCTATACCTTCAAGGGCATCAGCTACGCCAAGGCGGAGCGTTTCATGCCGCCGCAAGACCCGGAGCCATGGGAGGGCGTGCAAACAGCTCTCTACTATGGGCACCAGTGCTACCAAGGGCCCCGCGTCACCTGGGAGGACGACTGCGAAGCCTTCCTCTATCAATGGGACGACGGCACGCAGAGCGATGACTGCCAGTACCTGAATGTTTGGACCAAAGGCATCAACGACGGGAAGAAGCGTCCCGTGATGGTATGGCTGCACGGCGGCGGCTATGCCATGGGTGCCAGCAGCGAACTGCCGTTCTATGATGGCGCCAACCTGGCCCGGAAGGATGTGGTGCTGGTAAGCATCAATCACCGCCTCAACGTGCTGGGATTCCTTGATCTTTCGGATTATGGCGAGAAATACAAGTATTCCGGTGTAGTGGGCGTGATGGACATGGTCAAGGCACTGGAATGGGTACACAAGAACATTGCGGCCTTCGGCGGCGATCCGGATAATGTCACGATCTTCGGGCAGAGCGGTGGTGGCGGAAAGGTGAACATCCTGCTGGGGACGCCTTCCGCCAAAGGACTGTTCAACAAGGGAATCATCGAGAGCGGCTCCATGTTGGGGCTGGCGGACCATGCGTCCGCCGGAGCGATGGCCCGCCGGACGGTGGAGAATCTCGGGCTCAATGAGAAGACCATCGACCAGATCCAGACCATCCCGTATGCGGATCTTCTCGCCGCCGCCACTGACGCCGTCCTCGCGCAGTTCCCTGACAATTTCTTCTATCGTATCTACGGCGCCGGCATGTGGTTCCAGCCTCTTCTGGACGGGGAGATCATCCCCTATCCTTTGGATGACCCGCGCGTGGCGGAGATTTCAAAGGGACTTCCCACCATCATTGGCTGCAACTACTCCGAATACGGCATGCTCCCGGCAGTCTGGAAGAACGCCGACATGCGCTACGAGATGGGCGACACCAAGCAGTATCTCTATATTTTCGCAAAGCCGTCGCCACACATGGACGGTACTTTCGGCACCAATCACTGCACGGAGATGCCTTTCGTGTTCAACAACATCTGGCTGGGCCGCTTCATGGTCGGCGCCGACAAGAGCGCCTACAAGCTGGCTGATTTCATGAGCGACGTGTGGGTGTCTTTCGCAAAGGACGGCAACCCTGACGTGAAGAAATTCCACTGGGAGCCTTACGATCCTCAAACCAAGCCGACGGTCGTCTTCAACGACAAGACGGTCACGGTCCACGCCGGCGATCCCATCTTCGATGAAATGAAAGAGCTCAAGCGCGAAGTCTGGAAGTACAGGAAATATTAGTTTTTACTATCTTTGCGCCCAGTCTGCAGGGTGCAGGCGAAGGGGTGCTGAGGCATCCGGGGCGGCGAAGGCCGCCTGCGGGGCTGAGGCTGAGATGATACCCTCACTACCTGATCGGGGTAATGCCCGCGTAGGAAAACGCTATCCTCCCATCCCCCTTTATTGTATAAGTTATTTACAATTAAGGTCTTACATGAAATTCAAACATTTTTGGGCGCTACTGGCCGCCACTGGGCTGGCCTTGTGCGCACATCCTGTCTTCGCGCAAGAACCCGATTCGACGAAGGCGGAGCAACTGCAGGAAGTGGTTGTCAGCGCGGTTCGGGCTTCGAAGGACGCACCGTTCGCCGTGGCCAACATCGGCCGGAAAGAACTGCAACAATTCTCCAACTCCGGAAAGGAACTCCCGATGCTCTTCGCCCGCACGCCCGGTATCATTTCCTGGAGCGAGAACGGCCTGGGTACCGGCACCTCGTACATGCGCATCCGCGGCGCTGGTGACTCCCGCATCAACGTGACGCTCGACGGTGTGCCCCTCAATTCCCCGGAAGACCAGAGCGTGTTCTGGGTCAACATGAACTCCTACGGAAGACTGCTGGGCAGTGTGCAGATTCAGCGCGGCGTGGGCACATCCACCAACGGGGACGGCGCCTTCGGCGGCACCATCGCCCTTGCCACCCTGGCGCCTTCCACGACACTCGCAAGCGAAGTATCCTTTTCCTACGGCTCCTACAACACCATGCACATCGGCACCCGGTTCACCAGCGGACTGTTATGGAAACGGCTCGTGCTTGACGCCGCCTACAACCAGACCACGACCAACGGTTATCTGGACGGCACGGACGGCCGCTCGGGCAGCTATTACGGCGGTGTCACCTTCCTGGGTGGCAGCTGGAAGCTGAGTTACAAGCTTATTGGCAATTTTGAGGTTACCGGCCAGGCCTGGAACGGTGTGGTGGCCGGCAATGACGACCTGTCGCTGATGGACGGAACGTATGGCGAACGCACAGGCATCCAGACATACAAAGACATGTACCGGGTCGGGCTGGGAAAATACAATTCGCTGTACGAAAGATTGGTCATCTACAGCGTAGACCCGCTTGATTATGAACTGGAGCGACACGATTTGAACGACGGCTCCTATTGGCCCCATACCACCGACAATTTCTGGCAGAACCACAATCTGCTGAATTTCTCTGCCAATTTCGGCGATGCTTGGAAATTCTCAGCCACCGCCCATTTCACCGGCGGACACGGCTGGTACGATGAATTCCGCTACAACAACAAACTGTCGAAATTCGGCCTTCCTGTGTATGTGGACGATGCGGGAACGACCTGGAAACGTTGCGATTTCGTCCGCCGCAAGGGACTTACGCAGCGGACCGGCGGCCTGGTGGCCAGTCTGTCGTACCAACTGGGGCGTCTGGATGCCGTGGCCGGCCTCTCCCTCCAGAAATTCGGCGGCAACCATTACGGTTACCTGACTTACATCAGTATCAGGGACTTGTACAATGTGCTGTCCAACGATGGTAAGCATCCCTATAAATACTACAACTCGAACGCCTCCAAATTTGACGGAAGCGTCTTTGTCAAGGTTTCGTATCATTTTTCTGATGTCTGGTCCGCCTATGGGGATATCCAGTACCGGCGCGTGCGTTTCAAGACAGACGGCTACAATGACAAATTCATTGTCGAGGAAGATGGAAACATCGTCAGGCAGATGCTCGACATCGACGCACGCTACAATTTCTTCAATCCGAAGGCCGGCATCAACTTCTCCCAGGGCATGCACCGGGCCTACGCCTCTGTAGCCGTCAGCCACCGTGAGCCCGAACGCAACAATTTTACTGACAACGGAAAATACCCCGCACCCAAGGCCGAGCGCCTCTACGATTTTGAGGCAGGCTACCAGTGGACCGGGCCAAGCGCCCGCGCCGGCATCAATCTCTATTACATGCGCTACCGCGACCAGCTGGTGCAGACCGGCGAGTTGAGCGACATCGGCGAAGCCTTGACCACCAACATTCCCGACTCCTACCGCACGGGTATCGAACTGACGGCAGGATGGGATCCGACGTCCTGGTTGACCATTGAGGCCAATGCTGCATTGAGCCGCAACCGGCTGCTCGATTTCGACGAATATGTCGAAGACTGGGACAACGGCATGACAGTCATCCACTACGACGACGCGGCCCTCGCCTACTCGCCCGACGCCATCTTCAACGGTTTCGTCAATTTCCATTACAAAGGAATCCGGGCACAGTGGCACACAGGTTTCGTAAGCCGGATGTATCTCGACAACACCGGTAACATCGAACGCTCGCTGCCTGCGTACAGTTTGTCAGAACTGTCGTTGGGCTATACATTCAAGATTCCCAAAGGATTCGGTATCAAGGAAATCGATCTGGGCGCAGAAGCCAGCAACCTGTTCAATGCCCGCGTCGCGCAGAGCGGCTGGGTCTACAGCGCCATCTATGCGAGCGGCGGCCATCCGAATGAGCACCGCTACTACCAGATCGGCTTCATCCCCGTCGCGGGAATCACCGTCCTGGGACATATAGCGTTGCGCTTCTAGAAAAACTACCGGGTAATGACGACGTTGCCCTTGGAATCGAGGAGCGGAGTGAGGCCTGCGCCATAGCCGGATTTGACAAAAAGGTAATTGACGCCGGTTTCGTTGTCGACGATGACGACCGCCTGCGTGGTCATACCCAATCCGTTCTTTTCGTCGATGGTGAATCTTTTCTCCTTGGCCATTTGAAACAAAGTTTTCAGTTATCTTTGCAAAGATAATACAGATTCCATGAAACTCTACATTGTCGATGCATTTACGGAAGCGCCTTTTGGCGGAAACACGGCCGGTGTCGTGCTGCTCGAGCCGGGTGCGGGCTTTCCGGATGAAGAATGGATGCGGTCTCTGGCCGCGGAGCTGCGCTATTCCGAAACGGCTTTTGTGGGACGCGATGGCGCGGCGGAATTCACCGTCCGCTACTTTACGCCGGCCGGTGAGATCGACCTGTGCGGTCATGCCACCATTGCTTCGTTCGGCGTGCTTTTCCGCGAAGGCTTCGTGCCGGACGGCACCCGCTGCCTCAACCATACGCGGGCCGGCGACCTGGAAGTCCTCGCAGGCGAACAGGTGATGATGCAGATGGCGTCCCCGCAGCGGGTGGGCGGCTTCGAAGAACCGGCCCTGTTGGGCGAACTGCTCTCGGCCATGGGCGGCCTGAAGCCGGAGCAACTGGGAAAATGGCCGCCGGAAACCTTCTCCACCGGTCTCCCCGACATCATCCTACCGCTGCGGGACGTGGCCACCTTACAGTCGCTGCATCCCGACATGCCGCTGCTGCATACGCTCAGCGACCGTCTGGACGTCGTGGGCGTCCATGCTTTTGCCATCGACCCGGACGATGCATACACGGCACACGTGCGCAACTTCGCGCCCCGCTACGGTATCCCGGAAGAATCCGCCACGGGCACGGCCAACGCCGCCCTGACGGGTTATCTCTACCACCATCGCATCATCGGCGACAGCGCCCGCTGCTTCTTCCTGCAAGGCGAAGCCATGGGCCGCCCCTCCCTCATCCAGACTACGCTTCAATTGAAGAACAACATCCCCGATATCCGTGTCGGCGGACCCTGCGCCATCGTCGTCCGCGGCGAGTGCTGACAACTGCCGAAAATATTTTTCAACTTTTTCCAACCTTTTGGCGGGTACTTCCGTCTAACAGATGAAACCGCCCGGAAAAAGCGACGGAAAGTAGAACTTATAAAATTGATACGACGATGTATACTGTTGTCCTTCCTATCCTTATCTGCGTAGTCCTTCCCGTAACAATCGTCTGGCTCGCCCTTCGCGCAAGGCAGCATGCCATCGACAAGAAGGCGGAAATCATGCTCAAGGCCATAGAGTCCGGCGCTACCATCGACCCGGAATACTTCAAAAAAAATGAGAAGCCCAAGTCCGCCAAGAAAGAGCTGCTCGATAAGTTGAGTGCCGCCTGTATAACGAGCCTCCTCGGTGTGGCCTTCCTGGTGGCTGGTCTTTGCTTCAAGGCAGGCAAGATCTATTTCGCGGGCGAACAGATTCCCTTCTTCCCTACTGCAGGCGCCATTCTGCTCGGCATCGGCATTGCCCTCTTCATCGTCTACTTCGTAGGTAAGAAGATGTTCGCCAAGGAGATCGAAGCAGAGGAGAAAGCCCTCGAAGAGACCAAGCAGTAACCCATGACGCAGGAGCGGTTCATCGACCTGGTGCGCGTGGAGCAGGAGCCCCTGAGAAGGTTCCTGCTTGCGCTGTGCAATGGCAATGCCGCCCTGGCCGACGATATTGCCCAGGACGCCTTGGTGCGGGCGTACGTAGCCTCCGGCTCTTTCCTGGGCCTCTCCAAATTCAGCACCTGGCTCTTCCGGATTGCATACAATTGCTACATCGACCATCACCGCAAGGTCCGCCCGGAAGAAGCGCCTGTCGAAGCGGCTATCGCCGTCCCCGCCGACGATGCATCCGATGCGTCCTTCCGCTACCAGCAGCTCTACCAGGCCTTGGAGAAGCTGCCTGAAAAAGAGAAAGCGGCCATTGCGCTCTTCTATTTCGAAGACCTGAGCATCAAGGAGATAGCGGGCATTCTCAACATGCCGCAAGGCACCGTCAAATACAACCTCTCCATGGGGAGGACCCACCTGAAACAGTACATCCAGTCATGAAAGAGATAGACGAATTCCTGCGAGAAAACAAGCCCGTCGTCAAAGACGATCCCACCTTCCTGCTGGAGACCCGCCGGCGGATGGAAGCCGTCGAAGGCATCAAGTACGAAGTGGACCGCCAGCGTAGCCACGGCCGCGTGGCACTCATCGTGGCGCTGGTCGTCGGCCTGGCGGTCGGTGTGTTGGTCACGCTGCTGACCTTCCTGTACCCCATCAACCCGCTGAGTGTCGGGGATGGCATCTGGCAACAGGTACGCGTGTTCCTGGATACCTGGAAGATGTACCTCGTCTATCCCGTCGCCGCGCTGGCCGTGGCACTCAGTCTCGTGCTTAGCCTCGGCCGGAAGAAAGCCGCCCAACTGTAGTTTCTATCAGGCCTGTTCGGCCTCCCGATCGAGTTTCCGCGCCAGCAGAAAGCCCATGGCGCCCACAGCCAGGGCCATGGCAAAGATGACCACTTCCGTGAACACCATGCTGGCGTTCTTCGAAATAATGACTGCGCAAGCATCCACCAGGAAATGAAGCAGGATGGCGGCTGGGAAAAGCCAAAGCCATCTTCCTCCTTTCCGCACAGCCGTCCACACCAAGATAGACAGGCCCAGTTGCAAGATAAGGGCGGAAACCCGTTCCCAGACACCCAGGAAAAAGCTGCTGGCGGAAGCCGTCTCCAGCTGCTCAAACTGCCCCTGAACTTGCTCCAGCGCATTGACAGGAGCGGTGGCCAACAGCGTTTCAGCCGCGCCAGTGTTGATCATCACTGAGAGGACGATATTGGAAATCATGGTCAGTCCGAAGAGCAGGATCATCTCCACGCCGCCATGGCCGGCGCCGTAGGCTACGGCCGGCAATGCCTTCGAAGGTTCCTTCTTCAGGAGAAACTTCATGGCCAGGAAGCGGCCGGTCTCCTCGAAGAGGCCGGCGGCAAGCCCGCCGTATAGCGCATAGAGCCAGACGTTTCCCATGATGGCCGGACCGTGCGGCCCCTTCAGGACGATCTGGTGCAAGACGGGCTCCAGCATCAGGGCAAAGACAAAGAACACGCCCGCGCCGATAAGAATGGTCGACAGGCGCGCTTTATACTTTTTCACCAGCCACCAGGCTAGTGTAACGGGCACGGCTACACCCACCAGGGCGCAACCCCCCATCGCTATCATTGAACTTACAGGTACCATATTCGAAAAAAATAAACAATTTGCGCCAATCATCACCGCTCCCCCATCGGATAACTGCCGGTACCGTCCCAAAAACTGTCAGGCTACCGTCAAAATCGACCATTTTTGACGGCAGCGGGCCTAAGAATGGGACACTACCGTCACTCGTCACGGATAACAGATTTGACATCAGGCAGATGTTTCACGCCGAAACGATCCTCTCTTCCCATGCTTTCAGGAAGGCAAGTTGTTCTGGTGTATGGAACCAATGTTCGCCGTTTGGCATTATGGTGACCTGGCACTGGTGCTGGCTGATAAAGTCGCGGCCTACTTCCTCGCTGACAATCGTGTCCACCTCTGGGCGAAGGATGTATGTAGGTGCCTTCCAACGTGTAATCGGATGATTGACAACCCACTCGTAATAGTCGTCCTCGCGTTGTGGCATCAGTTCAATAAACTTCTTCATATCAAGAATTGGAGAGACAAGCAATGCCTGTTCAACTTTCATGTTTTGGAATGCCAACAACGAGAACCATGAGCCGATGCTGTTAGCACGGACGGACACATTCTTCCAATTCTCGTAAAGATGTTCTTGAATATCTTTCAGTAACGGCACCACCTCCCAAGGCTTGCGCTCTACTGGAAAATCGATACTAAATACCTGATAACCTTTCGGCACAGCCACTTCTGCAAAGGCCAATGCCTCTTCCTTCTGCCCATGCAATCCGTGCACAAAAAGGAATACCTTTTCGCTCTTTTCGCCAATGAGTAGCGCCGGCGTAGAGCCGATCTTTAATTTAATAACCTTCATGTCTTGTGATTAGGAATGTACAGCGGTCGCTCCCCCTAAGAATTGTATTCTCAACCCGAACCTCGAAATGGCTGCCTGGTTCAAGTTGCGACAGAATATATAAAATGCTCTGTCGTGAACACTCACATTGCTGCGGATGGTTTCTCAGCCCACATTTAACTTTAGGACACGTACATTCCAGATAACTCAGTTCATATACCTTCCCTGGCTCAATCACCCTACCCATATAGGACTTGCTGTTGTACCCTTCCGTATAGATCCTGTCAAAATCCCCTTCATACTTGGCATATATTTGCTTATGTATTTGGAGAACATGATCTTTTACACATTCTATGGCTTCTTCTCTATAGCGCATACCTTCCAAATCAATATAGTGTTTATAATCTTTTGGAGTTCATCGTTCTTATATAATGTCCCTCTTGAATTGCGGCAAACGTGGCGATGGCGGCAACAACGGCAAGGGGAATAATAGACCAAAATGTCATGGGGACGGCGATGAAGAGCAGGAATCCGGTTGTCTTGTTCGCTATGGTGTGTGGGAAGCAGCAGCGCCCGTATATCACAAGTGCCGAAAGCTGATTGACGACTTTGATCGCAACGATTACTCCAGCCCACCACCACAGCCATTGTGGTAGTTCGAGTATTGGCAGGAGCTTCCAGGCACAACACACAACGAAGCAGATGTCAGCCAAACTATCCAGCAATGCGCCATTCTTGGTAACACACTTTAGCTTCCGGGCAAGCCATCCATCGGCTATATCGCTGATGCCGCAAAGAGCATAGATTATCCAAAACACCACTCCCTCCATCTCACAAAAAAGCAAACCCAAAGAGCCTGCAATCCTGAGCAGAGTTATGATGTTCGGCAGATGTTTCATCTTATTTCTAATCTCAGAACCCTCATCGGACGGTCGGAACCGGCCAGGGATTCATCTATGCAGGTTTCGCCAGTGGGGATGAAACCGCACTTCTCCATGACGCGACCGCTAGCGGGATTGTCGATGAAGTGGCTGCTGATCAGCGATTTGATGTCCGTCTTCCGGCGGATATGGTCAATCATCAGCCCTAGGGCTTCCGTGCAAATTCTCTGGTTCCAATAGGGTTTCCCCACCCAGTAACCTACCAGCGGCTCGCCCTCGCGGGACGGGAGATTGTTTCCCTCACAAGGCAAATAGCCCATTGCTCCGATAGCTTCGCCCGACTCTTTCAGTTCTATGGCCCAAGTGGTGTCATTGTGGAAGACGGTCTGGATCACTTCCATGCTTTCCTCTATCGACTTATGCGGCGGCCAGCCTGCACGAGGCCCGACATCCGGGTCGGAAGCATATTTAAACAATACTTCGGCGTCACTTTCGCGCCAAGGGCGCAGCAGGATTCTGTCGGTTTCCATTATTCTTCGTATCCCAATTGTCCGGGCAGGCGGAGTTTTTCTTTCGGCGGGAAGGTGGCCTCGTAGGCTTCGAAGGCCTCCGGATATT
>Ga0310786_10013388_pt1 | contig 10119 bp, 10 predicted proteins | sample AusTroGonzalo_MG_FD_203881 | JGI IMG/M metagenome (GOLD analysis project Ga0310786, IMG submission 203881) | Bovine rumen microbial communities from tropical cattle in Woodstock, Queensland, Australia - Gonzalo_03 (v2) (version 2) | ecosystem: Host-associated > Mammals > Digestive system >... | reverse complement strand
AGTTTATTCTTATCGGAGATACGCTCATAAAAAACGAACAAAATACTACGCGTCGGATCAAGTTGTAATATAATGTAGAAAGAGGGGGCTTATATGACCGAACAAGAAATGCAAACTCATCAAAAATTTTTACAAGAAGCAATCAACATAGCAAAGGAAAACGTGCATACAGGCAAAGGCGGTCCGTTTGGCGCGGTGATTGTTAAAGACGGAAAAATTATTGCGCGGGCCGGAAATGAAGTGTTAGGAACAAAAGATCCTACTATGCACGCAGAAGTAAATGCTATCCGCCAAGCCTGCAAACAAGTAGGTCATTTCGAATTGCAAGATTGTGTGATTTATTCCTCTTGCGAGCCTTGTCCGATGTGTTTGGGCGCGATTTATTGGGCCCGGCCAAAAGCGTTATTTTTTGCGGCGGACCGCAAAACAGCTGCGCAGCACGGATTTGATGATGATTTCATTTATAAAGAAATGGATATACCCTACCCTCAAAGACATATTCCGACGGTATGTATGGCAGTAGACAGCGCAGAAAGCCCCTTTATAGCCTGGGATGAAAAAGACGACAAGGTGCGATATTGATTTTACTTAAAGATAAAAAGCCCCGCGTTTTGCTTGATGTGTATTAGAACGGCAGCGTGCCTTGGGCGGTTTGCTTGCCTAGCAAAATAGAGGCTGCACAAATTTGCATTTCACTTGCCGGACTAAAACAAAACAGACGCGCAGACAATCCGTCTGTTTTTTCACTGCCGAAAGGACTTCCGAAAGAAATAAATACACTTTGTTTACTGTTGGCTGCTGCCTGAGCAAGCACTTGTTGTTCTTGTTTCGATAAATTAATATGACCTTTGAATGCTTTGTAATTGGAAAAAGAAACCGCGAGTAAAATATCTGCCTTACTGCCGTTATATTTTTTTACTTTTATGCCGTTAGTGCGCAAAGCCGCTAAAAAAGTTTGCGCGGCAAAATTTTCTTCGTTTCCAAGTTCCAAATAAGAAATTTCTTTTTCGGGAGTTAACGTTATTTTTTCGCCAAGCCATACCGCACAATTTGCGCAGTAGCGCGTATTAAACTGCGTTTCTGATAAAGCATTTTTTGAGGGAGCATGTAGGCGTGTGATTAATTCGTTCTGTAATTTTTCTGAAACTAAAACAAAAGGCTCAAGTCCTTTTTGTGTTTGCAAGAAATCAGATAAGGCAAGCGAATTTTCTGCCGCCAGTAAAATATGGGCGCCTGCCTGCAACGCTTGTAAGGCCGCTTGTTTTTCGTCTCCGATGGCTTTCATACATAGCGCATCTGTTAATACTAGCCCACCAAAACCGAGCTTGTTTTTTAATAAATCTGTCATGACTGCGCGCGATAATGAAGCGGGATTTTGGGGGTCTAAATCCGGCAGCAGTAAATGACCAATCATGACGCTATCGGCAACCGGTAAAGCCTGGCAGAAAGGGATCAGTTCTTTTTCTTGCAGCTGCAATAAGCTGCGTTGTAATACCGGCAGCCCTAAATGCGAATCTTGTTTGGTCTGTCCATGCCCGGGGAAATGTTTTATACTGTTTAACACGCCTCCGTCAGTAAGTCCGCGACATAAAGCAACCCCTAACCGCGCTGCCAGTTGCGGCCGTGCCGCAAAAGAGCGAGTGTTGACAATAGGATTTTGCGGTTCGTCGCATAAATCCAACACGGGGGCAAATATCCAATCTACGCCAACCGTTTGCGCCGCGCGGGCCAGCGTAAGGCCTTTCTGATACGCAATTTCTTCTGACCCACTTGCTCCGACGGCTAAATTGGAAAGTACCCAAGGCATGCCCTCTATCCATTTGCCAAGGCCATCTTCATAATCAGCACAGATAAATAAATGTTCTAAAGGAGATTGCGCGCGTAAATCGTGTACAAGTTCACGCATACTTTGTACCGTGCCGCCGTAAATACAAAAACCGCCTACTCCGCGGCGCGCTAGTTCTACAGCTTCCTCATACGAGGTTTTGCCGAACCAAAATCCGGGAAAAATTAAGCGGTTTATATTCATATACTAATTTGTCCTAATATGGCTTGTTTTTTGGCGCCGGTGGCCTGCGGACAATGATTTTGTTTACCTTGCACGGCCCGCGCGGCAAACAAGGCAAAAGCCGCCGCTTCTTTAGCTTGGGCGGGAATATGATATTTCTCTGACGTGCAAATAGGCAATCCGGTTAGTTTATGCAAATTTTGTAGTAACGTTTTATTGCAGGCTCCTCCACCGGACACAATGATTTCTGTTTGCTGTGCGGCGGGAATAAATTTTTTAATTGCGAGGGCGACACTGGCCGCTGTAAAATAATTCAAGGTAGCAAGCAAATCATTTATATTTTTGAAATGCGCCCTAAAATATTGGTGCAAATAGTTCTTTCCAAATTGATTCTTATCCAAACTTTTAGGGGGTTTTTGACGGAAAAATTTTTGTTTAAGTAATTTGTCTATAAGCTGCGTGTCAGGCATGCCTTTGGCTGCACGCGTACCGTTTTTATCAAACGGCTGATGTAAAATTTCCGCGCAAGCTAAATCCATTAAGCTGTTAGCCGGGCCGCAATCAAAACCGTATGTCTTTATTTTTTTACCGACGACAGATAAATTAGCAATTCCGCCAAGATTAAGTAAAATTTTGGGATTTCTTTTTCCAAAAATAAATTTGTCAAAAAAAGGCATTAACGGCGCGCCTTGTCCGCCCAGCACCATATCGCGTTGCCGGAAATGGCTAACTGTAGGACAGGACAGAAGTTCTGCTAAAAAAGACGGTTCCGCCAGTTGCAACGTATTGGGAATGGGGTCTTCAGGACCGTGATAAACGGTTTGTCCATGCATGCCAGCACAGAAAATTTGTTTGGCGGAAAGTTTGTATTTTTTTAGAAATTGCGCGGTTTTTTGCGCATATAATTTGCCCAATTCGAAATGTAGTTGCGACGCTTGCGGCACTTGCAGTTGATAGGCAGTCAGTAAACGTTTTTGTAAAGCAGGCGCATAGGGATAATTTTCAAAAAATAACACCGCAAAAGGTTTGAGTTGTACGGCGGCAATTGTTAACCCGTCGCAACTGGTGCCGCTCATCAGCCCCAAAGCTATATTTTTAGCCTTCATGCAAAACCTCTCGCAAAAAATCGTGGTGTTTTTTTAGTAATTTTTCAGCTTGCACACGCGAGCATTTTTTAAGATGCATGACAATGGCCGTTTTGACATTTTTGCCGGAAAGTCTGAGCAATTTTTCTGCTGTTTTTTCATCCGCACCCGACACGGTGGCAATCAACCGTACCGCGCGGCGTATTAATTTTTTATTGCTAGGTTGAACATCTACCATTAGGTTTTTATACACTTTTCCGGCACGGGCCATTGCGCCGGTAGTGATTATATTCAAAGTCATTTTGGTAGCGGTAGCAGCTTTCATACGGGTGGAACCGCTTAACGGTTCGGGCCCGGTGGGTAAAAAAATAAAAATATCGGCTGGTGGGGTATCGGCCGGTTGATTGCAAGCAAGTAAAGCAGTGGTGCATCCTATTTTTTTGGCCGCCTGCAGCGCACCTAGTACGTATGGTGTTGTACCGCTTGCGGTAAGCCCCATAACAAAATCGCCTTTTTGTGCTTTGGCTAAAATGTCTTTTGCCCCTTGTTTGCCATTATCTTCTGCCCCTTCTTGTGAGCGGAAAACAGCTTTTTTCCCGCCGGCAATAATGCCTTGTATTTCATGCGGCTTAATGCCAAAAGTCGGCACACATTCTACCGCTTCCAATATACCCAGCCGCCCACTTGTTCCGGCGCCGATAAAAAGGATTTTATGTCCGGATAAATAGGTGCGTGCGGCAATATCAATTGCGCGAGCAATAGCCGGAGCTGCTTTTGCCACAGCGCGCGCGGCCACAATATCTTCGCGATGAATCATCCGCACGATTTGAGCAGGAGTTGAAACATCCAGTTTCGTCGTGCGCGGATGAATCTTTTCGGTGGTAAGCAAGGTGTTTTCTTTCATTTGTCTTCCCGAAAATACCGTTCCGATTGGTCAATGGCACGGATATGTTTTGTCAGCGGAATAATTGCGAAAGTAATTAAACTGATAAAAGCGGTTATCCAGAAAAAAGATTGATAACCCAGTACCGTTTGTAATTTACCGGAGAGCATAGAAGGAATCATCATGCCTAATGCCATAATGCCTGTGGAAATAGCATAATGCGAGGTCTTATAAGCCCCTTGCGACACATACATAATAAATACGGTCAGCGCCATCATGGCAAGGCCATACCCAAAATTTTCCAGCGTAATGAGCGCAGCTATTGTAACGAGTCCGGGTTTAACTAGCGACAAATAAACATAAAAGAAATTCGGCAGTACCAAAGCCAACGCAAACGGCCAAATACATTTCTTAAATCCGAATTTCCCAAGGAGCCACCCGCCTGCTAAATTGCCGGCGATAATAGCCCCCAGCCCTAACGTGCCTTTGATGAGCCCATAGGCTTGCATAGACAATCCCAAAGCTCCTTCTTCTATGGGTTTAATTAAGAACAGCGGCACCATTTTTTCCAACAGTGCCTCTCCAAACCGATATAACAAAATGAATAGCAAAATATAGAGAATATTTTTTTGGGTGAAATACGTTTTGAAAGCATCTTTCCAAACGTTTTTGCCACCGGGTAAACGGACCGGTTTGTCCGTTAGCGGCGCCGGCAAAATAGATTCGTGCCACAAAGCCAGTACAGAGAAAAGTACCGCCAGCAATACAAACATGACAGTCCAGTTTTGGTAGTTAGGAAAACGAACGGCTAAAGCGCCGGTGGCGGAAATTAATAATCCGCTGCCCAGTATCATAGCTAACCGATAAAAAATAGTTCGTATGCCGACAAAATATCCTTGTTGCTTAGGGGTTAATGCCAACAAATAATATCCGTCGGTAGCGATATCTAAGGTGGCGGATACAAAGGCGCCTACAAACAAGGCAAATAAAGAATAGGTGAAAAAAGAGGGATTGGCCGCCGCTGCCAAATGAACCGATGCGTTCCACGTGTTCAGTAGGGCCAAAATTAAAAATAAAATAGCCAGTATATGTTGTGCCTCTATTAACCAACGGCGCTTTGTGCCGTGGCTGTCTACGAGCGGGCTCCAAAACATTTTCAAAATCCAAGGTAAATACAGCCAGCCGGTCCAAAAGGCAATTTGGTCGTTGCTATATCCTAAATCCGCATATAGCAAAACCGATACGGTATTAATAATAATATAAGGCAATCCCTCTAAAAAATACGCAGAAGGAATATAAGCCCAAGGAGAAATATTTTTCATATTACTTAAACATCAGCCGTCCGGCTAACAGTTCGGCAAACGGTTTAGTCGGTTGGCTGCGGTCCAAAATCATTTTAATAATAGAGGTTAAGGGAACCGCTAACAAAGTGCCCATTGCTCCCCATACCAACGCCCAAAAAATTAAAGAAGCTACCACCACTACCGGATTTAGGTCCATCCCTTTGCCGAGCCATTTGGTTTCTAATACATTGCCGATAATAAAATGGGTGGCACTTAGCAATACAAGCGCGGCAATAATATGCCAATCAAATCCGTATTGCAAAAACAGTACCGGCATGGGCAGTAGTGTTGCAATAAACGGCCCGATATTGGGAATGAAATTCAGCACAAAGGTCAGTACCGCAAACATTCCGGCCATTTCCGTCCCGGTGATTTTCAATATTACCCACGTTGTAAAAGCCGCCAAGGCCGAAACTAGCATTTTTATAATCAGATAATAAGAAATTTGTCTCTCTATGTCAGCAGAGAAAGAACTGCGTTCTTCCGGTGCGCGTCTGCCCATGAACAGAAAAATTAAGAATAGAGAAATCAGCGTGATATTGGAAATAAACGCTACTACCCAACCACCCATAGAGCGCATCATATTAAAAATAGGCAAATGGCTGACCGCATCAGCAATAGATTGGTCGTTTATTTTGATTCCGACTTTTTGGGCAAATTCTACCGCGCCTGTTACGGTGGTATTTAATTTGTGGGTATAAGAGGCGAAACCATCCATAAAGGAGGAAATGGAGTTCGATACAAATGCCACAGACAGCGCCGCCATCCCTAAAAATAACAAAATGCCTGCCAAAGTGCCCACCAAATACGGCACTTTCCAACGTTGGTTCATTTGTTGGGCAATTGTATTGAGCACCATTGCCAAAAATACCGCGATTACAAACGGCATCAGAATGGTTTTAGCATAAACCAAAATCCACGTAAGAGCTGTGCCTGCTAAAATTAACAGACAAGCATTATTAATAGAGGCATACGCTGCCATATTGGTTCGTTTGAACATAAATGTATAGTAGCATAAATAACGGCGTTATGTATGAATTTTTGAGAGATAATCTTCTTTTGACAGCGAAAAAAATCACTTATACGGCCTTTGACATCCCTTTCCCAACTTGCTATAATAAAATAGTCCTGAAAAGGGACTATTTTTTTCAAAAGAAAACACAATGGCAAGATTCGATAATAAAAGAGTCTTTAAGAAAGATTTGTATACCCGCAACGGAAATATCCGCGCGGAAGAAGTAAGAGTCATTGACAGCGATGGATCTATGATTGGCATTATGCCAACGTATAAAGCTATTTCGCTGGCCAAGGAACAAGAGCTGGACTTAGTGGAAATTTCACCCAACGCCCAGCCGCCTGTTTGCAAAATACTCGATTACAACAAGTATGTTTTCGAACAGAGCAAAAAAGAGAAAGATGCCAAGAAAAAACAGAGCAAAGTAACCTTGAAAGAATTGCGTATTAAATCGCGCATTGCTCCGCATGACTTGGACGTCAAACTCAGACAAATTGAAGGATTTTTGAAAAAGAAAGACCAAGTGCGTTTGGTGGTCGTATTTCACGGCCGCGAAAACCAGCACAAGGAACTCGGCGAGCAGATGTTAAATGACGCGGCAAAGCGTCTTGAACCACTTGCCACCGTAGACGGCGGCTTGCAGCAACTGGGCAACCGGATGTCTATGACCTTTGTGCCCAAAATTTGACTTTCTTTTTTCAGGAAAACACCTGCCCGCGCAGGGTTTGCGTAGGGGAGGGGCGTTCGCCCGTTTCGTCGGGCCTCGCTAACTAAACAAAAGGAAACTAAAATGCCTAAAATGAAAAACCACAGCGGAGCTAAAAAACGTTTCCGCTTAACAGCTAAGGGTAAATATACCCACCGCAAAGCCGGCAGAAAACATTTGCTTACGCCTGTTTCTGCTTCCCGTAAACACGACATGCGCCAAACCGGAGTAATTGAAAAGAACTCCATTAACGGCCGCATCTTGCAGAAACAAATGCCGATGGCAAAATAAGAGGTGAAGCAATATGAGAATTAAATTCAGCGTTCCCCGGCACGCCCGGAAGAAAAAATTATTAAGAGCCGCCAGCGGCTATTACGGAGATAAATCCCGCCGCTTACGCATGGCTACCCAGCAGTTGGGTAAATCGTGGGTACACTCTTATGTGGATCGCCGCGATAAAAAACACACCTACAGACAATTGTGGATTACCCGTATCAATGCCGCTGTACGTGAAGACGGAATCAGCTATTCCAAATTCATCAACGGTTTGGCTAAAGCGGGCATTACCTTAAACCGCAAAATGTTGTCTGAGATGGCAATTAAAGACCCTGTGTCTTTTAAGCAGTTGGTGGACGTAGCCAAAAAAGCCCAATAATTGGGTTGGCTTTTGAAAAATCCCGGTACTTTGTGTACCGGGATTTTTTACAGCGTGTAAGGTTTTTAGAAAATAGAGATTAGCGAATCATCTCAAAAAATTCTTCGGGTGTGATAATTTTAACACCTAAATCATGTGCTTTTTTAAGTTTGCTTCCGGCTGCTTTGGCCGCTACTACAAACGAAGTTTTTGCCGATACGCTGCCACTGGTTTTTGCGCCATGCTGGCGGGCTAATTGTTCGGCCTGTGTGCGGCTCATGCCTTCTATTTCTCCGGTAAAAACAAGGGTTTTTCCTTCTAACACACGCGAAGAAACTTGTTTCTCGGGCTGCGTGAAATTCAGTCCGATTTGACGTAATTGTTCAATTTGTTCCCGTGCTGCCGGATCATGAAAAAAATCATACACGCTTTGTGATACAGCATTTCCTACATCGGGAATTAAACGCAGCTGCTCTTGCGTGGCATTCATCAGCGCATCTAAATGATGAAAATGGTCAGCCAGTGTTTCGGCGGTTTTTGCACCGACAAACGCAATGCCTAATGCAAACAGCAAGCGCGACAAAGGTCTTTTTTTACTAGCCTCTAAACCGTCCAGCAAATTTTGAGATTTCTTTTCTTTGAAATTTTCCAAAGAAAGCAAATGAAAGAAATTCAAATTATATAAATCGGTAAAATTGCTGACAAATTGGCGGTCTACCAATTCTTCCACAACGGCGTCCCCCATGCCGTCAATATCCATTGCCCCCCGGCTGGCAAAATGCAAAATGCGACCTTTTATTTGGGCAGGGCAGGCCGGATTGACGCAATAATAACCGACTTCTCCTTCTGCTTTATATACCGGGCGTTGACATGCCGGGCATTGTGTTGGGGGGACAATATCAGTTTGGCCTAAATGTTCGGCTACTTTTACCACTTTCGGAATCACTTCTCCCGCGCGTTCAATGATAATTTTATCTCCCACGCGGATATCCAACCGTTTGATTTCATCAAAATTATGCAAAGTAGCATTGGAAATAATCACGCCCGCACACGAAACCGGCTCCACCTGTGCTACCGGCGTAATCACACCGGACCGCCCCACCGAAAACAATACATTTTTGACGGTCGTGGTGGCTTGTTCGGCAGGATATTTGAACGCGATAGCCCAGCGCGGACTTTTGGCGGTATTGCCTAAAATACGTTGTTGGGTAAAATTATTTACTTTAATAACAAGTCCGTCGGTATCAAAAGGCAAATCGTGTCGTTTATTGTTAAATTCATTATAAAAACGGATAATTTCATCAATAGAATTCGTTTGCAATCTAACGGGAGTAGAAGTAAAACCCCAGCTTTGGCAATCTGTAATAAATTGGCTAAAGCTGTCAGCTGTTACGTCTCCGCGGCCATAGGAATGGGCAAAAAATTTAAGCGGCCGCGCGGCGGTGATGGCGGAATCTTTTTGACGCAAAGATCCGGCGGCGGCATTGCGTGTATTTGCAAAAATAATCTGATTGTGTGCGGCTTGTTTCTGGTTTAATTCTTCCAAATCGGCTTTATCTAAATAAATTTCGCCGCGGATTTCTAATATACCTTTAGGGGCATTGCGTAAACGATGTGGGATAGATTTAATGGTGAGCACATTGGCCGTAATATCTTCGCCGGTTTTTCCGTCTCCGCGGCTGGCAGCGGTGGTTAAAATTCCGTCTGTGTAGGTTAACGAACAAGACACCCCGTCTATTTTCGCTTCCAATACCATTTCAAACGTGTGGCTGTTTAACAGCTTGGCGCAGCGCTCATGCCAGGCCCGTACGTCTTCGGCATTATAGGAATTGTCCAAACTCATCATGGGCACACCGTGTACAACCGGAGCAAAAGAAGCGCTAGCATGTCCACCTATTTTTTGGGTAGGTGAATCGGGGGTAATAAATTGCGGGTAGCGGGTTTCTAATTCTTTTAATCTTTGATAAAGTTCGTCGTATTGAGTATCGGATATAATCGGGTCGTCTAAATCGTAATAACGGCGGTTATGAAATTCTATTTCTTTACGCAAACGCGCAATTTCTTCGGCAGGATTAAGGATATCCATACAAGGCCCCGTGTTATTTTCTTTCTTTTTTTAATTGGTCTAACAGCCCGTTGATGAATTTGCCGGAGTTATCGGTAGAATATTTTTTTGCCAGTTCAATCGCTTCATCAATGACGGCCGGAATGGGGGTTTTTTCGGCGCTGAATACCATTTCATAAGCAGCCATGCGTAAGATAGATCGGTCCACTACGGACATGCGGCTAATAGTCCAGTTTTTGGCGTATTTGGAAACGAGAATATCAATTTCGGATAAATGTTGCGTGGTTCCGTCTATCAGATCTTTGCAGAAAGGGAAATTGTCTCCGAGTTCTTGTTCAAAATCGTCGGCATAAAGAGCAATTTTTTGACCGTCTGACAGT
>Ga0310786_10013387_pt1 | contig 10120 bp, 7 predicted proteins | sample AusTroGonzalo_MG_FD_203881 | JGI IMG/M metagenome (GOLD analysis project Ga0310786, IMG submission 203881) | Bovine rumen microbial communities from tropical cattle in Woodstock, Queensland, Australia - Gonzalo_03 (v2) (version 2) | ecosystem: Host-associated > Mammals > Digestive system >... | reverse complement strand
ATCGATTTGGATCGCGATAAAAGATTCACCATTCCTGAAACCAAGAAAACCTATCTGCAGCCTGATTCCAGCTACCAGTTTACCTGGCGCTTGGGCGCTCCGATTACCAATACGGCAAACTGGAATGCCGAGCTTTGGGCATCCCTGTATTGCAGCCGCGCAAGTCACCCCGACGTCCAGGACTCGGTACTGATAAGCGATGACTTTAAAATTGAAGACCGCGGTTTGTACCAGAATGTGAACCAAGTGCCGGTGGGACTTACCCTTGTGTACGACAACCTTGATTTGCCCTATGCGCCTTCCCGTGGTAGCCGTATTGTGCTGGATGGATACTATACCTTTGTAGGCAAGTATTCTGGCGTCCGTAACAAAGATTTGGGCATTATGGATGCCGACGATGATGTCAAAATAATCAAGGATGGTGGAAAGAATCATGATTTCGTGACGGCGCAGTTTATTTTCCAGCATTATTTCCTTTTGGGATCTTCGCAGAAATATGTGTTTTCGGCCAAAGAAGCCCGTGAAAACCGTCGGTTCTATACGGACTTTTCGTGGGATGAGGCGCTCCGTATTTGGCGACCGGAAAACGTGCGTAACACCCTTTTTGAACGTAGGGTCATAGCGATGCAATATCGTTTTGTGAACCTTTGGGAAATCGAGGATGGTGGAGCTCCTCACGATGCCTTTATCAACTTGAATTCCAAGGCTCCTTTGCGCGGCTATGACGACAAGTGGACCACCCATAACTTGATGTCGTTAAGCGTGGAATACCGCTGGCCGGTGGACCGCCTGGTAGATGGCGTTATTTTTGACGAATATGCGATGATTGCCCCTAAGCTCGACAAATGGAGCTTGGACCATTATTACAATTCGTGGGGCTTCGGTATTCGCGTTCGTCAGCCCGATCTTTATCTTTTCCGCTTGCAGTTCGGTTTCCATGGTCTTCATGGCGTGAATATGATTATGACGATCGCGCCTGAATTCAAGTAGACACGAATGTGTCATCTTGGAGCGTAGCAATTGGATTACTACCTGGAGTAGTATTCCATTTTTTTCTAAATTTCCTCCAGTAAAATTTCAACAAGGATAAAAATATGCGCGATCAGTTCGAAAGCCCGCTTATCAAGCGTTATGCTAGCAAGGAAATGAGTTTCATCTTCAGCCCGCAGTACAAGTTCCAGACTTGGCGCAAGCTGTGGATTTACCTCGCCGAATCTGAAATGGAACTCGGCCTCCCGATTACGCAGGAGCAGGTGGACGAACTGAAGGCCCACGAAAAGGATATCAACTTTGAAGTCGCCGAAGAAGAAGAAAAGCGTCGCCGTCACGACGTGATGAGCCACGTTTACGCTTACGGCGTGCAGTGCCCGAAGGCTAAGGGCATTATTCACCTCGGTGCAACGTCTGCATTCGTGGGTGACAACACCGACCTTATCCAGATGCAGCAGGCCATGATTCTCGTGCGCAAGCGTCTTTGCCGCGTGATGGACAAGCTTTCCAAGTTTGCTATGGAATACAAGGACATGGCCCAGCTCGGTGCCACGCACTTCCAGGCCGCCCAGCTCACGACCGTGGGTAAGCGCGCTTGCCTCTGGCTCCAGGACATGCTCATCGACCTCGAAGAATTGAACTTCCTCATCGAAGTGCTTCCGTTCCGCGGCGTGAAGGGCACGACCGGTACGCAGGCCAGCTTCATGGACTTGTTCAATGGCGACGAAGAAAAGATTATGGAACTCGACCGCCGCGTGACCGCCAAGGCGGGCTTCAAGCGCGTGCTCACCATCACCGGTCAGACTTACACTCGTAAGTGGGACAACCGCGTGAACCAGGTGCTCAGCTCCATCGCTCAGTCTCTGCACAAGTTTGCTACCGACATGCGCCTCATGCAGGGCGTGAAGGAAGTGGAAGAACCGTTCGAAAAGACTCAGATTGGTTCCAGCGCCATGGCTTACAAGCGTAACCCGATGCGTAGCGAACGTATTTGCTCTCTCGCTCGTTTCGTGATGGCTCAGGTCAACAGCACCGCCTTCACGCAGGCAACGCAGTGGTTCGAACGTACGCTTGACGACAGCGCCAACAAGCGCCTCGCCATTCCGGAAGCATTCCTCGCTATGGATGCTATGCTCATCATCGCTGAAAATGTGACCAACGGCCTCGTGGTTTACCCGAAGGTTATCGAAAAGCGCATCATGGCCGAACTCCCGTTCATGGCTACCGAAAACATCATTATGGAAGGTGTGAAGAATGGCGGCGACCGTCAGGAACTCCACGAAGAAATCCGCGTGATGTCTATGGAAGCCGGTAAGGTCGTGAAGGAACAGGGTAAGGATAACGACTTGCTCGAACGCGTGCTGAAGAACGAAAAGTTCCAGAAACTCGGCATCACCGAAGCGAAGCTCAAGGAAATCCTCGACCTCCGCAAGTTCGTTGGTCGCGCTCCTGGTCAGGTTGTGAAGTTCGTGACCGAAGAAGTCCGCCCGGCTATCGAAGCCGTTAAGGACTGGGCGAACATCGACGCCGGCGAACTCAAGGTCTAATTACCCTTGAACTACCTTGCGCTTGATTATGGTGAACACCGCGTCGGGGTCGCATTTGCCGATTCCGAGTTTCGGATGGCTTTTTCGCGAGAAACGATTGACCAGAAGACAACGAATTTGTTCGTGCGGCTCGACGAGCTGGTGAAAATCAACAAGGTAGATGCCTTTGTGGTGGGAATGCCGTATCACCCTGATGGCCGTAAAGACGGCAAGAATGTGGTGGTGGAAAAGTTCATTGAGGACTTGAAAACGCGTTTCCCGGGCATGCCTGTGTACACGCAGGACGAATCGTATTCCAGCGTGCAGGCGCAAGAAAAGACTTCTTACTTTAGCAAGAAGAAAAAGCAAAAGAATAAGGCGGTCATCGATCAACTCGCTGCCGCCATAATTCTACAAAGATGGCTAGATGAAAACTAGCCGTTGTATTTTTTAATAATCACGACGCCATTGTGACCGCCGAAGCCGAGAGAGGCCGAGGCGGCGACGTCGATATTCCCTTCGACACCCTTGTTCGGTACGTAATCCAGGTCGCATTCCGGATCCGGAGTTTCGTAGTTGATGGTGGCGGGGTAGAACGAGTCGCGAATCGCAAGAGTCGAGACGATGGCTTCGCATACGCCAGCGGCACCCACGCAGTGGCCCGTCATGCTCTTGGTGCTAGACACCTTGATCTTGTAGGCGTGTTCACCGAGGGCAACCTTGAGCATTGCAGTTTCGGTTGCATCGTTCAGGTGCGTCGAGGTACCGTGTGCGTTGTAGTAGTTAATGTCGGTCGGGGCAATGCCTGCGTCCTTGATGGCGCGGGTAAGTGCCTTCGCGCAGGTTTCTCCACCCGGGCGCGGGCTTGTAATGTGGTAAGCGTCGGCAGAAGCACCGTAACCGGCGAGTTCGGCGTAAATCTTGGCGCCGCGGGCCTTGGCGTGTTCCAATTCTTCGAGAATCATCACGGCACCGCCTTCACCCATCACGAATCCGGAGCGATTCAAGTCGAACGGGCGAGATGCCTTTTCCGGGCAGTCGTTGAATTTGTCAGTGAGGGCGTGCATGCCAGCAAAGCTCTTGATGCTGTAATCGGTAATGCCGCTTTCGGAACCGCCAGCAAGGCAGATATCCAAGCGACCCGAGCGAATCGCGTCGAGGGCGACACCGATGGCGTCGGTGCCCGAAGCGCAGGCGGTGCAGACCGTGTGGGCCTGGCCCGTGATGCCGAGGGCGATAGAAACGTTTGCGCCCGCTTCGTTCGGAATCAGCTGCGGCATAGCCAGCGGGGAAACTCTGCGCTTGCCGCCGTCCATGTACTGCGTGTAGGTAGAATCGATAATGTCCATGCCGCCAAGGCCCGTACCTGCGACAATGCCCGTGGTATCTTGGGCTAAATCTTCGGGCGTAAGGCTAGCGTCTGCGACAGCTTCCTTGGAGGCTGCGAGCAGGAACTGCGTGAAGCGGGCCATGCGGCGGGCTTCCTTCGGGTCAATGTCGTGTTCTTCGGGCTTGAAATCCTTGACTTCGGCAGCAATCTTTACCAGGCAATTGCTTGCGTCAAAAAGGGTGATGGGACCGACACCGCACTTGCCTGCGCGAATAGCCGCCCAAAAGTCGTTAATGTTCTTGCCAATGGGAGTCACGGCTCCCATACCAGTGATTACTACGCGTCTTTTAGTCATGCGCACAAAGATAGAAAAACATCATTTTATGCCGGTTGAAAAGTCTTGTTTTTGTTCATTTCCTCAATAATTTATTCCGAGAATAAAGAAAATAATGAACCACACGGATTAGAAATGCCTAACGGCATTTTAGAAAAAATATATAAACTGATTTTGCGTTAGCAAAATTGATAAATGCGTAAGGCGAGTGAAGCAGGATTGCTGGCAAGCCTATTTCCGAGCCTAGCATTTAGTACTTTAGTACAATCCGTGTGACACTACCGGGGGGGGAGGGGGCGAAGCCCCCTCTTACCCTTCAGACTTTTCTTCGGTCTTGGACTGTTCCGTGTTGGCGGTGTCCTTGGCTGCATTAGCGGCGTTGGCGTCTTCCTTATCCTTGTCGCGGATAGAGGCGCGACGGATTTTTCCGCTGATGGTCTTCGGCAGTTCCGACACGAAGTCGATGATGCGTGGGCTCTTGTAAGATGCAGCCACGTTCTTTGCGAACAGCTGGATTTCTTTGGCGAGTTCCTTGGAGGCTTCGTAGCCCTTCTGGAGCACGACAGTTGCCTTCACGGCCTGTCCGCGGGACTTGTCTTCGACGCCTGTGACGGCAACTTCCAAGACGGCGGGGTGCTTGTGGAGCACTTCTTCGACTTCGAAGGGGCTGATGCGGTAGCCGGAACTCTTGATCAAGTCATCGGTACGGCCCACGAACCAGAAGAAACCATCCTTGTCGCGGGTAGCGGTGTCGCCGGTGTGGTAGACGCCGCCCTCGAAAACTTTCTGGGTGCGTTCTTCGTCGCGGTAGTAGCCGCCGAACATACCGAAGGGCTTGCCTTCGTCAATCTTGATGATGATTTCGCCGACTTCATCGGGGCCGCAGCTCTTGCCGTCGGCATCCACGATGTCCATGCGGTAGCCCGGAGATGGCTTGCCCATAGAACCGGGGCGCGCTTCCATCCATTCGAAGTTGCCCGTAGTGAGAGTCAGTTCGGTTTGGCCGTAGCCTTCGTGCAGGCGGAGTCCCGTCTTTTCGAAGAATTTCTTGTAAATATCCAGGTTCAAAGCCTCGCCTGCGGTGGTGCAGTACTTGAGGCTAGAAAGGTCGTACTTTTCGACGCCATGCTGCAAAATATAGCGGTAAACGGTCGGCGGCGCACAGAAGGTGGTCACCTTGTATTCCTGCATCTTTTCGAGCAACTTGCCCGGAATGAACACGTTCATGTCGTAGGTGAATACGGCAGAACCTGCAATCCACTGGCCATAAATTTTCCCCCAGAGCGCCTTGGCCCAGCCGGTTTCGGCAACGGTCAGGTGGCGGCCTCCGTCAATCACGTTTTGCCAGTACTTGGCGGTCACGATGTGGCCGAGCGGGTAGCTGAAGGTGTGGGCGACCATTTTCGGGTTGCTGCTGGTGCCGCTGGTAAAGTAGACGATCATGATGTCGTCGTTGTGCGTGGCGGCATCGCCTGTGGGGCGCGGGAAACTTGGCGGGCAGATTTCGTAGTCGTCGTAGAAGTTGATCCAGTTCTGACGGGACTGTCCGATGGTCACGAGCGTTTCGACAATGTGCGTGTGTTCGCAGGCGGTGTCGATTTCCTTTTGGAGTGCCGGATCGTCGTAAGAGACGACCATCTTGATGTCGGCGGCCTTAAAGCGGTATTCCAGGTCTTCGGCGGCGAGCATGTTGGTTGCCGGAATGGCAATTGCACCAATGCGGTGGAGCGCCAAGAGGAAAAACCAGAATTCGTAGCGGCGGCGCAAAATCAGCATCACGCGGTCGCCCTTCTTGATTCCCTTTTCTACCAAAAAGTTCGCGGTGCGCTGCGAGGCAATCGAAAGGTCCTTGAAGGTAAAGATATGGCTTTCGTCGTTGTCGTCGCACCAGACTAATGCTTCTCGCTTTGGTTCGGTCTTCGCGTATTCGTCGACCACGTCGTAGGCGAAGTTAAAGTCTTCGGGAATATTGAGCTTAAAGTTTTCGTAGAGGTCCTCGTAAGAGGAATACTCGGTTCGTGCTAGGAATCTATTGAGTATCATTTGTGTCTCTCCGGTCTCTTATAGATCCTGGTACATGATCTTTTCGCGGTGGTTCGAGGCAAATTTTACGAGCGAGAGAAGATTTTGTTCGCCCATGGCCTTCATGTCACCGGCGTGAATCACCAGGCGGGGGGTTCCGCGGTAGAGGAGTAGTGCAATGCGTGAGAATACCTGCATGGCACCGAGGAGTGCCTGCGGGAAAATAGAGAAGGTCAAAATCTGCGAGAACGACGGCTTGATTTTTTTACCGACCTTGCGGTAAATGTAGAGCATGTCTTCGTAGAAGTTGAATTCTTCGAGCACCTGTTTTTTGAGGTGCTTGTTGTCGAGCCAGACTGGCGCGATAAATCCGGAGGGGCGGCCAAAACCGTGGGCCTTCCAGAGGGCGATGCTACGGTTTAAGAGCATCTGGGAAACTTTCTTGTTCAGGCCCGCAAATTCGGCACCATTGTGCGAAATGGCGAGAGCGAGCTTGCCGATGGGATTACGCTTGATGAACAGGTCTGCGTTGTGGCGCACACCGTGGAGCAAGATTTCGTAGCCTTCCTGCACGAATTTTCCGATTTCTTCACGGAAAGCGTCTGCTTCGGATTCGGGGACGCCTCCGATAGAGGGTACGACGGCAATCGAGATAGGCGAACCTGCGGCGGCGGCAATTTTTCGGATTTCTTCGGCAGATTTCTTGCAGTTCTTCACGTTAAAATTATGATAGCACAGCAGGTACTTCTTCTTTTTATGAAGAATAGCTTCGGCGGCGCGGATGTCGGCAATGTCCTTGTTGATTTCCATAAGGGTAACCTGTTTTGTTTTTTACGCCATATATATAGAAAATGTGGCTAGAATAGACTTGTTTGGACCGCTTCGGTTTGGTTGAGCGGTTGCGAATTTGGTTTGTTTTCGGTGCTGTTTGCGGATTCTGTAAGCGTTTCGTCAGCACTGGCGGCGATTTGGGCGAGGAGCCAGGCTTCATCGTGTACGGGAATCCCGAGTTCGTTCGCCTTCGTGAGCTTGGAACCGGCGGCCTCGCCGGCCAAAACCCAGCTGGTTTTCTTGCTTACAGAACCCGATACCTTGCCGCCGTTCTCTTCGATGAGCTTGCGGGCTTCGTCGCGGTCCATGCTCGGGAGCGTTCCCGTGATGACTGCGGTCTGCCCCTGGAAAAGCGTCTTGACGACGCCCTTGAATTCGGTGGGGCAGCCGAGAGCGATGAGTTCGTCGATTTCTTGCGTGTAGCGCTCGGTGTGGAAGAAGTCGTAGACGGATTTCCCGATGCGTTCGCCGACGTCGGTGACATTTTGCAAGTCTTCGACGGTGGCGGTACGGATCGCTTCGAGCGTGCGGAAGTGCTTGGCGAGGTTTCGGGCGCTGGTGCGACCCACGAATCTAATGCCGAGGCCGTGAAGTAGGTTTTCGAGGCTACGTTCCTTCGATGCGGCAATAGCCTCGAAGACGTTTTTGGCGCTCTTCTTGGCCATGCGCTCCTGCGATTCCAGGTCTTCGAGCGTGAGGCGGTACAGGTCCGGGATGCGCTTGATTTTGCCCGTGGTAATCAGGCTTGCGATAAGGGCGGGGCCCAAGTTTTCGATGTTCATGGCCTCGCGGCTCACGAAATGTTCGAATAGGCATTGGACTTGCGCCGGGCAGTGCATGTTTTCGCAGCGCAAAATCACTTCGTCGTCGATGTGGGTGAGCGGTTCGCCGCAAACGGGGCAGTTTGAAGGGGCTGTGACGGGAACTGCGCCGACCGGGCGGAGTTCCTTCTTGACATCGGTGATTTTCGGGATGATTTCGCCGCCCTTCTCGACGCCGACGGTGTCGCCGAAGTGGAGGTCCAGTCGGGCGACTTCGTCAAAGTTGTGGAGGGTGGCGCGCTTGACTGTGGTGCCTGCGAGGCGCACGGGGGCGAGGTTTGCGACCGGCGTCACGGCCCCGGTGCGGCCTACCTGAAATTCTACGGAAAGGAGCGGGGTGTAGGCGCGCTCGGCCTTAAACTTATAGGCGATGGCCCAGCGCGGGCTCTTGCTCGTGGTGCCGAGGGCGCGTTGCATGGCAAGGTCGTTCAGCTTTACGACCATGCCGTCGATTTCGAAGGGGAGGCTGTCGCGGCTCGCGCCAATCTGTTCCGAAATCTTCATGATTTCGTCGGTAGTGTCGGCAGTCCAGTAGTCGTTCGTGTGGAACCCGAGCTTCTTGAGCTGCAATAGGTTCTCTTCGTGCGTCTTGTTGTTGCTCTGCGGAATGTGGTAGGCAAAGAAACGCATCGGGCGTGTCTTGCATTCGGCCACACTCTTGAGCTTAAGCGAACCCGAAACCGTATTGCGCGGGTTCTGGAAAATCTTCTTGCCTTCCAAGATGAACTGCTCGTTCAGCCGTTCGAAAGCTTCGCGTTCCATGTAGACTTCGCCGCGGACTTCGAAGGTGCCCTGCGGGATTTCGCTCGGGTCAATTTTCAGCTTCTTCGCATCCAAGGTTTCGGGAATGTCTGCAATCGTGAGCGCGTTCAATGTCACGTCATCGCCCTGGGCTCCGTCGCCGCGGGTGGCCGCCTGTTTCAAGCGCCCGTTCTCGTAGACAATCGAAAGCGAAACGCCATCGATTTTCCGCTCGCAGATCCAGGTATGAGGTATGAGGTCGCGACCTTCGGTCGCTTTGGGGTTTGAGGTTTGGGGTTCAAGGGCTGAAATTCCGTCTTCGGCGGCCCGCACGAATTCTGCCATTTCTTCGGCGCTGTACACGTTCGCGATGCTGAGCATGGGCACAGCGTGCGCGACCTTTGCAAAATCATTGGTCAAGTCGCTGCCGACCCGCTGCGTGAGCGATGCATTGCCGCGAAGTTCCGGATACTTCGCTTCGAGCGCTTCCATCTCCTTGAGGCCAAAGTCAAAATCCTGGTCGCTCATGGGGGAGACGCCTTCCTTGTAGTAAAGGCGGCTTGCTTCTTCTAGCTGTTTCTTTAGCTCAAAATACCGGGTGCGGTCAATGTCTTTCTGATCCATACCTGCTAATATAGAAAGAGTTTAAGGTAGTGAGGTGTGGGCTCGTGCCTGCGGCACTTTGAGGTATGGGCTATATTATCGGCGTGCCGAAGGCGTTATACAAACATTTTGATTCCGATTGAAATCAAAATAATTCCTGCGATGATTTCGGGAATCTTGGTCTTGAAACGCTTGGCGGCGTGACGGCCGATTTCGTAGCCGATAACGCCCATGATAAAGCTTGCAAGCGCAATGGTGCTGGTGGCAAGAACCATGTTTGCGTTCAAGAATGCAAACGAAATTCCGACAGCGAATGCGTCAATACTTGTCGCAACCGAAAGCAGCAAGATGTTTGCAATCGTCAAGTTCTTTGCGGCAATCTGTTCGCCTTCTTCTTCGCCTGCGTCACCACGAATGGCTCCCCAAATCATGCGCCCGCCCAGAATGCAAAGAATGGTGCAGGCGATAGGCGTTCCCACAGAATTGAACCAGCGTTCAGCAAAACTTCCGAGGAAATATCCGAGCAGAGTCATGCCACCTTGGAAAACGCCAAAGCTAACTGCCTGGAGCATGGCACGGCTGTATTTGATACCTTTTTTTGAAAGGCCTGTGGCAATCGAGACGGCGAAGCAGTCCATCGCTTCTACAATCGCGATAATGATGATTTCAATAATGCCCATTAGTCATTCTCGAAGCGTAGCGAAGGGAATCCATACATCTTTTGATGAACCTTGATTACTTCGTAAACTTGTAGCGGCCCAACAGGTCAAAATACCTAGCTTTCGGTGAAATCTTTACCGCCGGACGTTGCTTGCGAATGGCCGTGGTGGCGTTAGAATTTACAAAGAAGAATTCTCGCAAATAATATCCAACAGAAGATTCGTCTAGATATTTAAGCATGAATCCGTTATCTGTTTTGATG
>Ga0310786_10013385_pt1 | contig 10121 bp, 11 predicted proteins | sample AusTroGonzalo_MG_FD_203881 | JGI IMG/M metagenome (GOLD analysis project Ga0310786, IMG submission 203881) | Bovine rumen microbial communities from tropical cattle in Woodstock, Queensland, Australia - Gonzalo_03 (v2) (version 2) | ecosystem: Host-associated > Mammals > Digestive system >... | reverse complement strand
GATGGAGGGGGCCAATTTCGGGCCTTTTAAGTTTGTGCCGACAATATACGCGCCCACGTCCATTGACCAAACCGAAAGCAAAAACCAAAGCGTCATATAAAAATTAAACGGCGCATAAGGTGCAATATTGTGATAAAGCCACATCATTGAGGCCACGCCCACCGAAATATACGGCACACCGAGCACCAGCAAAAACGTTTCGCTTTCTTTGCGCGATTTCAAATAAGCAAAAACGGATGTCACCAAAATCATCAGGGCAACCGCCTGCGAATTATAAACAAATATTGAGCATGAAAGTGCCAAAACATAAGCCCCGAAATAAGCCATCGGCTTTTTAGAGGGCACCATGTTCGCCCATTCATACGAGAGCAACACACCCACAAACAAGGTTAATATATCCACATACGGATAACCGCCCCACAAAGCGCCAATCACAACGGGCAACATCACGAAAGCCGCCAAAACACGTTTTTGAACACTGCTTAATTTCTTTGCTTGAATCTTTTTAGACTTGACCATATCTTCTTTCCCTCAACTCGTATGTTTCAATAATCTTCTTTAGTTCTTCTGCCGTAAAATCAGGCCACGGCGTCGATGTAAAAAACAGCTCCGTATAAGCAAGCTGCCAAAGCAAATAATTGCTCAAACGCTGCTCGCCGCTCGTTCTGATTAAAATATCCGGGTCCGGAATATCTTTTGTATAGAGCATATCAGAGATTGTTTTTTCATCAATATTTTCGGGCAAAATATCACCACTTTTTATTTTTTTGCCGATTTGCCGCACGGCGTGGGTTATTTCGGCGCGTGAGCCGTAGCTCAAAGCCACCACAAGCGTTGCCGCCGTGTTGTTTTGTGTCTGCGCCTCAAGTTTTTCCATTTTCTCAATAATATCGGGCGCAAGCATATCCCTTTCACCGATAAATAAAATGCGGATATTTTCTTTATCAAGCTCCTTAAAATCGCGTGATAAATAGTCTCTCAAAAGCCCCATTAACGTATCGACTTCTTCTTTCGAACGTTTCCAATTTTCGGTTGAAAAGGCATATATTGTCAAATATTTAATGCCCATATTTTTGGCCGCCTTGGCAATATCAATCACCACCTCGGCGCCTTTTTTATGCCCCATTGTGCGCGGCAAACCTCTTTTCAAGGCCCAACGTCCGTTGCCGTCCATAATGATGGCGATATGTTCCAAAGGATTTGCCATAAAGCTTACACCTGCATAATGTCTTTTTCTTTTGCCGCCAACATTTCATCTGCTTTTTTAACCGCATCGTCGGTCAATTTCTGAATGTCGTTTTCGGCTTTCTTTTCCTCATCTTCCGAAATGAGGTTATCTTTTTTAAGCTTTTTAACTTCGTCCAAACTGTCGCGACGAATGTTGCGAATAGCCACTTTGTTTTGTTCGGCATATTTGCCCGCAATTTTAGAGAGTTCTTTACGACGTTCTTCGCTCAAAGGCGGAATCGGGATACGAATAAGCGTGCCGTCAACGGCGGGGTTTAAGCCCAAATCACTTTCGCGCAAAGCTTTTTCCACATTTTTCACAAGGCTTTTATCCCAAAGGCTCACCGACAATGTGCGCGGGTCTGGTGTTGCAACGGTGCCGACCTGTGCAATCGGGCACATCGAGCCGTATGCTTCCACCATAATACCGTCGAGCAGGCTCACATGTGCTCTGCCGGCGCGAAGCCCCGAAAAATCGGCTTTTAACGATTCAAGTGTTTTATCCATACGCATTGAAGCGTCATTTTTAATTTGATTGATATCAGACATATTTTTTCCTCTTAATTTTGAACAATTGTCAATTTTCCTTTACCGCAAACGGCATTCAAAAACGCATTTTCACCGGCAAGCTTAAACACAACGGTCGGAATGTTGCTTTCATCCAAAAGCGCAAAAGCGGCCATATCCATCACTTTTAAGTTTTCTTTCAAAACTCTCTGATAGCTGATATGGCCAAAACGCTCTGCTTCGGGGTGTTTTTTCGGGTCGGCCGCATAAACGCCGTCAACCTGCGTGGCTTTCAAAAGCGCATCGCATTGCATTTCCGAAGCGCGTAAGGCCGCCGCCGTATCTGTTGTAAAATAAGGGCTTCCCGTGCCGCCCGCAAAAATAATCACACGCCCGCGTGCCAGGTGTTTTAAGGCCTTGCGATACATATAAGGCTCGCACACCTGCGGCACATTCAAGCCCGACATCACGCGCACCGGCACACCTTCTTTTTCCAAAGCATCTTGCATATAAAGGGCGTTCATCACCGTACCGAGCATACCCACTTGGTCGGCAACGCTGCGGTTAATACCTTCCGAGGCTTCTTTGGCACCTCTGAAAATATTGCCGCCGCCGACAACAATGCAAATCTCCACACCCAAATCATGAACGGCTTTAATATCAAGTGCGATTTTTTTCAAGACTTCCGGTGCCATACCGAAAGCCCTGTCACCCATCAAGCCTTCGCCCGACAGTTTAATCAAAATGCGTTTGTATAAAGGTTGCATGCTTTTTTTCCTTTATTGTTGCTGCACCTATATTACAAACTTTGGGGCGCTTGTCATCATATTTTTGCAAGCTCTTAACAACTTTAATACAGTTTTAAGCCACTTGCTCTTTTGTTTTCAAAAATTGAACTGAAGGAAAATCTTCGGCGGTTTTATTTAAATGCCAGGCATTACGCGCCAAAAACACATCATCACCGTTATAATCGGTTGCAATATTAAATTTGTTGGCATCCAAAAACTTTTGCATTTGTTCTTTGTCATCCGACTTTACCCAACGCGCCGTAAAATATTGCGTCGGCTCAAAAATAACGGGAATATTAAATTCGGTACGAATGCGGTCAGCCATCACTTCAAATTGGAGGTTACCCACCACACCGACAATCCATTCAGAGCCGCTTGCCGGCTTAAAAATGCTTGCCCCGCCTTCTTCGGCAATTTGCAAAAGCGCGTTCGAAAGGTGCTTTGATTTTAAGGGGTCTGTTGCCCTCACCGATTTTAAAAGTTCCGGTGCAAAAGACGGAATGCCCGTAAAGTGCAAATTTTCGCCCTCGGTCAACGTATCGCCGATTTTCAAAACCCCGTGGTTCGGAATACCGACAATATCACCGGCATAAGCATCTTCGGCAAGCTCGCGTTCTTGGGCTAAAAACATCACGGGGGTCGGCACCTTTATTTCTTTGTTTGTGCGCACCTGTTTTAAGCCCATACCGCGCTTAAAATGCCCTGAGCAAATGCGCATAAAGGCAATGCGGTCGCGGTGTTTCGGGTCCATATTGGCCTGAATCTTAAAAATAAAGCCCGTCACTTTGCCTTCATCGGCATTCACATCGCGCTCAACGGCTTTTTGCGGACGCGGTGTCGGCGCAATCTTGACCAACCCTTCCAAAATTTCTTTCACGCCGAAGTTGTTGATGGCACTGCCGAAAAATACGGGGGTTAAAGCGCCTGCAAGATATAAGTCCAAGTCAAACTTCGGACAAAGCTCTTTAACCATTTCAACGTCTTCTCTGAGTTTTTGAACAGCATGTGCAGGCAAAAGTTTATCAAGCTTTTCGTCATCAAGCCCTTTGCATGTTTCAATAATGCCGTTGATGTGCGATTTATCGCCCGTTTTATTCATCAAAATAAGCTGGTCACCCAAAATATCATAACAACCCAAAAAATCTTTGCCGCTGCCGATCGGCCAGCTTGCCGGTGTCACATCCAAAGCAAGTGTTTTTTCAATATCATCCAAAAGCACAAACGGGTCCAACCCCTCACGGTCAAGCTTGTTGATAAATGTCAAAATCGGGATGTTGCGCAGCCGGCAAACTTCAAAAAGTTTTTTGGTTTGGCTTTCAATACCTTTAGCCGAATCCAAAACCATCACGGCCGAATCAACTGCCGTCAACACGCGGTAAGTATCTTCCGAAAAATCTTCGTGCCCCGGCGTATCCAAGAGGTTAAAAGTAATGTCTTTATAGTCAAAGGTCATCACCGACGAAGCAACGGAAATACCGCGTTCCTGTTCCACTTTCATCCAGTCCGAGTGCGCACGTCTGTTCTCGCCGCGCGCTTTCACGGCACCGGCTGCATTAATAGCACCACCGAAAAGCAAGAGTTTTTCAGTCAACGTTGTCTTACCCGCGTCAGGGTGTGAAATAATCGCAAAAGTTTTGCGCGCGTTAATTTTATTTTCAGGCATTTTTTCCTCTTGTCTTAAAAACTTGCGCGCATATTACAAAATCAAAATAAAATTTGCAAGCAATTTTATTGCGTTTTTATCTGTCAGGATGTTCTCATTTTCGGGCTCATTTCGAGAATCTTTTTTATTTATACTTAATCATCACCGAGTTTTTCTTACCTGCCGCTTTATTAGCTTCATTGACGGTATAAATTCGCCGAACAGGTATTTGCTTTGCGAGCCTTTCAAGCGAAGGATATTTTTGCCCGTTGAAATTGATAACGCCTTTGTCATCTTTAGTATAATATTTCAATCGCTCTTGAGGAAATTTCAAATTACTGTTCGCGCAAGGCGATGTTCCTTCAGTGACTTGCTCACAATAAACATTTCCGGCAATCTGACGAGCCCCCGTGCCAAAAGCCTTTGCACCTATATCTGTTACCGATGCCGGAATAACAACACTTTCCAAATTTATAGCATTATTAAAAGCCTGCTCTCCGATGCTTGTAACCGAATCTGGTATAATAATGTTTTGTAAACTGACATCACTTAAAAATGCGGCACGTCCAATTGATACCAATGAATCCGGAAGCTCAATTTCTTTCAAACTTTCCAAATTTCTAAATGCCCTCTCACCGATTGTTTCCAAAGTATTCGGCAAACTGACACTTGTGGTATTTTGAAAAGTACAAAAAGCATTATCCCCAATGGCGGTTACGCCCTCTGAAACGATAATATTTTCAACATCAAAAGTATAATCTCGCCATGGCGCGGTTGTATAATTAACTTCTATTCCGTCCGGAAAAACTTTATCCTGTTCATAATTACCCATGGCGCCTGTGCCTGAAATACTCAAAGTCTTTTTATCGCTTGAAAGATACCATTTCACATCGCCTGTGTCTCCGCAATCAAAATAGCCTTCAACATCGCAAGCCGCATTGGCCTGAAACGCTGTTAACAAGCCCAAAACAAACACCCATTTTTTCATTTTATTCCCCCTATCTCATAACAATAAAAAATCGCCTCAAAATCCGAGGCGATCAGGGAGTTCGAAAATCATATCAGGTGGAATGACTATTATGGCCTTTAGCTTTTAGCCTGAACATACGCCATAATCTCCCCAATCATACGGGGATTTAAAACCAAAAAGCACCCTTTAAAAGGGACACCTTCCGGCATCACCTGATAAGAGCTTTCGACAGCTCCCGAACCTCTCGGTTCGTTAAATAAAAAAAGCCGAAACTTTTTCTGTTCGGCTTTCATTGTATTCTATTTAAAATCTGTTGTCAAAATAAATTTATTGCTTTAAGGCAAACACATCGTCCAAAATCACAAAATCCGTCTCAAAAGACTTATAATCAACATCTTCCATCGGCAGTAGCGCGCTCTGAATCAAAAACATTTCATTATACCAACTCGTGAGCTCTTTTACTTTTTCAGCCCCGTCTTGCCATGCCCTAAAGGCCACAAAATCGGGCTCGCATTCGGAGACCAGCATTGCCTCATGGCGCCTGTTTCGGGTGATTGCCCCGATGATTTTGCCTTTCAAATCTTTCATGTATTTCTGATAATCGGCGCCGATATGTTCCGATTTTGAAAAGTCGAGCAACACGCCGTCAAGGCCATAGGCCAAGCAATCACTCACTTCTTCTGCAAGCGTCAGTTTATTTTTCTTCTTTGCCGCCTCGGCAAATTCTTTTTTAAAACCGGATGATAACTTTTCGGATAAAATAAAGCATTCAAACCGTAAATCATTTAAAATTTCGCTCTTTTCTTCGGTCAATTTCAAGATAATCTTTTGCATAATGTTTTATTCTTCCTTGTCAATGTCAAAATAAATGATTATGATAAGCATATATCATTTTTATTTTAAAAGAAAGAAGATTTTATGACAGAGCAACATTTAGAGCGCACATCTCAAGCCTTAAGCGGGCTTCAACAAAGCATTGAAAGTTTGCACATCGTTTTAAATGCAAAGAAGAATGCTCTTTTGCAGCAAAAAGAATCATACAAAAGCAATCTGCAAACCAAAAACATGCAGATTGAGACGCTTCAAAAATCTATCGAATCGGCTCTTCAAACCATCGATCAAAGCACACAAAAAATAGATGAGGTAATTAAACAAAATGGCACAAGTCACAATTCAAATTAATTCTCGGCAATATGCCATTGCCTGCGGTGCCGGTGAAGAAGCACACATCAATGAGCTTGCCCGTATTCTTGATTCGAAGGCCAAACTTCTGACCCAAAGCGGCATTCAAATAAACGAAAATCAGCTTCTTGCGATGGTCGGTCTGCTTGTTGCCGATGAGCTTCAAGACGCCAAGCAAAAAGGCGGCGTGCCCGAAGTCAAAACACAGGTGGTCGAAAAAATCGTCGAAGTGCCGGTTGAAAAAATCGTTGAAAAAGTCGTTGAGGTGCCGGTTGAAAAAATCGTTGAAAAAACGGTAGAAGTCCCCGTCGAAAAGATTGTCGAAGTACCGGTCGAAAAAATCGTTGAAAAAGTAGTCGAAGTGCCGGTTGAAAAGGTCGTTGAAAAAACCGTTGAGGTTCCGGTCGAAAAAATCGTCGAGGTTGAAAAAGTTGTCGAAGTGCCGGTCGAAAAAATTGTTGAAAAAACTGTTGAAGTCCCCGTCGAGAAAATCGTTGAAGTGCCGGTCGAAAAAGTTGTAGAAAAAATCGTCGAAGTTGAAAAAGAAGGTTCTCAAAATGTTGATTTTTCAGCCTTGGATGCCAATATTGCCGCTCAAATCGATACCGTAAAAAATCAAATAAATTTACTTGCAAACGACATTAAATCGTGGTAATATAATTTATAGGAACGAGGCTGTCTGATACGTCTTATCCGCAGGTCTATCCGAGCCAACATTATTATTTTTAGGGAGCTGTCCCTGTACAAGCCGTGGTTTGTATATATGGCACCCACCTTGACACAAGCGGTTCGATATGAATGTTTTTAAACGGTCAGACGGCTTCTCTATTTTAAATTTCAACCCCCGTTATTATTCTTTTCCGCCACCCCTCGCCGAGGCTATCAGCCGAGTGCGTCAATATGTCTTCCGATTCTTCTTAAAATTTCCTTAAATCGTCATGCCTCCAAACTGCCAAGTTTGGTCAAGGCATCTTCCGATTCTTCTTAAAATTTCCTTAAATCGTCATGCCTCCAAACTGCTAAGTTTGGTCAAGGCATCTTCCGATTCTTCTTAAAATTTCCTTAAATCGTCATGCCTCCAAACTGCCAAGTTTGGTCAAGGCATCTTCCGAATCTTTTACATTGTCTGCCAAGCATTTTGAATATGCTTTATCGCGAGTTTTGAAACAAAAACCGCATCAAAGCGCACATCATATTTTTGGTATTTTTCATGGCGGCTCAAATAAAATTTGGCCGCATTGATAATGCGTTTTTGCTGCATGGGCTTAATGGCATAAAGCGCATTTTCAAGCGTTTTTCGTTCTTTAACTTCCACAAAAACAAGCGTTTTGCCTTTTAAGGCAACAATATCCGTTTCGCCCGCCGTCGTGCCGCGCCCCGTCACCATATTTTTTTCTAAAATTTTATAACCTTTCAGGCGCAACAAACATCTTGCATAAAATTCGGCAAAATTTCCTTTTTGTTTTTTATTCATCTTTAATTTTAAGCCCCAATGCATAAACATCGCTTTTTTTAATACCGCCTAAAGCCGCAACTTCCGCCGCAGCTTCTTTAAGGCTCATTTTCCCGAGCCTTTTTTTAAGCTCACAGGCAACATCAATATCTTTTTTTTCGCTTAAAGGGGGTGCCACCACAAGCACAATTTCGCCTTTGGGCGGTGTTTTTTCAAAATACGCACTCAAACTTTCGGCCGTTCCGTTAACGGCTTGCTCATAAATTTTCGTAATTTCGCGCACTACCGAAATTTCACGGCTTAAAAAAACCTCTTTCATGGCTTTCAATGTTTCAACAAGGCGCGGTGCCGTTTCGTAAAAAACAAGCGTTGTCTGAATATCTTTCAATTCATTAAACAAATCCAAACGCGCTTTTTTCTTATTTTCGATAAAACCCGCAAACATAAATCGATTCGTCGGCAGCCCCGCAAGCTGTAAAGCACAGATAACGGCCGAGGCTCCCGGCACGGCAAAAACCCTGATGTTTTCCTGTTTGCACAGCCGAACAAGTTTATAGCCCGGGTCCGAAATCAAAGGCGAACCGGCATCACTGATAAGGGCAACGCTTGCTCCCTCTTTCATTTGCGCCACCAAATCTTGCGCCACACTTTCCTCACGGTGGTCTTCATAACATACAAATTTTTTATTTGTTTTGAGCCCCAAAAGCGCAAACAATTTTTTTGAAACACGCGTATCTTCGCAAGCAATAATATCGGCATTTTCAAGCGTTTCGACGGCACGCGCCGAAATATCTTTTAAGTTGCCGATGGGGGTTGCCGTCACATATAATCCGCTCTCTAACATTTTATATCTCTTTACTTTTTATTTTTTTTAAATTACATATACCTTAAATGCATTGTTCAATATTTTAAGGAAAATTTCAAGTGTTTAAAAAGATAAGCCTCGCAATTTTATTTTTCGTGCTTGCGGCCTGCACGCAAAGAACCGTTGAACGCCAATCCGTGCAATACATACACCCGTCAGGCTACACATCTTTTGATGTTTCCGATTATGAAGACAGAGCCTTTGAAAAGGATTCGTTTAAGGTGGCCATGTTGTTGCCTTTAAGCGGCAAAGCATCCACCTTCGGCAGCGGCCTCCAAAACGCCGCCATGATGGCTTTGGACGATACGAACAACCCCAAATTGCAGGTTCGTTTTTATGACACGAAAAGTTCGCCTCAAGGGGCAGCCGCCGCGCTTGAAACAGCCTTAAACAACAATGCCGAGCTGATTTTGGGTCCCTTAATGTTTGAAGAAGTTTTAGCCGTTTCATCTACGGCTCAAAACAGACACTTACCGCTCATTTCTTTTTCAACCTCGCCGCAGGTTTTGGGCGGCGGCATATACACTTTAGGCTTGCTCTCCGATGAGCAAATTCGCCGCATTGTTTCTTACGGTGCCAAACAAGGCCGAAAAAGAATCGCTGTTGTCGCGCCCGACACCGATGCCGGCTTAAATGTTGCCAAGTCGGTTTATGAAGCCGCAGGCGAAAACGGCATGGTTCTTACCAAAATCGGTTTTTTTGAGCCCTCAACGCTTGAGTTTTCCGAGCTTGTTCAGCAAATGATTAAGGTTAAAGATTTTGACATGATTCTCATTGCCGAAACGGGCAACCGCCTTAAGGCCATATCGGGCACCTTCGGTTATTATGACGTTGCCTACCCTGATGTTTTATTTGCCGGCACATCTGTTTGGGAAAACACAAATCTTACCAAAGAAACAACACTTTTTAACGCCGTTTATCCTGTTATTTCGCGCGTGCACCAAGAATATTTCAATAAAAAATACAAAGATCTGTTCGGCGACACGCCAAACACGCTTTACGCCTACGCTTATGACGGTGTCGCTCTTGCCTCGGCTTTGAGCACCAAACACGGCCATGACCTCTACACCGCCATTGAAGATGAAGACGGCTACATCGGCATCAACGGCGTTTTTCGTCTTTTTGCCGACGGCACAAACGAACACGCTTTAGACATCACCGAAGTCACGCCGAGCGGCCTCAAAGTTGTTGACGCCGCACCCAAAAAATTCGGCACCCGTTTGGTCAAAACAAACTATGTTTCAAACGTGCAGCCCGAAGTATACGGCAAAGACCCCGCAAGCGTTTATCAAAAGCTGATGCCCGTTCAAACAATGCCCTCATATTTTAATATGTTCTCATATTAAGCACATCAAACAAACAAAAAAACCTTATCTCTTTTCGAGATAAGGTTTCTTTGTTTCTTACTCTTCGATTACACCACCGGCACCCACAGCTTTCGTACGATATGGCGGAATATGTATATAGCCGGCAAACTTCACTTCGTC
>Ga0310786_10013383_pt1 | contig 10121 bp, 6 predicted proteins | sample AusTroGonzalo_MG_FD_203881 | JGI IMG/M metagenome (GOLD analysis project Ga0310786, IMG submission 203881) | Bovine rumen microbial communities from tropical cattle in Woodstock, Queensland, Australia - Gonzalo_03 (v2) (version 2) | ecosystem: Host-associated > Mammals > Digestive system >... | reverse complement strand
AAAAAGCTTACTGTATACTATGTTGCTCAGACTTCCGAGACTCCGCAGTATACAACTACAGCTGCTCCTCAGACTACGGCAGTTGTAACTACTCAGGCTCCTACTACACAGCCTCCTGTAGTAACTACACAAGCTCCGCCGCCGCCGACAGATCCACCTACAGAACCACCTCAGCCTACAGACCCACCTGCTCCTCCTGTTGAGCAGCAGCCTGTTGAACAAGGCAATGAGGGCGGCGAAAATCCCCAATAAATAATACTTAAAGCCATAGTACAGATGTACTATGGCTTTTGTTTAAGCTCTTTGAAATCATAAAAGCCACAGCTAAAACTGTGGCTTTTATGATAAATTGTAAAGAATATCATTTATCGAAAACGACCTGCTTTAGCCCTTAACTGCTGTTCCTCCCGAAAGAGTACCGCCAAATGCTGCAAGCTGAGTCGGATCGACCTGCTGGAAATATGTGGAACCGTTAAGAGTTCCGCCTGTATAGAAGGAAGCACCGCTAATGCCTTTACCGCCTGCCTTGAGCTGGCTTACAGCCTTGTCAACGATAAAGGATACTATTACCTTTCCATCGCTTCCTACAAGTGAAAGTCTGGTATTAGCAGCCACATTAGATGAAGCTGTTACAGAAGCAGTCATTTCGCTGCCGCCCATGCTCATGCCGCCTGACGGACAGTTTGAAACCCATGTTCCACCGTTTACAGTGATAGAGCTGCCGCGGTCTCCGCAGTCAAATGGCTCATTGCCGTTTGATACGATATATCCGCCGTTTATTTCGATATTACCGTTGGAATCGTAACCGTCATGGTCGCCGTTGGTTGCGTTTACTATAGCAAATCCGCCGTTGAACTGAATGAGGTAGTCTCCTGAGTTGCCGCCGAAGCCGCCTCCTCCGAAGCCTCCGCCGCCCTGTCCCCAAGGCATACCGGGATTACCCATTCCTGAACCGTCGCTGCCGCCTGCCGCATTGAAGCCGTCGTCAGTTGAGTTCACGATAACAGAACCGCTGTTCTGGTAAATTTTCTTAGCTTCGATACCCTCATAGCACTTCTCTGCGAATATTACGATATCATCGTATTTTCCGCTGTCCTTTGTACCGATAGTGAGAGTATTGTCCGAATGAACTGCGTCATCGGCAGATGCAAGCTTCAATTCGCCGCCTGTAAGAGTCATATTGCCGCCGCAGTGCATACAGTCATCGGAAGAGTCGATAGTGACAGTACCGCCGTTTATTGCGATATCACCTGCGCTCTGCCATGTTGTACCTGCTTCGTCATAGAGACCTACAGCCTTTATGCCCTTTGCGGAGATATCGGTCTTGTTGGCATTGCCGTCCATTCCGAATCCGCCGCCGCCACCGGGTCTGCCCCAGCCGCCCTGATTACCGCCTGTTGTACCTGTGAAAGAACTGCCCTCATAGGTCTTGATATTCAGGTCGCCGCCGTTCATTGTGAAGTACTGCTCTGCTGAAATACCGTCAGCGTAGGAGTCTATATTGACCGTGCCTCCGTTGATAGTAACCAGTCCGAGCTGCTTTGCTGTTGAAGATGTCTCGGTAGAAGTAGCCTTTATGCCGTCTCCTGCCTTGGTTTTTACGGTTACGGAGAGAGCCGAATAATCCTCTTCCTTACCGTCTGTTGATGTATTGCCGATAGTGACAGTATCCTTTGCGCGGATACCGTCATCAGCAGCATTAACGGTCAAAGTACCGTTATATATCTTTATATCGTCCTTGCCTACGATAGCGTCAGCCGCATTTCCGTTTACTGTGAGCTTGCCCTTGCCCTTGAACTTTATATCGTCCTTGGAGTAGATAGCTCCTGTGTCGTTATCGGCGTTGGTATATTCCGTACCATCGGAGATAGTATTCTCTGTGCCGTTCTTAGCGACAATGATGACCTCGTTTGCGATAGATGCTACGTAAATAGGAGATGTCTTGGTATTTGTAAGGCTCATGCCGCTGAGATCAAGCTCAACGACTCCGTCGGGATAGACAGTCTTGTCAACATCGACAATGATCTGTCCGCCTGTCATCTCGCCGGTTACTGTAAAAACACCGGGCTGAGATATAGTACAAACATTGTTCTCGACCTTTGCTTCTGTTGAAGCATTTGTTGCCATACCGGCATCCGAAAGAGTTATTGTAAGCTCCTCGGGAGCGGGTGTGGGCTCAACCGTTGTATTATCTGCTATACCCGAAGGATCTACCTTATCGAATACAGTTACAAGACTGAGCTGGAACTGTGTCTGCTTGCCGTCTGTATGAGTTACGGCATTGCCTGTTGAAAGGTTCTTGAAGCCGCATGACTTAGCACCGTTGATAGAGGCCTCGCTATAGAGCACATATCTGAACTTCTTCTGATACTTGATCTCAACGCTGCCTGAAACTATTGCATTATCCTTGCTCCATGTACCGTCCTTTTCATTGTCTGAATTATAGATACAATTGAGAAGTGCAGTAGTCTGTGTAGTGCCTGCAAGAAGCTTTTCATCTACCTGATTGTCGGTTGCAGTTGCAACAACTGTACCGCCTGTGATGTTTATGCCTGTTACAGCTGTAAGACCTCTGTCACCGCCTGCAACGAGCTTGCCGTCGCTGATGTCGATAGTAGTTTCAGCCTGTACAGCGTCATTGCCTGCCTTGACCTTGATATTACCGCCTGAGATAGTAACTGCGCCCTTGCCTGACTTGATACCGTCACCCTCAGACTCGATCTTGAGCTTGCCAGACTTGATAGTTACAGACTTCTTGCCCTTTACAGCATCAGCCTTATCTGTTGAATTCAGCGTTGTGATCTTTACATCACCGCCGTTGAACTTTATATCGTTACTGCATGAAACAGCGTCCTGAGTATTTGCGGTTATCTCAAGAACTCCGTCACCCTTTTCGCCGCCCTTTACAGTAAGGTCGTCCTTAGCCTCGATAACGGCTAATTTAGCATTATCCCCTGCATAGACAGTATCACCGTCTGTGATCGTATTTGTAGTACCGTCTACTATATTGATAGAGGTATTCTCTGCATTTGTAACAAGGATAGCAGGAGCTGTCTTGCCTGTGATATTTGCATTGTTGAGGAATATCTTGACAGTCTCAGCATCTGCCTTTTCATCGGCAATATTAACATTGATCTGTCCGTCATCAAGAGTACCGTCAATGTAGAACTCACCTGAATGAGTGATAGTAACGGTAGTACCGTTTACTGTAGCGTATTCGCCCTCTACCTCTATGGCAGTATTCTTGAGGTGGATCTTTGTTGCATCTGCAACAGGGACAGTCGTACCGCTGCTGAGCTCACCCTTGCCTAAAAGATACATCTGTATAGCAAGCGCGTCATTAGTGGATACACCGTCAGCCGCACCGTTACAATCTGCATTCTTCCAGCCCTGAGCTGTGATAGCGTGAGAATCCGATCCCCCTACTCCGTACTTGTTAGGATTTGCAAGAGCCTGCATTATCATAACAGCATCAGAAAGATCGACCTGTCCGTCAGAATTCGCATCGCCGACCATTGTTGAAGCCTCTGCCTCAGCTGCATAACTGAACATCGGAACTGCCGAAGCAGCCATGCATACAGCGGAAAGGCCTGCAAGAAGCTTCTTTAAGCCATTTTTCTTCATAAAAATCATTCTCCTTTTTAATATCGCCCATTCAAAGTCAACCAAGTTTTGACTATAGCTTGATTATAACGACTTCACCTTGAAATAATCTTAAATTTGGCTTAAAAAAGTTTTAAGATTACCATATGGGCGTAGTTTTTGTGTCCCCATATTTTTCCCCCATGTTTCTATTATACTCTTTTTAATGCTTTTAATCAATTAAGCAAACAACACAAAAATATTATTACGTCTTTAGATATATTGCTTAATCAGAAGCAGTTTGTCCGATGACTTGCAAAAAAAATGTTTTTGCAGTATAATAATTATAATGCCATTAGCTGTCAGCCATTTAAAGCCGATGCCTAATGGCAAACAGTTCAAATCATAAAGCTACCGTAAGCGAAGTACAACTGACAGCTCTGATAAGTGTGAGTGAGTTTACAAGCGACAACGCGGCAAGGGGGCAGCCACTGTGAATATAGACGTAAATACTAATCAGATACTTACAGAGCTTGAAAGCAGCGGCTTTGAAGCATATATGGTCGGCGGCTGCGTCCGTGACGGGATAATGGGCAGAGAGTGCCATGATATAGATATAACCACAAACGCTCTCCCCGAACAGATAATAGATGTTTTCCGAGATCACAAGGTGATACCCACGGGCATAAAGCACGGTACTGTTACCGTATTATGCGGCGGCACTCCTTTTGAGATAACCACCTACCGTATTGACGGCGAATATACAGACCATCGCCGCCCGGACAAGGTTGAGTTTACATCGGATATCAAGGCAGACCTTGCACGACGGGATTTCACCGTAAATGCCATTGCTATGGACAAAAACGGCGGTATCATAGACCCATTCGGCGGAAAAAAAGACATTGAAGCAGGTATCATAAGATGCGTAGGCGAACCCGAAAAGCGTTTCACCGAGGACGCTCTCAGGATAATGCGTGCCGTGCGCTTTTCTTCACAACTGGGCTTTGAGATAGATGAGAATACCGCAGTAACAGTTCACCGTATGAAAGATGAACTGAAAAAAATATCCCGCGAGCGTATCCGCGAGGAGCTGGACAAGCTTATCTGCGGCAAAAACTGCATTGAGACACTCCTCGGATACAGCGATGTAATTACCGCGATCATTCCCGAATTCCAGCCATGTATCGGACTTGACCAGCGTTCCCCGTATCATAAGTACACGGTATGGGAGCATACAGTCCGCGCACTTGCTTCTGCTCCCTGCGAGGATATCCTTCTGCGCAGAGCTCTTTTCTTCCATGATATCGGCAAGCCTGCCTGTATGACCATTGACGAGAATGGGCGGGGGCACTTCAAAAAGCATGACAGTGTAGGTGCAGAAATGACTCGGGAGCTGATGAAAGAGCTTAAATACGATAACAGGTCAATTGCCGATGTTTCAACTCTTATAGCCAATCACAGCAAAAAAATACGGAACCGCGCCGATGTGAAGAAAATGATGTCAAATATCGGAGACGAGCTCTTTTTCAGTCTTATGGTGATGAAAAAGTGTGACAATTCTGCCAAAAATGAATTTGTGCTTGCAGAGAATACATTTTTTGACAGGCTAATTGCAATGGGACATGAGATAATCGACAATAATGAATGCAGGAATATCCGCGGTCTTGCCGTTAATGGCACAGACCTTGCTGCACTTGGCTTCAAGGGTGCGGAAATAGGCGGACTTCTCCATGAAATACTCGGTATTGTCATTGAAGGAACACTCAACAATAACAGAGCCGAGATACTAAAATATGCAGAACAGAGGTGCATGACATGACAGGAAGAATACATTCCACAGAAAGCTTCGGAACCGTCGACGGCCCCGGAATACGTTTTGTGGTATTCTTTCAGGGCTGTCCGCTGAGATGCAAATACTGCCATAACCCCGATACATGGGACTTTTCGGGCGGTGCTGAAAAAACTGCCGAAGAACTTATGAAGGAGTATGACTCCTATAAGGAGTTCCTAAAATCCGGCGGTATCACCGCAACAGGCGGCGAGCCTCTTGCTCAGCCCGAATTCCTTGCAGAGCTATTTGTCCTTGCAAAAAGCAAGGGAGTGCATACCTGTCTTGATACATCAGCAGGAGTTTACGACCCTGCCCACCATGATAAGATAGATGAGGTCCTTAAATACACCGACCTTGTTATGCTTGACATAAAGCATATCGACAACGACTGCCATAAGGAGCTTACAGGCAAAGGGAACCGCAATATACTCGCCTTTGCAGAGCATATCCGCGATATGGGCATACCGGTGTGGATACGCCACGTTGTTGTCCCAGGTATTACAGATAAATACGAGGAGCTTTTCGCACTGGGTGAGTATCTTTCCACCCTCAGCAACCTGAAAGCTCTTGATGTACTCCCCTATCACGACATGGCAAAGCCCAAGTACGCAGAACTTGGACTTGATTACCCACTTGGCGATACTCCGCCGCTATCAAAGGAGGAAGCGATAAAAGCCCGTGATATCATCATGGAAGGCATACGCTCCGGACTCCGCAAACAAAAATAATTTCTCACGGCCTCTGACACATATCAGAGGCCTTTTGCATATCATATAGCATTGTCTTGCACATATGTGCAAAAAGTTGAGAGTTTGAGTCAACGTATACCGAACAATTCAACTCTTAACTTAAACACATTTTTGTATCGCAAAATGTGTTTTATCACGGCGTGCCGTATGCTGTAAAGCGGTGGAGAGGTATTATGTGCGGAATTGCAGGAGCTATAAGCTTTATCGAAGATATGCGCGAGGATATGAAGATATACGAAAAAATGCAGCACGCGCTGCTTCGCCGCGGTCCCGACCAGCATGGCATGACGCTGACACGTGAGGCTGCACTTATACACACCCGTCTTGCAGTCATCGACATAAACGGCGGCAGACAGCCTATGAGCTTCGGGAAATACACCATTGTCTATAACGGCGAGCTTTACAACACTGCCGAGATTCGCAAGGAGCTGTCAGAGGAATTTTCCTTCGATACCCGCTCAGACACAGAGGTAGTCCTGAAAAGCTACATAAAATGGGGCAGTTCCTGTGTTGAGAAATTCAACGGCATTTTCGCCTTTGCGGTATACGATGAACAGGAGCATAAGGTATTCCTCGCCCGTGACAGGATAGGCGTAAAGCCCCTTTTCTACTTTGATACGGGAAATAAGCTTATTTTCGCATCAGAGCTCCCTGCTCTCCTTGAACATCCCGATATCCCTCATGAAATAGATGAACAGGGAGCTGCAGAGCTTCTGCTCATAGCTCCTGGACGCACTATGGGCTGCGGAGTGATACGAGGAGTCAAAGAGCTGGGCGCAGGTCAATGCGGCTATTACAGTTCAGAGGGACTCAGATTATGGGAATACTGGCATCTCAAAGCCTATGAACTCCATGAAAGCTTTGAACAGACAGCAGAGCACGTCCGCGAGCTTGTTCTTGACTCTATACGCAGACAGCTTGTGTCAGATGTGCCTGTGTGTACCTTTCTTTCCGGCGGTCTTGATTCAAGCCTTATATCCTCTGTTGCGGCTTCCGAGCTGAAAAAGCAGGGCAGGACTCTCTCCACCTTTTCCGTAGACTACCGCGATAACGCGAAATACTTTCAAAGCAGTCATTTTCAGCCCGACAGTGATCCTGAATATATCTCCTGCATGGCTGAATACCTGCAAACCGACCACCATTGGACTGTCGTTGATACTCCAGAACTTATAGCCGCTCTTGATGAAGCTACGGAAGCACGGGGACTTCCGGGTATGTCTGATGTGGACGCATCGCTGCTGATTTTCTGCCGCGAGATAAAAAAATCCGGAACTGTTGCCCTGTCGGGAGAGTGCGCAGATGAGATATTCGGCGGCTATCCGTGGTACAGAGACAAGGATATCCGCATGACAGACGATTTCCCATGGGCTCAGAGCACGTCATACCGCAAACGATTCATCTGTGATGACTACGCTGAAAAAATCAACGCTGAGGACTACGTTTACAATGCGTACCGAAAAACAGCCGATCACGCAGAAAAGCTCCCCGAGGACAGTGCTCTTGAAGCCCGTATGCGTGAGATGACTCAACTGAATTTCCACTGGTTCATGCAGACACTCCTTGACCGCAAGGACAGAATGTCCATGTACAGCGGTCTCGAAGTACGGGTGCCCTTCTGCGACTACCGCATAGCCGAGTACCTTTACAATGTTCCGTGGGAGTATAAGGACTATATGGGCAGAGAAAAGGGGCTTCTCCGCGAAGCCATGAAGGAATGGCTGCCCGACAAGGTACTGTGGCGTAAGAAAAGTCCCTACCCAAAGACTCACAATCCTGCGTTCCTTGAGGGAGTCACCGAAAAGCTGCGTCATATCCTTGACAATGGCGGCGAACGTCTCACTCAGCTTGTGAAGCGTGAGGAGCTGGAAAAACTGCTGCGGCATGAGGAAAATGTGCAGTGGTACGGTCAGCTTATGAATCTTCCTCAGACCATCGCCTTTTTCATTCAGCTCAATTACTGGCTGGAGCGATTTGATATAAGGCTTAAATAGGCAAAAAAAGAAGCTCCCTGTGCGGGAGCTTCTGAATTATTATTTAAGATCTGCTCTTTTGAATATTTCTATACCTGCAATTGTAACAACAATGCAAATACCAATATCAATAAGTATCATCCACCATATGTTATCTGAAACATATGCAGGATTATACGCGAAATCATCTCTTTGCAGGCTCGGAACAGAAATTTCTAAAACGTGAGCCAGTTTTTTGCTTCCTACGAACATTACTACAAGGCTTGCAACCATATTTACGATAGTGTCAAGCATAAGTGAAAGAACGAAACCGCCTGTATTTCTTAATGATGTACAAAGGAATACGAAAAAGCTTGTGAATGCAAATTCAATTGCCATTGTAAGAAGCATATTCTGGAATATTTCAGTACACGGGAAATCATCAAACTTCATGAGTGTATTGCATAAGCCGATAAGTGTAAGCCAGAAAACCAACTGATAAATAAAAGCTACAAAAAATGCGATTATCAGATTTGTAATGTATATCTTAGTTCTTGAATGACCTATGATTATTTTATTGCGTATTGTATTGTTCTTAAAGTCATTTATAATGAAAAGACCTGCTGTAATACTGATGAACATTGTCATAGTACCTATCATTGAGAAGCACAAAGCACTGCCAAGATCCAAAGCTTTTCCCTCTACTATTCTGATAAATACTGACGCAAATGTAGGAATAGCAATGATAACAGCAAGAACAATGTAAAAACGCTTGCTTTTAAAGAGTCGTCTGAAACCTTCTGCGAGTAAATTACACATTCTGAGCACCTCCTACAAGACCCATGAAGTAGCTTTCGAGGCTTTCATGATTTTCACTGATAGAATTAACGAAACAGTTCTTCTCATTGAGAGCAAGTACAAGAGGAGTTACCTGAACAGGTGTATATATATCAGCTTCATTTGCGGATATTACGTTGAATTCAGCACCCATACCGTTGAGTACTTCAGCAAGAACGGCTGTGTCATTAACGTTGATATGTATATATCTGCGTGAAGCCTTTTCAAGCTCTTCAGCACTCATTTCCTTGATTGCCGTGCCGCGCTCAACAAATCCGTAATGTGTAGCAAGACGAGCAAGCTCGTCAAGGATATGGCTTGAAATGAGGATAGTTATGCCCTTTTCCTGATTAAGGCGGAGAATAGTCTCACGTACCTCAATGATACCCTGTGGGTCAAGACCGTTTATAGGCTCGTCAAGAACAAGGAACTCAGGGTCTCCGACCAGTGAGAAAGCGATACCAAGTCTCTGACGCATACCGAGAGAGAAGTCCTTAGCCTTTTTCTTGCCTGTATCTGCAAGACCAACAAGCTTTAAAAGTCCATCTATCTTGTCATTTGAGATGCCAAGTGCCTTTGTCTGCTGGATAAGATTATCCCTTGCTGTCATATCAGGGTGAAGTGAAGGAGTTTCAACGACAGCACCCATCTTCCTTTTTACTTCAAGGAGCTTTTTATCGTTGTTCTTTACTCCAAAAAGTGAATATTCACCGGAAGTAGGATTGTTAAGACCCGTGATAATACGGATTAGAGTAGTTTTACCTGCGCCGTTTCTTCCGACCATACCATATATAGCACCCTTTGGAACATTTATAGTAAGATTGGTAAGTGCATTAAATTTACCGTATTTTTTGCATAGCTGCTGGGTCTGTAGAATGTATTCCATAATATCGACCTGCCTTTGATTATTTTATAACAATGTCATATAACGTAAAAAGGCGGCCATGCAATAAGCACGACCGCCTAAAGTCGTTATTATATATGATCTATAATAAAATTATTCGTTGATCTTTGTAACAACGCCTGAACCAACTGTTCTACCACCCTCACGGATAGCGAAACGGAGTCCTTCTTCGATAGCGATAGGAGTGATGAGCTCAACGTCCATAGCAACGTTATCGCCAGGCATACACATTTCCTTATCAGCAGGAAGAGTTACAACACCAGTAACGT
>Ga0310786_10013382_pt1 | contig 10122 bp, 7 predicted proteins | sample AusTroGonzalo_MG_FD_203881 | JGI IMG/M metagenome (GOLD analysis project Ga0310786, IMG submission 203881) | Bovine rumen microbial communities from tropical cattle in Woodstock, Queensland, Australia - Gonzalo_03 (v2) (version 2) | ecosystem: Host-associated > Mammals > Digestive system >... | reverse complement strand
ATCTACGTTAGTAGTTCTTTTCACTGGTGAGTTCCTGCCCAAGACAATCTTCAAGGCCAATCCCAATGCCATGCTCTCGTTCTTTGCGCTGCCTGCATGGGTGTGCTACGTGGCTTTGTGGCCAATATCACGCTTTGCAACCTTCCTCTCCAAGGGGCTGCTACGTCTTTTCGGAGTGAAAATGCTCAACGAGGCAGGCGACAAAGAATTCACCAAGGTCGATCTCGACTATCTGGTACAGTCGAGCATTGACAATGCCCGTAACGAAGAAGACATAGAGGAGGAAGTGAAAATCTTCCAGAACGCCCTCGACTTCAGCGAGACAAAGGTGCGCGACTGCATGGTGCCACGAACGGAGATCGACGCGGTCGAAGACACTGCCACCATCGACGAGCTGAAGCAACGGTTCGTTGAGAGTGGCCATTCCAAGATACTCGTCTATCATGAGGATATCGACCACATCATCGGATATATTCACTCGCAGGAGATGTTCCGCAATCCCACCGATTGGACAAAGAATGTCCGTACGATGACGTTTGTGCCCGAGACTATGCTGGCCAGCAAGATGATGCAGACCTTGCTACAGGAGAAGAAATCTTTGGGCGTCGTCGTCGATGAGTTCGGAGGAACCAGTGGACTTATTTCGCTGGAAGACATTGTAGAGGAAATATTCGGCGATATCGAGGACGAGCACGACTCCGTACGCTATGTAGCCAAGAAACTCGATAATGGCGAATACATGCTTTCTGCACGTCTGGAGATAGAAAAAGTGAACGAACTGTTCGATCTCGAGTTGCCTGAGAGCGATGAATACATGACCGTAGGAGGCTACATCCTGCACGAATATCAGAGCTTCCCAAAACTCAACGAAGTAGTGAAGATTGGGCGCTATGAGTTCAAAATTGTGAAGAATACAGCCACAAAAATCGAGCTTGTGCGATTAAAAGTCAATCAAAGTGACAATTTTTCGTGAAAACATGCCGTTGTTTCACGCAAATTTTGTAATTTTGCAGGCTGAAATTGAAATCATAGAAAATAAAATAATTAAAATCAACAAAATTAAATGGCAGCAATTGGAAAAATTAGAAGCTGGGGACCATGGCTGGTAGGTATTATTGGCCTCGCCTTGTTCGGCTTCATTGCAACTGACTTTACCCGTTCGTGCGAGACCTCAAGCAATCAGGCTCGCCAGCAAGTAGGAGAAGTGATGGGCAGTAAACTGTCCATCCAGGATTATCAGAACAGCATTGAAGAGGTGAAGAACGTCTTCAAGCAGTTGGGACAGGATGTTAACGAAGACCAACTGCGCGAGTATGTGTGGAATGACTATGTACGTAACACCATCATTGCCGAGGAGGCTGAGAAAATTGGCCTCGGAGTCACTGATAACGAATTGAAGGCAGTCCTCGCTGAGGGCAATCATCCCTTGCTTCAGCAGGGAAACCTTCCCCTTCTTCCCCTTTTCTATAACCAGCAGACGGGAGCTTTCGACTATAACAATGTCGCTCAGGTATATACTTACCTGCAGCAGCAGTCGTCAGAACAGTATGAGGAGTTCGACCGCTATTGGAAGACCGTAGAGAAGATGCTGCGCCAGCAGTTGCTCGTATCAAAGTATATGACCCTGCTCGAAGCCTGCATGCTCTCTAACGAGGCATCAGCCAAGATTGCTTTCGAAGGCGTTAACAGCGAGAGCACGATTGAGCTGGCATCGCTGGCATTCTCGTCGATCAACGACAACGATGTCAAGATTGAAGATGCCGATCTTAAGGCCAAGTACGACGAGCAGAAAGAAATGTTCAAGTGGAATACCGAGACTCGCGACATCCGCTATGCCGTGTGCAACGTCATTCCCTCTGAGGCCGACATTACGGCTATCCACGATGGCTTGGCAGAAGCTGCACACCAGCTCCGTGCCGACAGCATGAGCATTGCCGACATCCTTGGTTCTCACCGCTCTACCATTCCTTACCATGAGGATATGCCCTACAATGTAGCTGGTCTGCGCCAGATTTCGCCCGCCCTCGTAGCAGCTCTCGACTCTATGAGCGATAAGGGTGTCACCGAGCCGTTCAACTACAACAGCTATGCTGGTGGAAAGATGGTTGACTACATGGCAGTAGCTCGTTTGAACCGTCGTTATCAGGGCGTTGACTCCATCTGCTATCAGTATGTCAGCGTGCCCGGACAGTCGTTTGAGGATGCCCAGCAGCGTGCCGACAGCCTGATTGCCGTCATCAAGGGGGGAGAATCCATCGACTCAGTGGCAGCCAAACTCGGTCAGACCGCAGCAAAGTCATGGCTCAGCGCCAACAACTATCAGGGTCTGGAGACCATCAACCCTGACAGCAAGGCTCTGTACACAGCCCTGCATCAGGCCGTTGGTAGCGAGCCTCAGCAGCTGACCCTCTCCAACCAGGTGCTGGTTCTCCAGGTCACCGAGCGTCGTCAGCCCGTTACGCTCTACGACGTGGCTATCGTCAGCAACGAGGTACGCTTCTCTAACGATACCTACGAGACTACCTTCAACCAGTTCAGCCAGTTCCTCAGCGAGTGCAAGACGGCTGCCGATATGGAGGCAAGTGCCGCAAAGTACAGCTATCAGGTCGTTGACCAGAAGGATCTCCACAGCAATGCGAGCAACATTGGTACTCCCTCTCCGCTTCCCAACTCGCGTGAGGCTGTGAAATGGGCATTTGCTCAGGCCAGTGAGGGCAGCATCTCCGAGATCTACCAGAACTCTGCCGACGGACGTTTCATCGCCGTTGCCGTTACGAAAGTTCACCCCGTGGGCTATCTCGACCAGCAGAGCGTAGAAGACTATCTGCGTGCTGAAGTGCTGAAGGACAAGAAGGCCGAGATGCTTATCAAGCAGCTGGCAGGTGCCAAGACCGTTGCAGAGGCTCAGGCCAAGGGCGCTATGGTCGATACCATCAGCCACATCACCTTCCCCGCTACTGTCAACGTGAAGGGTCAGCGTGAGCGCGGCCTCAGTGGAGCTGTAGCTGCCACGCCCGTGGGTCAGACTTCGAAGCATGTTGTCAAGGGCACCAACGGTGTGTTCCTGTTCAATGTGGTTAATCGCGAGGCAAAGCCCGAGGTCGTCTTCGACCGTCGTCAGCAGGAGAATATGCTCGTGCGCAATGCTGTCTCGACTATTCTGCCCTCGCAGTACAACCCCTATACCTCTGTCTTCGAAATTCTCGTCGAGAAGGCAAAGGTTGAGGACAACCGCTATCAGTTCTAATATAGCGAACAATATCCTATACAACATGGAGAATCCGAACTGCCCGCGCAGTTCGGATTCTTTGTTTCCTGCCTAGGGAATATTTTTTCCCTGCTCAGGGAATATTTTTTCTCTGCCTAGGGAATAATTGTTTCCTGCCTAGGGAGAAGAAACAGCCCTTGTCGTTTCTGTTGTTTTCTTAAGAACAACGTGAACAATAAGGACTGCTTGTTTCGTTTCCGGCAATAATCAGAAGGGCAGGTCGTCGGCAGCGCCTTCACCAGCGGGCTCCTGTGCGGGAGGGAAGGGTGCTGCGGCTGCATCTGCGGCAGGCTGCTGTGGGGGGAAGGGACTTCCTGCGGCAGGCGCTGCTCCGGCTACGGTGGTGGCAGCGGGTATGGTCTGCCCGATGGGGCCACGTAGAATGTTATAGGCACGAATATCGTTGTACCAGCGGCCATTAAACTCGCGTGCATCAATGTCGAACTGCACGGTAATCTCTTCACCTGCCTGAATGTTGAACTGTTTGATGCGATCCTCGCCAAAGATGTTGAACATCATCTTGCGGGGATAGGTGCCAGGCACTTCGATGACATATTCCTGTATCATCCATGTATTACCCGTGCGCTGTGACTGACCGCTTCTTGCCTCTAAGATGGCAATTACTTTTCCTGTTAAATCCATACTGTCTTATTCAATTATGTTAATGTTTTTGTAAATTCGCTTGCGAAATTACTAAAAATAGTTTGAATGACGTAATTTTTTCTCAATTATTTTGCAATTGACATAGTTTTTTTGTATTTTTGTAGTCCGAAACTGATAAAATAAAGTAACGAAACTATAACTATGAGATTTACAGTATCAAGCACAGCGCTCGGCACCAGGCTGGCTGCCTTGTCGAGAGTGATTAACAGCAAGAATTCGTTGCCTATACTGGGCGACTTCCTCTTTGAGGTGATTGACGGCAGTCTGCATCTGACGGCCAGCGACAGTGAGGTGATGATGAAGACATCGCTGGAACTGAATGATAACGACGGCAACGGCCGCTTCTGCGTGGGCAACCACGACCTGCTGGAAGGTGTAAAGGGCGTCAGCGAGCAGCCCATTACTTTTGATGTGGACTTGCAGGCCAATATTGCCAAGATCAGCTACCAGAATGGTATGTTCAGCCTGCCTGTGGAGAATGCCGATGAATTCCCCCAGCCGCAGCAGATAGGCGAGGGTGCTACCACCATCAATATTCCTACGCAGGTGATGGCCGACAACATTAACCGCAGCATTTTCGCTACGGCCCAGGACGAGTTGCGCCCCGTGATGAACGGCATTTATTTCGACCTGACGGCTGACTATCTGGCTGTGGTGGATAGCGACGGCCACAAACTGGTGCGTAATAAGATATTGAATATCAAGAGCGATCAGCCGGCTGCGTTCATCCTTCCCAAGAAGCCTGCTACGCTGTTGAAGGGTGTCTTAGGCAAGCAGGGTGGTGATGTGGTGATTCGTTTCGATGACCGCAATGCTGAGATTAACTTCGAGGATGGCATTATCATTTGCCGTCTCATTGAAGGACGCTATCCGAACTACAACTCAGTGATTCCTCAGAGTAATCCCAACCAGCTTACTGTCGATCGCCTGGGATTGCTGGCAGCTCTGCGCCGTGTGCAGCCGTTCTCGAACGATTCGAGCAACCTTGTCCGCTTCCATGTGGAGAATGGCACGTTGCAGCTTGATGCTGAGGACTATGACTTCTCGAAGACGGCTACTGAGAAGATGTCGTGTGAGTATAATGGCATGCCGATGAGCATTGGCTTCAAGGGCTCGTCGTTCATTGAGATTCTGAGTAACTTCGATTGTCAGGAAGTAGTCATCCAGCTGGCTGACCCCAGCCGCGCAGGACTGGTATTGCCTTCAGAGCAGCCTGCCGACCAGGATGTGCTGATGTTGATGATGCCCATGCTTATTAATGATTGATTAAGATGAAATTGAATCTTACGAAACCGCTGGTCGTCTTCGATCTGGAGACGACCGGTCTTGATTTAGTGAAGGACCGCATCATCCAGCTGTCCTATATTAAGGTATATCCGTCGGGTGTGGAGGAACGTGGCAACTATCTCATTAATCCTGAGTGCAACATCATTCCTCTGATTACGCAGCTGACGGGCATCTCGAACGAGGATGTGAAGGACGCTCCGACTTTCAAGCAGTTGGCATCGAAACTGAGCGAGCTGTTCAAGGGCTGCGACTTTGCGGGCTTCAACTCCAATAACTTCGACATCCCCCTGCTGGCTGAAGAGTTCCTGCGCGCAGGCATCGACTTTGATTTCTCCAAGAGTCGTCTGATAGATGCGTGCACCATCTTCCGCAAGTTGGAACGCCGAAACCTGGCTTCCGCCTACAAGTTCTATTGCGGTCGCAAGATGGAGGAAGATTTTACCGCCCATCGTGCCGACGAGGATACTGAGGCTACGTGGCGTGTGTTGCAGGGGCAGCTCGACTATTACACGGAGGAGCATCAGCGCTCTTTGGGTGAAGACCCTGAGGACCGCATCTTGCAGAACGATGTACAGATGCTGGCTGATTTCTCGAGAGCTAATAATAATGTCGATTTCGCTGGCCGTATCGTATGGGGTGAGGCCAAGGATGCCAAGGGTAACACTGTCCTCGACAATGACGGTAAGCCCGTAATGACTGAATATTTCAACTTCGGCAAGCACAAGGGTAAGACCGTAGCTGATGTGCTGCGTCTCGAACCAAGCTACTATGCTTGGATGATGAACGGTGAGTTTACGTATAATACCAAGCAGGTGCTGACCCGTATTCGTCTGCGTGAATCACAGAAACTGAAAGCATAGATGCTTAAAGGTAAGAAAATAGTACTGGGCATTACAGGCTCAATAGCAGCCTATAAGTCGTGCCTCATCATCCGTGAACTGGTGAAGCGCGGAGCTGAGGTGCAGGTAGTCATTACGCCTGCCGGCAAGGAGTTTATCACGCCCATCACGCTGTCGGCACTAACGCAGAAGCCTGTCATCAGCGACTTTTTCTCGCAGCGCGACGGTACGTGGCATTCGCATGTAAAGCTTGGGCTTTGGGCAGACGCCATGCTGATTGCACCTTGTACGGCATCGACATTAGGCAAAATGGCTAATGGCGTGGCCGATAATATGCTTATCACTACTTACCTGTCGATGAAAGCACCTGTGTTCATCGCTCCTGCAATGGACCTAGACATGTATGCCCATCCTACGACGCAGCAGAATATGGAACGGCTGCGCTCTTTCGGTAATCATATCATAGAACCGCAGAGCGGATTCCTGGCCAGTGGTCTGGAAGGAAAGGGACGCATGGAAGAACCGGAAGTCATTGTTGAGAAACTCTCCGTTTTTTTCCAATCTCCACTCAATGAAAAGCGTATCCTCATTACTGCCGGCCCTACTTATGAGAAGATAGATCCCGTACGTTTCATCAGCAACTATTCGAGTGGCAAGATGGGTTTTGCATTGGCCGAGGAGTGTGCCCGTCGTGGGGCTGAGGTGAGATTAGTGGCTGGTCCTGTATCGCTGAAGACGGAGCATCCAAACATCCAACGTATTGATGTGGAGAGCTGCCAGCAGATGCACGACGCTGCCATCGATGCCTTCAAGGATTGCGATGCTGCCATTCTCTGTGCTGCGGTTGCCGATTTCCGTCCTGCCGAGGTGGCCACGCAGAAGATTAAACGGGTGGGGGAGAGCATGGACATCCATCTTGTGCCCAATCCTGATATTGCAGCCGAGCTGGGACGCATGAAACATGACGGACAGGTGCTGGTGGGCTTTGCCCTTGAGACCAACGACGAGCAGCAGAATGCAGAGAAGAAACTGGCGAAGAAGAACTTGGACTTCATCGTTCTGAACTCATTGCGCAATGAGGGTACTTGCTTTCGTAGCGATGAAAATCAGATAAGTATCATCAGTGCTGCTGGTCGCAAGGATTACGAGAAGAAACCTAAGCAGCAGGTTGCCGCTGACATCATTGATGAACTAACTCAATTATTAACTAACTAAACAACTACGATTATGAATCTGAAAGGAACAAAGACAGAGAAGAATCTTCAGGAGGCTTTTGCAGGTGAGTCGATGGCTCGCAACAAGTACACTTACTTCGCATCGAAAGCGAAGAAAGAGGGCTATGTACAGATAGCTGCCATTTTTGAGGAGACGGCAGGTAATGAAAAAGAACATGCCAAGATGTGGTATAAGTACTTGAACGGCGGTGCTGTGGGCAATACCGTGGAGAATCTGGCTGATGCCGCTAACGGTGAGAACTTCGAGTGGACGGACATGTATGCTCGCATGGCCCGTGAGGCTCGTGAGGAGGGCTTCGACGAGATTGCCGAGAAATTCGAACTGGTGGGAGCTATCGAAAAGGAGCATGAGGAGCGCTACCGTAAGCTGTTGAAGAATATCGAAGACAAGAAGGTATTCTCGAAGGATGGCGATGCCATCTGGCAGTGCTCCAATTGTGGCCACATTGTCATTGGCAAGCAGGCTCCTGAGGTATGTCCTGTGTGCGACCATCCGCAGGCTTACTTCCAGGTGAAGGCTGAGAACTATTAAAGAAACGACCCAAGCCCTCCGAAGGGAGGGATGTTTAGACACAGGTAAGGATATGTGTAGTATGAATAGAATGTATGATGTAAATAAACATCCCTTCCTTTGGAGGGGCTTGGGGAGGCTTTTGCTCTTTCTTTTAGTATTATCACCAGCCACTTCTTACGCGCAAGAGTTGCAGGTGAGGATCAATATCAACAGCTCGCAGGTGCAGGGTTCCGATAAGTCTGTATTTGAGAACTTGAAGCAGACGCTTGAGCAGTTTATGAACGAGCGTCAGTGGACGGCGTTACAGTTTCAGGAGAACGAGCGTATTCAGTGTACATTCAGTATCACCGTTTCGAAATATGATGCGAGTGCAAACAAGTTCACTTGTTCGGCTCTAATTCAGGCTAACCGCCCGGTTTTCAATTCGGCCTATACTACTACATTATACAATAATAGAGACAGGAATTTCGACTTTGAGTTTGTTGAGTTCGACCAGTTGAATTTCACTGAGGAGGTTATCGACAATCAACTTGTGGCTCTTATGGCCTACTATGCCTACCTGATTATTGGCCTTGACCTTGACAGTTTTTCGCCGATGGGAGGTACCGATGTGCTGCAGCGGTGTATGAACTTGGTCAATAATGCGCAGGACTTAGGCTTCTCTGGCTGGAAGTCATTCGACGATTCCCGCAATCGCTTTGCTATTATCAATGACTATCTTGACGAGGCGATGCGTCCTTTCCGTCAGTTACAGTACGACTACTATCGCAAGGGCCTTGACGAGATGGCGCAGAATGTGGAGCGAGGACGTACTAACGTGACTACCGCCTTGCAGGAATGTCTGAAGAAAGCCCATGAGGAAAAGCCGCTCAGTATGCTGCCTCAGATTTGGACTGACTATAAGAAGGACGAGCTGGCCAATATCTACAAGGGGAAGGGTACGCCGAAGGAGAAGGAACAGGTTTACGATATTCTCTTCTCCATCAATGCTTCCCAGAATAATGCGTGGGAAAAGATCAAGCAGTAGTACAGGTCTTTATAGTCCTCTTTCTGCCCAGTCGCCTCTATCCAGGTTACGGTAGCCTATAGCTTCTGCTATGTGTTGTAACTGTACATTCTCTGAATTGTCCAAGTCTGCAACGGTTCTTGCGACCTTTAAGATTCTACTATATGCGCGAGCGGATAGCTTGAGGCGCTCCATCGCCATGCGTAGCATGTCCAATGAGGCTGCGTCAGGTTCGGCAAATTGATGAAGCATCTTTTCCGTCATCTGTGCATTGCAGTGAATTCCTTTGTAGTCTTTGAAGCGAGTCTCTTGTATTTGTCGTGCCTTAATCACCCTTTCACGTATCTTCTCGCTGGGTTCTCCTGGTTTCATCTTACTTAGGTCGGAGAACGGTACATTTTGAAGTTCTATCTGCAGATCGATACGGTCGAGAAGTGGACCACTGATTTTCGAGAGATAATGACTGATTTGACCTGGAGTACATGTACACTTATGTGTAGGGTCGCCGTAGTATCCGCAAGGACACGGATTCATTGACGCCACAAGCATGAACGAGCATGGGTACTCCACCGTATATTGTGCTCTGGTAATGGTTATCTTCCTGTCTTCTATGGGTTGTCTGAGTATTTCTAAGGTCGCCCGATTGAATTCTGTGAGTTCATCGAGGAAGAGCACCCCATTGTGGGCTAGAGACACCTCACCAGGCATCGCTTTGGTAGTTCCGCCAGCCAGGCCAACTTGCGAGATAGTGTGATGGGGGCTGCGGAAGGGGCGCTGCGAGATGAGCGACACGTTGCCAGCCAGCTTACCTGCTACGGAATGAATCTGTGTGGTTTCCAGACTTTCGGCTAACGATAACGGAGGGAGAATGGACGGCAGACGCTTGGCCATCATCGACTTGCCGCTACCTGGCGGTCCGATGAGGATGATGTTGTGTGAACCAGCCGCTGCTACCTCCAAGGCTCTTTTCACGCTTTCCTGTCCTTTAACATCAGAAAAGTCCAGATCAAAGCTATACTGATGTTCATAGAACTCCTTGCGCGTATCTACCACCATAGGCTCGTAGCTGTTATTACCGTTCAGGAAAGAAACGACGTCAGCCAGGTTCTCCATGCCATAGACGTCAAGGTTATTGACTACGGCAGCCTCGCGGATATTCTCTTGGGGTACAATCAGTCCTTTGTACTTCTCTTTTCTTGCACGTATGGCAATGGGCAGTACGGCGCGCACTGGCTTCAGCTTGCCGTCAAGACCTAGTTCGCCCACGAGCATGTACTTGTCGAGTCGGTCACATTCAATTTTTCCGTCGG
>Ga0310786_10013380_pt1 | contig 10123 bp, 7 predicted proteins | sample AusTroGonzalo_MG_FD_203881 | JGI IMG/M metagenome (GOLD analysis project Ga0310786, IMG submission 203881) | Bovine rumen microbial communities from tropical cattle in Woodstock, Queensland, Australia - Gonzalo_03 (v2) (version 2) | ecosystem: Host-associated > Mammals > Digestive system >... | reverse complement strand
CGTTATTTCTGAGTCATTGTAGTTATTTCATGATCTTGACATTTCGACATTTCGAATTTCAATCTTTCGCCTACAAAGATAGTGCAAATTGAGCGAAATACCAAAGAAAAATTCGTTTTTCTTTGAATTTCCGAGATGCCGCCTATCTTCGAACAAAGTTCAAGGCTAGTGCAAATTGAGCGAAATACCAAAGAAAAAACCGTTTTTCTTTGAATTTCCGAGATGCCGCCTATCTTCGAGCAAAGCTCAAGGATAGTATAAATCGAGTGAATAATGATATAATATTTTACTTTTCGACAATTTTTCGTAAGCTTAATCGAAAAGTGTGCATAAGCCGCGCACACACTGTGCATAAGCCATGCACACAGTGTGCGTAAGCCATGCACACTTTTAACATTTGCCAACAGTCATACGCGATTGTCGTGCTTTTTCATTTAGACTACCACTACCTATATGGGGGTGATGATTATTTGATGGTCTTTTTACCTTTGTATATATAGATGCCGCTATGTGTAGGCTTGCTCATGAGACGACGGCCATCCAGCGTGTACCACACATCATCCATCAGACTTCTGACATCTTCCGTCTCAACAATGCCCGTAGCCTGCTGAATATAGTCCAGTCCCTTCTTGGCATTGATCTTGCCGTAGCCCCAACGGATCGGATTGCTGGCGGTGAACTCGTCATTATCACACGAATTTGCCATGATATCTTTCACGTCGGCCAGGGTGAGCGTCGGATCAGCCTGCAGCCACAGGGCGATGATGCCCGACACAGTGGGACAGGCCATCGACGTTCCCGACATGTTCATGTAGGGATAGCCCTGCCACGTCATTGTGTCGATGTATTTAGGGGTGGCACCATTCGCGGAATCGACATACTGGCTTCCCGCCGACACCACATTGACGCCCGGAGCGCAGACAACTGGCTGTGCAACACCGTTGGGCATCATGCCATAGCTGCTGAAATAGGCGATGTCGCCCAGAGTGTACTTTGCTGACTCGTCCTGATCCTCATTACCTTGCTCGTTAGAGCGTGCGGTGGTGTTGGCGCACCATGCTCCCACGCTGATGACATCGGGCGTGCTGCTCCAGTCACTACCCGACAAGAGAGCGTCGCCGACGAGATAGCCCTCATTGGTGAATTTCATGAACTTGGTGGAGTTGTTCCACAGGTCAAGGACGGTGCCGGGCGAGCCCGTCACGGTGAGGGTCAGGGCATAGCTGGCAACGCTCATCTGCTCCTTGCAAAGGGCCTTGGGAATGAGGGTCAGCTCCAGCTGGCCGTTACTCCGTGTACGGGTAGCAACGTACACCTTGCCTCTGAAATACGTTTCTACTTCGGGGTAGTCAGCCGAGTTGATCATCACCACCTGTTCGGGGTCGCCTACAGTGGCTGTGACCACCGGCGACGACCATACAGTCTCGGTGATGTTATTATTTTTATCGTGGGTAACCACGTTGAGCCGTAAGCCAATCTCACCACCCTTTCCGGGGGCTGTGTAGCCTTTTATCCCATCATTGAAATACCACATGAGGGGATTGTTTGGATCCGGATCATCATCACCTAAATTACTAACAGATCGTGGGAGACCGACGCTGAACGATGGTTTATCGGCTGCAAACTCATATTGTATGTGAAGATTGAATCCGCCCTCGTTGCCACAGGAAAACACGGGAATGGCCTTCTTGGAGAGCGCTGAGATGGCTTCAGGCACGGTGCCAGTGCCATCGTGAGGCCCCAAGTGGTAGCCAAGGCTGCAACTCACCACGAGGGGCTGGCTGCTCTGCTGGGCATAGGCATTGGCAAAGGCCAAGAATTGTTCTACAAGTTGCCCCATTCCTTCAAGATCCTCTGGACTGGGGTCGACCAGGGGGTTGGTCTGTTCGGGTATGCCCGTATCGGTGTCCATGTCGTCCTCAGTATAGAGCGTGGACATAGCCACATAGACAATGTCGGCATCGGGAGCCATACCACCGAATCCTTGTGGGGTCAGCGAGCCTGCTGCAATGCCTGTGGTGTGGGCACCGTGGGCCACTAACCTGCTGTCATAGACCAGCTTCGAGATGAGTTCTGGTGTGTCGAACACGCTGCCCGGAAACTCAATGTGACCAGCCACGGGGTCGTCGTACTCGAACTTACGACCTTTATCCGAAAACGTGTTGTAAACGCACTTGATGCGTGAACGTCCCTGGGCATCCTTGTAGGCAGGGTGGTTGAAGTCTATGCCCAAATCCACCACGCACACCGTCACCCCCTTGCCCGTAATAGGAGAGGACACCGCAGGATTACTGCCATTGAGCAGGTTGACACCTGTCACCTCGCGCGACACATTGGTCTTCAGCTGCCCCTGATGGCCTACGTCCACACGGAGTATGCCGTCCATCTGGGCGATGGTCTCTACCTTGTCAATCGGCACCTGCACGATGGCCTGCTGACCGATGCGCCCTCGGATGGTCACGCCCTGCTCTCTCAGGCGGGCATAGGTGTCTTTAGCCCCGTCGTCGGCCACTTTCACGACGAGTGTCAGCATGGGCTGCTGTGTCGGAGACTTTTTCTTCCCGTCAACGGTCATACCCTCCAACTTGTTCTTCTGCTCTGCCACGCGAATCATCGCGTCGGTAGTCAGCGCGCGCTGTGCCCAGGCTCCCTGTACTATCAGCAGCAGGATGGCCGTGATGCATTGAAATATTCTTTTCATATTACCTTGAATTAAATGTATGTTGTCTTTTTTTATTGATGGATTTTATTCTATTTTTCCTGCCAACCGCATGCGGACAGCAGCGGGCGTTGGGGAAACAGTGATGTCGGCAGTGTTCACCAGTTGCTGTTCGCCGTCGATGTTGAACTGCAGAGTGGCGCCGTCGGAGCGCACGTCGATGGTGACGTTGGATCCCATTACTAATGGCAGGTTCACGTCGCCATGACCGCCGGGGAAACCGCAGAGCACGGGGATGTTGTAATCCTTCAGCATTTCGTGGAGCATCGCTTCGACGCTCTCGTAGGTGAACTCCTTGCCGCAGTCGGTAAACTCGCCGAGGATGATGCCCTTGCAGCGGTCGAGCACGCCGTTCATCTGGAGGATGCGCATCTGGCGGTCGATATTATGCATCGACTCCTCTACCTCCTCTACAAAAAGGATGAGGTCTTTGCCCATGGTGGCATCGGCCTGCGAGCCGAGGTTGGGTGCGAAGGTGCAGATGTTGCCGCCCACGAGCGTGCCGGTAGCCTTGCCCGTGATGTTCTGCTGGTGTGCAGGTAGCTCGTAGCGGGGCACTTTTCCTAACAGCAGGTCGCGCATCAGCGTGCTGGTGGCATCGGTACCGCCTTTGGCCAAGAACGAACTCATGGTGCCGTGGATGCTCATCACACCGGCTCGGGTCAGCAGACCGTGCAGCGTGCTGATGTCGCTGAAGCCCACCAGCCATTTAGGCGAGGCCTTCAGCTCGACCAGCGTCAACTGGTCGATGAGCTGGATGGTGCCGTAGCCGCCACGGTTACAGATAATCGCCTTGATTGAGGAGTCGCTGAGTGCCCAGCGGATGTCGCTCACGCGCTCGGCCACGGTGCCGGCATACTGTCCGTCAACCTTCTTGCCCACATTAGGCCCGACAACGGGTTCCAACCCCCACGAACGCAGTACGCCGGCTGTCTTCTCCACATTCTCCATCGGCGTGAAGTACGAGGGCGAGATCAGCGCCACCTTATCGCCCGCCTTCAGATAGTCGGGCTTCGCACAGTTCAGCACTACTGGCTGGTCGGGGTTTACTACTATGATTTCATCATCGTCACTGCACGATGTCAGCATACTGGCACTGCAGATCGTCAGGATGGCGGCCTTCGCCCATTGCTTCATTTTTCTCATATTACGTGATTATTTTATGATAGTCTTTTATTTATAGTTTTCGTTTATATGATCATTTCGCCTACAAAGATAATAAGAAAAAACGATATTCCTGCAAAAAGATATGCACTCATTTGGTCCTATACCAAATTCGTGCATCATTTGTTTCGACTGAATTACTTCTGTGGTCTCATAAAATAAAACATTTACGGGGTTGAGTCGAATAAAAAACCACGTCAATGAACTTCGAATTCATGACGTGGTTTTGTTTTGTTTATTGTCCCCGTTACTTGAGGGCTTTGTTCAGCATGTAGTACACCTCGCCCATCTGCAGCTGCTGCTTGAAGTCGTAGGTGTTCGTCTGCTTGTTGATTTTGACATACTCGATGCCCAGCATCTCGGCGAAGTCCTCCCAGTACTCCTCGCTGATGTCGTAGGAGAAGGCTGAGTGGTGCGTGCCACCAGCCAGGATCCAGGCTGCAGCGCCAATCTCGAAGGTTGGTTGGGGAATCCAAAGGGCGCTGGCAACAGGGAGCTTGGGCATGGGCTTGGGCTCGATGCACTCCACCTCCTGCGAGATAAGGCGGAAGCGGTTGCCAAGGTCAACGACGGTGGCCTTGATACCACGACCGGTTTTCGAGGTAAACACCAGACGGGCGGTCTGCTGCTTGCGGATGCCGATGCCGAGGAAGTGTACCTCGAGTTTGGGCTTGTCGCTGGCGATGAGCGGACAGATCTCGAGCATGTGGCTCTGCAGGCATGACGACTGGTTACCGGCGAAATTCAGGGTGTAGTCCTCGAGGAACGAGCAACCGATAGGCATGCCCTGCTGGATGACGTAGAGGGTGCGATAGAGGCAGGCTGTCTTCCAGTCGCCCTCAGCACCGAAACCAATACCCTCAGCCATCAAGCGCTGTGAGGCAAGACCGGGAATCTGGTCGAAACCACAGAAGTCGGGCTGGTTGATGTCGGCATCGCCAAGGTCGTCGAAGTTGGTGGTGAAGGCAGTGGCGCCTTCGTCCTTCAGCACACGACGGAGGGCGATTTCTGCCTTGGCAGCGTTCTTCACCTTCTCCCAGTAAACAGCTTCACCGCTCTCGTCTATCTTGATGGTATAGAGCTTCTTATACTCCTCGACGAGGTCATCTGCCTCAGCGTCGGTAACCTTCTTCCAGTAGTCCATCAGCGAGCTGACGGGATAGTAGTCCACATGGTAGCCCATGCGCTGCTCGAACTCCACGCGGTCACCGTCGGTCACAGCCACGTTGTTCATGTTCATACCGAACATCAGACAACGCACTTGCTTGGCGTCTGCCACACCGGCTGCTACGCGAGCCCAGACGGCAATCTGCTTCTGAGCCTTTTCGTCCTTCCAGTAACCGCAAACCACCTTGCGAGGAACGCGCATGCGGGTGCAGATGTGTCCGAACTCGATGTCGCCGTGGGCACTCTGGTTCAGGTTCATGAAGTCCATGTCGATGGAGTCCCAGGGAATCTCGGCGTTGTACTGGGTATGGAAGTGGAGCAGCGGCTTCTGCAATGCCTGCAGACCCTTGATCCACATCTTAGCAGGCGAGAAGGTATGCATCCAGGTAATAATACCTACACACTTCTCGTTGTTGTTGGCAGCCAGCATGATGGATTCTACTTCCTTCGAACTGTTGGCCGTGCCCTTATATACAATCTTCACGGGGATGTTGCCGCTGGCGTTCAGGCCTTCAACCATCTCCTTTGAGTGACCGTCAACTGCTACGACTGCGTCACCTCCATAGAGTAACTGTGCACCAGTTACCCACCAAATCTCTAAATTTTCAAACATCTTTCAAAATTTTATTTCAAAATTATTTTTTCTTCTGGCCGTAGTAGGCGTTAGGCCCGTGTTTGCGCGAGAAGTGCTTCTCGATCAGCAGTGGGTTCATGTGGGTGTCTGGGTTCAATGTGAACGAGATGTAGGCCATCTTAGCCACCTGTTCTGTGACGACAGCATGGTAGACTGCCTGGTCAGCATCCTTGCCCCATGCAAACGGACCGTGGTTCTTGACCAGCACAGCCGGTGTGTGGACAGGGTTGATCTCTCCATTCAGCAGACGGTTGACAATAACCACACCGGTGTTGTGCTCATATTCTGGCATCTGGTCAGCCGTCATGGCTGCTGTGCAGGGGATACAGTCGTGGAAGTAGTCGGCATGTGTCGTACCGATGTTGGGGATGTCCATGCCAGCCTGAGCCCATGCTGTAGCGTATGTGGAGTGGGTGTGTACGATGCCGCCGATTTCGGGGAAGGCATTGTACAGCACCAGATGGGTCGGTGTGTCACTGGAGGGATTGAGGTCACCCTCTACCACCTTGCCAGTCTTCACGTCGACGACCACCATGTCCGACGCTTTCATCACGTCGTATTCCACACCTGAGGGTTTAATGACCACCAGACCCTTTTCACGGTCGATGCCCGAGACGTTGCCCCACGTAAATATCACGAGGTTGTGCTTCACCAAGTCGAGGTTAGCACGGAACACTTTTTCTTTCAGTTCTTCTAACATTGTTTATTATAGCTTAAAGTTCTTGTCTTCGTTATATGCTTTCTTATTGAAACGATAGAGGGCGGCACCTCGCTTCGAACTGCTTTTGTCAATAAGCTCTGTCTTCTCGATGAATTCCATATCCTTGATGCGTTTGCGGAAGTTGCGCTTGTCCAAAAGCTCACCGCTGACTGCCTCGTAGAGACGTTGCAGCTGTGTCAGGGTGAACAGGTCGGGCAGCAGCTCGAACCCTACGGGCTCTGTCTTCATCTTGCGGTGCATCAGCCCACGCGCCTGACATACCATGTCGTTGTGGTCGGAATAGAGTTTCGGCAGGTCGTCGACGTTGACCCACTCAACCCCGTGCTCCCGCATCAGCTTCTCGTCATAGTCCTTGACATTGATGAGGGCATAGTAGGCTACGGAGACAACTCGTTCGCCCGGGTCACGATCCAGATTACCGAAAGCTCCCACCTGACGCATGAAGACATGGCGAAGACCGGTCAGTTCGAAGAGGGTGCGGTCAGCGGCAGCATCCAGGCTCTCGTCGCCTCGAACGAAGCCTCCGTAGAGGCTCCATTCTCCGCGTCCGGGATCCATCTGACGACGGCCAATGAGTATCTTCAGCGTATTTTGCTCGAAACCGAAGATGATACAGTCGACAGAAAGGAATACTTTCTGAAATTCTTTATAGTATGTTGTCATCTTAATCTAATTTACCAGAAATAGATGTAGAAGGCAACGGTGAAGCCGAGGATAATAACGGTATGGATGACATCCCATGTTCCCCAGCTGGCCTTGGTGGCTGCAATCTGTTCAGGAGTAGATGTGCCGAATACCAGACCCTGGATCTTCTTCTGGTCGGGAGCCTCGGTACACAATGACACGATGATGACTACCAGGCAGCAGACTACCAGCATGACACCGCAGAAGAACAGCCAGTTGAAGTCGTAGAACACGGCCTTGAACCAGTTGTCGGCAGCATCGGTGGCATTGCTATAATATACCTTGGCACCCAGACGGGTCAGACCAATGATGATACCTGAGAGCAAGCCCCACATACCACCCTTGGCAGAAGCACGCTTCCAGGTGATACCCAGCAGGAAGGCTGCAGCGATACCGGGAGCCAGCACCGACTGAACGTCCTGCAGGTAGTTATAGAGCACGTTACCGACGGAGCGCATGATGGGAATCCACAGGATGCCGAGAATCACGATGACAACAGTAGCCGTCTGACCAATACGCACGAGGCTCTTCTCAGAGGTCTGGGGCTTCAAGCGCTTCCAGAAGTCGATGGTGAACAGCATGGCTGACGAGTTGAACAGCGAAGCCAGCGACGACATTAGGGCAGCAAGGATACCGCAAACCACGAGCCCCTTCACACCGGCAGGCAGAATCTTGGCCACGAGGGTGGGGAAGGCTGCGTCGGCATTGGGCGTACCGTCAGCGAGCAGGGGCAGGAAGCCACCGTCGCCGGCATACTTCTGATGCAGGGCAAAGGCAATCATACCAGGAATGAGGAACAGGAACACGGGCAACAGCTTCAGATAAGCGCCGAAGATGGTACCACGGCGGCTCTCCTTCTCGTTCTTACCCGAGAGTACACGCTGAACGATATATTGGTCGGTACACCAGTACCAGAAACCGATGACGGCAGAGCCGATGAGCGCACCCAGCCAAGGATACTGCGGGTCGCTGTTCGAGCGCATCAGGTGAATCATCGTGCCGGTAGCACCTTCGTAATTGGGCTTCACGTCGCAGAGCTGCAGCATCTGGTCCCAGCTGCCCAGGGCCTTCATACCGAGTACGAGGATGATGAGTGAACCTAATAATAAGATAGGTGTCTGCAGCACGGAGGTATAGAGCACACTCTTCATGCCGCCGAAGATGGTGTAGAGAGCCGTGATGAGTACCAGTCCGATAGCAGCAATCCAGAAGAAGTCGATACCCCACAGCTCCTCGATACCGAAGACCTGCTGGAACACGAGACCACCGGCGTAAACCGTAACGGCCACCTTGGTCAGCACGTAGGAAATCAGCGAAATCACCGAGAGGATGGTGCGGCTCTGCGTGTTGTAGCGACGCTCCAGGAACTCAGGCATGGTGTAAACCATCGAGCGCGTGTAGAACGGTACGAATACCCAACCTAAGATCAGGATCATCCAGCCCTGGATCTCCCAGTGGGCCATAGCCATACCTGACGATGCACCGGCACCAGCCAGTCCGATGAGGTGCTCAGAACCGATGTTCGAAGCGAAGATGGAAGCACCGATGGCAATCCATGTTGCATCCTTACCACCGAGGAAATAGTCTGCCGAGTTGTCGTTTTTCTGTGATACAACCCATACCACAATGCCAATGAGCGCACAGCAGAAGACGCCAATGACAATCCAGTCTAATAATGCCATAATTTATTTTTTTATTGATAATTGACAATTGAAAATGGATAATTATTTTAACGAGAATTTATAGGCAGCGTGGCTGAAGTAAGGCTTCTCGGGAGTTACCACGGGGCTGGCCCACTCTGGATGGTTGGGGCTGTCGGGGTACTTCTGGCTCTCCAGGCAGATGCTGACGTGCTGGGGATACTTCTTACCGAGTTTGCGGACGATGTTCTCCTCACCGCCGACGCCCTGGAAATTACCGCTGTAAACCTGTACGCCAGGCTCGTTGGTGAACATCTCCATGAAGATACCCGTCTTGGGGCTGTAGAGTGAGGCACAAACCTGCGTGTCATCGCCATTGGTGTTCAGACACCAGTTGTGGTCGTAGCCGTGAGCATTTTTAATTTGGTAGTATTCAGACTTGATGCTGTCACCCACAGCATGTGGAGTACGGAAGTCCATCGGCGTGCCCTCTACAGGGAGAATCTTGCCAGTAGGCATGTAGCTTTCATCGCTCTCGGTGAAGTTGTCGGCATTGACATAGAGCACCTGGTCGTAGGCAGCATGCTCCAAATCACCACTCAGGTTATAATAGTTATGGTTCGTCTGGTTGATGATGGTAGGCTTGTCGGTAGTTGCCTCCCAAGTGATATCCAGCGTATTACCATTCACAATCTTATAGGTTGTAGTCGCTGTAACGTTGCCGGGGAATCCGTTTTCACCGTCGGCAGCCTTAATCTGCAGCTTAATCAGCGAGTCGTTCACTTCTACCACGTCATACACTTGGTTCATCCAACCGGTAGCACCACCACCGTGCAGACAGTGGTCGCGGCCGTCGTGCTTGTCGTTCTGACGCAGCTGATACTCTTGGCCGTCGAGCGTGAACTTACCCATGTTGATGCGGTTGGCATAACGGCCTACGCTGGAACCGTAGTCGGTGGGGGTGTTCAGTGTGTCGGCATACTGGGCGATGTTGTCGAAACCCAATACTACGTCGGTGAGAACGTTGTTCTTGTCGGGTACAACAAGTGAAACCACGCGTCCGCCGTAATTGGTGATACATACTTCCATCGTACCGGAAGTGTTCTTCAAGGTGTACAACTTGACGGGCTTCTCGTTGATGATGGTGTCAAAACGTGCAGGATCCAGACCAGATAAGGTTAAACTTTCCTGCATAGGAGAGGAACACGCTGTAAACAGGGCTGCTGCCACTGCCATTCCAGCCAAAACGAATGTTGATTTTTTCATTTTGATAATAGTTTTTAGTTACACTTTTATGAATTTGGGTGTAAAATTACGATATATTTCCCAAACAGCCAAGCGTTAAGTGTAGAAATAACACAATCTGTATGATATTTAACTTTCTTAAACAACTT
>Ga0310786_10013378_pt1 | contig 10124 bp, 6 predicted proteins | sample AusTroGonzalo_MG_FD_203881 | JGI IMG/M metagenome (GOLD analysis project Ga0310786, IMG submission 203881) | Bovine rumen microbial communities from tropical cattle in Woodstock, Queensland, Australia - Gonzalo_03 (v2) (version 2) | ecosystem: Host-associated > Mammals > Digestive system >... | reverse complement strand
GGTCGGGGAGCGATCCCTGGTCCTGCACGCCCTCAGTCCCGACTGGGGGCGGCGCAGTTTTATCGCCGCCGTGCCCCGGGGCGGCGGGATGGCGCTCTTCCAGCCGCTCAGCGTGCTGGACGCCGAGATTGTCGAGAATCCCAAGTCCGATCTCTGGCGGGCGCATGCCCTGTCGGCGAGCCACCCGCTCACCGGTCTCCGCACCAGCCCGGCCAAGAACGCGATGAGCCTCTTCATGAGCGAGGTGCTCTGGCGCACCGTCCGGGACGGCGCCTGCGAGGAAGGTCTCTTCGCCTGGTGCGAACGCTCCATCCTCACGCTGGATGCCCTGGAGGGCGACTACGCCAATTATCACCTCCGTTTTCTGTTGGAATTCGCCGCCGCGCTCGGCTTCTCGCCGTCGCTCGACGACCTGATGCCTTTCGCGGAAACGCACCTCGAGGAGCTCCGGACGCTGCTGCAGGCCGATTTCGGAACCTGCATGCTCCTCCCCCTGAACGGCGCTGCCCGCAATGAGATCGCGGAGCTCCTGCTCCGCTACATCGGCTACCATACAGAAACCCGCATCGAGGCGCGCTCGCTGCGGGTTCTGCGGGAGTTATTCCGGTAAATCTATTACTTCACCTCGGTCCACTGTCCCGGAACGAGCGCGGAAATCTTGTCATCATACATCGCTTCGCAGCTCACGGCCGGCAGGTAGAACTTGCCGGGGTAGGTCGCGGTGAGGCCAGTGGTGACGGTCACGCTCTGTCCGGCGCCGAGATCGAAGAAGCTGTACACGCGGTCGTCGCGGATGTCCTGGTAGCTGATGCCCGCGGGATAGGAGTAGTTCTCCCGGCCGATGCGGTCGTTCTGGATCTCCCAGCCGGACGGGAATTTCTGCGCCAGGGCGAGGTTGGTCGCGGCGGCGGATCCGGTGTTGGTGATGGTCACGACCGCCTTGAAGACGCGGCCGCGGGACAGGGTGTCCACGCGGATCGGCTGCCCGTCGGTGCCGACGTAGCTGATCTTCAGGGACAGGCCGCTGGCCTTGGCTTTCTCTTCGCCGGCCTTCGGGGTGCCGGTCACGGCCACCACGGCGTGCAGCGTGTTGCTGCCGGTGTTGGACAGGTTCAGCTGCGCCTTGCCGGTCGCATCGGCGGCCAGGTCGATCTCCTGGCGGACGAGGGCCTTGGCGCTGCTCAGCTTGTAGCTCTTCTGAGGGCCCTTGACGCCGGCGTTCACGCCGCCGCCCGCGAGGGTGCGGGCGTAGTCGCAGATGGCGTAGAGAGACCAGGCGGTGGCCTGCGTGCTCATGTAGTGCTGGCTGTCGTTGAGGCGGGCCGCCACTTTCTCCGCCAGCTCGAAGGCGTTCTCCCGCTGGCCGGTGAGGATGGAGGTGCGCAGGGCGATGGCCATGTTGCGGTCCTCGCTGCCGTACCAGCTGTCGTAGTACTGGCTGGAGCTCTCCAGATAAGGCAGGCCGTTGGTCAGCTGGGTGGCCACCTGCTTCTTGCCGTCGCTGGCGAAGGCGCCCGCGAGCAGCCAGACCGCGCTGCGCGGCATCTTCCGGACCGATTCGCGGAGCAGGTTCATGGCGCTGCGCTGCGGCTTGCCGGCCGCGGCGAGGGCGTAGAGACCGTAGGCGCGCACGATGTCATCCTCCTTCCGGTTGCTGACCACGCTGCCCGACAGGTAGCGGATGAGGCCGGACTTGAGATCGGCGGATACCGCATAGCCCTGGTTCTCGGCTTCCTGGAGGAAGTGGAGGGCGTAGGCGCTGCCGAAGGAAGAGGATTCGTTGCTGCCCGGCCAGTAGCTCAGGGAGCCGTCCGGACGGCGGAAGCTGTACAGGCGGTTGATGGCGGCGGTGACGTTGCGGGCGCTGCGCGCCGCGGTGTTCTCGTCGCATTCCATGATCTGGCTCAGGTAGAGCTGCGGGAAGGCGGCGGAAATCGTCTGCTCGACGCAGCCGTACGGGTATTCGATAAGGTATTTCAGGCGGCGGCCCAGGTCGATGGCGGGGATGGAGGATAACTCCACGGCCACGCTGTTCGTGCCGGGCAGGCCGAAGAGTTCGGCCGCGACGTCCTGATTCTTGCCTGCGTCAAGCAGGAAGGACTGGGCGCGGGTGACGGACGGATTCGGGTTGAGTACGTCGATCTCCACGCGGCTGACGGACTTGTCGGAGCCGGCCTGCGCCGTGACGGTCACGTGCGCGATGCCGGTCTGCTCGCCGACCCGGACTTCGAAGTATTCGACCTGCTGGCCGGCCTTCGCGAGGCTGGTCTCCAGCGAGGCGGGGCCGCTGACCGTGAGCAGTTCGTCGGTCCGGATGTCCAGTTTGACCTTGCCCACGCCGTCCTTGAGGGCGATGACCGTGGCCGGGATGCGGATGGTCTCGCCGATGCTCAGGGTGCGCGGCAGCGTGGCCTGGACCATCACGGGCTGGGTCACGGCGACCTCCCGGGCGGCGCTGCCCTGGGCCTTGCCGTCGGTGGCGATGACCATGGCGCGCAGCGAGCCGATGTATTGCGGCACCTCGATGCTGTGGGACGCGGTCTTGCCGGCCTTCAGCTCGAAGGGGCCGAGGTAGGCGACCACCGGCTGGAAGCGGTCGGCACCCTGGCGTTTGAGCGCGCCGGTGCTGCCGTCCTCGTCGCCACCGATCGCGAACAGCTGCTCGATGTGGCCGCCGTAGGCGCCGATGACGGCGTCGTATTCATCCCAGGTACGCACGCGCAGGGCCTCCTTGGCGTAGAAGGCGTTCCAGGCGTCCGGGGTCTTGAAACCGGTCAGGGAGAGGAGGCCTTCGTCCACGACGGCGACGACGTAGCTCATCGCGCGGCCCTGCTCCTCCTTGACTTTGAAGTTCAGCGTGGACTCCGGCTTGGTCTCGGCCGGGATGTCGATCACCGGGGCGAGGTGGGAGGCGGGATCCTCCACGTTGATATTCTTCACGCCGTAGAGGCGGATCGGTGCATCGTTGCGGACGTTGCCGTGCGGCTGGATCAGGGCGATGGACGCATAGGCGTTCGGGCTCATCTCGCGGGTCACGGGGATGCGGATCTCCGTGCTTCCGTCGAAGCATTGCACGCGGCGCGTGCTCAGGATCTTGCCGCCCTTCTCGATGGAGACGAGGGCGCTGGCGCCGGAGGTGGAGGGAATCGTGATGCGGGCGGTCTCGCCCACGTTGTATTTCTCCTTGTCGATCAGCATGTTGAGCTGCGTGGAGCCTTCGGAGGCGTCGGTCGTGGCGCTCTCGTTGACCTCGCAGAGCATGGAGGTGGCGTGGCCGCCGCGGGTGTCCGTGACGCGGATGTAGTAGAGGCCGTAAGGGGCGTCGGCCCAGTCATAGCTGAAGCTGCCCTTGCCGCCCGTGGTGGAGAAGGTCTTCTCATAGAGGAGTTCCTTGCTCCTGCCGGACATATAGCCGGCGATCGAGCCGGAAGCGTCCCACCACCAGCTCCAGTCCACGTGGTAGATCTCGGCGTGCAGGCCGGCCATGTTGGTGCCCTTGCCGTCCGGATCGACGGTGGCGACGTCGAACTGCTGGGACTTGCCCGCCTGGATGAAGCGGTCGCCCCACTTGTTCTGGCGGAGTTCGGTCTTGATGCCGACATAGTTGCTGAACGGGGACAGCGGGATGCTGGCGTAGCTGGTGCTGAAATCGCCGCCGGGCTCGAAGGCCCGGAAGGTGAAGCCTGCGCTCAGCATGCCCGGCGCGCTGGCCCTGTTGATATCGACCTGGGTGTTGATGCCGGCTTCGCCGTTCTCACCCGTCTTGAAATCCCGGTAGGTGAAGGACTGGGTCTCGAAGGAGCGGGCGTCATCCTGGAAATCATAGTCTTCCCAACCCTTGAAGCGGGTGGTGGCGGCGCTGATCTCCAGCTCGCCGTTGACCTTGAGATCGCTGCCCGGAGCGCCGTAGAGCCAGGCCACGGACAGGTCGAAGCGGCTGTTGTCGCTCGGATAGGTGGTCACGTAGGACCCCGGGAAATGCAGCTGGATGTCCAGCTTGTTGGGCTTGATGGCCTCGACGCGCAGCGTCTTGCTGAAGGTCTGGCCGCCCAGGCTCACGTCCACGCGCCAGCGGCCCGAGGGGGCGTCCTGCGCGGTCGTGAACGGGAAATGGTACAGGTTGGAGGCGCCGCTCTTCTGCGTGAGGGTCTGCACGAGCTGGCCGTCCGGGTTGCGCAGCTGCGCCACGACGGGGTGGCCGGCGGGCAGGGGCGTGTCGTCGAAGAGCGTGACCACGCTGACGTGCAGCGTGTCGCCCGGCCGCCAGACGCCGCGCTCGCCGAAGATGTAGGCCTTGATGCCGCCCTCGTAGCTGGTGCCGCTGACGTCGAACTGGCTCGTGGAGAGCGCCTTTTCATTCTTCAGATCCAGATAAGCATAATTCTTCCCGTTCGTGGCCACGACGAAACTGGCATCCGTCTGGGCCGGGAAGGAGACCTGACCTTCGCCGTCGGTCGATCCCTTGGCGAGTTCCTGCTGGGCGAAGCTGTAGAGCTTGACCTTGGCGCCGGACACGGGCTTGCCGCTCAGGACGTCGTAGGCGAAGACCTCGGTGGCGCTGTCGCCGCGCTTGGCGATCAGGACCAGGTTGCTGGCCAGCAGATCGACGCTGCGCTGCTCGTAAGTCTCATAGTCGCCGAAGGAGCTGTCGCTGTCCCAGAAATCCTCTTCCACGAGGGGTTCCCGGCCGCGGATCTCGATATGGTAGATGGCACCGGGCTCGGGCTTGACCAGCTCGTCGAGGCTCAGGCCGTAGGTCTTCCATTCGCGGATGTGGTCGGCATCCCGGTCGCCGAGCACGAGGGTCGTGTCGGCCACCACCTCAGCCACCTTGTACAGCTGGTAGCGCGTCTCGTAGCTGTCCAGCTGCAGGAACTGCAGGATGTTGCTGCTGAACACCTTCTTCACGCGGACCTGCGCCTGGGCGTAGGACACGGAGCCGAACAGCAGGTCCAGGCTGCCCTTGGAGGGGAGGATGGAGCCTTTGCTGATGAAGCGGATGGTGGGGACTTCGGGGTCGATGTCCTCCTCGTTGATAGCGTCACCCCCGTTTGCGAGGGGGATGGCGGTCTCGCCGCGGACGGCGGACACGGTCGGGCCGGCGGTCTTCCGGGCACCGCCCTGGCAGGCGGAGAAGAGCGCGACGGTTGCAATCAGAGAGAGGAAAATGCGGGTTGCCTTTTTCATAGGAAAAATTAGTACTTTTGTTTTAGCAATGGACAAAGTTAAGAAATTACTTCCGATTTGCATCCCCCTGCTCCTGATTGTGTGGTACCTTTTCTGCCTGCCTCACAACCTGTTTCGCGTCCCGCTCAGTGCGACGGCGACGAGCGCGGACGGCACCTTGCTGGGGGCGCGCATCTCGGCGGACGGACAGTGGTATTTCCCGCCGTCGGACCACGTGCCCGACAAGTTTGCCCGTTGCATCGTGACCTACGAGGACAAGCGTTTCTGGTGGCATCTGGGTATCGATTACCTGTCCGCCGGACGCGCCCTCGTCCAGAACCTGCGCCGCGGGGAAGTGGTCAGCGGCGCCAGCACCCTGTCGATGCAGGTGATCCGCCTGAGCCGCCCGGGCGCGCCCCGCACCCTGCCGGAAAAGGTCTATGAAATGATCCTGGCAACGCGCCTGGAGATGCGCTACACCAAGCGGAAGATCCTGCTCCTGTACGCGTCCAACGCTCCCTTCGGGGGAAATGTCATCGGCCTCGAGGCGGCCGCCTGGCGCTATTTCGGGCGCAGCGCGGACGAGCTTTCCTGGGGCGAGAGCGCGATGCTGGCTGTCCTGCCCAACGCCCCGGGCCTGATCCATCCCGGCCGGGGGCGCGAACGCCTGCTGGAGAAGCGCAACGCCCTGCTGGACAAGCTGGAAGCAAAGGGCATCATCGACCCCACGGAGTGCCTGCTCGCCAAGGACGAGCCGCTGCCGGACAAGCCGCTGCCGATGCCGGACACGGCCTACCACCTGCTGGAGCGCTGTCGCGCCGAATCGGGCGACGGCCCGTACGCGCTGACCCTGGACGCCACGCTCCAGACGCGGGTGAACGCCATCGCGAAGCGCTATTTCGACCTGTACCATACCAACCTGGTGGACAACCTGGGCATCCTGGTGGCGGATGTGCATACGGGCGAGATCCGGGCGTACTACGGCAACACGCGCGGCTGCGCGCCCCGTCTGCGCGGCGCCGACGTCGACATGATTCCGGCCGCCCGTTCCAGCGGCTCCACCCTCAAGCCGCTGCTCTACGCCGCGATGCTGGACGCGGGCGAGATCCTGCCCGGCTCGCTGGTCAAGGACACGCCTTACAATTACAATAATTTCTCTCCGCACAATTACGGCCGCACTTTCGACGGGGCCGTGCCCGCCCACGAAGTCATCGAGCGCTCGCTCAACGTCCCCTCGGTGCGGATGCTGGAGCAGTTCGGCGCGGAGCGTTTCCTGCAGATCCTCCGGCAGCTGGGCTTCACGACCATCGACAAGGACGCCGACCATTACGGCCTGTCGCTCATTCTCGGCGGCGCCGAGATCTCGCTCCAGACCCTCGCCCGAGCGTATTATTACCTGGCGGCGGAGCTGGCGGGGGATCCTGTGTATGAGGATTTTGCCTATCTCACCGACGCCCGGCGGGAGCGCCTGCCCACCCGGCGCATTCCCATCAGCCGTGCGGCGGCCTACCTGACCTTCGACGCCCTGTCGAACGCCAGCCGCCCTGAGGAGGAGGCGTCCTGGATGGACTTCGCCACCGGGCGGAAGATCGCCTGGAAGACGGGCACCTCCTGGGGCAACCGCGACGCGTGGAGCGTGGGCGTGAACCGCGACTGGGTGGTCGCGGTCTGGGTGGGCAACAGCGACGGCGAGGGCCGTTCCGGCGTGACCGGCGTGTCCTACGCCGCGCCGGTGATGTTCGACGTGTTCTCGTCCCTGCCTTCCGGCAACTGGTTCGCGCGTCCGACGGACGAAATGACGCAGATCGAAGTCTGCCACGACAGCGGCCTGCCCGCGAGCGACCTCTGTCCGCAGCGCGACACCGTCTGGGTGCCCGACATCGAGGCGCAGCCCGACCTGTGCCTCTACCACCGCCTGGTCCACCTCGACGCCGAGGGCCGCTACCAGGTCAATTCCTCCTGCTGCCCGCCGGAGCAGATGCACGCCGAGGTGCGCTTCGTGCTCCCGCCCGCACAGGAGTGGTACTACATGAAAAAGCATCTGGACTACAAGCCCCTGCCGCCGAAGCACCCGCTCTTCGATGCAGCCTCCTCGGGTTATCAGCCCATCGAAATCATCTACCCCCAGCCGGATATCACGATCGTACTGACGCGCAGCCTGACCGGCCGGGAGAACGGTGCCGTGTTCCGCGCGGCCCACGCCGACGCCGGGGCCACGATCTACTGGCACATCGACGACGCCTTCGTCGGGGAGACTGCCGGCGAGCACGAACTGCGCGTGGATCCCGCTCCCGGGCGGCACGTGCTCACGCTGATCGACGAGCAGGGCGCGCGGCGCGTTTCGGTGTTCACTGTAAAGTAATTATTGCTATCTTTGCGCGCTTTTTTGAGTCAAGCGCACTATGCAACAGGGTATTTGGACCGTCCTTATGCTGATCTGCTCGAACGTCTTCATGACGCTCGCGTGGTATGGCCACCTCAAACTCCAGGAAATGAAGATCTCGACCGGCTGGCCGCTGATCCTCATCATTCTCTTTTCGTGGGGTATCGCCTTCTTCGAATACTGCCTCACCGTTCCGGCCAACCGCATCGGCTTCGTCGGCAACGGCGGCCCCTTCAACCTGATGCAGCTCAAGGTCATTCAGGAGGCCATCTCCCTGACCATCTTCACCATCATCGTGCACTTCCTCTTCCAGGGACAGCCCCTGCAGTGGAATCACCTCGCCGCCTTCGGCTGTCTGATCCTGGCGGTGTTCTTCGTGTTCTTGAAATAAAACCCTTTCCGGAATCTAGTTCCCTTGGATGACGACCGGCTCCAGATCGGGGTCCGGCTCCTCTTCGGGCTCGTTGAAGGGCTCGAGGAAGGGGTTGCCCGTGCGCTCCTGGCCGATGGTTGAGGTCGGACCGTGGCCGGGGAAGATACGGATATCCGGATCCAGCAGGATGATCTTCTCCATGATGGAACGGATCTCGTCGTCGTATTCGCTGTAGAGAAAATCGGTGCGGCCGATGGAGCCGGCGAAGAGCGTATCGCCCGTGAACAGCACACCGGCCTTGCGCGCAAGGAAACAGACGCCGCCGGGGGTGTGGCCCGGGGTGTGGATGACTTCAAAATCGATACCCGCGACGCTGAGCGGCCCTTCCTGGAGCGGGGTCCACTGGAAGTCGATTTCCGGCGGGGTGAGTCCCAGACGGTCGGCCATGTCCGCGCTGTATCCCAGCAGCGCGGCATCGGCGGGATGCAGATAGACCGGGATGCCGCCGAAATGGTCCTGGAGCGGCTTGGCGCCGAAAATGTGGTCGAAATGGGCATGCGTGAGCAGGATGGCCTCGGGGGTCAGCTTTTCCTGCGTGAGCAGGTCTTCGAGCGGCTCCAGATCGTCGGAGCCGTAGCAGCCGGGATCGACGATGACACAGCGGCCGGCTTCCTGCCAGGCCACGTAGCAACGCTCCTCAAGGAAATTGCAGCGGGTGGAACGGATATTGAGCATTTCTTTGCGTCTTTTGCTTGGCAAAATTACAAAACTTATGTTAAATTTGTATGTTGCACCTGTTGTGTCGGCATGCATATCGGAATCGCAGGAAATATCGGCAGCGGCAAGACCACGCTGACCCGCAAACTGGCAGCATACTACGGCTGGACGCCGCGGTATGAGGCTGTGACCTACAATCCCTATCTGGAAGATTATTACAAAGATATCCCCCGCTGGTCGTACAACTTGGAGACCTATTTCCTGGCGCAGCGCTTCCAGGACCTGCTGGAAATCGCCAAGTCCGACGAGGTCATCATCCAGGACCGCACGATCCTCGAAGGCGTGGAGATTTTCGTGGCCAACAACCACGCGCTCGGGAACCTCTCCGACCGGGATTACGACACGTACATGCAGCTCTTCCACCTGATGATGTCGATGGTCAATCCGCCCGACCTGCTGATCTACCTCCGCTGCAGCGTACCGCACCTGGTGGAGCAGATCCGCAAGCGCGGCCGCGATTACGAGCAGAGCATGAACCTGGAGTACCTCGGCGGCCTGAATGAGCGCTACGAGCAGTGGATTGCGGCTTACAAGGACCCGCTGCTGGTGATCGACGCGGACGAGATGGACTTCGAGAACAATCCGGAAGACTTCGCCCGGATTACCGACAAGATTGACGCAGAAATGTTCGGCCTATTCAAATAATTCGTACATTTGTAAATTATTATAAGTATAGATATATGCATATTGCGATCGCAGGAAATATCGGCAGCGGCAAGACCACGCTCACCAAGATGCTGGCCGCGCACTACGGCTGGATCCCGAAATTCGAATCCGTGGACTTCAACCCGTACCTGTCCGATTTCTATGAGGATATGGAGCGCTGGTCCTTCAATCTCCAGATTTACTTCCTGAACAAGCGTTTCAAGGATGTGGTGGAGATTGCGAAGACCGACGACGTCATCATCCAGGACCGCACCATCTACGAGGATGCCCGCATCTTCGCGCCCAACCTGCACGACATGGGGCTGATGAGCACCCGCGATTTCGAGAACTACACCGACCTCTTCGACCTGATGATGTCGCTGGTGGGCAATCCGGACCTGCTCATCTACCTGCGCTCCAGCATTCCCAACCTGATCTCCCAGATCCAGAAGCGCGGCCGCGAATACGAGAAGAGCATCCGCATCGACTACCTGACCGGCCTGAACGAGAAGTACGAGAACTGGATCAAGGACTACGACGGCAACCTGCTGGTCATCGATGCCGACCACATCAAGTTCGGCAACAGCCCGGAGGACTTCGAGAAGGTGACCGACATGATCGACGCCCAGCTCTACGGCCTCTTCGCGCCGAAGCCCACCCAGTTTGGAGAATAAACATTGATAATCACAATACTAAAACCGTAATATCAAATGGAAAAGAAAAAAGTCAACATTGTGGCGGTCGTGACGATGTGTTTCATCTTCGCGATGATCTCCTTCG
>Ga0310786_10013376_pt1 | contig 10125 bp, 12 predicted proteins | sample AusTroGonzalo_MG_FD_203881 | JGI IMG/M metagenome (GOLD analysis project Ga0310786, IMG submission 203881) | Bovine rumen microbial communities from tropical cattle in Woodstock, Queensland, Australia - Gonzalo_03 (v2) (version 2) | ecosystem: Host-associated > Mammals > Digestive system >... | reverse complement strand
CTATTGACCCACGTAAAGAGTAAGGAGGAAACAGATTATGATTAGAAAAGTATCATTCGAGAGCTACGAGCGTCGCATCAATCAGGTGCTGGCTGCTCTGAAGGAGAACGGCATCAATAGCATTGAAGAGGCTAACGAGATTTGCGAGAAGGCTGGTGTTGATCCTTACCAGATGTGTGAAGAGACCCAGCGTATCTGCTTCGAGAACGCAAAGTGGGCATATGTTTGCGGTGCTGCCATCGCTATCAAGAAGGGCGTAAAGAACGCTGCCGAGGCTGCTGAGGCTATCGGTATCGGTCTGCAGAGCTTCTGTATCCCCGGTTCAGTGGCCGACGACCGTAAGGTAGGTCTGGGTCACGGTAACCTCGCTGCCCGTCTGCTCCGCGAGGAGACCGAGTGCTTCGCATTCCTGGCTGGTCACGAGAGCTTCGCTGCTGCCGAGGGTGCCATCAAGATTGCTGAGAAGGCCAACAAGGTACGTAAAAAGCCCCTCCGCGTTATCCTGAACGGTCTGGGCAAGGACGCAGCTATGATCATCAGCCGTATCAACGGTTTCACATACGTACAGACTCAGTTCGACTACTACACTGGTGAGGTGAAGGTAGTGAAGGAAGTACCCTATTCTGACGGTCCTCGCGCCAAGGTAAAGTGCTACGGTGCCGACGACGTTCGTGAGGGTGTTGCTATCCTGTGGAAAGAGAACGTTGACGTATCAATCACTGGTAACTCTACCAACCCCACCCGCTTCCAGCACCCCGTAGCTGGTACCTATAAGAAGGAGCGCGTGCTCGCTGGCAAGCCTTACTTCTCAGTAGCTTCTGGTGGTGGTACCGGTCGTACACTGCACCCCGATAACATGGCTGCAGGTCCCGCTTCTTACGGTATGACCGACACCCTGGGCCGCATGCACTCTGACGCTCAGTTCGCTGGTTCTTCTTCAGTACCTGCACACGTTGAGATGATGGGCTTCCTGGGTATTGGTAACAACCCCATGGTAGGTGCTACCGTATCTATCGCTGTGGAGATTGACCTTGCTCTGAACAAGAAGTAAAAAACAATCATTCATTCAAGAAGGCGTATCGGTTTTCTCTGATACGCCTTCTTCTTTTCCTTATTCAACTATATGAAAAACAATTTATATACCATTACAGTTAAAAAAGTGGCTTTATAGGGTTAACATTTTGCGACAATAACTGTATTATAAAGAAAAACAAAGAATGACGCAGATAGAAACACTCTATAAACAATACTACAGCGAGTTACTACTCACGGCCTGCAAGCTGTTGGGCAACGAGGAAGAAGCACGCGATGTCGTAGGCGACGTGTTCGCTGATTTGCTTGCCAGCGGACGAACACTACGCGAAGAGCAGGCGAACGGCTATTTACAAGTCAGCGTGCGCAACCGCTGTCTGAACCTGTTAGAGCACCGTCGCGTAGTAAGAGCGAAAGAGCAGCTGCTGTCACAGGAAACCAGCGAGATAGCAGATGACGAGGAACCGCCACTGGAGCAGGTGCTCGACTATGTGGACACCCAGCTGACAGCCAAAACCAGCAGTGTACTGAAACAACGCTATCTGGGGAGGAAGAAATACAAAGAGATAGCCCAATCTATGGGCATCAGCCGCATTGCAGTGTACAAGCATCTGTCGCGAGGCATCCACCAGCTACAGAGCCATTTTGCATGGTATCAGGTAGTCATTGTGCTCTTACTGCTATCTGGCATCGTCTATGCCATCATCTGGAAGGCCCATCACCCCGTCATGGAACGCTCTGATTCCAATACCCAGCAACAAACTTCCATCAACGTTCATCCAACACCCGTCACACGGCATTACGATAATGCCACTCTCGAAGAGATCCTCACGGATATTGCGCGTTATCACCATGTGCAGGTATGTTTCAAAAACGACAAGGTCAATCAACTGCGACTCTATTACGACTGGCAACAGCAGGACTCTCTTACCGACATTGTCCAGATGCTGGATGCCTTCGAGGGTATCAGCATAGTATATAAAGATCAAACACTTTACGTCGAATGAAGTCGCTCGCTTTGACATCACTTTTCTGCTTGCTGGCATTGACGCTTCAGGCACAGCGTGTCAGCCGCGACTATCGCGACCTGCCCATGCCCGAGGTGCTCAAGGATCTAAGTCGGGCGGCTACCCGTGAGCGCATCGTCTTTATCTATAACGACCTGGAAGCCTTCACCGTCACTGAACACTTCGACTCGCTCACCATTGCCGACGCCATACGCACCAGCATTGGCTTCTACCCTATCAACCTCACCATTCGCGGCGACTCCGTGATGCTTGTGGAGTGCAAGCAGAAGAAACGTCACTACCTCAAAGGGCGACTGGTGGACGAGCGCAACGTGCCCATTGGCTATGCCAACATCACCCTGTTTGCTTCATCAGGCTCTACTATAATAAATAAAGGTGTTAGCAATCAAAACGGGCGCTTCGTCATTCCCACGGATTCCGACGAGGTCTTGGTACGCATCAGTCATGTATCCTATAAACCAGTGAGCCGAAGGCTTGCTGCCACAGACGTGGGCACCATTCGTCTGGAAACTGCCGTAGAGCAAATTGCTAGCATCGACGTCGAGTCCAAGCCCATGAACCATGCCGAGAATGAGTACCATAAGTTTTCTCAGCGGGTGGCAAGAAACGTCTGGAGCATGCCCCTGCCGCAGTTCCATATTGACACTATCCCTGCGAAATACCGTGGGGCTCCAGCCGTAGTGCTGGCCGAATACGATAGTATAGAATACAGACGAACGAAACAGGCTTTCTACAAGCTATTCTCAGGTCAAAGACAGAAATGGTTGCAAACCGATCATCTACACCGAACCCGTTATCTTATCAACCATGAAGATGCAGTGCAAAGCCTGTCGCAGGTAGTCTATTCCACGCAGACCGATATCACCAATTTCGTGATGTACAAACTCACCGTCATGGGCATCAGAATCACGAAACCCGACGGTACGCAACGTACTTTAGACACTTTCCGATATTTCAAGCCGCGCATCCACAACCCCAAGACGGCTACTGACACCATCCACATCGTAGGCCTGGAGCCTGGCGATATCCTCGATATCTTCGTATATCATCGATACAATGAGCCGCTATCACCCTATCGATTCCGCTTCCCCTCGGTCTATCCGACACTAAGCTACATGGCAAGGGCAGTAGCCGACACGCATACTCAATTGCAATATCAAGAAACAAATGTCACCATTCCAGGCAAGTTCAAAGGAAACAGCCTGACCTATCATCTGCGTGATTACGACGGACAGTCGCCCAACATTGTTCCCACGGTCATACTACAGGCACAAATAAAAAAATAGACAATAAACGATGAACAGCAAGATCATGAAAAAAACAATTTGTCTTGTGCTAAGCCTTCTCATCTCTAATGGCGTAGTAGCACAGGGAGTCAATGCAGATTCCACAGAAGTGTTTGAGATGCCCATGGGGCTTGAAACGCCAAAACAGGAGAAGACGGTTGAGCATGCCTTCTTTGCCAACTACTCCTTAGGATGGATAACCTCGAAGGTAGTCACCCCCTATCAAGAACGCTCAAACCAAGGTGGACATGGCTTTGAGATCGGTTATCGTTGTCTCTTCTATACCAATTGGGGCTTGGGTATCTGCTACGAGCACAATAAGACGACCTACAGTGGGTATCCCTCCGACTACGAGTTGGGGCTAAACAGTTTCACTGGTTCATTAATATATGGCGGACATCTCGGTCAGAAATGGATTGCGACAGTGGAATTTGGCGTCGGCTATGCCAACTATTCTGATTGTGGCAAGAAAATGAAGGATGGTATTGTTTTCAAGTCTGCATTAGGAGCGGAGTACTCGCCCGATGGTACCTTTGGAATAGGCCTTGGTATTTCGTATAATACGAGCATCTTTGGAGATGAAAAAAATAAAAACTATTACAAAAACGAGAACTACATCAATGGCTTTAGGCGTTTAGCCATCAACGCAGGTATTAGATTATATTTATAAAAGCTATGAATAAAATTACCACTCTCATCTGCAGCTTGCTGCTGTCAATGAACAGCCAAGCTCAAGACAGCTACTTCTGCATGTCGTTCCCCGATTTCATGATCGACAAATGGTATCCTTTGGATAGCCTAAACCTCGTACAACGCTCTGGCAGTCAGAAATTCTGGAGCGGCGGAGCAAATATCAAGCCCCTTACTGGCGATAAGCATACAGACAAGCTTCTCAAGAAACAGGCAAAACTAATCAAGCACTGTAATTTGCTCTATATCAACTGCCGCGACCTTTCATGTCAGGGGCGGAACTTCGGCAACTGGTATGCGCCTGCCTTTATTTACGAACGTGACTATATCCTCTTCATTGCACCCAGCATCAAAGCGATGCAGCGCGTCACTACCATGTCGTTTATGTTTGGCGCGATAGGCGGTGCCATTGCTGCTTCAAATGCGAAGGATGATTATATGTGCTACGTGCTCAATCCCAGCACGGAGACGGTCGAGGCTGTTGACAAGAAGATGATAATGCGTATTCTGGCTGAACATCAGGAGTTGCAAATGAAACTACAGGAGTTTGATTCCAGCCAACGCTATTCTCCTGAAGTCATCCTCCCCATCCTCCATAGTCTTGGACTCATAGAGAAAACACCTAATTCAATCAACAAATGAAAAAAATATTATTTTTGACTGCGCTCTGTTGCGTAGTCAGCACTGCTTCTGCACAGCAGGAGGCAGTACAGAGAGAATCCCAGTGGTTCCTGAAGCCAATGGCGGGAATAAATGTCTCGACGCTGAGGGATACTGGCGACGATGGTCATGCAGACATGAAAATAAGATTCGCCGGAGGCATGGAGTTCGGTTGCCGTACCAGTGAGTATGTAGGCCTGTCATCGGGAATCATCTACTCCCAGCAGGGATGTAAGGTTTCTGCCGGTACTAACAGAGGCACCTATAAGCTGGATTATATCAACATACCCTTGTTGTTCAACCTCTACCTGACCGATGAGATCGTGCTGAAGTTAGGCCTTCAGGCTGGCTGGTGCACCAATGCCGAGATGGATGTGGACACCAGCTCGTACGGGGTGAAAGGGAACATGAGCATCGATATGCGCGATGGCGTCAACGACTGGTATCTCTCGCTGCCTATAGGCGTATCGGTGGTCACGGAGAGCGGAGTGACCCTCGACCTGCGGTATAACTGGGGACTATCGGAAGTGGAGAAGGACAAGATGACAATCAATGGAACGACCATCAAGAACACCTCCAACCGTGGGCGTCACAGCTTGGTAATGTTCACCCTTGGCTTCAATCTAGATCTGTAAGAAAAAAACGAACATGGGCAGCAAGCAGTGGTGATATCTTGTTCCATATTCTACTTCGTTTATATTACATTCACTTGCACTTGTCAATCCATTCTTTCAGGGCTGCCTTGGGAACGCCTTGACGCATCAGGTCCTCCAGCAGACGCCAGGCTTCGTCATAATGTTTCAGGGAGATGAGCACATCGACCTTCGACACCTTGTATTCCTTGTTGTTTGGTGCACGTTTGATGGCTTCGTCCCAGTCGTAGAGTGCCAACTCATACTGCTTAAGTTCTGCCTCGTACCCGGCACGTGCGGCATAGGCTAACGCGGAGTCGGGAAAGACCTGCACCAAGCGATTCATCTCGTCAAGGGCATCGACGGAGTGACCTATCTTGCGCTTCACCATTGCCAGTCCCAACTGTGCCTCAAAGTTCTTGGGAAGGATGGAAAGGAAACTCTCGTAATCGACCTTTGCCAAGTCATATCGGCGCAACATCGTGTTCACATAGGCACGGTAGTATAAGGCAGCCAGATTCTTCGGCTCTATCTGCAACACGCGGGCATACTCCTCAGCCGCATAGTCCCACTGCTCCAGTTCGATGTTGACTGCCGCCTTACGCAGACGCAGATCGGTATCGTAGGGCTTGAGGCGGATGCTATCGTTCAGACGGGTCAGCGAGTCGCGCCACTCCGTACGGGTTTGCGCCATCGCCGGCATAGTCATCATGCAAGCAGCAAGGCCTGCCAACACTATATTTTTCTTGTTCATAAAAGCTTTTCTATTTCACCATTCCTCTCAGCAGACCATCCATCGACTCGTTCGGATGACGCTGCACATACTGCTCAACACGCTTCACGAAGTCATCGTCGAAGACTACCCTATCAAGGGCGCTGTTGACACAATACTTGACGCGTCCCAGATGCTCCTCACGCTCAAAGGCCGACGCATCCTGCGGCATCGGGTAGTAGCTGAGCAGGTAGAACCCTAAACAATCAGGTACGATAAACGAACGCGTCATCGTCGAACGCTGGCGTTCGGAATAGCCATACTTCAAATAAACGGGATGATTGCTGCCCAGATACTTGTCGAGCGAGATGCCCAGTTCGCCGTCGCCAATGACGATGCTCTGGTCAAGCGAACCTATCTGCGTATAGACATTGGGGATAGGCAGGTTGGGCAACATCTTCTTCAGCCGTGCAAACGACACGCTCAGTTCCTCGTCGAGGTCGCTCACGTCCGCATAGCTCTCAGCCACATCGGCCAGAATCTGCTGCAGCGTACTGTCCTGGAAGAAATGAAGGAAACGGATGTTGATGTCGGAGTCGTTCACATGCCCCAGCTGGAGCAGGTCTTCAATCAGCGTGCGCGTCTGGTTGGGATAGTCGGTATTCATCTGATGCAGGGCAGCCACGTCGCCCGTAGTCAGATAAAGTGCCTCGACACGGTCGTAACGGTCAATGGCAATCATCAGCCCAGAGCTTTCCTGAGTCTTTCTGAGATGCCATTCACAGCCGATGCATGTCATCATCACCACAACGAGTATGAAATAGACCTTTCGCACGCCAAATAATTATCTTTTGTTAAATTCGGTTGCAAAATTACTAAAAAATATTGGATTATCAAAATTTTAACCAAAAATATTTTAATGCAGTCTAAATTTCCTTCCCTTTTCCAGCACTTCCTATTTCCTTTTTCTTGCCGAAAAAAAATCCTGACTGCTTTGTGAGCAATCAGGATTCCCGTTTATATCAACAGTAATATGCTTTACAGCTATTATTCTGCTGCAGGTGCCTCTTCCTCCTGAGCGGGAGCCTCCACGACGGGAGCTTCCTCTACTGCGGGAGCGGCTACCTCTGCTTTCACCTCTTCTACAGGAGCGTTCTCTGCAACGACCGTCACAGGAATCTCAACAGTAACCTCCTTGTGGAAGTGAACGAGGGCTACATATTCACCCACCTTCTTGATGTCGCGCATGGTGATGATCTTACGATCTACCTCGTGACCCAGCTTCTTCAGCTCCTCAGCTACGGTAGCGGTGTTCACCGATCCGTAGAGCTGACCTGTAGCGCTCACCTTAGCGGCGATGGTCAGAGCCACGCCATTGAGGGCGTTACCCTTCTCCTCAGCGGCAGCCTTCTGGGCAGCCAGCTTGTGAGCCTGCTGCTTCAGGTTCTCAGCGAGGATCTTCTTAGCCATCGGCGAAGCAATCACACCCTTACCCTGGGGAATCAGGTAGTTGCGGCCGTAGCCTGACTTCACGTTTACGATATCGTTCTTATATCCCAGACCGATAATATCTTCTTTCAGTATGATTTCCATTCTTGCGTCCTCCTTGTTTTATTTCATCAAATCGGTTACGTAAGGCAGCAGTGCAATCTGACGTGCACGCTTCACGGCCTGAGCCACGCGGCGCTGGTACTTCAGTGAGGTGCCAGTGATGCGACGGGGCAGAATCTTACCCTGCTCGTTCAGGAACTTCTTCAGGAACTCAGGATCCTTGTAGTCAATGTACTTGATACCGCTCTTCTTGAAACGGCAATACTTCTTCTTCTTCGTGTCGATAGAAGGAGCTGTGAGATAACGGATTTCTGACTGTTCTGCCATGATTTAAGCCTCCTCTACTTTAGTTTGATACTTCTTGCGACGCTTCTCGGCATACTCGATGGCATACTTCTCAAGCTTCACGGTCTGGAAACGGATTACTTTCTCGTCACGACGGAAAGCGGTCTCCAGCGTCTTAATCACTGCCGGCTCAGCCTTGAACTCGATGAGGAAGTAGAACCCAGAGGTCTTCTTCTCAATCTGGTAAGCCAGCTTCTTCAGTCCCCAGGCCTCTTCGTTCACAATCTCTGCACCTTTGTCGGTGAGCACCTTCTTGAACTTAGCGACCGTTTCCTTTGTCTGATCGTCAGACAAAACGGGAGTTAAAATGAAAACGGTTTCGTACTGATTCATACGTTTTAAAAATGTTTATAAATGTTATTTTTGCAATTTGCGGGTGCAAAGGTACAAAAATTCTGCGAATTACAACTCACAAATCATGAAATATTTCTCATTCACCCCCTGATTTTTAACGATTTATATGAAAAAAGCAGGGATTGCCCTGCTCTTTTCTACCGTTTTTCTTACTTTTGACCGTCATTTGTCATGTTCTCTGACGATCGTATTTCATGCCTTTGCCGCATTCAGATAGTCGGCACAACGCTCTGCGCAACGCTCACCATCGACGCCAGCCGAGACGATGCCGCCAGCATAGCCCGCACCTTCACCGCAGGGGAAGAGTCCTTCGACCTGCACATGCTGCAAGGTCTCGCGGTCGCGAAGAATCCTAATGGGCGACGAAGTGCGCGTCTCCACGCCAATCATTACGGCCTCGTTGGTCAGGAAGCCACGCGCCTGAGCACCGAACTGTCGGAAGCCCTGCTGCAAACGGCGCGAGATGAACTTCGGCATCCAGAAGTGCAACGGCGACGATACCAGTCCTGGCGCATAGCTGCTGTCGGGCAGGTCATAGCTGAGTTTGCCGTTGACGAAGTCTGCCATTCGCTGCGAGGGTGCCGTCTGCTTGCGGTTGCCCTGTTGCCAGCAGTCGCGTTCCAACTGTTCCTGAAAAGCCATCATGCGCAGGGGACCGTCAGGCAGTTGCATGCCGTCGAGGTCTTCAGGATGTATCTCGACCACCATGCCCGAATTGCTCCATCGCGTGCCGCGACTGGCAGGACTCATGCCGTTGACGACAATCTGTTCAGGGCCCGTAGCGGCAGGAATGACAAAGCCGCCCGGACACATACAGAAGGAATAGACGCCTCGGCCTTCGACCTGCGTGACAAACGCATATTCGGCAGCAGGCAGCCAGCGCCCCCTACCCTCCTTCGAGTGATACTGTATCTGGTCAATCAGCGTGGCAGGATGCTCCAAGCGCACGCCGACGGCGATTCCCTTCGGCTCGATGGTGATCTTTGCCTCGGCCAGATAGCGATAGACATCACGCGCAGAATGGCCTGTGGCAAGAACCACAGGCCCAGAATACTCTTGTTGAACGCCTTCGCAGAGCGCTTCCACACCAACTACTTTCTGCTGTTGTCCGGATGAGATCAGCAGTCGCGTCATCTTCGTTCGGAAATGCACCTCGCCCCCGCTTTTGAGAATCGTCTTTCGCATGTTCTCGATGACCTGGGGCAACCGGTCTGTTCCGATGTGAGGATGGGCATCGGCAAGGATGGCCGTAGAGGCACCGTGCTGACAGAACACATTGAGAATCTTATCCGTATCGCCACGCTTCTTGCTGCGCGTGTAGAGTTTGCCGTCGCTATATGCACCAGCGCCGCCCTCGCCAAAGCAGTAGTTGCTTTCATCATCGACTTGCTGCGTACGTGAGATATTGGCCAAGTCCTTCTTCCGTTCATGTACATCCTTGCCACGCTCCAGAACGATGGGGCGCAGACCAAGCTCGATGAGACGAAGGGCAGCAAAGAGTCCGCCAGGCCCTGCGCCCACCACAATCACGGGCTGTGCCTCGCTGACGTCAGGATATTCCGTTCGAGTATAGGCATCGTCCTTCGGCTGTTCGTTGACATAGACACGCACCTTCAGGTTGACGTAGATCTGACGCTGACGGGCATCGATACTCCTTTTCAGGATGCGGATGGCCGTCACGTCCTTTGGCTTGTAGCCATACTCCTCGGCCAGGAAGCCGATAAGCTGCTGTTCCTGCGCGGCCACTGCTGGCACCACACGCACTTGATGTTCGCTGATCATACAGTTGTAAGATTCTTACAGATTATCGTTCTCTTTTGTTTTCAAAATGCAAA
>Ga0310786_10013375_pt1 | contig 10126 bp, 7 predicted proteins | sample AusTroGonzalo_MG_FD_203881 | JGI IMG/M metagenome (GOLD analysis project Ga0310786, IMG submission 203881) | Bovine rumen microbial communities from tropical cattle in Woodstock, Queensland, Australia - Gonzalo_03 (v2) (version 2) | ecosystem: Host-associated > Mammals > Digestive system >... | reverse complement strand
GTCTCCACGGGGTTGGCCGCGGTGGCCTTAACCAGCAGTTGGAACTTCACCGTAGTTTGCCTGTCGCCATCGTTGGCGCTGATGCTGATCGTGGCCGGGCCGGCGGCATTTCCCGTCACGCACACCCTGCCTCCGTTGATGGTAGCCTGCGCCACGTCGTGGTCGGAGGTGGAAACCTTGAAGTTCAGCACGTCTTCATCTTCATCATAGAAAATGCTGCCCAGATTGAACTCGGTAGATGCCCCGATGCCGTAGAGGATGGTATTCTCGGGGATAGCCATCGCCACGGGAGCGTGGTTCGGGGGAGTGGTACCCTCGTGAATCGCCGACATGTTGGAATGGTTGTTCGACTTGTCGTAGGCGATGAATGCAACATAGTAGGTCGTACCGTGCCTCAGGTTCTCGACATACTTCGTGATGGTATCCCCTGCCTTGGCATCGCCCGTCTCCCAGACGTAGCGGTCGACGCCGCTCTGGGTGTAGGTGGCGGTGCTGCTGGACACCATGTCCTTATGCGTGCTTATCAGGCAGATGACGCCTGCGGCCTTGTCTTCGTCGGGATCGACGGGCACCTCATAGCTGATGGTCAGGGCCTTCTTCCTGGGGGTGACGGTGATGCCGGTAACCACGTTGGGCGATACGAACGAAGTGCGCCCCGCGACCTGGAAACTCCCTTCCATATCCAGCCATCCGCCGACCTGCAGACCCTGCACTACCTGGTAGTTGGCACCGTCCAGCAGGGCCTTCTTGGCCTGGGTGTTGGTGTAGCCCGGGCCGCCGAAGTACGACACCAGCAGTGCCGCCGCGCCGCTGACGTGCGGGCAGGCCATCGAGGTTCCGGACATATATGTGTAGGTAGATTTCTGGAGATTGAAGATCTCGCCGCGGCTGTGGCCGTTGCCGTCCTTATCGCCGAAATAACGGGAACTGAGGGTCTCGGTGTCCAGGCCGTCTCCGCCCGGGGCGACGAGGTCAACCCAGTCGCCATAGTTCGAATAGTAGGCCTTGGTATAACCGGCAGTACCCGCCGAAACTGCTATGATGGGATCGTAGGCGCAGATGCAGTCGTAGTCGATGTCCTCGTTGCCGGAGGCGAAGACAACCAGGCCTCCCTTCATCATGGAATCCGACTTCTGGGCGCCGCTGTTGTCGCAGCCGGCGTACTTGATGAAGTAGTCTACCGCAGCACGCACATATTCGGGGATGCCCATGCTCTTGTAGGCGCTGAGCTCGTCGTCGGAAATGATACCGTCTTCGTTATCGTCCGCGCCGTATCCCCAGCTGTTCTGGGAGATGAGTGCGCCGTGGTCGGCCCCCCACTTGATGGCGTTGGCGGTCTGGGCGTCGGAAGCACCGTAATTGCCCTTGAATATCTGGGAGCTGAGGATGCGTACGCCCTGCTTGCCTGCGGCATAGTCGCCGCCTGCGATGCCGGAAACGCCGATGCCGTTATTGCGCACGGCCGCGATGGTGCCCGCTACGTGGGTGCCATGGTCGTCGGCAGTGATGTTGTAGGTATTACCCACGAAATCCTTGCTTCCGTTGGAACCGCCGGGCAGCACCACTCCCACCATGTCGGGGTGGTTGATGTCCACGCCGCCATCCACCACGTTCACTATCACGCGGCTGTCGCCGGTGGTGTAGTTCTCCCAGACGCTCGCCAGGTTGAGGTCGGCGCCCTTGTTGGTATAGGCAACGTAGCTATAGGTGCAATAGATATTGAGGGACTTGTCGTTGATCATGTCCCACTGATACTTGAAGTAGGGGTCGTTGGGCACCGCGCTCCTGCGCTTGATCCTGCGGGGAGCTTCCACTTTGTCGACTCCCTCGATGGCGGAGAGAACCTCTCCGGCCTTGGTGTTGCTCACGTTCTCGTCGAACTGCACGGTGTAGAAGAGATGCATCCCCTCGCGGCGTGTACGCTCTTCGTACTCGCCGGCATCGGGGAATACCCTTTCGAACTTGTAGGCTCCGATCTCGTCGAACGCGAGGTTCGCGGACTCGGACTTGGTAGTGATGGTGCTGTCCTTGCCGGCCTGTTCCAGGATTGCGGCAAGATGTTCGTCGACCTTTATGACGGCAGAGCCGGTAAGGGGCGCTACGCCAGGTTTGGTAGGCTCCGGCTCGGGACTTACTATACGGTTTTCATAGGTGTTGCAGCCGGTAATCATCAACGCTGCGGCGGCTGCCAAACAAAGAGTTAAGTTTTTCATTAATCACACAGTATGGTTCACCTTCCACCAGCCCCCCTTGTCAGGGCCGATACGGAGCAGGGAACCCGCTTTTTTTAGTTTTGACAGATGTTTTTCCACACCCTTCGCCGATATCTGCAGCATATCCGCAAGGTCGGCGGTGGTGTATCTGGGGTGGGCAGACAGTATTTGCAATATGCGTGTCGAATTCTTTACCGGGCCGTCGGTTCCGACCGGGACCACAGGTCCGGGAACGGTCTTGGGACGGATGTCTGCCCTGCGGCATTTCGACACGGGCGCCATGACTTCGGAGGCGTGGCTCGTGAAGATATCTTCGATATCCTCGCGGACCGCGGAATTAAGCATCTTGGCGTATTCTTCGGTACTGCGGATGGAGAGGGGCTCCAGCCCGAACTCTATCTGCAGCATGTTCATAAGCAGGCGGGCCATCAGGTCGTTGCCTTCGGGCCAGAGTTCCGCGTTGCTTACCCGGAAGTGAAGCTGATAACTGAAGGAGTAGATTCCGCTGTCTTTGAGCGAACGGGCATGCATCCTTACTTCGTTGGCCTCCTGGCAGATCTTCTGCAGGGTGGCCTCGCTGCTCACCTTCGAGCAGTCGAATCCGAAGCTGCGGAGGGCCTTGGCCGCCAGCAGCTTAATCCTGTATGCGCTCCACATCTGGTGGCCCGCTGCATCGGCCAGGGCGGCTTCGTAGCCCTTGAGCAGGTCCAGGTTCATCAGCTGCTCGGCAATGGTCTTGCCTTCGCTGCTGATGCCGTCGCGCAGCAAGCGCACGTTCTGCTCCAGGGTGAGCGTAGAGCCCTCTGCAGCAGTGGATGCGGTTACCAGACGATATAGGAGCAGTTTATCCATTTAGTCTATGACAAGTTGTTTCAGAAGCTTCACCTTGATATCGTCGGGAAGTTTGTCGAGGATATCGAGATGCTTGCGTACATCTTCGACGGAGACGGCCTTCAGGTACTCCTCGGCGTTGGCCGGGTCTTCGGTGATGAAGCTCGGGGTGCCGAACAGACGCAGCAGTTCGGGGGTAAGCTGCAGGGAGCCGCTGATGTGTGCGGCGAACTCGGCCTTGACTTCGGGCATGAGGGCGCGGAGCCTCTTCATGACACCCTTCTCGCCGTTTATGAATTTGACCTCGCATTCGCACTCCACGATGACATTCTGCCCGGCGCTCATCTCCGGCAGATAAACCGTTGCGGCGAGGGATTCACCATCGTATCCCCACACGGCCTCGGTGACGGGGCTCTTGCCCGCGAAACGGTCGTAGCGAACTTCCTTGCCGTTCACCAGCACCTTGGTGGGAGCGGTGACGCCGGGGAAGATGAAGCTAAGCTTGCGGGTGGGGCTCATTCCCTTGTAGGAACCCTCGCGGGCGTTCACGACCACGGCCACGCCTTTCTCGGTCCTGACCTGGCTGAAGCGGGTAACCGCGTAATCGGAAGAGTAGGCCTGGGAAGTGCCGTCATCTTCGTACAGATGGCTGTTGGTCTCTGCACCGAGGCTCCTGCACATATGCGCGGCAGCTTCCGGCAGGGGAACTACCAGCAGGCGCACCTCGTTGTCGGCCTCCTGCAGGTTGGAAATCTTCTTCCCTGCGAGGGGGATGATGGCCCCGCTGCGCACGAACCAGGGGTTCTCGGCTATGGTGTAGTGAAGCTCGGCCTCCGTATCGCCGTCGTACATCTTCCCGGTGCTCACGTCGAACCAGCCGAAGCTGCGGGGGAACCACATCTTGCGGGCGGCAAGCCCGGTCTTCTTGTCCACGGGCTCGCACACGACGGTCGCGAGGATATTGTCGCCGAACATGAATTCCTGCTTCCAGTTGTAGGCCTTTTCATCCTCGTGCCAGAAGTAGTAAAGCGGGCGGCAGATGCCGACGCCGGTGTCGTAGCTCTGGCGGGCGGCGGTGTAGATGTAGGGACTCAGGTCGTAACGCAGGCGGATGGCTTCGCGCATGGCGTCGAAGTGGTCGGGGAATACCCAGAAGCGCTTCTCCATGGTGAAGTCCTTGGTGGAATGGGTCTTGAAGATGGGGGTGAAGACTCCTTCCTGCAGCCAGCGGGTGTAGAGTTCGGGATCGGTCTCCTTGACTCCTTCGGGCTGCATGTGCCCGCCGATGTCGTGGCCCCACCAGGTATAGCCTATGTTGGATGCCTGGGCGGTGAATTCAGGCAGATACCCCAGCACCTTCCAGGTGGCGTAGGTATCTCCCGAAAAACCTACCTGATAACGATGGCTGCCGATGCCGCCCCAGCGGTGGTAGATCATCGGACGGGGTGCATCCTTGCCCATGCTCGCGCTGCGGCGGGCGATGTCGTTCCAGAAGGTATGGTTGAGCCAGAAGGTGTTGCTGAGGTTCTTGATGTATTTGCTCTCGCGGAACTGCTGCCAGTCCAGCCACCAGAAATCTATCCCCTGCTTCTCGATGGGATGCAGCACGGAGTTGAAGTAGGCGTCCGCCCATTCCTGCTGGTCCATGCGGAAGGGAACGTAGGTGGGAGTGCCGTCGGGCTTGAGGTAGTCCTTCGGGCCGTCGTAGTCGTTAGTGCGGGAGAGGTAATCCGCCTTGAAGCGCTCGTAGGGCTCTTCGAAGACCTGCAGGCCGGATGCCGGGTGCAGGTTGAGGGAGGTCTTGAGGTTATGGCGGTGGAGTTCCTGCAGGGTGCTGGCGGGGTTGGGGAAGAGTTCCTTCTTCCAGGTGTATCCCGTCCAGCCCAGGCCCTGGCCGGCCTCGTCCTTGGTCCATTTGCTGCTTCCGGTACCGACGGTGGAGGTCTTCTTCTCTCCCCATGTGTCGTGCCAGTCCATGTCGATGATGAACACGTCGGCGGGGATGCTGTAGGATTCGAAGTGCTCCGCCAGGTCCACCAGCTCGGCGTCGGAGTACAGCCAGTAGCGGCACCACCAGTATCCCAGGGCGTATTTGGGAGGGAGGGGGATGCGGCCCGCGACCTTCACGAAGTCTCCCAGGGCGGCGGTGTATTCATGGCCGTATGCGAAGATGTACCAGTCGATGCGTTCGCCCTCGGGGCGCTCTTCCACCCAGTATTTCCAGTCGGTATCCACCGGCACCAGGATGTGGCGGACGGATTCATCCACGATGGCCCATCCGTCGCGGGAGATGACTCCCTGGTCGAAGGGGTCGGTGGTGAAGCCGCCGTGGGGTTGGAAGGTGCGTATGCCGTTGTACCTGTCGAGGGTGCGGCAGGTGCCCAGCAGATTGCCGGAGGCATCATCGCCCGGTTTCCAGCTCTTGCGGATTGTGGTAGGGCGGCCTTTCCTGTCGGCGGGGCCTGCCATCTTGAAGCTGACCTGCAGGTTGCCTGCGTCGAACTTGCCGTTGCCCTTGTAGCTGAGAGTGAGGGCGTCGGTGCTTATGGTGAGAGCCTTTGCGCTCTTCTTGACTTTGAATGCCGGAACGGGGAGTTCGCGGTTGACTATTCCCAGTGTGGCGTGATCTTCGAATTGGCCGTCCGCAGTCCATTCCATGCGTATGAGCCGGGGGGTAAGAACGGTGAAACGGGCGTTCCCTTGAACTACCGTCGCAGACTCATTTGCCTTGGGATGGAACTCTTCCTGAGCTTCGGAAGGAATGGCCATCAAAACTACCAAAATAGAGAGAAATAGCCGTTTTTTCATATTACGTGCAAATATAACATTTTCTGCGTCATAACATATAATTATCGGGGGGTGCTTTTCGGGTAAATTTTTATATCTTTGTGCACTATGTTCAATAAAGAAACCTACACCGCCCGCCGCTCCGAATTGCGGCGCCTCCTCAATGGCGAGAAGGGAATTGCCGTTTTTCTTGGCAATGTTGACGCACCCGCACAGTACAAGGACAACTGCTATAAATTCCGTCAGGACAGCACCTGGCTGTATTATTTCGGTATAGACGAGCCACGTTTCGCGGCCGTAATGGACCTGGATGCAGGTACCGAAACTATCTACGCCGATGATTTCAGCATCGACGACATCATCTGGACGGGCCCCCAGCCCTCCGTGGCCCAGCAGGCCGCCGAGGTCGGGGTAAGCCATTCCGAACCCTATTCCAAACTCGATTGGGCAGTGTCCCAGGCCATAATCCAGGGACGCACCATCCATACCATCCCCCCGTCCCGCTACTACAACGCAATGAAGTTGCAGAGCCTGGGAATCGACAAGCCCTCCGAGGCTCTCATCCGCGCCATAATCAGCATGCGCCTGGTCAAGCGTCCCGAGGAGATCGCGGAGCTTGATGCCGCCTGCGTGCTGGGCCAGAAGATGCACACCGTCGCCCGCCGCGGGATCCGCGTGGGGCGCGTGGAGCAGGAGATAGTCGGGGAGATGGAGGGAGTGACCCTTGCCGAGGGTTGGGGCGTGAGCTTCGCTACCATCCTCACCCAGCACGGGGAAATCTTCCACAATCACGGGCACGCCTGCACCATCGAGCCGGGCAAGCTGATGGTCATCGATGCCGGTGCCGAAGGGAATTCCCACTACGCATCCGACTTCACCCGGACCTATCCTACCGGCGGGAAATATACCCCCAAGCAGAGGGATATCTACAGCATAGTCTATGATTGCCACGAGCTTGCATTCTCGCTGACCAAGCCGGGTGTGGCCTACCGCGACGTGCATCTGGCAGTCGCCCGCATGATGCTGGACCGCCTCTCCCAGCTGGGTCTCGTGTCCGGCGATCTGGACGAGATGGTCTCTGCCGGAGTGGCCGGGCTCTTCATGCCTCACGGACTTGGGCACAATATGGGCCTGGACGTGCACGATATGGAGGATCTGGGCGAGGATCTGGTGGGTTACGATGCCGACCAGAAGCGTTCTTCCCAGTTGGGTCTGCGCTCGCTGCGTATGGCCCGCAGGTTGGTCCCGGGCAACGTCATTACCGACGAGCCCGGTATCTACTTTATCCCCGATCTGATTGCCCTTTGGAAGAAGGAAGGCCGTCCGTTCGTGAACTACTCTGCTCTGGAGGCCGGCTATCTGGACTTCGGCGGTATCCGTATCGAGGATGACGTGCTGGTGACCGCCGACGGCGCCCGCCGCCTGGGTGGTACCCGCCTTCCCGCTTCGCCGGATGATGTGGAGGCCGCTATGGCGGAAGATGCCCGGTAGATAAAGTGAAATTCTTAAATTTTAATAATTCAAAACTATGGGACTTTTAGAAGGAAAAGTCGCCCTGATTACGGGCGCATCCCGAGGGATTGGTAAAGCCATCGCCCTCAAGTACGCGGCAGAAGGTGCCGACGTCGCATTCACCGACCTGGTCGTGAACCAGGACACCGTTGCCGAAATCGCAGCCCTCGGCCACAAGGTCAAGGCCTACGAGAGCAACGCTGCGGATTTCGAGGCTACCCAGCAGGTCGTCGAGCAGGTGCTCGCCGACTTCGGCAAGATCGACATCCTCGTGAACAACGCCGGTATCACCAAGGATGGCCTTGCCATGCGTATGACCGAACAGCAGTGGGATGCCGTTATCGCGGTTAACATGAAATCCGCATTCAATTACATGCATGCAGTGCTTCCCGCCATGGCACGCGCCAAGAGCGGCAGCATCATCAATATGGCATCCATCGCCGGCCAGATGGGCAACCCCGGCCAGGTGAACTACGCAGCCACCAAGGCAGGCCTTATCGCAATGGCCAAGTCGGTGGCTAAGGAGATGGGCTCCCGCGGCATCCGCGCCAACTCCATCGCTCCTGGTTTCATCGTCTCCGAGATGACCAACGCCCTCCCCGAAGAGGTCCGCGCCGAATACCTGAAGCAGATTCCTCTGCGCCGCGGAGGCACCCCCGAGGACATCGCTAATGCCGCACTGTTCCTCGCCAGCGACCTTTCTTCCTACATCACCGGGCAGGTTATCCCTGTGAACGGAGGTTTGTACTGCTAATTGCACGACTCTTTATACGTTTAACGCCACGGCCTTCGGGTCGTGGTTTTTTTTATGCTGTTGTTTAAAACTTAAATCTATCTTGTAGAACTTAAAAAACCGTTTTTGTTTCCGGCGATTCTTTGGCGGTGTCGGCCGGTCTTGCGAACTTGCGGCCCGGAAAGATGTCCGGGAGAATGATCGATAAGTTGGTTGGTAGTTTGCGCGCGGTTGCCGATCTGGTGATGCCGCGCATTTGTCTGTGCTGCGGCAGGGAGCTGGAGCTCTGGGAGGAGCATCTCTGCCAGTCGTGCATGGAGGATCTGCCCCGCACGCGCTACTGGAAGCTGCGCGAGAACCCTATGGCGGAGGCGTATAACCATCTGATACAGATGAATATGGGGGAGGATGCGCACTATCAGCCCTATGGCTATGCGGTGGCGTTGTATTTCTACCGGGGAGGGTTCCGGCATATCTCCAAGTCGCTGAAGTACAAGAGGAATTTCGAGACCGGGCGATGCTTCGCGCGGCTGCTGGGCAGGACCTTGGCGGAGTCTCCTTATTTCGGGGATGTGGATCTGGTGGTGCCGGTGCCTTTGCATTGGATGCGGCGTTGGCAGAGGGGATACAATCAGGCGGAGATCATCGCCCGGGAAGTCGCGCGCGAGTTGGGGGTGGAGTGCTGTCCGGAGTTGGTGGTCCGCGCGCGACGCACCCGGACCCAGACACATCTGCATATCGAAGGGCGTACCCGGAATGTCGCGGGGGCTTTCTGTATCGGGAAGATCCCGCCCCGGCTGGCGGCGGTCGCGCCTCGCCACATCCTGCTCATCGACGACGTCTTCACCACCGGCGCCACCGCCGCCTCCTGCGAAGCCGCCATCCACGCCGGCCTCTCCACCATCATTCCCCCCGCCCATCTCCGCATCTCCATCGCCACGCTAGCCTGCGTAGAAAGGTAGCGCCCGTCCGTTTTCCGTCATGCCCGACCGTTTTACTGTCATGCCCGGCTTGACCGGGCATCTCCCTAGAACACGAACTTCAGAATATAGAACAACATGATCCCCGCCGCAACCAACTTGATCCCCGTCCCGCAAAAGAACCCCACGAAAGCCCCCAGCGCCGCCTTCACCGACTCCACCGCACCCTGACGCGCGAACACCAGTTCCCCGATGAACGCGCCCAGCAAAGCACCCAGCACCATCCCGATAGGAGTCAGGAAGATACCCGCGAAGAGCCCGATGATCGCCCCCCACGATGCCTCCTTGTGGCCGCCGGTCTTCTTGGCGAACCACCCCGGAACAACATAATCGAGCACCGTGACGAGCGTGGTGATAGCTAGCCACACCAGCAGAAAAGTTGAGGACACCGGTTCGCAATCACCATTGCGCCCGGCAAAATAGACCAGCAGGACACCAATCCAGCTAAGCGGCGGGCCAGGCAATCCGGGCAAAATGCTCCCGACAATCCCCAGCACCCCAAGAATAATCGCAAAAATTTCCAATGCACTCATGCGGTAAAGATATACAAAATATCTATATTTGAGAAGCGTACACTAATTTGAGAGAATAATGACCAATCTGTTTCATCGACTTATGTTTATCGGTGCCTGTGTATTGCTAGGCGCCCTGATTGCCTGTGGGCACACCACATCATACATCCTGGCTATCGCCGGTTTTATCATCATATCGGTCAGCCTAGGTGGCCTGATCGTGAAGAGTATCCAGGCCAAGGATATTAAACTTTTGTTCCATGGAATTGATTCCGACTATTCCTGGGCGGGATTCTTCATCCTTCTGACGGTGGTTCTGATGAATCACGACCTTTCCATCCTGGCGGTAATCTCTGGCCTCCTGGCCATTTACCACCTCGCCCTGCTCAAGCGCTAACCCACTCGCCGCTCCCAGCCTTTCCCCTCGTGCCCGACCGTCCTTTCGTCATGCCCGACCTGATCGGGCATCTTCCCCATCGTACCCCTCGTAGAACGCATTCTGATGGGCAAGGTCTAATTTCAGGGGCGACACCTTGCCCGCATTTCGGCCACACAGGT
>Ga0310786_10013374_pt1 | contig 10126 bp, 8 predicted proteins | sample AusTroGonzalo_MG_FD_203881 | JGI IMG/M metagenome (GOLD analysis project Ga0310786, IMG submission 203881) | Bovine rumen microbial communities from tropical cattle in Woodstock, Queensland, Australia - Gonzalo_03 (v2) (version 2) | ecosystem: Host-associated > Mammals > Digestive system >... | reverse complement strand
GCGAGGTTCGAGGTGAAGACCGCGATGGGCGTCGTCAAGGAGGGCGAGGGCGTCTCGGTGGAGTGGACGGTTCCGTCCGGGCTGTACTTCGACAACGGTCCGAAGATGAACGTCTTCGCGCGCGTCAAGGCGTTCGCGACTGACGGATCGGAGGAGATAATATGGTCCCAGCCGTTCATGCTGACGTGAAAAACCGATTGCAGAGCGTCCGGGAAAATGATATGATAACAACCAACAACAAAGGAGAAAAAAGATGAAACTGAAAACGATGAAATTCGCGCTTGCCGCGGCGCTGCTCGCCGCCGCAGGGTGCATCGCGCCCGCCGCCGCGCCAAAGGTCGCGCCTGAGCGCGTGGGCGTGTGCAGCTGGAGCTTCCACAAGCCCATCGCGGACGTCGCGAAAGAGATGGACGCGCTCGGCATAAAGGGCATACATCTCGCGCTCGGGCCGTTCGTGAAGCCGGACGGACGCCACGGCGCCGCCGAGAAGGCCGAGGCGCTGGATCTGATAAAGGCGAAGATCAAGAGCGGCGAATGGGTTCTCATGTGCACGATGGTCGGCACCGTCGGCGAGAACTACTCGACGCTGGAGACGATCAGAAAGACCGGCGGCATCGTCCCGGACGAACACTGGGCCGAGAACCAGGCGATCGTCACGGCCGGCGCGAAGCTCACGCAGGAGCTTGGCTGCAAATACATGTCGCTCCACGCGGGATTCCTCGACGAGAGCGATCCCGCCGCGTTCGCGAAGTACGTCGAGCGCGTGACGTGGATGCGCGACGAGGCCGCCAAGTACGGCGTCAAGATCATCCTCGAGTCCGGACAGGAGACTGCCGAAGACCTCGCGGTGTTCATGAAGAAGGTGCCGGGACTCGGCATCAACTTCGATCCGGCGAACATGATCCTCTACGGGAAGGGCCGTCCGATCGAGGCGGTGCGCACGCTCTATCCGTGGATCGTCCAGGTCCACGCCAAGGACGCGCTCTACACCGAAGTCCCCGGCACGTGGGGCAAGGAGGTCGCCTGGGGCGACGGCAAGGTCGGCGGCAAGGAGTTCCTGAAGGAGCTCGAGGCGCTGGGCTACAAGGGCAATTTCGTGATCGAGCGCGAAGCGGGCAACGACCGCATCGGCGACATCAGGCTCGCAAAGGAAAGGCTGGAGAAGTGATGAACACGACAAGAAGAGGCTTTCTGAAGGCCGCCGGCGCCGCCGGGGTCTTCAATCTCGTGCCGGCGAAGGTGCTGTGGGGCGCGACCGCGCCCTCCAACCAGCTCACGCGCGCGCTGATCGGCTTCGGCGCGATCGCCCGCTCCGACAACCACCTGCCCTACAAGGGCTCGCGGCTCGTGGGTCTTTGCGACCCGTTCGACTACCGCGTGCAGCAGGGGCTCAAGTGCGCCGAAAAGGCGGGCTGGGGAAAGATCAAGGCGTACAGGAACTTCATGGAGCTCCTGGCCGACCCGGGCGTCGACATCGTCCACATCTGCACCCCGCCGCACTGGCACGGCGTCCAGAGCGTAATGGCGGCGAAGGCCGGCAAGGACATCTGGTGCGAAAAGCCGATGACCCGCACAGTCGGCGAGGGCAAGCGCGTCATGGAGGTCGTCAAGGAGAAGGGACGGATGTTCCGGCTCAACACCTGGTTCCGCTTCAAGGATCCGTTCTACGGCCTCGGAACGCCGGTGAAGCCCATCCGCCAGATCGTGGAGAACGGGCTTCTCGGCAAGGGTCCGGTGCGCTGCGTGTTCGGCGCGGGACAGGGCTTCAGCTGGAAGTTCGGCTGGTCCGGCCGCGTCAATCCCGCCGTCGAGCCGGTCCCGAAAGGGTTCGACTACGAAATGTGGCTGGGGCCGGCGCCGTGGCGTCCGTACAGCGCCCACCGCGTCGGCACGTCGTTCCGCGGCTACTGGGACTACGATTCCGGCGGGCTCGGCGACATGGCGCAGCACTACCTCGATCCGCTCCAGTACCTTCTCTGCAAGGACGACACCAGCCCCGTGAGAATCGACTACAAGGGCCCGAAGCAGCATCCCGAGGCGGTCGGACGCTTCGACCGCATAACGCTGACCTACGCCGACGGACTGGAAATCATCCTCGACGGCGACGAGTCGCTGAAGAACGAGCCGTTCCTCAAAGGCTCCGAAGCGACGGTATGGTCCGTGCGTCTCCCTGACGGCACGGTGCGCACCTGGACGACGCCGGAGCAGGCGGAAGGGCAGATGTTCACGATGACGGACGCGTCCGGAAAGGAGATGGACGTACGCTCGATCCTGAAGGAGCTGCCGGAGCCTGCGGCGCAGCAGACGGACTTCGAGGATTCGGTCCGGACGCGGCGGCGCTTCTGTCTGAACGAAGAGACGGGGTTCCGTTCGTGCACGATGTTCAACCTCGGCATCGTCGCGTGGCGGCTCGGCCGCGGATTCGACTTCGATCCGGTCGCGCTCCGTGCGAAGGACGATCCGGCGGCGGAGAGGTTCCTGAACCAGTCCATGCGCCAGCCCTGGCTCGACGAGATGTACGGCTGACGGGGTAATGTCCGAAAGAAAGGAGTCTTAAATGAAAAACCTGACACTTGTTTTCGCGCTTGTCCTCGCCGGCTGCGCATCCTTCGCGCCCGGGACCGCGACCGTCGCGGACAAAAAGCCGCTTGACGGCCCCGAACTCGAGCGCATAACCGACCCCAACCCTTACGCGAACTACGAAGAGGGCATGGCGAGCGATCCGGCGCGTCCGATGGCCTACGAGTGGCAGTCGGCGCACGAGTCCGAGACGGCCGAAGCGACATCATGCGCGGCTATCGCGGCGATTCTGGGCAGCGACGCGGCGATCGCGGAGCTTCTCGCGGCGGTGAAGCCGGACTACGGGACCGACCCGCTCGTCGCTATGAAGATCGCCGCAGCGTCGCAGCTGTCTATGTGCACGAAGTGCGACAAGGCGCCGGCGTGCCGTGCGCGCTGGTGCGCCGCGCTCGCCGATGCCGCGAAAAGGGCGCCCGACGCGTACCGCAAGATGTTCTATCTCGACCAGCTGCGCTGGTGCGGCCGCGCCGAGGACGCGCCAGCGGTCCGCGCCATCGCCGACTCGAGCGACGACGCGGCCGTGCGCGATTTCGCCGCGCTGGTCTTGCGCGAAATCGCGAAATAAATCGCGCAATAAAAAGCCGCGATCGCGCTGGCATAATGGGCTGGTCGCCCGTTTTGCCGGCACGGTCGCGACAGTAGCCCCCATCCGCAGGCTGTCCGCTAATTTGCGTGGCAGAATTTGGTGGCGCGGCCGGCACGAAATGTGCTATAATATGCGGTATGGCAGACGAAGGCGACAAAAGCGACAGGGGCGCGGATGACGCGCCGAAGTTCGATGCGCGTCTGGCGGAAGGCGTTGCGTACTTCGAGCAGATGCTCGAAATCATGCCCGACGACCGCACGACGCTCGAGTTCCTCGTCGTCGCGTACGACCAGCTGAACCAGCACGAGAAAGGGCAGAAGGCCCTCGTTTCGCTGACGAAGCTCCTCATCCGCGACGGCGACATGAATGCCCTGGCGGGGCTTCTGCCGCGCCTCGAGGCCAGCGACTATCCGCCCGCCAAGGCCCTCTTCCTGAAGGTGAGCGCGCTAACCGCGCCCGAGCCGGACCTCACCCCCGAAAAGCCCCGCGAACTCTCCGGCCCGGAGAAGGCCGCCGCCGCCGTGAAGGACGCCGTCGCCGCCGAACTCGCCCTCGTGGACGTCCTGCGCGAGGCGGGGCTTCTCGACGACGCCATGGCCGAAACGCTGCGGACGAACCTCGACGCCAGCGTCTACAACGGCGCGTACTTTCTCGTTTCCGCACTCCACATTCTCGAAAAAGAGAATATGCGCCTCTGCGAAAGGTGCATCGAGTTCCTGGCGGACAAGTACGGCGCTCCGCCCGTGCCGCTCGCCTCCTTCGACATCCAGCCGGCCGTCGTCCGGTCCGTTCCGCGCGAAATCGCGACGCTGCGCGGCGTCGTGCCGTTCGCGAAACTCGGCCGCCTGACGTTCGCCGCCGCGCTGAACCCGGCGGACGACGGTCTTCGCGGAACCCTTTCGGCCTTCGGCGAATTCAGGCTTTTCACGGCCGAGCCGTCCGCCGTCGAGATGGCGCTCGCCAAGGCGTACCCGGACCAGGAGGGGGGCTGACAGTGCTCGCTCGGCCCGGCATGACGCTGGTCGAGGCGGCCCTCGCGGGCGCGCTCGCAGTCATGATGACCCTGGCGTTCATGGAGGGTCTGGCCGTCGCCGCCCGCATCTCCCGCGAGAACTCCGAACTGCTCGCGGCGGAAGGATACGCCTGGGACACGGCGTGGAAGTGGCTGAACAAGAAGAACGACGACCTCAACGGCGCGGCGGCGTGGATGTACTACCCGAACGCCGCCGGCGCGACGGTCAAGTCGAACGAGTGTCCGGTCGTGTTCCGCGCCGGTTCGCCCGCGAAGTGCTACGTGCGCGTGAGGGGCGCGGCCCCCGGAGAGTTCGTCCCCGCCACGGAGGATATCGGCACTCGCGAAATACAGGTGGATGTCGAGTGGGGCCCCCCGGGGGCGCGGGTGCGTCTCGGCGATTTCGCGGCGGGAGCGTCGAAGTCGTACGGCATCAACATCGGGCTTGTGAAGGGGGAGGTGGACAGGTCGGAATGAAGAGGGCTTTCACAATCGTCGAGCTGATGATCGCGATGTTCGTCGGAGCGGTCGCCCTGACCGCCGTCGCGTCGTCGTTCGTCACGTCCGTCAGAATGCTCGCGACGGCTATGGCCGAGTCGGAGCTTTCGCTCGCCGGCCGCGCGATACGCGAACGGCTGCTTTTCCGCGCGTCGCCGCCGCTGGACGGCGCGTTCTACGCCGGCGTCCTGAGCGGATCCGATCCGGCGTCCGTCGTGGAAGGCGGCTCCTCGCCGAACATCCAGATGTCCTGCCGCGCCCTCGGCGCGAACTTCGGCGACGTCCGCAGCCAGTCGATGCGCATAATGCTGCGCAAGGAAGGCTCCAGGGCGTATCTCTTCAACGAGCGCACTCCGGACGGCGAGAACCACAAGCGCTGGCTCGATCCCGGCGGGTTCTCGCTGAAGAACGGCTCCATCGGCGAAGTGGTGGACTACCTGTCCGATTCAGCCTCGACCGCCGACATCTACAGGCTCTTCGTCGACTACGCGCTGTCGTACGGCCAGCGGTACGCCGGCGGCGAAGTCGTGCGCCGCGAGCGCGTGGCGGTTCCGGTGCTGGGCAGGACGCAGCCGCTCAAGACGGTCGTGGACGGGGAGGTGGCGTACTGATGGCCGCAGCGACATCCAGGAGGGGCTTCGCGCTCCTGACCGTTCTCGCGCTCACGGCCGCGATTGTCATCGCCGTCGGCGCGGTGGTCGGCTACGTTTCGAACGCGACGCGGCAGACCGCGCAGGCGATCGGACGCGACGTTTGCCGCCTGGCCGCGCAGAGCGGCATAGAAATCGCGAAGGCGAGGATATACGCGGCGTTCAGCTCGACGATCAGCGCGTCGGCGCGCGTCATCGGCGTCGGTTCGTCGACGACGAGCGCGTTCGACTGGTTCTCCGCGTACTCCGGCTCGTCGGCGAAGCGCACGATCGGCACGAAGAACACGCTGACGCTCCCCGTTTCGTCCGAAATCTCCGGCTGCACGGTCCGCACGGGCATCGCCCGCGTCGAGCACGCCGACGGCGAGCAGTTCGCGGACGTCACCATCGTCGCGGAGGCGGTGAGGCAGAACCCCGGCGGCACGGTGTCGTCCTCGACCATAGCCGAGACCGTGCGCTTCGCCCAGCAGCGCTCCAAGGTCTTCAACAACGCCTACTTCGTCAACAACTACGGCTGGTTCCAGGGGTCGGGCTGCACGGCGAACGGGGATGTGCGCGCCAACGGCGACATGTACCTCGACAGCAGCTGCAAGATCAACGGCAACGTGTACGCGTCGCGGAACGACGAGCTGCACGTGGACGGCGATGTGACCGGAACCGGAAAGATGGACAGCTACTCCACGTACAAGTCGACGACGTACGGCGCGGCCAACGCCGCGAGACCCCTCGCGAAGAACAAGACGACGGGCGAAACGGTCGCCGGGGGGTACGACGCCCCCGACACGGTTTCGGCGACCATGCCGCAGGAGCGCATCAAGGAGAGGATGGAGCGGTCCGTCGAGATGCCGTACATAGGCGACGTGTCGTCCGCCGCGAGCGAATACCGCGCCTGGGCCCAGGAGCTCCACGACGCCGACTCGTCGATGTCCACGATCAAACAGGGCGGGCAGACCATCGCCACCGTGTACTACGACGGAACGGGGCCTTCGGGACAGGCGACGGTCACGGATTCGCACGGGAACGAAGTGGCCGCCGCGGACTACGGGGTTCTCGTCCTGGAGGGCACGCAGGCGAATCCGATCGAGATAAGCGGGCCCGTGATCGTTCCGAACGACGTCATCATAAAGGGCTACGTGAAGGGGCAGGGCACGATATACTCCGGACGGAACATCCACATCGTCGGCAACATCCAGTACGTGAACCCGCCGACATGGGCCAACAAGGCGTCGAACGCCGACAACTCGACGAAGGACATGCTGGGGCTGATGGCGAAGGGCAACATCGTCCTCGGCGACTACACGCAGTCGTCGTGGCTGAGCAGCATCAACAAGTACATTTCCCAGGAGCCGTACGTGCAGCAGTACGCCTGCGACACGTCCGACGCCGCGATAGGCTACCCCGAGACGTTCGGCGGCAGCTATTCTACGACGGAATGCGTGGGCGCCGAGGACTTCGCCAAGTGCAGTTCCGCCGGGCTCGCGGATTTCGTCCCCGGCGGATACGACTCCGCCACGGGCAGGTTCGGCAAGCTGAAGACGACTTATTCGGCCGGGGAGACCGTGGTGGCGCAGACGAGCGGCAACTACGACGTCTGGGATTCGCGGACAGGGACCAAGACGACGAAGTGGGTCAACAGGGGCAGCTACTACACCAAGTGCGAGGAGACGACGCGCCTCTCGTACGACCGGAAGTACTACGAGTCGGTCTGCACCGACGACCAGATATCTTCGCGCGCGTCGACGATAACGCGCATCGACGCGATCCTTTACAACAACCACGGCATCTTCGGCAAGCTAGGCAAGTGCTCGATCAACGGCTCGCTCGTCTGCCGCAACGAAGGCATAAACTACAGCAGCAACCTCTACCTGAACTGGGACCTCAGGCTTTTCTCCGGCTCTTCGGAGACCGTGGACAATGACAAGGTGGGGCTCGCCAAGGGCAGCGACAACGCGCCGGCGGTGGTTGCGTGGATGGAGATTCCGCAGGGCTACGTCGCCTTCGACGGGGAAGACGCGCCGCCGGCGGGGGAGGGCGACTGACATGGTTGACGGCAGCTGCGACGCCGACGCGGTGACGGCGAAGATATTGAGGGAGACGCGCGACGCGAAGGTGTTGCGGAGCCTGCGCGAAGAAGAGGCGGCGGCGTCCGCCGCGACGGTCCTTGAAGACGTCCCGCTCGCCGCGTACGGCGCGGCGGGCGCGGCCGAGACAGTCGCCGCGACGGTGCCGCCGGCGCCCCCGCCGGACGCCGATGCCGCGTTCCGCAAGGCGAGGCTCGGCTTCTCGGCCGCGCTGGCGCTCGCGCTTCTTCTCGCATGGATCGCCCAGCGGAGGGCTTCGGCACGGGAGGCAAGGTAGGCAAATGGACGAAAACAAAGACCCCAAACGGCAAAGCTGGCTGTCGCGGACCGTCAATTCGGTGCGCACGCAGTATTCGGTCGCGACCGCGTTCATCCTGATGGTCGCGCTCGCGATATTCTACATAGGCGGCAGAATCGTGCTCGTCCATCTCGTGCGCGAAGCCGAAACGCAGGTCCGCGACGCTGGCGTGGACATCTCCCGGCTCGTCCGCCGGAACGCCGAGCAGGTCAAGGGCGCGAACGCCGGGCTCGTGGAGCCTGTAGGACGCGAACTCGCGGCCGGCGCCGACCCAGTGCGCACGGCGGAACGCCTCTCGCTCTCGCTTCTCGCCGCATACGGCGCGGACGGGCGTTTCGGGCGGGGCGCGAGGCAGTGCGGCGACGCGGTCGCGGCGCTCGAGGAGGCGGACCTCGCGCCGTACGCGGAAAGGATTTCGGACTGGATCGCGAAGCTCGGCGCGGACGGCTCCGACGCCTCGCCGGTCGGCATAATGACCGTAGGCGGCATCTCCCACTACGTGATGATGGCGCCGTGCCGCGCCACGGGCGGGTATCTGATGATAGGCAGGCCTTTCGTGGTTTCGCAGTTCACCGAGAAACTCTCCGGCGGAATAGGCGGCTACGCCGTCCGCGTAGCCGAGCGCAGGCAGGATGTCGCCGTCGCCCTCGCGCCCGCCGAAAGGCCGTCGCCCCCGCCGTCGCGCGAACGCGACGAGTTCGGGCTCGCGCCCATGATTTCGGAGGCGCTCAACTACTACTCCGGCGGATTCTGGGACGTCGGCAGCGGCCCGTTCGAGGTCTCGTTCTCCGTGCGCGACATCGCCGGGCGCGCCATAGCCAACATGGTGGTCACTTTCCCGGAGACGTTCTCGTCCGTGACGCGCTCCGCGTTCGGACGCCTCGCGTTCTTCGTGACGACCGTAGGCATCTTTCTCATACTGCCGATATTCTGGATCCAGAGCCGCGTCGTCCTGAACCCGATTTCGCGCATGACGGACGAGATACGCGACCTCGCGGAGCGCCACAGCGACATCGACTGTCCGCGCCTGGAGTGGAAAGGCAAGGACGAGTTCGCCCTGCTCGCGGCGAGCGTGAACATGATGCTCGAGACGATTTCGGCGAGAACCGTCAGCCTCGGGCAGCTCAAGACGCGGCTGGAGGCGCTCGTGGAGGGCGTGCCGGACGCGCTCGCCGTCTTCGACCGGCGCGGCGTGCTCGTCAACCTCACGAAGAACCCGGAAGGCGTCCCCCCCGTACCCGGCCTCTCGCCGGGCGAGCCGCCAGACCTGCGCGCGTTCGCGGACGGCTCGTCCGTCGCCTTCGACGCCGCGCTGCGCAAGGTCTTCGAGGACGGCGGCGTCATGAAGATAAGCCTCTGCGAGGCGGAATCCTCGGGCCCGCGCCCGCGCAGCTTCGAACTCCGCCTCACGCGCATGGACGACATGTTCGCCCTCGCGATAGTGCGCGACGTCACTTTCGAGTCCCAGGAGCACGAGCGGCGGCTCGCGGCGGAAAGGCGGCTCCTCGACTCCAGCAAACGCGAGTCCCTGACGCTGCTCGCGGCCGGCATAGCCCATGACGTGAACAATCTGCTCGCCGTCGTCCTCAACACCGTCGAGGCGTCGGCGGAAGGCGACGGCGCCACCGGCGGCGCGAAGTGCGTGGACGCCGTGCGCGACGCGGTGAAGCGCGGAGCTTCCATGATGCGCGAACTCATGGCGTTCGCCGGAGAAACGAAGATGTCTCTCTCCCGCGCGCCGGCGTCGTTCGTCGTCGAGGACGCGAAGCTCCTCGTCCGCGAGGTCGTCGGCGAGAACATAACGCTTTCGTACGACCTCGCGCCGGACGCGCCGGACGTGGACGTGGATCCCGGCCAGGTGTGGAAGGTCTTCTTCAACATAGCGAAAAACGCGAGCGAGGCGATCGGCTCGCGCCCCGGTTCCATTTCGTTCTCGACGCGGCGCTTCTCGATCACGCCCGAAACCGCAGCGACGTTCATCTCGGAGAATCCGCTGGAGACCGGCACGGGCACGCTCTTCGTCATTTCCGACGACGGACCCGGCCTGAGCGAGGCGGTGCGGTCCAGGATATTCGATCCTTACGTATCCTCCAAGTCGCTCGGGCGCGGACTCGGTCTCGCGACGGTGCGGACGATCGTCGAGGCCCACGGCGGCGGAATCAGGGTGTTCAGCGAACTCGACAAAGGGACGAGGTTCGAGGTGTACCTGCCGGAATCGAGCCTGCCGCCGCCGTCCGCCGTGCAGAAGGCGGAGTCCGCCGTCGCCGCGCCATCCGGCGTTCTCGTCGTCGACAACGACGAATCGATACTGAAAACGACATTGGTTCTGCTCAAGACGCTCGGCGCGGCCGTGCATGTCGCGCGCGACAGGCGCGAGACTCTCGCGGTGGTGAGACGGTTCTCGGACGGCATAGGCACGGT
>Ga0310786_10013371_pt1 | contig 10128 bp, 10 predicted proteins | sample AusTroGonzalo_MG_FD_203881 | JGI IMG/M metagenome (GOLD analysis project Ga0310786, IMG submission 203881) | Bovine rumen microbial communities from tropical cattle in Woodstock, Queensland, Australia - Gonzalo_03 (v2) (version 2) | ecosystem: Host-associated > Mammals > Digestive system >... | reverse complement strand
ACACTATCAGACCAGAAATCGAGACAGAAATCAATATCGATGACTATGATACTATCTATCTTTGATTCCCTATCTGGTTTGGAATCACACCAAATCTTATCTTAACATTACTAGAAAACTATGATTTTTCTAATAAGAATGTTGTATTATTCTGTACTTCAGAACATGTATGAATCGAGAAAGCTGTAGAGTACTTAGAACCATACAAACTAAATGTTATAGCAAGTCATAGATTTGCTCAAGATACGACAAAAGAACAAGTTCAAGAACGGTTAGAATCATTGTCTTTGGAATAATAGAGTAGTTAATAAACAAAAAATTAGTAGGTGCTATATGTATCTACTAATTTTTTTTATATTATTTATTCACTTTATATCCAAACCCTTTTACGGTTTCGATAATATCTTTATCTAATTTTTTCCTAATCGTAGAAATATAAACATCTAATTTTCCATCATCATCAAATAGTGAATCTCATCACCAAACTTCTTGAATAATATCTGTTCTTGATAGAGGAATTCAGATGTTTTTTACTAGACATTCCAAGATATTATATTCTTTTACAGTTAATTTTACTTCTTTACTTCATTTCAAAACCTTCCTATTTTGTATATCTATTGTAATATTTCATTTTTTAATTGCCTTATTGTCTCATTGTTTTCTTTTTGTTAGCACTTTGATTCTGGCTTCCAATTCTTCCAAATCAAAAGGCTTTACCAAATAATCATCAGCTCAAACATTAAATCATTCCAATTTATCTTCAAGCTGTCACTTTGCTGTAGTCATAATAACAGGAATATCTTTTTCTTTCTTAATCTCAGCACAAACTTTTTCTCATTCCAAACCAGGTAGCATTAGATCAAGTACGATTATATCAAAATCATTTTTTCTGGCTACTTCGAGCCCATAAAGTCCATTTTCAGCGATAAAAACAGAATTATTATCCAATTCTAGATATTTTTTTATGTTGTTTGCTATGGTTTTATTGTCTTCTATTACCAAGATTTGCATGAGTTTTATTAAATTGTTAAATATTAGCCTCCCTTATTAAGGGAGGTGCCCCGATTAGTCGGGGCGGTGGGATTAAATCCCCCTGTCGCTACGCTCCTTCCCCCTTGATAAGGGGGACTCTTTTACCATAATATTTTAAATTCACTTCATTTTCATTTTGTACTATTTACTTGAATATCTCGCCCGTGCTTTTCTACTAATAGTTTTACTAAATACAATCACAAACCAAAACTTGTTGTATCTGTTTTTGAGCTGTCTTCTTGCCAAAATCTATCCCAAATTTTTTCAATATTCTCTTTACTAATTCAGATTCAACTATCTTTTACACTAAATTCATTTTCGTTCAATGTGATTTTAATTGTTCATTTTTCCGTGTACTTAAAAGCATTTTCAATCAGATTTTTAGCTATAATTTCAAAGCTACTATTGTGGACTTTCTTTTCTACCTTATCTAATTTCATATTTAATTTTAATCACTTATCTTTGTACTTTTTTTCAATCATATTTGATACTGAAACAACTACTTGACTCACATCTTTATCAGTCTTGTTTAACTCAGTACCAGAATCTAATTTGCTTATCAATACTAATTCATCCAATAAGTTGTTGATATTTCCAATTTCTGATTTTACATTTTCCATTCATTCTTTGTACTTTTTTGCCTTGAGAGAGTAGTCAATCTCTGAATTTATACTCATTAATGGTGTCTTTAATTCATGCGAAGCATTGGAAATAAAATCTTTCAAAGCTAATGTTTGTTGATTGATTCTATCTGTTACAGCGTTTATTTTGCTTGCTAAGATATTGATTTCATCATCTTCACGACCTACAATTTCAAACTTTTTGTCCAAGTTATTCAAGTTCAATCACTTTACATATTCAATTAGATCGTTTAATTTAGTAAACGATGTTTTTACAAAACATAATGAAAGTAAATACGATAATATTCCAAAAAATACAAGCAAATATAGCGATGTAAACAAAAGATTTTTTTGTGCTTGGATGCTTGATGTGATATCTCTTACGATCACGATATTGTCCACAGCATTATAGTAAAAATACGAACTTCAGAGTTTACTAATTCCATATCATTTGAAGATTTCATTTTTTTGTAATTCTTGATATTCTTCTGAATTGGTAGTTATTGAGAGATTATTTATAAACCTTTTTCTAAAATCTTGGGCTGGTCATTGCAGTATAGGCTCTTGTAAAAATCTTTCTTTGATTGCCATTTTATCTCATTGAGCTTCAATATTTACAGTTCTTCGCCACATCCTAAAAAACACAAGATTTGCTAAAATTCCAAACAATAGAATTATTGCTATGGTAAATAGTGTAAATTTTAGACTGATTTTTGTGGATGTTTTTAGCCCTTTTTTCATGTCCTTTGGTTTGTAATCTGATAAAAATTATGATATCATTTGTTGAAATTCATGCAATTCGTTTTTGTTGATTCACAATTTGGCCATTTTTTCTCTAGTATCCAAATATATACTATACATTTGAATAAATTTTTCAAAGTCTTCTCGATTATTTACTTTTCTATTGATACTTCGTCACTCAGTCAATTGTTTCCAAGCTACATAGTCATGATTTTGCATGGCATCTTTTAACCTTGTAGTTTCTTGTCTTGTCATTTTAATTTTTATTATGATATAAAAATTTTGACTATAGGCATTATAATCATAAACCTTAAAATAAACTTAAAAGAAATTTATTTATGAAAATCCGGCTTTAATACTTCCATCAAAATTAAATCATACCGTTCTCAGTTACAATATTCACAATGATGTCTTGTTCAAATTTTTTTAAAACCACATTTTTTGTAACAAGTAATTCAGTTTTTATTGAATGATTTTACCTCCAAATATATGTTATATAAATTTAATGTATTAAATCAGAAATCCAAAAGAGCCTTGATAGCATCCGTTCAGTATCATTTATTATGCTCATTTTTTTCTCAGATCATGATACCCAATACAGCTGTCTTATTGATAAAGTTTACTTCGTATAATCAAGTTGTTCAAATAAATTCATCTCCATTTTTTTTTACAATTGCGAATGGGTAATTCTTTCATTTTACTATTTCTTCAAATCGCATTTTTGTTTTTTGTAATCAGAAAATCTTTGGTGACTTATGCGTTCAATTAGTTACTTCCATATCATTCATCCACTTTGTCACAATTTCAATATCTTCAGAATTTAAAGGAGAAAGGTAAACTTTTTCTCAGATTAATTTTTGGAAATACTTCATTTTAGGATAATAAATTATTAAATATTTATTTTCTCAACTTTTCTCGATCTGGTTTTAATACTTCCATAAATATTAAATCATATCGCTCTCAATTGTAATATTGACTATGATGCTTTGCTCAAGCTTCTTTGAAACCACATTTCTTGTAGCAAGCAATTCAATTCTCATTAAATGATTTAACCCACAAACATATATTATACAAATTCAATGTATTGAAACCAAATTCAACAATAGTTTTTATTGCATCTGTACCGTATCCCTTATTATGCTCTTCAAAATTTCAGATAGCGATTCATAATTCTGCAGTCTGATTTATGAAATTTACTTCTCACAATTCAATAGTTCCAAGTAATTCATCTCATTCCTTTTTTACGATAGCAAAAGTGTAAATAGAATGTTCTTCTTCGAGCCACTTTTTTTCTCATGCTAATGTTGGAACCTGAGATATCATAGTAGTATTTTTTGATATTCTCTCATCACACCACCATTTCGTCAAAATCTCAGCATCATCTGGATTGAGGGGAGAAAGGTAAACTTTTTCTCAGATTAATTTAGGAAAGTATTTCATTTTTTAATGAAAAATAGTAAAACTATTATTGTAAATAATCTTTTTTTTTATTTTTGCAAATAAAAAAAGTCCCGCACTTTTGCGGGGCTTTTTTACATATTATTTTAATTTAGAAATCTTCGTTCATTTTTACATAATATTCTTTTTCATGTCAGCAAGATGGACAAGCCATTGGAGGTTGCTTTCATTTCCAAACATATCCACATTTTGTACAAACTCGATATATCTCTTCGTCTCTAGTAAATACTTTATCATTTTTTACTAAATCATACAATTTCTTGTACCTTTCTTCGTGGTGCTTTTCTGCAACCATGATAGCTTTGATTCTAGCTGCAAATTGTGGATATCATTCTTCTTCTGCTACTTTTGCGAATTCTGGATACATTGAAGTCCATTCTTCGTTTTCTCAATTTATTGATGTCTCCAAATTCATCAAAGTATCTCCAAATTTTATCATGGTAGTAGTTTCTATATCTATACTAGGAATTTCTCATCATTCTTTGGCTACAAATTCTTGCATCATCTTGAAAAATCGTTCTGCATGTTCTTTTTCTTGTTCAGCTGTTTCCAAAAATACATTTGCGATTTGTAAATATCATGCTTTTTTAGCTACACTTGCATATACTGTGTAACGATTTCTTGCTTGAGATTCTCAAACGAAAGCCTTTGCTAAATTTGTTAATGTCTGTTTCATGAGTGGATAGTTTATAATTAAAAGATTTTTTCATATATAACATAAAACCAAAAAAAATCAATTAAAAATTTTTAAAAAGGTTTGATAATTTTATTTTTTTGAGTAAAAGAAGGAATGGTAAAAGATAAATTTTATATTTTATCAAAGCCATGAAATTACAACTTGAATGATTTAAGCCTGAATGTCTCAGTAGTTCAGAGCAAGAGCCAACACCAGCTGATTTAGCTGTAAAAGAGCTTAATAGAGTGCTGTTGAATGATTGGTGAAAGCTTGACAGAGAAAATGGAGAATTGTGGTTACGAGATTTTACTTTCAAGAGATTAGCTCCAGAATTAGAAGACAAAATCGTAAATGTTTTGAAAGCGATGGATGCTGAGCCTGATGAAATTGCTACAACAAAGCAGCAACTCCAAGAGCTGTTAGAGTGATTACCCCAAAATTAAGTAAAAATATTAAAGAATCATACAAATGTATGGTTCTTTTTGTAATTGATAAATTTTATGCAAATTACTTTTGCTTTTTATTTTCATATTCATATAATTTGAAACGGATTTTTGTTTGTAGGGAATTTAGGTACTTAAAATAATAGCAGCTAGCTGATAGCTATTAGCTAATAGCCATTGGCTACAGGCTTTTATTATTTTAAGTTTCTAGTTTTCTACCACAAATTTCCAAAATTTTATATTTTGTACTTTTTTGAAATGACAGTTTACAAAAGAGAAGTAAAGACGATTGAATTTTCGTCTGAGTGGGCTGGTAGAAAAATTTCATTCGAAACTTGAAAACTAGCACCACAAGCTGATAGTTCAGTGAGATTTCAGTATGGAGACAATGTAATCCTCAATACTGTATGTATGTCCAAGGATCCAAATTTGGATTCAGATTTTTTACCTCTTCTTATCGACTTTAGAGAAAGTTATTCTGCAGCAGGCAGGATAGCATGAGCAGTTTACAAGAGAAGAGAATGAAAACCATCTGAAAATGCTATTTTGTACTGTAGGATGGCTGATAGAGCATTGAGACCTATGTTTCCCAAATGACTCGTAAACGACATCGTAATTTCACTTACACCAATGGCATTGGATCATGAAATTGAATTGGATGTGATGACAATTATCGGTTCTTCAGTAGCAATTATGGCTGCTTGAATTCCATTTGATGGTCCTGTATGAGCAGTACAATTGGGATACAAAGATTGAGAATTTATCGTAAATCCTACAAAACAACAAATTGAAGAATGAATTTTGAACTTACTCGTAGCATGAAAGAGATGAAGTATCAATATGATTGAATGTGGATCAAAAGAAATCCCAGAAGATTTATTGAAAGAAGCTTTCGTTTTGGCTCAAAAAGAAATTGATAAATGTTGTGATCTTCAGTTAGAATTCTTGAAAAAATTAGAAATACCTACACCAGAAGTTTACTACAATAAACCATCTCAAATTATCGAAGATGAGATAGCAAAAATCATTACACCAGATAGATTGGATGCTATGACATGACACACAAAAGTACCTTTCAATACTATGTTTGCAGATTACGAGAGAGAATGTGTAGAAAAATTAAAAGAATACATTGATGATGAGGGAAATGAAGAATATACAGAAAATAGAGTAAAGATGGCGTTCTTTGATTATGTAAAACATTTTATCAGAGAAAGGACACTTGAAACAGGAATCAGAATCGATGGAAGGAGCCCATTTGATATTAGGCCTTTGTACTGTGAAGTAGATAATTTACCAAGAGTACATGGTTGTGGACTATTCCGGAGATGAGATACACAAGTAGAAAATACAGTGACATTAGGTTGACCAACTGATTACCTAGTTTACGATGATATGGAAAATGATGATGTAAAACAAAAATATTTCCATCATTACAATTTCCCTCCATTTAGTACATGAGAAGCTAAATGAACAAGATGACAAAATAGGAGAGAAATCGGACATGGAAAATTGGCTGAAAAAGCTTTGATGCCTGTGATGCCTACATCATTAGAATTCCCATATTCAGTTAGAGCTGTTTCAGAATGTTTGAGTTCTGGATGATCTACATCAATGGGATCTGTTTGTTCATCATGTTTGGCATTGATGGATGCCTGAGTACCTATCAAAAAGCCAGTTGCTGGTATCGCTATGTGACTTATGACTTACAATACAGACAGAGACAATATCACAAAGCATTTAGTCTTAAACGACTTACAATGAGTAGAAGACTTCACATGAGATATGGATTTCAAAGTAGCGTGAACAAAAGATTGAGTTACGGCTATCCAACTCGATACAAAATTAAAATGATTGACTATGGAAATCGTTCATGAGACAATCACAAGAGCTATCGAATGATACAAAGAAATCATGTGAGTAATGCTTGAAGCAATGCCAGAGCCAAGAAAACAAGTAAAAGAATTTGCTCCAAAAATAAAAGTATTCCAGATAAATCCAGATAAAGTAAAAGAAGTAATCGGAAAATGATGAGAAGTAATCAACAAAATTATTGAGCAATGCGACAATATAAAGATTGATTTCGAAGATGATGGTACATGTTACTTGACTCATTCAGATCAAGCTATGATAGAAAAAGCAGAACAAATAATCCGCGATATAGCATTAGATTTGGAAGTATGACAAACATACGAAGCAAATATTAGTAGAATAGAGGATTACTGATTGTTTGTTGATCTACCAAAATGAAAAAAATGACTTTGCCATATCTCAGATATCGGACAAAAAATTACAGATGGATTAGCAAAGCATTTCCAGATCTGACAGACAATGACAGTAGTGATCAAAGAAATTGATAATATGTGAAGAATTAAAGTTAAGAGAAAAATATAAGATAGTCGATAGTCACTTGTCGTTAGGCACTAGTCTACAGTTGATAATTGTTAGTCATTATATAATAGAAAAGTCCTCGCCTCATAGTATTATGGGGTGGGGCTTTTTTTCAAATTTGTCCCCCTTTACTTAAAGGGGGAGTGCCCCGCAGAATTGCGGGGAGGGGATTTTTTATAGCTAAATTGGGAATTTTCCCTGCTCTGTAAACGAATCTCCCCTAACCCCTTTTTGTCAAGAGGGGAATTTGTTTCTATAGAGAAAGGATTTTTTCCCTTTCATCAATTTTTAGTTGAAACTTGATAATTAATAATTAAAAACTAAAAATTAGTAATGAGAGCCAAAAATTCTTCATTATTAATTCTTAATTCTTAATCAAAACATGAAATTTTGAATTACAAAAATTCAAGATAAAAACCGGAAATATTATTTGAATTTTTCAAATATACTTTTTGTGGTATTATTAATTATTTGTTTCACTTTTTTTGCATTTTATTCAAATATCACAAATCTCCTTTTTTGAAAGAATAAAATTGATGTATTCAAAGAAGACTTAGGGAAGGTTGCGATATATTTTTGGAGTATTGATGAAAGAGTGTCCAATATGCTTTTAGCAAGTGATGATATAATTAAATCATATTTGAGTGGAGACAATGTTTTGGTATCAAAAAAACAAGAAATCCAAGATTTACTATCATACGTAGACGAAAATAAATATTATTTGAGCAGTTTGGGTTTTGAAAGTTATGATTGATTTATCTCTCTTTTGTCAGATTTAAATGAAAATTGGGATGAAGTTTCGACATTATTAGGAGAAAAATGAGAATTTAATTATCTCGTGATTTTGCAAAATACCAATGAAAAGAGACCAAACTGATGATTTTTTGGTTCGTTTGCGTTCATCACGGTAAAGGATTGAAGATTGGAAAATTTGGAAATTATTGATTCATATTATCCAGATTATATAGCTGAGAATACTCGTTTGAGAGCACCAGATTGGGCATCAGCATTTTTGCCAGATCTGAAAATATGATTTATAGCAGGAAATAAATTTGGATTCTCCGATATGGATTGAAGTAATCTGAAATGGCTATATGAAAAAATGTTTAATGAAGATTATGATCAGAAAAAATTGGAAACAATTATAAATCCAGAGATAGCTGATAAATTGTTACACAAATACATAAAATGAGTGATTTTCATTAGATCAGATTTGATTGAATATTTAATTCCATCATTTACTCAAAAAGCTCGAGAACGACAATTTCAAAACGCAAATGTAGATTTAATTAGGTGAGAAAGCCGTGGAAATAAAAAAGAAACATATATCCAAGAAGTAACTCAATATTTTAGAGAACATAGTGTGGAGTTATTCCAAAAAATAATAAATAATTATGATGAAATTATTGAGAGAAATTTCATAAACATCTATCTTTCAAATGTTTCAAATGATTTGCAAAATTTATTGGTAAATCACGGACTAAAGACGGTTTATAATTCATGAAATATTTATGCACGAGATATGAATGGGGCATTCAATAAGGTTGATTCATTTGTAAAAAAGACAATCCAGATAATAGATTCAAATTGATCCGTTGTTTCTGAGACAGAAAATGATATAGTATCCATCAAAGATTTGCAAAAATGACCTTATGATTTGAAAATTTGCTATACTTTAAATGTGCCAAATTTTTACATAAATTATATACACGATTTAGAAAAGAAATATGGGATTACGATGACGGAGAGAGAATCTTTTATTTTAGCAGTAAAACCGGCTCAATACGATGATAATCCTTATCCTAAACGAATGGAAACAAAATGAACAATATACTTACCACTAAATTATGAAATTTGAGAAGTTATTTGAGAACAACAAGAATTCAAAAAGTTTCAAGCTCCATTTGCAAATGGATTATATTATAGGATGCTTATAAATGAAAATAATGATACAAAGTGTATAGAAATAAATTTAAATAATAATTAAAAAAATGGCATTAAGACACAAAAAAAGGAGTAATTTTGTGACATGATTATTATTAGTATTACCAGTTTTTCTATTTATTATCATTTTATGATGGGCTTTTAATAAATTATTATGATGGGCTGGAAAAATTGTCCAGATGCTACCACAGTCATTTGTGTGATTATTTTGAACATCAGAAATATTAGTTCATATCTTGTGTTTGGTATTGTTGTTCTGAATTATCTGGCTTTTGGGATTTATAGTAAATCGATGAAAAATCGGACAGAGGATAAAAAATAGTTTAACATCAGCCATTTCCAGAGTGCCTGTTTTGAGGTCTTTATCTAAAATCACAAATCAAATAGCAAATACCTTGGAAACTTCAGATTCTTTCAAAAAAGTCGTACTTTTGAAATTTCCTGCAGAAAAGACATGGTCTGTCTGATTTATTACTTGAGAAGATATTTCTATCTTTGACAAAGAATTATGAAAAAATAACTTAGTATCTATTTTTATACCAACTACACCAAATCCTACAAATGGATTCTTGGTTTTATTGCAACCAAAGGATTTTATTGAAACAGAAGTCCCAGTTACTACGGCTCTTTCTTTTATTATTTCTATGGGAACGGCTGGAGCAGCAGAGGAAGTAGTGAAAATTACGAAAACGGGAAAATAGATTTCTTTGAGAAAACCCTCCAAAAAGATTGAGAAATATTCCTTCTTTGTGGGAGGTGACCGAAGGTCGATGGGGGTTAACCCCCACCTAGTCTTCGACAAAACAACCTCCCCATTGGGGAG
>Ga0310786_10013367_pt1 | contig 10129 bp, 8 predicted proteins | sample AusTroGonzalo_MG_FD_203881 | JGI IMG/M metagenome (GOLD analysis project Ga0310786, IMG submission 203881) | Bovine rumen microbial communities from tropical cattle in Woodstock, Queensland, Australia - Gonzalo_03 (v2) (version 2) | ecosystem: Host-associated > Mammals > Digestive system >... | reverse complement strand
GCTCGCGGCGGCGCATGCGCGCGTATCCGCGCGGATCGAGGTCGTCCTCTCCGGATAGATGGTCCATACCGTGCGCCACGTAGAGGGCGAGCTCCTTGGCCGCGGACCAGCCCCTGCGCTTCGGCGCGGCGCGGACAGCCTGGTCGACGTTCACGTACAGCTCGCCGTAAACCCCAGCCGGCTCCGGTGGAATCGCCTCGTACCTCTGGGTTATCACGTCAGTCGCCCCTTCGACGCCCATCGCCCCGCGGTGGACCTCCGCAGACGCCGCGTCGTCCTGGAGGACGACAGCCACCTCGCGGAAAGGCACGCCGACGCGCGCGGACGACCTTGCGGCAAAGTGCTCGGCTGCGCGCCGGAGGGCCGGCTTCGTCAGCCCGACGCCCTTCGGCAGGAGCCCTTCGACCGTCACGCGGCATCCCATGCGCGGCGACCCTGCTACTTGTTGAAGCCCTTGTGGTTCATGAACTCCCAGATGCGGCCGAGCCATGTGTAGCTGCCGGTGCCGGGAGACGCCACGCGCTGGAAGCAATGCCCCCTCTTGCAGAGGGTGTGCAGGTCGCCCGCAATGCCCATCCTGCGCATCTGCTCCCACGCCTTGACGGAGTTCATCGCGGCCCATCCGTCCGCGTCGCCGTGGATGAACACCATCGGGCAGGTGTCCGGGTCGAACGCGAACTCCGGCACAGGCACGGCGGAGTCGTCGTTGCCGCCGGTCTTGTTGCCCACGTCGATGCCGTCGGTGAGCGAATAGGCCGGATATATCCCGACGGCCCACTGGACGTTGCAGGGCACTTTGTCGATCTCGTCGATGTTCCAGTACGAGCGGCTCCGGGAGCTCGTCACGCCCATGAGCGTGAGATGCCCGCCCGCGGACGACCCCATGATGCCGATGCGGCTGGGGTCGAGGCCCTTGCCGGCGGCCTTGGAGCGGACGATGCGGATGCAGCGCTGGAGATCCTGCCAGGCCGTCGTGTGCTTCGCGAGCGGCGCGGCCGGACGAGGAGTCCTGTACTTCATCGTGACGACGGCCATGCCCTTTTCGTTGAGGAAGCGCCGCGCCGGCGCGACTTCGAAGCCGTCCGGCGTGTTGCCATGGTACGCGCCGCCGGAGTAGATTATCTGTATCGCCTTCGTCGTCAGGTTCGAGGGGATGTACCACTCGAGGTACGGGACGTTCTGGTTCTCCTGGAAATCCGGTATCTTGCCCGCGGGCCACAGCTCCTCCTTCGCGTACTGCGCCGGGTCGTGGAAGTCGGCCGTGAAACGGTTCATGATATCTTCCTCGGGCGGGACTGCGCCGAGAAAGCCCATCTGCACCATGAACTCGTGCGCGCGGTCAAACCAGTTGTCGTAGGCGGTCGACTCGGGCTTGCCGGCGTTCCATCCCCAGAAGCCGTGGTTGCGGTCGGCGAAGAGGTGCAGCTCGGCCGGCACCTTCCGCTTCCTGAGCTCGCGGTAGACAAGCGTCGAGGCCATCGGCGAGTAGTGGTCGGCGCTGCCGTGGAACATGCACATCGGAGCGGTCTGCTCGTCGAACTTGAATATCTTGTCGAGCTTGGCGTCGACTGCCTGGCCGTTGCGCCGGTTGGGGCCGGTAAGGCCGTCGTCCACCCCGTAGGCGATGGCGCCGGTGATCGCCCAGTTGACGTTGCAGGGGACTTCCCTGTCGAGGTCGTCTACCGGCGCGTAGGCGGGCGTCATCGAGCTGGTGGCAAGCAACGTCGCGAGATGCGAGCCGGCGGACATGGATATCGTGCCGATCCGGTCGGGCGAGAAGCCGCGCTTCGCCGCTTCGCTGCGCACTATCCTGACCGCGCGCTGGCCGTCCTCCCACGCGGTGCGCCAGATTTCGAGCCCCTTCGGACGCGGAGTGCGGTAGACGAGGTTGACGCACTGGCAGCCGATGGAGGTGAAGAGCCTGTTCCAGTTCCGGATGAGGTCGACGTCGCAGCAGCATTCGTAGCTGCCGCCGGAGATCAGGATCATGCACGTCCCGTTCGGATTCGCCGGAGGGTCGAACCAGTCGAGGTACGGATCCTTCCCCTTCTCCTTCTCGTTCGTCATCGCGGCCACCTGGTGGGGCTGCGCGTCGGGCATCTTGCCCTCGGGCCAGATGCTCACCCTCTCCGCGGAGGCGGACATTGCGGCCATAAGCGCGGCCAGCAGCATTGTTCTCTTCATCTTGTCGTTCCTTTCTTTCGTTATTCGTCCCTGAGATGCCTCAGAAGCTCCTCAATCCTGTTTATCTTGACGGTGCAGCGGGCGTCGCCCAGGCTGCCGAACCCGTACGAGCAGAAGGCGGACTTCACGCATGCGTTCTCCGCGCACTTGACGTCCGTCCAGTTGTCGCCGACCATCCAGTCGTGCGACGAAAGCCTGTGCCCGCGCATCCTGGCGGCGCACTCCCGGAGCGGAAGCGCGCTGGGCTTCATCTCTGCGCAGTCCCCGCCGGCCACGATCGCGTTGCCGAAAAGCCCCTTTATCCCGAACTTCTCTAGAATCGCGTGCGTCGCGAAGCTGGGCTTTGCCGTGTTGACGCCGAGCAGCCAGCCGCGGTCGCGGAGCTCCTCCAGCGTACGCCTCACGCCGGGATAGAGCTGCACCGACTCGATCATGTGCTCTGCGTAGTGCGCCATGAACAGCTCCAGCAGCTCCTCCGGGGCCTTGGACGGACATTCCGGGATCGACTTCCTCAGCAGGACCTTCGCGCCCTGCCCTACGTTGCCGAGGATCGTCTCCATCGGCAGGTCCGGGAGCCCCAGGTCACGCCGTGTGTGGTTGACGGTCTCCGCAATGTCGGCCTTGGAGTCGATCAGAGTCCCGTCCATGTCGAAGAAAACCGCGTTCATCGCCTTCCCCTAGAACTCGCTGGAGTCGCAGACCAGCGATTCCATTATGTAGTCCTTGCGCTCCGGGGTGTTCGACCCCATGTAGAACTTTATCGTCTTCTCGACGTCGGTGTCGTCCGCGCACGTCACGGGGGTCAGGCGGATGTCGTCGCCGATGAAGCCCTTGAAGTCCTCCTTGTCGATCTCCCCGAGCCCCTTGAACCGCGTTATCTCGCAGCCCCTGCCGCACTTCCTGATCGCGGCCTCCCGCTCGGCGTCAGAGTAGCAGAAGTACTGCTCCTTCTTGTTCCTGACGCGGAAGAGCGGCGTCTCCAGTATGTAGACGCGTCCGTCCGTTATCAGCTGTCGGTAGAAGCGCATGAAGAACGTCGTGAGGAGCATCCTTATGTGGAGCCCGTCCACGTCGGCGTCCGTCGCGAAGATTATCTTCGAGTACCTGAGGTGGTCAAGGGTCTCCTCGATGTCGAGGGTCTTGATGAGGTTGAAGAACTCCTCGTTCTTGTACAGCACGTCCTTCGCGAGCCCGCAGGTGTTCAACGGCTTGCCCTTGAGGAAGAACATCGCCTGGTTCATCGCGTCCCGCGCCTGTCCGAGCGTGCCGCCCGCGGACTGTCCCTCGGTAAGGAAGATCATCGTGTCGTCGCCCTCGGGCCTGCCGGTCTTCTTGTCGACCTTGTCGAGCCTGAGGTGGTTCTTGCAGTCCTTGAGCTGCGGGACGCGAACGGACACGGCCTGGGACCTTTCGCGCGCCTGCTTCTTGATCGTGTTGAGCTGGGACCGTATCTTGCCGGTCTCCTCGATCTTCGCGACAAGCTTGTCCGTTTCCGCCGGGAACCGGTGCAGCTCCGCGTCGATTGCCTTGCGCATCTCCGCCACGAGGTCGGCGCGTATGTCGTTCATCACGAACTTGATCTTCGTCTGGCCTTCGAAGACGGGGTTCATGATGCGTACGGACACCGCGCCGATCAGCCCGTCGCGTATGTCGTCGCCGTCGAACTTCTTCTTCGGGTCCCAGTCGTTCAGGGCCTTGGTGAGGGCCTCCTTGAACGCCGTAAGGTGCGTGCCGCCGTCGGTCGTGTACTGGCCGTTGACGAACGAGTGGTACTCCTCGCCGAAGCGGTTGGTGTGCGTGAAGATGATCTCCAGGTTCTTCGTCTTGACGTGGAACGGCGCGTAGAGCTTCTCGAACTGCGCCTCGTCCGCAATGAGGTCCGCCAGCCCGCGCTCGGAGCAGATCGCCTGTCCGTTCAGGTTTATCGTGAGCCCAGCGTTCACGTAGCAGTACATCTTCATGCGCCGGAGGACGTGCTCCTCGCGCACCTTGAAGTGCTTGAGGACCTTTACGTCGGGCTTGTAGCGGATGAACGTGCCGTTCGGCTGGCGGTCCTTGCACTTGCCGCGCTTCTTCGACTGGATGCGCCCCTCCTTGAAGAACGCCTCGGAGAACTCGCCCTCGCGGAAGGCCCTGACCTCGAAGAACTCTGAAAGCGCGTTGACGGCCTTGGTGCCGACCCCGTTCATGCCGGCGGAGAACTGGTAGTTCTCGTTGTCGTACTTGCCGCCGGTGTTCATCTGGCTGACGCAGTCCACGACCTTTTCAAGCGGGATGCCGCGCCCGTAGTCGCGCACCGAGACCTCTCCGGAATCGTAGTTGACGGTGACGTCGATCTTCTTGCCGTATCCCTGCCCGAATTCGTCGATCGCGTTGTCGATGACCTCCTTCATCAGGATGTAGATGCAGTCGTGGTACATCGCGCCCGTGCCCGGCTCGCCCACGTACATGCCCGGACGCATGCGTATGTGGGTGACGGGGTCGAGCGTCTTTATGCTGTCAGCTCCGTAGTCGTTCTTTGCCATGGTTGCGCTGTATTATACCATAACTCGCGCGCCGCGGCAAATCCGCCTACTACATCTGGGTCTTGCCGATTGCCGCGACTTTGAAATGCGGCATTGCCAAACGCGGGAAAATTCGGTAGACTTTACGGCATCGGCTAAAGGAGGGACAAAATGCCATACTCGCGAAGGGACTTCATACTTGGGACGGCCGCGGCCACGGCGCTTGCGGGCTGCGACAACTTTATGACGCTGGGCCCATATCTGGCCGAGAAGAACCGCCGCCGCGCGTCCGAGCTTCTCGCCGCCGCACGCAGCAGGCGTCTGAACATCCTCTTCATCATGACGGACGACCACGCCGCCCATGCGATATCGGCGTACGGCAGCCGCATAAACAAGACTCCGCACATGGACGCCCTTGCGAAAGAGGGGATGATCTTCTCGAACGTCATGTGCACAAACCCGATTTGCGCCCCTTCCCGCGCCAGCATACTCACGGGACGCTACAGCCACAAGAACGGAGTGCCGACCTTTGTGCCGATTTCGCGCGAGATAGAGACGGTGGGCGGCGTCCTGCGCCGCGCAGGATACTACACGGCGTTCGTTGGCAAGTGGCACTGCGGCGGGCCGCAGACCGTCCGGGACGCGGACTGGGACAAGTGGATGGTCTACGAAAACCAGGGAGTGTACTTCGACCCGTACTTCATCGAGCCGGGAGAGGGCGGCAAGTTCAAGAGGACCGCGTACAAGGGCGAATACGCGACGGAGAACATCACGCGCATCTGCAAAGGCGTGCTGGACGAGGCCCGCGGGAGCGGCAAGCCGTTCTTCATGATGATGCACCACAAGGCGCCGCACCGCAACTGGCTGCCCTCGGACAAATACCGCATGCGCTTCCGCAGGCTCACGCTGAAGGACATCCCCGTCCCCGACACGCTCTTCGACGACTGGAAGGGCCGCGCCTCGCCGATACGCACGACCGCCATGACGCTTCTCCGGCACATGCGGCTCAAGGAGGACCTGAAGCTCGCGGAGTACTTCTCCGGCGGAGGCAGGTTCGAGTTCGAGGGCCAGTCGTACGAAGGCAAGAGGAACGCCGCCGGCACATTCGTCGACGAGTGGCCCGACGGCATGGACGACCGCGCCAAGACCGCGCTGTCGTACCTCCGCTACATGCAGGACTACCTGGCGTGCGTCCAGTCCGTGGACGACTCCGTCGGCGAGATGACGCAGTACCTTAGGGACTGCGGGCTCGAGGAGAACACGCTTGTCGTGTACACGTCCGACCAGGGGTTCTTCCTGGGCGACCACGGGCTCTACGACAAGCGCTTCATAATGGAGGAGACCCTCAAGATGCCCTTCATCGCGAAGTGCCCTGCGTTCATACGCCCCGGGTCGGACAACCGCGACATAATAACCAACGTCGACTTCGCGCCGACATTCCTCGACCTCGCCGGCGCCGAGAGACCGGACGGGATGCAGGGCGACTCGTTCGCGTCCAACATGGCGGGGGCGACGCCCGACGACTGGAAGCGCGACTGCTACTGCAGGTACTACGTCGAGGGCGGAGAGCACAACACGGCCGCGTGGTACGGCGTCAGGGCCAAGACGGACAAGCTGGTGTTCTACTACAAGCGGAACGAATGGGAGTACTTCGACATCGCGAAGGACCCGGAGGAGCTGCGCAACGAATACGAGAACCCCGCGTACGCCGGGCGCATAGCCGAGCTGAAGCGCCGCCTGGACGAGCTCAGGGAGAAGTACGACGACCGCGACCAGTACAAGGACTGCCGGGAATACTCGCTGTAGCCGCCGGACGCGCCGCTAGGCGCGCGGATGGAACTTCCTGTGCAGCTCGCCGAAGCGCGAGACGTCCACGTGCGTGTATATCTGCGTCGTGCCGATGTCGGCGTGCCCGAGCATCTCCTGGATGGCGCGTATGTCCGCGCCGCGCTGGAGCATGTGCGAGGCGAAGCAGTGCCTCAGGACGTGCGGCGATATCCTGTCCGCGGCGATTCCGACCGCCGCCGCCCTTTCGCGCACGATCTTGAACACGCCCTGCCGCGTGAACGGCCTGCCGAGCCGCGTCAGGAACACGTGGGTCTCCGAGAGGTTGCCCTTGGAGAAAACGTCCCGAGAAGAAGCGGTGTATGCGCCAAGGGCCCTTCCCGCCGCGCCGCCCATCGGCACAAGACGCTCCTTAGAGCCCTTGCCGAGTATCCGCAGCAGCTCGCCGTCGGACACGATGTCCTCCATCCTCAGGGAGCAAACCTCGGCCACGCGGAGCCCGCACCCGTACATCACCTCCAGCATGGCCCTGTCGCGCAGGTCGCGGTGCTCGGAGCCCTTCACCTCGTCCAGCATTGCGAAGACCTCTTCCTCCGAGAGTATCCTCGGCAGGGGCCTGCCCTTCTTCGGGGTGTCGAGCAGCGCCGTCGGGTCGGACGGGATCATCCGCCTCTCCTTGAGGTGGCGGAAGAACTCCTTTACCGCGACAAGGCGCCTCGCGCGCGTCGAGGACTGGCGCCCCTTCTCCCGCTCGTTGCGCATGTACGCGGCGACGTCCTCGGCGGAAACGTCCGCCGCGCACGACCTGCCCTTGCGGCGCATGTACTCCGCGAAGCTCCGCAAATCGCGCGAATACGCCTCGCAGGTGTTCTCCGCCATCTCGCGCTCGTATCGGAGCGCCCCGGCGAAGGACTCGATTTCGTCGGCGAAGCTCACAGCCTGCCCAGAAAGTCCTCGAGCAGCTGGCTCATGAGCGGCTTCGCCGCCGCGCCCGCCTCCATGACCTCCTGGTGGTTGAGCGGCCTGCGGGATATGCCGGCGGCGAGGTTGGCGACAAGGGAGAGCCCGGCGATCTTGAACCCGCAGGCCTTCGCGAACACGGCCTCCGGGACCGTGGACATGCCGACTACGTCCGCGCCCCATGACTTGTACGCCTGTATCTCCGCCGGCGTCTCGTAGCATGGGCCGAGGGTGTACGCGTACACGCCGTCCATCGCCCGCAGGCCGAGCCTGTTCGCGCTCGCGTGCAGAAGCTCTGCCAGATGCCGCTGGTAGACCTCCGTCATGTCAGGGAACCTCTCACCCCACTCGGGGATGTAGGGGCCGACAAGCGGATTCGCCCCGACGGTGTTCAGGTGGTCGCGGATTATCACGAAGTCTCCGGGGCGAAGCGCGGGGTTGATCCCCCCGGACGCGTTCGTCAGCAGGACGGTCTGGCATCCCATGCGCCGCATCACCTCGACCGGAAGGACGACGGGCTCCCAGCCGACGCCCTCGTAGTAGTGGCGGCGGCCGCACCATGCGACGACCCTCTTGCCGAGGCGTTCATACAGGACAAACTCGCCGACATGGCCCTTTACCGTAGACGCGCCGAGCCCGGGGATGTCGGAGTAAGGTATGCGCACGAGCACCTCGTCCATCGTCAGGGCGTCGCCCCACCCGCTGCCAAGCAGTATGCCGAGGTCCGGCGGACGGTCGAAGCAGACGTCCGGCAGATACCCCGCCGCAGTGTCGAAGAACTTCAGGTTCATCACAGTACCTCCTTTTCCATTGCCTTGTCCCAGCGGTCAGTACTCGAGCTGGCTGCCGCCGATGGTCTCGCGGAGGATGGAGTCCCCGGGGACTTTCGACGGATCGGCGGGGAGTATCGCGCCGAGCAGCATCGACAGCACCTGCGCCTTGGTTTCGCCGGGCTCCTTCATCTTGACGATCTCGAGCAGCCCTGCCGCGTAGCTCTTTATCACGGAAAGCTCGTACTCCAGGCCGGAGTCGAACTCCGCGTCCGCGTTCGCGCGGAAAGGGTCTATCCACTTGCGCTCGCCCGCCAGCACCTTAGGCCACATGCGGAACGTGTCGAGCGGGCTCATCTTGCGGAACTGGTTGTCTCTGACGAGCCTCCGCAGGAGACGTCCGTCCGCAGGCGGCAGCCTGGAGTTGGCGAACACCACGAGCTGCGTCTTGGGCTCGATGAAGAGGCGGTACTTGCAGGCGTCGTCCACGTCCTCCGTGAGGCGCGGGTTCAGCGCGTGTATGCCCTCAAGCACGACTATGCCGTTCTTCTGGAGCGAAGTAACCTCCCGCTCGTCGAATCCGTCGTGAGCCACGAAGTCGAAGCGGCGCATGTGCACCGGCTCCCCGCGCATGAGCGCGTTGAGGTCCGACGCCAGGCGGGGCATGTCGACGCACTCGACGGTCTCGTAGTCCAGCTCGCCGTTCTCGTCCCTGGGGTTCCGCTTGTCGCCGACGAAGTAGTCGTCCGTGGAGAGGTGCAGCGCGTCGAATCCGTCCACGCAGAGCTGGGTGCAGAGCCGCTTCGCCGTGGTCGTCTTGCCCGCCGAGGACGCGCCTGCGAGAAGGATGAGCTTCGTGCCGCTCCTCTCCGCGATCTCGTCGGCGATCTTCGACAGAGCCTTGACCTGCCTGGCCTCGCAGACGCGTATGAACTCGTCTATGCAGCCCGTCTCTATGACGGCGTTGAGCTCGTCGATCGTCATCGCGCCCCCTTCCCGGACCAGCCAAGCTTGCGCGAGAGGACCTCGTACGGGTTGTATCCGTCCAGCTCGGCCATAAGCGCGCATTCCGGCGCGCGGCGGATCTCCACGGTCTCGTCGTCGTCCAGCATTATGGCGTTCTCGCCGTCGGCGTACACCCCTATCTGTCCGCCGCGGCCCTCGTCACGCGAACGCGTCGTGACGGAGATCGAGACGGCGTCGCTCAGGACGATCGGGCGTATGCCGAGCGCATGCGGGTTCATCGGCGTCACCACGAAGCTCGCGGAGTCCGGCATCAGCACCGGCCCCCCCGCCGACAGCGAATAGGCCGTAGAGCCCGTCGGCGTCGCGAAGACGAGGCCGTCCGCGAAATACCTCGCCGCGCCGTTCCCGTCGAGGGCGAGGTCGAGGACCGCCGCGTGCCCGGAAAGCTCGCGCATCAGGACGATGTCGTTAAGCGCGACGGCACGCGATTTCGCGTCGCCCTTCTTGCGCGCCTCCAGCATCGTCCGCCTCGATATCCTGTAGCGTCCCTCGGCGATCATCGCGAGCGCCGCCTTGAAGTCGCGCCTCTCGACGCTCGCGAGGTAGCCGAGGCCGCCGAGGTTGAAGCCGACGACCGGCTTCCCCGGATGCCGCTTGGCGGCCTTGAGGATTGTGCCGTCGCCGCCGAGCGCGACCACTATGTCCGCGTCCCGCCCCTTCTCCGCGAGCGCCAGCCCAAAGCCAGGCAGAAGCGCGGCGAGCGCCTTGTGCGCCGCCTTCGCCCTCGGCTTCAGGGCGTTCACGTGGAAATGGACGCGCCTCGGCTTCATGAACGGTCCCTCGCCTCCGCCTGCCTCAGGAGCTCGCGGTTCTTCTCGCCGAGGGCGGGCTTCTTCCTGAAGCTCGCGACGAGCGAAGACTCTAGGCTCTCGCCCGAAAGCCCCGTCAGTGCGAACTTCT
>Ga0310786_10013365_pt1 | contig 10129 bp, 5 predicted proteins | sample AusTroGonzalo_MG_FD_203881 | JGI IMG/M metagenome (GOLD analysis project Ga0310786, IMG submission 203881) | Bovine rumen microbial communities from tropical cattle in Woodstock, Queensland, Australia - Gonzalo_03 (v2) (version 2) | ecosystem: Host-associated > Mammals > Digestive system >... | reverse complement strand
AAGGGTCTGTTTGCCGGCCTTGACGACAACGGCAACGAGATTACCTATCAGGGCAAGACCCTCACCACATACGATTCCAAGGGCCGCGTGATAACCTCCAAGGGTAACAGCGACAAGGCCGGCTTTATGACCTATTCTTCAAAGCTGTTCGTCGCCTACGACCTGCGCGGTGGCCACCGCTTCAGCGCCAACGCCGGTTTCTTTATCGACGCCCCCAACTTTAACAAGGCGTTTGTGTCGCCCCGCACCAGGAACTCCCTGATAGACGGGCTCGACACCCAGAAGACCCTTTCTGCCGATGTCAACTGGCAGTGGAGCCGCAGCGGCTACAATATGCGCGTGACCGGTTACTGGACCAAGATCATGGACCAGACCGACCTGATGAGTATGTACGACGATGTGCAGAAGTCTTTCGTGAACTTTGCAATGACCGGCATCGACCAGCGCAATATGGGTGTGGAGATTGGAGCCAAGGCGCCGCTGCCCCTGCCGGGCCTCTCGCTCTCCGGCGTGCTGAGCCTGGGAGAGTTCATCTACACCTCCAACCCCACGATGACTATGACGGTGGACAACAGCAGCGAGATCGTGTATGAGAATATGGAGGTGCCTTACTGGAAAGAGAGCCCCGTGTACCAGAAAGTCAACTACAACGGAACCGAAGTGATAGAATACGGCGTAGATGGCGCACCTGTGGTAAAGAGAACCCAGAAGCACCACGTTGCCTCCACCCCCGAACTGGCAACCGCGCTGAGCCTGAACTACCGCACCCGCTCTTACTGGTTCTTTGAACTCACCGGGCAGTATTTCGCCCACTCCTATCTGGATATGAACCCGCTCTACCGTACTATGTCGGCAGTTGCCGGCCCCGACGGCATCATCACCCCTGAGGAGGTGGAGCATATGGCCACCCAGGAGGAGTTCAACCCCGCCTTCCTGCTCAATCTCAGCGTCGGCAAGTCGTGGTACATCCAGCGCAAATACAACTTCGGCTTCTCCCTCAATGTCCAGAACCTGCTGAACAACACCGATGTCCGCACCGGCGGTTACGAGCAGAGCAGGCTGATTTCCAGCGCCGGCAAGGACCGCTACTACAAGTTTGACCAGAAGTATTTCTATATGCCGGGCCTCAATTATATGTTGAACCTCTATTTCAGATTCTAAGCTATGAAAAGGATATATACTTTGATTGCGCTCTGTGCGCTGCTGGCTTCCTGCACCTCTCTGATAGAGGAATTCCAGCCGGTATTCACATCGAAATATGAGGAACCTGCAGCCGTCAAGCCGGCCCAGATGCAGGCTAACACCACCATCGCCGAGCTATGCGCGATGTACAAGACGGGCGTTCCGTGGACCATCGACCGCGACATAGTAATTGCCGGTAAGGTGACCACCACCGACAAGCCTGGCAATTTCTACAAGAGCTTTTACATCCAGGACGAGACAGGCGGAATTGAGATCAAGATGGGACGCAACGGCCTCTACAACTTCTATCAGGAAGGGCAGACGGTGTATGTGCGCTGCTATGGCCTCACGCTGGGTATGTACGGCTACAAGAGCGGCAACTACGGCGGCCAGGGTATGGTGCAGCTGGGCTATGTGGATCCCTCCGGTAGCTACGAGACCTCCTATCTGGAATCCACCTACCTGATTGACTCCCACATCTTTGCAGGAGAGAAGGGTCCCGTGGTGGAGCCGGAGGTAGTCACCGAGTCGCAGCTTCCCAAGACCTACGATACCCAGGCAACCAACCGCTTTATCGGCAAAAAGGTGACCCTCAAGGGGCTCAAGTATGCCAACCAGGTGTTCTGCCTTGTGTATATCAACTCCAACAAAGACAAGACTATGTCTGCCAACCGCATCTTTGTGGCCGACCAGGCGTGGGGTGTGACCACCTGGGCTATGAGCGAAAACAAGTTCAAGGAGTATCTCGACTCCGGCGTATGGGACGACATCAAAATCGGTAATGCCAACGACTATAACTACGGCACCGTGGGTGCGCCTAACGACCCCGGCTTCGCAATGAGCAAGGCTGACCTCCGCGCCCACTCGGCGGCATACTCCGTGAGCCAGTATTTCAATATGGGCAGCAAGGAGATCCAACTGCGTACCAGCGGCTACAGCAAGTTCGGCGATTACGAGATTCCGCAGGAAGTGTTGGACGGCACTGCCACTGTGGATATGACGGGAATCCTGACTATGTATCAGGGCTCAATCCAGTTTATCGTCAACAATATCGACGATATCGTGGTAAATAATTAGTACTGATATAGATAGAAATGATCGGAATCACCGTCGATTTCAAAATTGACGGTGATTCTTCTTGTTGCACCGGGGTTGGCGGGAACCGCGATCTTGACGGTGGTGTTGCCGGTGCTGCCGGAGGCGGGGGAGAAGGTCACGCCGGGCAACTCGCTGCAGGAGGCAGTCCAGGGGGTGTTAGCGGTGACCACAACGGTGGCGGTGCCGCCCTCTTTGGGCAGGGTGCTGCTCTCTCCGGAGACGGAGACGTACGGTTTATAATCCTGGGTGATGTAGGCGGTCTTACTGCTGGTTGAGGAGTTGCTGCGGGAAGAGAACTTCACCGTGATGCAGCTGGTGGTCCAGCTGTCGGTGGCGGGGATGGTCACAGTGACCACGTCGTCGCCGATGCCGGCTATCTCGGAGAATGTGGCGGGCGATTCCTCGCCGGCAGTGACTTTCCAGGGGAGGTCGGTCATCACCTTGATATCTACGCTGCCGCCGGTGAAGGGCACCTCGCTCAGGCTGGGGGTGATGTATATGGTGGGGCTGAAGGTCTCCGTGCAGGAGGCGCAAATCAGCACTGCCAGTAATATCAGGTACGCTTTTTTCATATTAACGGCAAAGATATTAAAAATTTGTAACTTTGCTGTCCGATATGAAAAAGTGGATTCCCGGCATATTCCTCTCCGTTGCGGTGGCGGCCTGCCTTCTGGCGGCTTCCTGCGAGAAATATATCCTGCCCCGGCTGGAGTGCGACACCGACACCATCTGGGCGCCTGTGGAGGGCGGCCTCTTTGACGTAGTCATCTCCAGCAATGTTGATTGGGCCTTCGACGCCGAGTCAATCTACTCCTGGATCTGGATGGATGTCTCCTACGGAGAGAACAACTATGAGGATATCGACTATCCCATCCAGATCAAGATCTCTGCCAGCGAGCAGGCTTCCGACCGCGAATGCGTGATGAAGTTCACCTCCACGACCCTCTCCCGCAAACTGGTCATAGAGCAGAAAGGCACCGGCATAGAGCCGGAACCGGAAGGGGGCGGAGAGTAATTCACCCCCCTTTTTTTTGTCCTCGGTGTTGTCTCATTTAAACTGACGTTTTTTTAAAGCACCAAATTTTTTTCTCAAATTATAACGTAAACACGCCCTGATAGCGTTGCAGGGCCAGTAGCTGTTCTATCAGATTGTCGCATTTATACGTCCGTATTTTTGCGACAATAAGTCAACCGATCGACTTGAGACGAAATTGATGAACAGAATACGTAAAATACTAATCTGCGCTTTCCCCTCTGTCATGTCGAGCTTTCCCCTCTGTCATGTCGAGCGAAGTCGAGACATCTCATCCCTTCCCGGCCGGGCCAGCCTATCGCCAGCCTGCCCATCATGACAAAATGCTCAAAATGTTGAGAATTTAGCAGGATTGACTATCTTTGCGGCGCTGTTTAACATATGGGGTGGATAGATTTGGCATTGCTTGCAACCACCACTAAAAAATGCTAAAATATGAATACAAAACACTTTCTTTTTACCTCTGAGTCCGTCAGCGAGGGGCATCCCGACAAGGTTGCGGACCAGATTTCCGATGCAGTCCTGGACGAATTCCTGCGGCGTGACCCTGCGAGCCACGTGGCGTGCGAGACTTTTGTGACCACCGGCCTGGCGCTTATCGGTGGCGAGGCCACCAGCAGCGCGTATGTGGATATAGAGCGGGTGGCGCGTGAGACAATCAACCGCATCGGCTACACCAAGAGCGACTATCAGTTCGACGGCAATTCCTGCTCCGTGCTGCTGGCACTGCACGGGCAGAGCCAGGATATAGCCCGCGGCGTGAACCGCGAGAGTGAGGATGAGCAGGGCGCCGGCGACCAGGGAATTATGTTCGGCTATGCCTGCATAGAGGGCGACGAATATATGCCGCTGCCGGTGATTCTCTCCCACAAGATGCTACAGGTTCTTGCCGAGCTGCGCCGCGAGGAGAACTCGCCGATGCCATACCTGCGTCCCGACGCCAAGAGCCAGTTCACCATAGAATACGATGCCGCAACACGCAAGCCCGTCAAGGTGCACACCATCGTGCTCTCTACCCAGCACGATGAGTTCGGCAGCGACACTGAGATGGCGGCCCGCATCCGCAGCGACGTGGAGAGCATCGTGATACCCCGCCTAAAGGCCCGCCTGCGCAAGCAGACAGCGGCGCTCTTTGGCGACGACATCATCCTGCACGTGAACCCCACCGGCAAGTTTGTGATTGGCGGCCCCGCCGGCGACACCGGCCTCACCGGGCGCAAGATCATCGTGGATACCTACGGCGGACGCAGCGCCCACGGTGGCGGCGCCTTCTCCGGCAAGGACCCCAGCAAGGTGGACCGCAGTGCTGCCTACGCCGCCCGCTACATCGCCAAGAATATGGTGGCCGCCGGCGTGGCCGACGAGATGATGGTGCAGGTCTCCTACGCCATCGGTATCGCCCGCCCGTGCAGCATCTTTGTGAACACTTTCGGCACCAGCCACAGCCCGCTCTCCGATGCGGAAATAGCCGATGCGATAGGCCAGGCCTTTGACCTGCGCCCCGCCGCCATCATCCGCCGCTTTGGTCTCAAGAACCCGATCTACCTCCCCACTGCCGCCTACGGCCACTTTGGCCGCAAGCCCTACACAGCCGAGGTTACCTTCTACGATGCGGCCGAAAAGCCCTTCACACGCGAGGTCGAGTTCTTCACCTGGGAAAAGCTCGACGCAAAGGACCTCTGCCGCACCATCTGCAAGCTGTAATCCGGCAATCCCGTACGGAAGGACCGGCCTTGGACGATGGTTTAAGGCGGGTGGCCACTGACGAGGGCCCGATTTCGAGGGCTGGTAAGTCATGGGTGCCCTCTGGTGCTCGTCAGACGGCTATCAGCCAGTACGTGATTGCCGAAAAATCGAGCGTACCGTATTCTACCCTGAGTGTAGCGGTTTACAAAAGTAAGTCTCTGCACCTCGCCGGTGAAATCGTTGAACGAGCGGGGTGGCTTCACAGGCCACTCGGGCAGTGATTGGCTCGCTCAATCTGCGCCAAAAACCGCTACTGAGCGAGTTGTGTCTGCATAACTGCTTGATACAGAGCGGGCACCGAAAGAGCCGCTCGCGCAACGATTTCATCGCCATCTTGCCGAGCCGGTTCATCATTGCTTCTTTTCGCACCGGTTCATATGGTTCATAACCCTGTTAGTAAGTTGTTCATATCCACACCTGGGAAAGCGCTATATTTGTCTAATTGACAACAAGCAAGAACATCAATACTAACCTTCTATGAACCAACTTCTTAAGCGATTCATCGCCATCGCGGCGATGATCCTTGTTGGTGTGTCGGCCTTTGCACAGGTCACGACCAGCTCCATGAACGGTCTCATCACCGACCAGGCAGGTGAGCCGCTCCCGGGCGCGGCCGTGATTGCGACCCACACACCTTCAGGAACCCAGTATGCGGCTGCCGCCAACTCCGACGGCCGTTTCGTTATCAACGGTATGCGTACAGGTGGCCCCTACACGGTGGAGGTATCCTTCATCGGTATGGAGACCGTGGCCATCACCGACATCACGCTCAAGCTGGGCGACCCCTACGAACTCAACCTCAAGATGAAGGGCTCCGAGACCCTGGACGCCGTGTACGTGGTGAGCGACAAGTCGTTCAACGCCACCAAGACGGGTGCGGGCGACCACTTCAGCCACCAGTCGGTGGAGACGATGCCGAACGTGGACCACAACATCCTTGACATTGTGAAATATACCCCGCAGGCTGCGATCAGCCGTAACGGCGGTATCTCTTTTGCCGGCAGCAACAACCGCTACAACAGCTTCCAGATTGACGGTGCCATCACCAACGACGCCTTCGGCCTTGCAAACAACGGTACCAACGGTGGCCAGGCGGGCGCCGACCCCATCGCCCTGGATGCAGTGGAAGAAATCCAGGTGGTAGTGGCTCCGTTTGACGTACGCCAGAGCGGTTTTACCGGCGGTGCGATGAACGTCATCACCAAGTCGGGAACAAACCGTCTGAAAGGCTCCGCCTACGGCTATTATTCCAACCAGGATTTCATCGGCACCACCGCCGGTCCCATCGCGGAGGGCAAGGAGCGTTCCAAGTACGACGAGCAGATGATTGCCCGCGCCGGTTTCACCCTGGGCGGCCCCATCATCAAGGACAAACTCTTCTTCTTTGCCAGCGGCGAGTTTTACAAGAAGAGCTATCCCAACATCTACAACCCGGTGCAGGATGCTTATCCAAACTACTTCAGCAACGCCACTCCCATTGGCATAAACGGTGCTGAGGATTACCAGACGGTAAGTTTCCCCGTAGTGGTAAACGGTCAGACCACCAACCTGGAGCGTGACGAGTTTGTGGGTTCCCGCTTCAATCCGGCTATGGCACAGGCCATAATTGACCACTACCAGGCCAATTACGCTCCCGGCGAGGGTTACAGCGAGAGCTATACTCCCCACCAGAAGGAAAACCTCAGTATAAGCGCCCTGCTGCGTCTGGACTGGAACATCAACACAGACAACAAGCTGATGTTCCGTTACCAGTTTGCACACGGTAACGCAGATGAGTACAGCTCCGGTAACTATACCTACTACTTCAACAACTCGTCTTACAATATGATCAACTATACCAACTCGTTCGTGCTGGAGCTCAACAGCCGCCTGGGCGAGATGGTGACCAACGAGGCCCGTGCTACCGCCGTGCTGGTGCGCGACCACCGCGAGGTTCCCTACCAGGGCGCCGGCGTCTACATCAGGGGCGATACATATACCATAGACCTCGGTACCCAGTATTCTTCCGGCCAGAACGCCCTGAAATCCGATTCGTTTACCCTTACCGACAACCTCTCCATCCTTGCCGGCAAGCACAACATCACCCTGGGTACTCACAACGAGTTGTTCCGCTTCTACAACATCTTCCGCCAGTATGCCAACGGCCAGTATTCGTACAAGAGCCTGCAGGACTACTTTGAGGGCAACGTGGATGAATACCACTACTATTACGCCGACCCCGAACTCACCGGCGGAACCCCCATCTGGGGCGCTACCACTTGGGCTGCCCAGATCGGCCTTTATGCTCAGGATGAGTGGAAGCCCAACCGCGACTTTACCCTCACCTTCGGTGTCCGTGCCGATATGCCGATGCTGCTCAACCGGCCGACCGAAAACCCCGGCTTCAACGCATACTCAGAGTCCTTCAAGGACAAGGTTGACGAGAGGGATACCTACAACGCACTCTACAATGCCCGCGTAGGCGAGATTCCCGCTCCCACCATACTCTTCTCCCCCCGTGTCGGCTTCCGCTGGTATGTGGACGAAGATCATACTGCAGTGCTCCGCGGAGGAGCCGGTCTGTTTACCGGCCGCGTGCCTTTCGTATGGCTCTCCAACGCCTACAACAATAACGGTATGGAGGCCAAGAGCGTGCACTTCATGGGTAAGGAGTTTATGGAGGCCGTGGATCTGAACGACGCCAAGCAGTATACCAGCACCCCGTACGAAGATTATATCAAGACGGGTACACTCAAGGCTGAGGCCAGCGGCGCCACCATCAACACGATGAACCGCAAATTCAAGTATCCCCAGGTATTCCGCGTGAACCTCGGCTTTGACAAGACCTGGGAGGGAGGCTGGACCTTCACTTTCGACGCCCTGTATTCCAAGACGCTGAACAACGTGTTCTTCCAGAACCTGGCCATCGTGAGCGACAACACCCTCTACCCGGTGAGCAAAGAGGCTACCCAGGCAAACCCTGCCAGTGCGGCTCCTTTCTACCGCACGATGAGCAGCGAATATTCTACCATCGTGGCCCTGAGCAACACCAACAAGGGTTATACCTATTCGGTGAGCGGCAAGCTGGAGAAGGCGTTTGACTTTGGCCTCCACCTGATGGCATCCTACACCTACGGCCACTCTTACAGTGTGAACGACGGTACCAGCTCTGTGGCATATTCCAACTGGAGGTACAACTACAGTGTGGATACCAACGCTCCGGAGCTCAGCTACTCCGCATTTGACCTGCCCCACAGGGTGATGGCGGTAGCTTCATGGAACTCCAAGCCTTACCTCAACGGCCTGCTGGCTACCAACATCTCCCTGACCTATATGGGCGAGAGCGGCAGCCGCTACAGCTATGCCTACAACGAGTCGGCCGATTTCAACGGCGACGGCAACAAGGGTAACTCCCTGATGTATATCCCTACCGCAGAGGAGGTTCCCCAGATGAAATGGTCCAGGGCCGGCGATGCTGCCAAGCTGGAGAACTATATCCGCAACGACAAGTATCTGCTGAGCCACCGCGGCCAGTGGAGCGAGCGTTATGCCGGACTGGCACCTTTTGAGCATCACTTTGACCTGCACGTGGGCGAGGATGTTTACTACAACCGCAAACGCGGCGGCAAGATTCAGATATTCGCCGACTTCCTGAACATCGCCAATATGATTAACCGCGAATGGGGCCTCAACTGGGGCAACTCCAGCACCATCCAGGTGCTCAAGGTCACCGGCGTGTCCAAGGATGCAGACGGCAATGCAACGCCCAGCTACCAGTATGAGCCGCGCACCATCAATATGTCCGATTACGCTTCAAGATGGCGCTGCCAGCTTGGTGCAAGACTCACATTCTAATTTAGGGAGGACACAGAAATGAAAAAGATATTCAGCTATTTATTTACAGCGGCCCTCTTTGTTGCAGGCTTTTCCGCTTGTTCCGGCGACTATATCGCAGGCCCGATGGCCCGCAATATAACCACCGCTCCGTCGATTGTAGAGACCGCGGCAGCCGGTCAGTCTTTCGATGCCACCGTCACTGCCGACGGCGCCTGGGTGGCCGACACTCCCGACTGGATCACCGTATCGCCCAAGCGCGGCGAGGGTAACGAGACCGTCAGGGTAACCGTGGCTGCCAACGAAGGCGGCGAACGCACCGACAAGGTTAAATTCTACAGTGCCGTGGGCACGACCAGCACTACCTCCGTAGAGCTTGAAGATACCCCTCTTGCAGAACTCACCGTGAAGCAGGAGGCCGCCGAAGGCCAGGGCGGAGGGGGAGAGGCCCAGACTATCTCCATCGCGGACTATCTGGCGCTGGGCGAGAATGCCGATACCTACATCATCACCGGTACCATTACCAGGGTTGCCAACACCAACTACGGCAACTTTGACCTGACCGACGAGACAGGCACCCTCTACGTCTATGGCCTGCTCACTGAGGAGCTCGAAAGCCAGAAGTGCTTCAGGGAGAAGGAGCTGGCGATGGGTGACGTGCTCACCGTGAAGGCTACCAACCTGCAGCTCTACAAGGGTACCACCTGGGAGATTGTGGATGCGATTTACATCTCCCACTCCAAATCGCTCATAACCCTGGAAGAGGATCACGTCAGCGTTCCCAAGGAAGGGGCCTCCTTTGAGGTTAAGGCAGAGGTCAAGGGTGCCGATGTCAAGGTTGACTACGACGCTGACTGGATTACCTTTGACGGCGCTTCCAAAGACGGCGACAACGTAACACTGTCGTTCACCGCGGCTGCCAACGAGGGCGAGCCCCGCAACGTGGTGATGGCAATCTCCACCGCCACCGCCAAGGGCGAGAGCTCTTCAGTGGAGTTCACTGTGAGCCAGGATGGCAATATCCCCGCCGTGACTGTAGCGGAGGTTCTGGCAGCAGAGGACGACGTCAACAGCTTCTACCGCATCACCGGCTACATCTCCAAGGTTACCGACCTTGCCAAGGGGCGTATCTATGTGACCGACTATACCGGTACTGTCTATGTCTATGGCGCCAAGGTGGCCAAGGATTCCGACGTCATCGACCTTACGACCCTCGGCATCGAGGCCGGCGACATCGTGACCATCGTGGGCTACAAG
>Ga0310786_10013364_pt1 | contig 10130 bp, 11 predicted proteins | sample AusTroGonzalo_MG_FD_203881 | JGI IMG/M metagenome (GOLD analysis project Ga0310786, IMG submission 203881) | Bovine rumen microbial communities from tropical cattle in Woodstock, Queensland, Australia - Gonzalo_03 (v2) (version 2) | ecosystem: Host-associated > Mammals > Digestive system >... | reverse complement strand
GCAGGTAAATGTCTTGACCTTCCTTAATTTTGCCTTGCATAATCAGTAAAGATAACGGCGTTTCAACCTGTTCTTGGATTAAGCGTTTCAAGGCACGAACACCGAACTTGGATGTAAAGACTTCATCCACAAACCAGTCTTTGGCGCGGTCATCTACGACCACATTCAAATTAACGGCTTTGGCACGCTTTAACAACTTATTCAGGTGAATATCCACAATGGCGCGCAGGTCTTTTTCATCCAACTGGTGGAAGGAGACAATATCATCCAAACGGTTTAAAAATTCCGGTCGGAAGTATTCGGTCAATTTTTCCACACGCTGATAGCTGGGCAAATTAGCACCCACGTTGGAAGTTAAAATGATAATCGTGTTGCGAAAGTCTACCGTAACACCTTTACTGTCTGTCAAACGGCCTTCGTCCAACAGCTGCAACATCAAGTTCAAAATATCTAAGTGTGCTTTTTCAATTTCGTCGAACAGAACCACTTGGAACGGTTTTAGCCGGATGGATTCGGTCAACAGACCACCCGCTTCAAACCCCGGCGAGCCCGGCGGCGGACCGATAAGTCGTGTGACCGAGGATCGTTCCATATATTCAGACATATCAACCCGCAGAAGTGCCGTTTCATCATCAAACATAAAGTCTGCCAACGATTTTGCCAACTCTGTTTTACCGACACCGGTTTTACCGATAAACAGGAATGAACCGATAGGACGGTTGGGGTCTTGCAATCCCGATCGGGCACGACGCAGCGCATCGGCCACAACTTTGACGGCATTATCTTGTCCCACCACGCGCTGGCGGAGAACATCTTCGGCTTTTGCTAAACGGTGGCGTTCTTCGGCATCAACTTTTTCCACGGGAATACCCGTCCAGGAAGCAATTGTGCGATTGCAAAAATCAATATCCAGAACTTCCGTGTTTTCATCTATTTCGCCACGGGCAATATCCATTTTAAGCAAGCTGGAGGAATCGTCCAACAGGTCTAATGCTTTTTCGGGGAAGAAACGGTTTTTAATATACCGGTGCGTCAGTTGGCAAGCCCCTTTAACCGTTTCCGGCGGAATTTTAATGCCATAATGTTCTTCCAGGGTATGTTTGCGCCCTTCCACAATTTGAATACTGTCATTTAAATCCGGCTCTTCCAACAGTAAAGATTGCATACAACCCATAACGGCCGTATCTTTTTCCAAGTGTCCCACAAAATTCAAGGTGTTTGTTTCAACAATACAAGACACTTCCCCGGCTAACAGAGCCAGTTTTAAAAATTTGGCAGGTTCTTTATTTTCGGGATTCGTGTCCACATAGACGAGGAAACTGACGTCTTTCAGATAAAGGACTTTACGGTGATTACTGTCAATCACGCGTTGCATAACCTGTTTTGTTAATTCTGCATATTCTTCTTCATCTTTGGTGTCTAGCATCAGTCGCGCAACATCCAAACCAACGACTTCCCGGCGCAGTTCATCCGGGGCATCATCTGATGAAATAAAGGAAATCAATCCCTCTATCAAAGCCGTTTTACCGATACCGGAAGGACCCACCACAACAGGATTACTTTTGGATGAACGCAACATAATATGGATTAGGCGTTCCAGTTCGGTTTCCCGCCCGACAAGTTCAGTCAATTTACCCGCTTGTGCCAGGGCAGAATAGTTAATCAGATATTGTGATAAGTCACGAGCCATAGGTTATTCATCCTCCTCACGTGGGGCGAAAGTAAACGGATTCCGGAAGTGTAAATCATCTTTTTGTTCATCTGCGTCCTTATAGTCGCCATCTAAGATTTCCTTATCTTCCAAAATCAGGTAAGCATTGTAATTAGCCCCTTGCATGCGGGCTTTCATGTAGGCTCTTTCCTGATCCCCCCAGACAAAGGCTTCTTTATCGTCCGGATAGCCATAAGTGTCAAACACCATCTTCCAGAAGGCATCCCGCCGCCGAATCTTTTTCGCCAGATTTTTCCGTGTAAAGTTCAGAGAATTATCCCCTTCGTTTTCATAGTAAATCTTATAGGCAACATTGTCGGTAGCAAAGGTTGAAAACAGAACCTGGATATATTCAGCCGTTTCGGGTTTTGCCAATGTGACGGATGAAATATAATAAACTTCATCATTACGGGCTTGATCAATGATGCAATTTTGCAAATCACGGGTGCGACGAACCTGTGCCGCCCGGCAATTGTGTTCATAAAATGAGGTGCGGTGCAAAGGAATACCATGTTCAATACGGGTAATGGCATAGCCTTGTTCGCGGGCGACTTCAGCCACTTCGTCGGGTGTCATACCCAAAGCAATTCCAGCAATATCAAATCCGTGCACATCATGCATTTGTCCGAACAACTCTTCCAAAGATTTTGGCATTTGCGGAGTTTCTTTCTTCGGTGGCGGCGGTGGCGGATTCTTTTTTTGTTCAGCCTTGGCACGTTCTTCTTGATAACGGCGGATTTCGGCACTCAGTTTTGCATCCATTTCAGCGGCCTTTTCCGCGGACAAGCGGCGAACCGGTTGAGCGTTTTCCTGTGGCAGACGAATCTCTTTCGTTTTTGACGGCAGAGCCGGTTTAGGCTGAGGGCGAATCGGCTTTGCGCTGTCGTCCAAAGACACACGCACATCCGGCAATGCTTGGGGCGTCAGATGAATTTCCTTTAGCGGTTTTGCTTCTCGCCCCAAATTGGGAACATCGTCTTCAAATAGTGGAATACTGGTTTCCTGAGCCAATGTTACAACAGGTAAAAACAGGCAAAGAATGCCGATATAAAGTGTTTTCATAGAGTGCCCCTTCATTTTTAACTTGACCTTTTTAAATTATCGCGCTAAAACATATAATATACCTTTTAACGGAAAACTTTTTTAAAAGCAAGGAAAAAAATGAGTCAAATTAAATCTGTTGTCGTTTTTTGTGGCGGATCGGAAGGAAGAAAAGAAATTTTTATGCAAGAAGCCTATAAAATGGGACAGTTGCTGGCCGAAAGCAATATTAAGGTCATTTATGGCGCCGGTGGTAGCGGTATGATGCGGGCGGTGGCCGAAGGGGCTTTGGATGCGGATGGCTATGTTATCGGATCAACCATTCAATCGCTGTTTGCTACGGAGCGGCCGGATTTGGCTACGCGAATATCCAAAATGGAAGTCTTTCAAACCATGTATGAACGCAAAGTATCTATGACGAAGCAGGCTGATGCCGTGGTGGTTTTGCCGGGCGGATTCGGTACCATGGACGAATTGTTTGAATTGTTTGTTCTGCGTCAATTAGGTATCAGCCACCAACCGATTGTTGTTTTGAATACGGACGAGTATTATAACACGTTACACCAATGGTTGTTGGAAATGGTCGGTATGGGGTTTGCCAAAACGGAACAATTGCAAATTTTACAATTTGTTAAAACGGCTGAAGAAGTGATACCTAAACTTCGGGAACAGAAAAAATTATTGGATCAGGAAAAGCATGGATAAAAGGATAATTGCTATCGGGTTAGTTCTGTGTTTGTTGATAGGGGGGTGTGCCACCAAGCCGCAAGATCCTGATGAATTAAAAATCTATGAGCAAAACAATGATCCGCTTGAGCCAATGAATCGCGCCATATTTGGATTTAACAGGGGCGCGTATAAGTATGCATTAAACCCGGCCGTAAAAGGGTATCGTGCCGCAGTACCGGATCTGTTGAAAACCGGAATTGAAAATTTTCTGAATAATTTAAAGCAACCGATTTATTTTATCAATGCGACCTTGCAAGGAGATTTTAAAGCAAGCGGATCAATTGCCAGTCGGTTTGCCTTGAACAGTGTATTCGGTGTTGCCGGCATATTTGATTTGGCCTCGCGGGAAGAAATCCCGGTTGTTAAGCGTGATTTTGGCCAAACGTTGGCCGTTTGGGGAATTAAAAACAGCGGACCCTATATCATGCTGCCACTTATCGGGCCGAGTACCGTTCGGGACGGGATTGGATTGGCTGTGGATTCTTTTGCGGATCCCGTGGATTGGATACTCTATAATCAGGGACGTTGGTGGGCCTATGGTCGGACGGCAGCCAATGGCTTTATGACTTATGAAAATAAACACGATCTGTTGGAAGATATGGAAAAAAATTCAACAGATTATTATGCGACCATGCGCAGTATGTATCAACAAAACCGTCAGAAGGACGTCGGCGAATTGCGGGGTGAAACTGTGGAAGTTCAAGCAGCCTACGATTTTGATTTCCCTGACGATGATGAAGAGGAATAGGAGAAAAAACATGAAAAAATTATTTGCTTTTATTTTGGGTGTCTTGCTGTGGCCGATGATGGCTAAAGCGGAAAATCCGGCTATTGATTTTGTAAATGATCTGGCGGACAAGATCATTAATGACGTTCTGACGGCAGATGTTCCACGGGACGAAAAACTGACTCGTTTCCGGGCGGAATTTACCGAAGCGTTGGATCTGAAAAATATCGGTCAATTTGTATTGGGAATCTATTGGCGAAAAGCAACACCGAGTGAAAAAGAGGCTTTTTTGCAGGCGTTTATGGATTTCACCACCAAAACTTGGGCAGATCGCTTTGATTCGTATCAGGGACAAAAAATTGTCTTTTCGGGTGTCAGAAATGCTGAACGCAACCAGTTATATGTGGATAGTACCATTCAAAACAATCCGCCGGTAGAAGTCATTTGGCGGTTAAAACAAAAAGACGGCAATTATCGGATTATTGATATTATCGTTGAAGGCGTCAGTATGGCGATGAGTTATCGGAACGAATACAGCGCCTTTTTACAAACACACGGCGGAAGTGTTCGGGCTTTAACGGAAGAATTAAAGTCTAAAAGCGAAAACTTCAAATGGGGTGAATCCAAAAAATAGATAAAAAGTATTTTAAAAGCCCCCCGTTAAATTGAGGGGGCTTTATTTTTTAAAATACAGAATCAATAAAATCAATGTGTTAGGGGCCGTTTTTGGAAAAAAGCTTGACTTTTTTTTGAAAATATGATAGGATAGCCACATTCATAATACGGAGTAAAAAATGCCAGTTATCGTTAAGTACTATCCCAGAATTCCGGGACAAAAAAGAAAAGTGCGGGAACGTTATATTGTTGATGACAATGGTGTCAAACAAGGACTTTATCAGAGCTATTATCGTAACGGACAGGATGAAGTGACATGCTTTTATAAAAATGATATCCTGAACGGACCGTATGTGTCTAAACACTCTAACGGTCGTGTGGCGATGGAATGTACCTATGATGAAGGATCTTTGGAAGGTCGTGTATCACGCCATGACAAAATGGGACGGTTGCTTTTTGAAGGAAACTTTCATCGGAACATGGGTGAAGGTGAACAAACTTATTACCGAGCAACCGGTGAAATTTCTTCTCGCGAACATCGGCATTTAGGCGCGCGGGAAGGCGAATGTGTCACTTTCTGTTATGACGAAGTGGAACGCGCCGTCTATCAGGATGATAAATTGTTGCGAATTCCTCAACTGTCAATGGGCAGAGTTACCAAAATGGTTCAGGAATTTTCCGGCAATACCGTTATTCGCCAGATAAATTATGTTTATAATGCCGAACAAACACTGGAAGAAAAAATAGAATTTAATCAAGGCACGGATGTGGCACGACATACCTACTATTTCCCGAATGGCCAAGAAAGATTGATCTGTGGCAAACGTGGGGAAGATATGGAAGGTCCCTATACGCGTTTCTTTGAAAGCGGTCGTGTCGCAGAAGAAGGTAACTGCAAACATAATCAGGTTAACGGCAAACAGGTTCTTTACTATGATAACGAAGCAAATTCCAGAAAAGAAGAAAGTGCTTCCGTGAACGGTAAATTGCATGGCGACTGCGTGCGCTATGACGAAGAGGGCCGGGTTACTGAAAAATGCCGCTATGAAAAGGGTAACCGTATCATCTATGCGGGTATGAGTGAAATTCTTTTCAACAAGAAAGCCGAACGGGATGTTCGCGAAGCCAAAGCTCAGGAAATTATGGCTACCCGCCGGCAAGGCAAACGGAAAGAAGCTGTTTGCTTGGCCAGACAGTTCCACTCGGAACAGTCGGATATTCCACGTCGGACAGCCTTAAAACTGGATTCGGAAAATTGCCGGTCGTAATTTTAAATGCCCCTGGAACCGGGGCATTTCTTTTATAATATAGAAATTTTAAATTTTTTGATAAAAATGCTTGACATTTGAGGAGAAATAGGGTATTATTCCTCGTCCGAAGTTTGTCGGGGCTTTTGCCTACCCCGAAAAATGACGGGTTCTAGGGGTGTAGCTCAGCTGGTAGAGCATCGGTCTCCAAAACCGAGGGTCGCGGGTTCGAATCCTACCGCCCCTGCCAAAGAAAGGAATTATTATGAAAGTATCGCCGGCTTTATTCGTTCGTCAGGTTAAACAGGAATTGGCCAAAATTACCTGGCCGACAAAATCCGAAACAATGCAGGGAACATTTGTTGTTATTGTCCTCTGTCTGATTTTGGCGGCGTTGTTATTTGTGATTGATTGGTTTTTCGCAAGTTTGATTCATCTGGTTATTGGAGGCTAAAACAAAATGCGTTGGTATGTGATTCACACCTATTCGGGATTTGAAAATAAGATTGCCGATTTTATCGTGGAACAGGCGGCAAAAAAAGGATTGAGTGATAAAGTGGAACAAGTCCTTGTCCCGCAAGAAAATGTTGTGTCCATTCGCAACGGTGCTAAGGTAGAACAAAAGCATAAGTTTTTGCCGGGCTATGTTTTGATTAAGATGGAAATGAATGATGAAACATGGTATTTGGTGAACAATGTTCCCAAAGTGACAGGTTTCTTAGGCGGTAAAAAACCGACACCGATTACAGAAGATGAAGCAATGCGGATTTTGAATCAGGTGCAGGAAGGCACGGAAAAACCGCGCTCGGCTGTTTCGTATGAAGTGGGTGAACAGGTACGTGTTGTTGACGGGCCGTTTGCTTCGTTTGTCGGTACGGTGGAAGAAGTGGACAAGGAAAAAGAACGGTTAAAGGTATTGGTATCAATTTTCGGACGGGCTACGCCGGTTGATCTGGATTATATTCAGGTTAAAAAGGCATAGTCTTTCCAAGGTAGGTGCGGATCAAACCAGTTCGGGTCCGTAACCTCAGTAGCGGATGAGCCATCATCGGACTACAAAACTTCAAGACAAGAAATTGTTGAATGAATTGGGTAAAATTTTTGTTAGAGGTTAAAAAATGGCAAAAAAAATTATTGGCTTTATCAAACTTCAAATTGAAGCCGGTAAAGCAAACCCGTCCCCTCCGGTCGGTCCGGCTCTGGGTCAGCGGGGTCTGAACATTATGGAATTTTGTAAAGCGTTTAACGCAAAAACACAAAAAGAGGAACCGGGTTCTCCGATTCCCGTGATTATTACAGCTTATGCAGACAGAACTTTCTCGTTTGTGACGAAGTTGCCGCCGGTGAGCTACCTGATTAAAAAGGCAGCTAACTTAAAGAGTGCTTCCAAAGAACCGGGACGCAGCAAAGTTGCTAAAATCACAAAAGCACAAGTTAAACAAATCGCCGAGAAGAAAATGCCGGATATGAACTGTCATACGGTCGAATCCGCTATGGAAATGGTTGCCGGTCAGGCTCGGTCTATGGGTATTGAAGTGGTGGAGTAAGACAATGGCATACGGAAAAAGATTGAAAAAAGCTTATGAAACCGTTGATACAAACAAGGTTTATACTTTAGATGAAGCTATTGCTGCCGTTAAAGCGGGGGCGACTGCTAAATTTGATGAAACAATTGATATCGCTGTGCGCTTGGGTGTTGATCCGCGTCAGTCCGATCAAATGGTGCGGGGGGCTGTGTCCCTGCCGGCCGGAACTGGTAAGACTTTGCGTGTTGCCGTGTTCGCTAAAGGACCGAAGGCTGAAGAAGCCCGTAAAGCCGGTGCCGATATCGTTGGTGATGAAGATTTGATGAACACCATTATGGCCGGTAAGATTGACTTTGAACGGTTGATTGCAACACCGGATATGATGGGTGTTGTCGGACGCTTGGGTAAAGTGTTAGGTCCGAAAGGCCTGATGCCGAATCCGAAGTTGGGAACTGTGACAATGGATGTGGCAACTGCCGTTAAAGCGGCTAAAGCCGGTCAGGTCCAATTCCGTGTTGATGCGGTGGGCGTTGTCCATGCCGGTATCGGTAAAGCCAGTTTTTCAAACGAAAACATTGCTGAAAATGTCAAAGCCTTCGTGAAAAACTTGGCGGCGATTAAGCCGGCTTCTGCTTCGGGTGTTTACTTAAAGCAGGTGGCTTTGTCCAGCACTCAAGGTGTGGGCGTCAAAGTAGCTATTCCGACAATCATCGGATAGTTTTAAGTCCGGTGGCTGTCATCCGACGGATGATGGTCATCGGCCCTGTCCTAGACTGCGGGTACTTGCCACGGGGCAAGGTTTAAGGGAAAGCATTCCGCCGGCAATAGACAGAAATAAATCAGATATTCCTTTTGGAGTGGACGATTGTTGTTTCTAGGCAGGATTTAAGTGGGCGAGATAGGAATTTCTTATCAAACCTGTGTAGAAACCGAAGGGGCGGGGAAACCCAAACTTTCAAACAATATGTTGGAGACATATCGTGAAACGTGAAGAAAAACAACAACTGATCACCGAACTGAAAGATGTGTTCAGCAAGTCGGCTCTGGTCGTGGTGGTCCTGAATAAAGGATTGAACATGGAAGAGACAACCGAACTGCGGAACAATGTCCGGAAAGACGGTGCCAGTTATCGTGTTGCCAAAAACCGTTTGGCGAAATTAGCTCTGGCAGGAACGCCTTGCGAATCCATGGCGGACTTGTTGGTTGGTCCGACGGCTATTGCGTATTCGGCAGATGAAATTGCTGCTTCGCGCGCAGTGGCTAAAATGGCCAAAGACAATGATCGCTTTGAAATTGTCGGTGGTATCATGAACGGTCAAAAAGTTGATGCAAAGATGATTTTATCTTTGGCTTCTTTGCCGTCCTTGGACGAAATCCGCGGCAAATTGGTTGGCTTGTTGCAGGCTCCTGGCGGACAATTGGCCAGATTGGCAAAAGCTTATTCCGAAAAGGAACAGGCTGCTGCTTAGGCAATTTATTTTTTAAACAAATTTAACAAACTAAAAAGGAAATATAAAATGACTGATTTAAATAAAATTATTGATGAACTGTCAGCTTTAACCGTGATGGAAGCTGCAGAACTCGCTAAAATGTTGGAAGAAAAGTGGGGCGTGTCTGCTGCTGCTCCGGTTGCTGTGGCTGCTGCTGGTGCAGGGGCTGCTGCCGAAGAAAAGACAGAATTTGATGTGATCTTGGCCGATGGCGGTGCGAACAAAATCGCTGTGATTAAGGAAGTTCGTACAATCACCGGTTTAGGCCTCAAAGAAGCTAAAGACCTCGTTGAAGGTGCTCCGAAGGAAGTCAAGAAGGGCGTTGCCAAAGACGAAGCTGAAAAATTAAAGAAACAACTGGAAGCCGCAGGGGCTAAGGTTGAATTGAAGTAATTCTTGCTTCAAAAACGGATTGGGTCGCATCGATTCCAACAGGAATTTGATGTCGGCCCGATACCGGTAAATAAAGACTTAACGGGTCCCGGTGCCCTTCACCGGCCAGATTTTTTATTAAACTATATGGGGAAAAACGCATGATCAAACAAGAAACGAATCGCAGAAGAGTTCGTAAAAATTTCGGAAAAATTGAAGCTGTTGCCCAAATGCCGAACCTAATCGGTGTCCAAACCGAATCCTATAAAGAATTTTTACAATGGGGTGTCCCCGTTGACAAACGCGCCGATTCGGGATTACAGGCCGTTTTCAAATCTATTTTTCCGATTCACGATTTCGCGGGACGCGGAGATTTGGAATTTATCAAATACGAATTGGACGAACCGAAATTTGATGTGGATGAATGCTTAAAACGCAGTTTGACTTTTGCCGCACCGGTTCGTGCGACACTTCGTTTGGTCGTTTGGGACATTGATGCCGCAACGGGCGTTCGTTCCATCCGTGATATCAAGGAACAAGACGTCTACATGGGCGATTTACCCCTGATGACGGACAAAGGCACCTTTATCGTGAACGGCACGGAACGTGTTGTTGTTTCCCAAATGCATCGTTCCCCCGGTGTGTTTTTCGATCACGATAACGGGGAAACCC
>Ga0310786_10013363_pt1 | contig 10131 bp, 9 predicted proteins | sample AusTroGonzalo_MG_FD_203881 | JGI IMG/M metagenome (GOLD analysis project Ga0310786, IMG submission 203881) | Bovine rumen microbial communities from tropical cattle in Woodstock, Queensland, Australia - Gonzalo_03 (v2) (version 2) | ecosystem: Host-associated > Mammals > Digestive system >... | reverse complement strand
AACCCTAAAGACCTTAACCCCAAAGGCCTTCCTCGCCCACTTTCCACCCCCTCCCACTACGCCTACCTAAAAATCGCCGAAGGCTGCAACCGAAGCTGCTCCTACTGCGCCATCCCCCTTATCCGTGGCGCCCATCGTTCCCGCCCCATCGAGGACATCGTCAGCGAGGCACAAAACCTTGTCCGGCAAGGAGTGAAAGAGCTGATAGTCATCTCCCAGGACACCACCTGGTACGGGCTTGACCTCTACCATAGGCGTGCACTGGGCGAATTGCTCAACCGTTTGGCCGAAGAGAGCGGGGCTCCCTGGATACGACTCCACTACACCTACCCTTCGTCGTTCCCCGAAGATGCCATCGACGCCATCGCCCGCCACCCCAACATCTGCAACTACATCGACATTCCGCTGCAACACATCAACTCGCGAATACTCAGCTCCATGCAACGCGGCATCGACCGCGAAGGCACCCTGCGCCTGCTCGATACCTTCCGAGCCAAGTTGCCCGATGCCGTCATCCGCACCACCCTCATCGTAGGCTACCCTGGCGAAACCGAAAGCGAGTTTCAAGAGCTCTGCGACTTCGTTCGTACCGCCCGTTTCGACCGCATGGGCTGCTTCGCCTACTCGCCTGAAGAAGGCACCCCCGCCGAAGCCCTCGGCGACCCTGTGCCCGACGACGAAAAACAACGTCGCGTCAGCGAGCTGATGGCCATACAGGAAACTATCTCCCTCGAAAAGAACCAACAACGCGTTGGCAAGGTGTTCCGCTGCCTCGTCGACAGGTGCGAGGGTGACCAACTGGTGGCCCGTACCCAGTACGACAGTCCCGAGGTCGACGACGAAGTGCTGGTGCAACTGTCTGGTTGCCAACATGAGACAAAACATCTTATCGGCAGTTTCGTTGACATTCGCATCACACAAGCCCTTGAGAACGACCTCATTGGCGAACTCATCTGATACTTTTTTTCGAGGCCAAGCAGTTATATTGGTTTTTTTTCGTATTTTTGCACTCGGTTTCGGTCGCCCAACCAAGGGTGCCAAGAGGGAATCAGGTGTAAATCCTGAGCAGTCCCGCTGCTGTGAGTTTCAGCACAATACGCCATCAGAAGAGCCACTGCACGCCGCCATAGGCGCGTGGGAAGGCGGTGGCGCGAAACAAGCCAGAAGACCTACCGGAGCCATTAAAAAGCCCAAGCCCTCGAGGAAAGGACAGGAGATGAGTTGGAAATTATATCGTATTGTATCGTTTATCGCCCGCGTCCGAGCGACATCAGACGCACCCCAGCTCGTTTCAACCCCCGTCGCGTGGGCTTTTCTATTGATTATTCTTTCACCCTTTTTCCTGGGCAATACACTGTATGGCCAAGACACAGTGCGGACCCTTGACGAGCTGGAAGTCAGCTCTCAACGCACACCCTCCACCTTGGTCACAGCCACCCCTACCCAAGTGTTCGACGCCGCCCGGATTGAACAGCAGGGAGCCCTGCAGCTGAGCGATGCCGTGCGGCAGATGGCCGGGGTGACCTTGAAGGATTATGGCGGCGTGGGAGGCATGAAAACGGTGTCGGCCCGCGGACTGGGCAGCCAGTTCTCCACCGTCACCATCGACGGCGTGGCGGTAGGCGATGCGCAGAACGGACAAGTCGACCTGGGACGTTACCTGTTGGCGGGAGCTGCCTATGTCAGCCTCAGCCAAGGGCAGCAGCAGGACATGCTGCTCACCGCACGTGCCTATGCCGCCGGCAACGTGCTCAACCTCGAGACCGCAGAGCCCAGCTTCCTGCCCGACGAACGCACCAACCTCAAAGTGGGCATGGAACTGGGCAGTTTCAACTTGACAAGTCCTTCGGCATTGTGGGAACAGAAATGGAACCGCAAACTGAAGACAAGCCTGTGGGTCAACCATCTGCGAAGCGAAGGCGACTACCCCTTCACCCTCTACTACACCGTCGACCACAACGGGAAAACCAGCGAGGAGCGCCGCCTCCACTCGGCCATGCAGATGTTCACCGCCGACGGAAACCTATTCTACACCATAGCACACGGCAACACGTTGACAGCCAAGATACACTACATGGGCGGAGAGCACCAATTGCCAGGGCCGGTACAACTCTACAACCAAGCCCTCTCGGAACAGAATACCCGCGAGGAGGTGGCTTTCGTACAGACCAAATGGAGGGTCGAGAAAGAGCGGTGGCGCACGATGGTGACCGCCAAATGGCACCATACCTACGACCTCTACGAGGACCGCGCCGCCAACACACTGACCCATTACCTGATGAACGACTACCGACAGGAGGAAGCCTACTTTAGCGGCAGTGCCGTCTACCGCATGCTTCCCTGGTTCGACCTGAGTGCCGCCGCCGACGGGAGTCTGGCCTCTTTACGCACCAACCTGGCCCGCAACAACGACGTGCTCCGTGAAAACGGCATGGCCGTGGTGGCCATGAGGATACACGGGCACGACAGCAACCTCAACCGCGTCGAACTCAACGCCAACCTATTGGGCACCTTTATCCGCGACCGTGCCGTCGACCTCGACACGATGCCCCTGTACCGCCGCCTGTCGCCCTACGCGGGGGTGAACATCACCATCGGCGGACACACCACCCTGCGCTATTTTTACAAGGAGACCTTCCGTGCCCCGAACTTCAGCGAACTCTACTTCTTCGCGCAGGCACACGACCTAAGGCCCGAACGCGCCCGACAGCACAACATCGGCATTACACACGCCAACAATTACTTCTCAACCACCGTCGACGCCTACTACAATCGCGTCACCGACAAGATACTGGCCATCCCGTTGCAGAACATGTTCCTTTGGAGCATGCAGAATATCGGCCGGGTGGAAATACTGGGCGTGGACGCCACGGCGAACTTTCAACTTCCAGCTTTCAACCTTCAGCTGAACTACAGTTTCCAGCATGCCGTCGACCGCACCGACCCCGACGACCCGGAACTGGGGAAGACCTATGGCCACCAGATTGCCTACACCCCCCGCCATTCGGGCGGCGCCTCCCTGCGTTGGGAGAACCGATGGGTCAACCTCGGCACGACGGCCATGGTGGTGGGCGAGCGTTATTTCCGCAGGCAGAACGCACCCGAGACACTGATGCCTGCCTATTGCGACATCGGCCTCACCGCCGACCGCGACATAAAACTCCGAGGGGGCACCCTGCGGCTCCAGCTGCAGGTGCTCAACCTGCTCGATAAACAATACGAAGTGGTGCGTTCCTACCCGATGATGGGACGCAACTACCGATTGAAAATCACATACCTTTTCTAGCCATGAAACACCTCATTCCTTTCGTTGCGCTCACGCTCCTGTCCCTGCTCTTCGCCTCGTGCAAGAAAGAGCCCGACCCCATCCCCGACTCCACCACGGAGGCGCGCCCACAAAACCCACGCTACCTGGCGGCTGCCGACGGCAAGGTGTATGTCACCTGCTACAGTCCGACTTCGGTCGTTCGAATCGACACGGGCTCGCGGGAAATCGAGGCGGTCTGCCGCCTGGGCGACTACCAGCCCGAGGGTATTGCCGTGGCAGGAGGCAAGCTGTTTGTGGCCAGTTCCTGGATTTACGGGGAGAACGGCAACCCCATCTACGACAACAAGGTGTACGTGATTGACATCCACACGTTTCGTGTGGAGGGAACCCTCGCGGTGGGACTCAACCCCGGGCGCCTGACCGCCATAGACAGCAACCACGTCATCGTGTGCTGCTCGGGCAACTACGAGGACATCGCCGGCAACAGTTATATCATCGACGCCAGCACCCATGAGGTCACCCCCACGGGCATCGACATGACCGGGCTCGATGTCTATGAAGGGTTTATCTATGCCTATTCCGCCCCTTATACGGCTCCCCACACGCGCTTTCTCAAACTGAACCCCTCGACGCTCGCCGACACCACCCTGCTCGAAGGCTGCGGTGTCGGCCGCCCCTATGGCCTTAATGTCATCGACGGCGACCTCTACGTCACCACCGCCAGCGCCTCGGCCAAGGGCGATGTGTACCGTTTCTCGCCTTCAGGCGAACAACGCTGGCGGAGCGAGGCGGGGATGTATACCTCGAAGGTGGCCGCCCTCGGCGACGGCACGGCCTATGTGCTCAACGAAGGGCTCTGGGGCGGCAACGACGCCTCGCTGAGCCGTGTCACCCTCGCCTCGGGGCAAATCGACAACTCCGCCTTCTCGGCGGCCAATGCCAGAGACCTGGGCGACCTGGCCCAGGACCTCCTGGTCTACGGCACCAAGGCCTATGTGACAGTCACGTTCTCGAACACCCTCGAGGTGGTGTCGCTGAACGACAACAAGTCGGTTCAGATTCACTTCTAGCTTACCGCTGCGTGGCGATATAGTCGAGCACCTTCTTCTTGTCGCTGCTGAAGGTGAGGACGTCGGTGGTTTTGTAGTAGTTGACGGGGTCGACGCAGTAGTGGTAGGCATATTTGAGGAACTCGACCTGCGAGTTGCTGTAATCGATGGTCTCGGCGAGGCGGCCAATCTGCACGGCCGTGAGCGTCGACGAGGCGACAATCACCTTGCCCAACGCCAGCCGGTCGCTGTCGAACGACTGCGATTTCATGCGCTGTATCATCGATGCCAGTTCCTCTTCGGTGGCACACCTTACGCCGGGGGCGGGAGGCGCGGGAGGCGCGACGGGAGGCACCCCTGTCAGGGTGGGACCACCCACGGCCGGACGGCGGGGGTCGGCCTGCGGACGGTGCGACTCGACGACATAGCTCTCGGCACGGTTCTGCGAAGGCGTGTAGAGCAGCAGCTGCTCGAGGCGGGCATCGTAATTGACGTTGACCACCACATTGGGCTCGCCCGGACGGAGGTGAAGCACGGCGGCTTTCTCGACGGGCCGTTTGAGCACCACCACCACCTCGTGGCTCTGGTCGCCGATGTCGTTCACCATCACGCGGCTCTGGGGCATGCGGTTCTGCAGGTCGCCGTCGATAAAGACGGAGAAGGCCTCGCCCCGCTGCGACTCGAAACTGACCGTGTAGCGCATCGGCGGAGGCACATGGCCCGGATGGCCTTTCTTGGGGCTGTTCCCCGGCTGCGCCCAAAGGGCGACACTCATGAGGCACATCAGCAGTGCCGTTGGCATTCTTTTCATAGTCAAAGTATTTTCTTTAATTTATGTTCCCTGAAATACATGGTGTCTATCGAGCGTCCATCCTCGCCGCGCAACGCCTTGGCGAACTCGTCGAAGGTGCGGTGCTCCATGTAGACGACGTTGTACACATCGCCCACGTTGTCGATGAAGTGGGCATCGCTGTCGGTGATGAAATTGAATCGTTTGAGGTAGGCGAATTTCTTGAGTATCTCCTCACGGGTGATACGGAAGTTGATTTCCAGCCCGTCGGCCCGCAAGTCGGGCGGCACAAAACCCAGCTGGCTCATCAAGCTGGTGGTGCCTTTGTTGATGTGTGCCGGCACGAACAGGCCGCCGATACGATGCACCTCGTCATAGATGCCGTCGATGTCCACGTCGATAGCGTTGAGCAGGTGATAGGTTTCCTCCCCCACTATCTCGTCGTTCTCGTCGACAATGAGCTGGTAGCCGAAGCGTTCTTCGTCGTTGGGGATGGGCGGCAAATGCGCGTCGAGGAACTCCTGGAAGGCATCCAGCTGCGCGTCATCGGCAAAATAGCACAGACAATGGGTCTCTTCCTGCGAAGTGACTTCCACCCCGCCGAGGACGAAAAGGCCCTTCTCCTTGCCAATCTTTTGGGCCACCTTCACCTGGCGGGTGGTGTTGTGGTCGCTGATGGCAATCATGTCCAACCCCCGCGCCAGCGCCCGGTCGACGATGGCCGAGGGCGACATTTCAAGGTCACCGCACGGCGATAGCACCGTGTGGATATGAAGGTCGGCCTTGAACGGAGTCAGCATCTTGATTTACGCATTCAACAGCTGATAAATCTTGCCCACGGTCTCGTAGGTCTGCATGTCGGTGCTGAGGAAGGGGATGCCCTCTTCGTTGCTCTGTTCCACGGTGTCTTCGCTGGCAGTCAACCCTTTGACCAAGATAACACAGGCCAACTCTTTCAGCGAGGCAATGGCCATCACGTTCTTATGGGTCTGCAGCGTGACCCATACATTTCCCATCTCGGCGTTGCCCATCACATCGCTCAACAGGTCGCTGACATAGCAGCCGTCGATGTCGCGGTCAAGTCCGTTCTCTCCGCTCAGGACACGGAGGTTGAGTTTGTCTACTAATTCTCTTACTTTCATATTGAAACTGTTTTTTTATTTTTCAAGTGTTTGAAAGGGTGCCTACGCCCGTCGCGGTGAAACTTGCGACGCATGATTTCGTCGAGCAACGCCTCGTCGAGCCAACCACGTTCCTCAAGATAGCAACGCGCAAAATACTCGAACCCATACTCTCTCACTGGAAGAACGATGAAGTCGGCGATGCACTGGTTGAGCGATATACGGCGGGGAAACCTGGCCCTGTTGGTATCAATCATTGAGAAGCGTACCACCTCGCCTTCATCGAAGTGGCAGAGGAAATTGCCTCGGTTCAAATCGTGGTAGAGCACTCCAGCCTCATGAAGACGCACAACAAGATGAGCGAAAGCCTCAATCAGACGGTGATCAAAGCCGTCGTAGGTATCCAGCGGGGTGCCGTCATCGTAGGCATAGACATACCAGCTACGCTGATAAATGCCCAGTCGGCGCTGCTCCACACAGGCCAAGGGTTCGGGGGTGTCAAAGCCTCTCGCCTTCAACTGCAATGCGTTGTCGTAGGCCCGATAAGCCTTTCCTTTTCTGAAGGTGGAATAACTGAGCCGCTGGACAATATTGGGACGGCGGAACTGCTTTACGACCACTTTTCGTCCGTCGACATCCATGGTCTTAAGCACATTACGCTCCTTCCGCACCAAATCTCCCTCGAGTGCGAAGCGTTCAGGCAGCCGGGCGACAAAATCGTGCAGCCCACAGCCCTCAACCATGCGGCTTCTATAGGTTATACAACTCATTCGGCACGGAATGACGGCAGGTCGGCTTCGGTAAAGTGCATCACATAGTAGCTCTTGGCACAGACGTCTTCCTCGGTCATGCGGACGTAGACGTTGGCGCTCTTCCCGAAGAGTTCGGGGGCGCGGCTGGCGTCGTCGATAATCAGGAGACTCATGATGATTTCGGCGGTCATGTCGTAGAGGCGGCGAGCCAGGAAGTCGTGGACTTCTTCATTGTTGGCCTCTTTGACGTAGTTGACGGCCTTCTCGTAGAGGTCGACAAGCGGAGCCACACGGTCGAGCAGCGCAGCCATTTCACCTTTCACCTTTGACCTTTCACCTTCAAGCATGTCCTTGATGACCTGCAGGTAGGTGCCGTTGGTGACGTAGCGGATGGCCGCAACGACCTGCAACTGGGTGGTACCCTCGTAGATGCTGAAGATGCGGGCGTCGCGATAGAGGCGCTGGCTCTTGTACTCCATGATGAAGCCCGAGCCGCCGTGGATGCTGATGGCATCGTAGGCGTTCTGGCTGGCATACTCGCTGTTCATGCCCTTGGCAAGGGGGGTGAAGGCATCGGCCAGACGGCTGTAGGTCTTCATCTCGGTGCGTTCCTCGGGGGTGAGCTTACGGTCGCGGCTGATGTCCTCGAGGCTCTTGTAGAGGTCCACGTAGCGGGCGGTCTGGTAAAGCAGCGAGCGTCCGGCATCGAGTTTGGCCTTCATGCGGCTGAGCATATCGTAGACGGCGGGGAACTTGATGATTTTCTCGCCGAACTGGGCGCGTTCGCGGGCATAGGCCAGGCCCTCGTTGTAGGCTTCCTGCTCCACGCCGACACTCTGGGCGGCAATACCCAGACGGGCGCCGTTCATCAGGGCCATCACATATTTGATAAGGCCCATCTTGCGGTCGCCGCAGAGTTCGGCCTTGGCGTTCTTGTAGGTGAGCTCGCAGGTGGGGCTGCCGTGGATGCCGAGCTTGTGCTCGATATGGCGCACGTCGACGCCACCGTTGCGCTTGTCGTAGATGAACATCGACAAGCCGCGGCCGTCTTTGGTGCCCTCCTCGCTGCGGGCGAGGACGAGGTGGATGTCCGAGTCGCCGTTGGTGATGAAGCGCTTCACGCCGTTGAGGCGCCAGCAGTTCTCCTTCTCGTCGAAGGTGGCCTTGAGCATCACGCGCTGCAGGTCAGAGCCGGCGTCGGGCTCGGTGAGGTCCATACTCATGGTCTCACCGGCGCAGATGCGAGGGATGTATTTCTGGCGCTGCTCCTCGCTGCCGAACTCGTAGAGCGTGTCGATACAGCTCTGCAGGCTCCAGATGTTCTGGAAACCGGCATCGGCGGCGCTGATGATTTCGCTCATCATGCTGAAGATGACGTTGGGGACATTGAGTCCGCCAAAGCGGCGCGGCATGGAGACACCATAGAGCCCGGCCTTGCGGGTCTGCTCGAGGTTCTCGACGGTCTTCGAGGCATAAATCATGCGGTTGTTCTCCAGGTGCGGTCCTTCGAGGTCGACGCTCTCGGAGTTGGGCTCGATGACGTTGGCGGCCACATCGCCCGTGATGTCGAGGATACGACGGTAATTCTCGATAGCGTCCTCGTAGTCCACGGGAGCGTAGTCGATACCGTTCTTGGCGTCCTCATAACTTTTTTCGCGCAACTCCACGAGCCGCTTCATCAGCGGATGTTCCAGGTGGAATGCTATCTCAGGATGGTCGGTATAGTAATTAGCCATAATTTTTATTTTTTAGAAGTTATGAAGTTAAAGAAGTTAGAGAAGTTAAGAAGTTAAGCCATTAGTATTGCTACATGGTGTTTCCAAAATTGTTGTCGACTACCCCTTTGCAATAAGCATTAAGCGTTTTACTGCATTCCTCAATGGTTGTAGCTAATGTATTGTAGCTGGATTCATTGATATAGCCGAGATCTTTGGAAAGGATAATATAATATCTGCATTCCTCTAAGCTACCTTGGGCGATGTTGTAAAAACGCAGTTTGTCGGGTCTGCTTAGTTTCTTGTAACCTTCAGCGATATTGGCCGGTATAGAAACGGCTGCACGTTGGAATTGCGAACATAGTCCGAACTTCTCGTAATCAGGGAAAGATTTAGTTTCCTTGTATACAAGAAGAACAAACTCGTGGGCCTTCTGCCATGCGACAATATTCTGAAATTGGTTCGTCATTACTATTGGCTTAACTTCTTAACTTCTTAACTTCTTTAACTTCTTTAATTTCTTTAACTTCTTAACTTCTTTTTTAACTTCTTTAACTTCTTAACTTCTTTAACTTCTTTAACTTCTTAACTTCTTAACTTTCTTCATCCTCATCGGGATGTGCAGCCTTGGCCTCGGCGGCGGCTTTCTCGGCAGCCTGCCTGGCCAAATACTCGTGCATCTGCTTCAGCATGAGTTTATTCATACGGTCATCATTGGCCGTGCTGTTCACACCGTACCCCAACTCCCACGCATCGTGGTCCTGCTGCTGCATCGTCTTGGACATGGGTCACTTACTGTTCTGTTTGTAATACTTAATCATCTTGGGCACAACCTCTTCCACCGTGCCGACGATGACATAGTCGGCGATTTTGTTGATGGGGGCCTCGGGGTCGCTGTTGATACTGATGATGATGCCCGAATCCTGCATGCCGGCGATGTGCTGAATCTGGCCGCTGATGCCGCAGGCGATGTACACCTTGGGGTGTACGGTGACGCCCGTCTGGCCAATCTGGCGGTCGTTGTCAATCCACCCGGCATCCACGGCGGCACGGCTGCCGCCCACCTCGCCGTGCAGCACCTTGGCGAGCTCGAAGAGGCTGTCGAAACCCTCCTTCGACCCCACGCCATAGCCGCCGGCCACCACGATGGGGGCGCCCTTGAGGTTGTGCTTCGCGGCCTCCACATGGTGGTCGAGTACTTTTACCACAAAGGCCTCGGGCGAGACATACTTATTCACTTCGGGATAGACCACCTCCTTCTTGCAGTTTCCCTCGTAGACAGCTTTTTGCATGACGCCGCTGCGCACGGTGGCCATCTGGGGACGGTGGTCGGGGTTGACGATGGTGGCCACGATGTTGCCGCCGAAAGCGGGACGAATCTGATAGAGCAGGTTCTCATAGGTCTTGCCGCTCTTCTTGTCCTCGTAGGGACCGAT
>Ga0310786_10013360_pt1 | contig 10131 bp, 3 predicted proteins | sample AusTroGonzalo_MG_FD_203881 | JGI IMG/M metagenome (GOLD analysis project Ga0310786, IMG submission 203881) | Bovine rumen microbial communities from tropical cattle in Woodstock, Queensland, Australia - Gonzalo_03 (v2) (version 2) | ecosystem: Host-associated > Mammals > Digestive system >... | reverse complement strand
GCATCCATCGCTCCCGATGCACGGAACACGCCTATGCCCACCAGAATGGCTATCAGGTAGGGTATTATCTTGACAGCTGTGGTAAAGCCGTCCTTGGCTCCCTCCACGAACGCCTCATAAACGTTGATTTTGGCCTTTATGCCCGATATCAGGAAACCTATTATAACCAGCATCAGGATTATGTTGGCTGCACTTGTGGATACTGGTCCAATCTTTACGGCAGGGAGTTGTGAGAATCCCCAGATTATCAGCGCCACGATAAGGCTCAGTCCGCCCACGAACGCAATCAGCACCTTGTCAAAACGGATCTTCTGCATCAGGCAGGTAACCAGCAGTCCCACCAGTGTTGAGAAGAATGTAGCCAGCAGTATGGGGATGAATACATCGGCCGGCTGTGCGGCACCCATCTGAGCGCGGTATACCAGCACGCTTACCGGGATTATGGTCAGGCCCGATGTGTTGAGCACCAGGAACATTATCATGGCGTCCGATGCCACCTCCTTCTTCTGGTTCAGCTCCTGCATACGCTCCATGGCCTTGAGTCCCATCGGAGTGGCGGCATTGTCCAGACCCAGCATGTTGGCTGCGATATTCATGAATATATGGCCGTATGCCGGATCGTTCTTGGGCAGTGAGGGGAACAGACGTGAGAACACCGGGCTCAGCCAGCGGGCAAACGTACCCACCAGTCCGCCTTTCTCACCGATTTTCATAATACCCAGCCAGAGTGACAGCACTCCGGTAAGTCCAAGTGATATCTCAAAGCCCGTCTTGGCCGATGAGAAAGTAGAGTCCATTATATCCTGGAACACACTTGCATCTCCCATGCAGAGCCGTACCACAGCCACTGCAAATGCAATAAGAAAGAATGAAACCCAGATCCAGTTAAGTACCATACGCGTCCCTTGTTATTTGCGCGAAGATACCATTTTTTACGCGGACTGCGAGCACGCAGCGGGGATATTATTCAAACTCCACCCGCAGTATCAGCAAATCGCCGTCTGACAGGGTGTTACGTGTCATGTAGCGGGTGATTTCCTGATATAAGGATTTAAGCCTGTCGTCCAGTATTCCGACATTGCATTTAAGTACCTCGTAAAAGCCTTTTGATATGCGACAATAGACACTCTCTCCGTCGGAGTATGATGGAATGAGGTAATACATGATGTTTTGCCAGACATCAGAGGAACTCGCGGCCTGAGGATTCTCTTCAGAAAGGTAATTATTTGGTGGGAATGACCTGTACAATATCTTCTCTTGTTTGTCAAACAGGCATTTCTTTGTTCCTCTTGAGAAATACTCAAACATGAGGTAACGACCTGTCTCCGCCAGGCTGGAGAACCCGTATTCATAACCCTCCTTAGTCAGTTCAACTGCAAAATCCAGCGCATTCCTGTACTCACCTTCATATTTGCTATACACGCTTGACGGGATGGGATTTACGGCCACGAACTCAAATCTGGGGGTAAATGATCCGTTTGACAGCGAATAGATGGTATAGTCATGGGCCATGATAAACCTAAGCGAGTCCTTATAAACATAAGATGCGGGAGTCAATCCAAAGGATGCCGAGTTGTACTTGAAGAACTCATCCAACTTCAGATAGCTGTCTGTCTTATTAAGGTCCTTATCATACACGCTTACATAATAATCCTGGAATAAGGAGAGTGCAACAAAACTATCCCCTACTCTGTAAAGAAAGTCAGGATAATCAACAAAGGTCCATTTAGAGACATATTTGCCGTTACTGTCATAAGCTATGAGGTTACCTTCAGCATTATCAAAACAGTAAACCTTATCATCCACCGCGAAAACGTTCTCAACACCGTACAACTCGCCCGGACCACGTCCCTCGATTGAACGGTCAACCACCTTCTTGCCGCTCTTGTCATACATAAGCAGGCGCTTGCCGTGTCTGTGTACAAATGCATAACGATCTGTAGATTTGGTCATCATACTTTGGTTTATGAATGACCATGATACATCCGTATCAAGGTTCACCAATGATATGGATTTGATTTTCTGTTCCACTGGACCGGAATCCGTGCTCAAATCAATACGGTCCACACCTGTTACGGTTTCAACACTCTTTTGGCCGCATGCCGCAAACAGGAGTGACATTGCCACGAGCAACTCTTTTCTTTTCATCTCTTTCTATTATTCAACGGTAATGACTGCCGATGTGGTGGTTGCGCGGAAAGCGGGAGCGTAGAGGCACTGCATCACGGCGTTTCCTACAATGAAACGGCCCGGTTTCTGCACGTTCACCTCATACTCAATCACATAACTGCCCTTACTCAGACGCTCTATATAGAAGACGTTACGGGTATTGCCCGGAGCAGAGTAATAACCTATGTCATCCTGCCAGTTGTAGCGGTATCCGGCCCTGGTGCTTACAGGCTCCACTGCCGCGGCACGCATATCAGACAGCTGCAGGTACTCAAGGTTACGGTCTGTGGTAAGTTCAAACTGAACCTTAAGCAGGTCTCCCACATGCAGTTTAGTTCCGGACTTGACCTCCTCAAGACGGTCTCCCTCCGAGCCGCGTATTACGCGCCAGATGGTACGCTTAAGCTGCATTCCGTTCTCGGTATGCTCAACCTTGTCCAGATTCTCGGTAAACGAGCGGTAAACGGCACCCCAGCTTATGCCAGGAGTATTGCTCTCAACCCTAATATCGGCCTTGTCACTGCTTATGGGAGCGTTCCAGGTCATGGTGGTATAACCGGCTGTAGCCTTTGAGCCCGATGCCTTTACCGCATCCTTGCCCACATAGACGGTGATGTCCGGATCTGATTCCAACTGGACATCGGCACCTGTAGCCAACAGGGCTGTCACAGCTGCTGCAGTAGCGGCCGATGAGCACCATCCCGTGGTCTGTCTCTGCTTGAGCAGCCAGCGTGCGGCCTCAACAGCCTCATTCCTGTTACCGGTAGAGAGCAGGGTGCGTATGATGAGCGCCTGAGTCTCAACGGGAGCCTCATGCCACAACAGTCCGCCCGCATTGTCACGCCAGTAACGACCCATCTCATCGCTGTAGAGGGAGCGTTCCAGGAGCGTGGCGGCAATATGCTGCGCCCTCTCGCTGTTACCCTGGCGGGCCATAAGAAGAGCCAGCTGGGCACGGAAATAGAGATTAAGGTCATGGGTGTCCTGTATCTCTGCAAGACGCATGAAATAGGTGTAGCTGGCACGTGTGGTTGCGCTGAACGTATAACCGCGGTAATATGAACGGGTCATAAGATAGCTCAGCTCACTGTAACCCAGTGACTCAGGTTTATGTTCCGTGTTGTACAACCTGTAGAAATAACCGTCCAGATAGTCAAGACCCCTCTGTAACATATCTCTCATATCCGGAGTCACATCAATGACTCTGTTCTCAATAAGCAGACCCAGTCCCTGCAGTATCTCATCCGTGATATGCGGACTGGACATGGAGCCCTCTATCCAGGGCCATCCGCCGTCGGCCATCTGGTTATCAGCCAGCTTCTTTAAGGCATTCTCCACTGCCTCTAGGGCCTCATCCTGACCCAACGCCGTAGCAAGGGAGCGCAGACGGTCACGCTCACTGTTGCTGCTGTAGAGCCATGGGGTCTCCTCAAGCAGTGTTCCGGTAAGCTTCTCATTCCTTTCAAGTTGTGTCTGCCACTCTGATGCAGGCAGCGCTGCCCACTCGTCAAGCATCTCACGGATAACAGGATATCTGTCACAGAGGTCCTGTGATATGGCGGCACCCAGAAGGCTGTGCATGAGGCGCAGGTTACTGGGATCATCCACCTTTATCATGGAGGGTAGTGCCTGGATGGCATACCATATGGGTGATGCGCTGTACTCAAGGGTTAACTGCTCATCGGCCATGGTGCCGGAACGTGGCTTGTCAAGTACCTCAAAACGGAATGTACGTTTCTCATTGCCGTTGTTGAATAGAGAAAGAGCCTCCACCACCTGGGTGCGGTTGGAGAGCACGGGTATGGTCTCCTCCACTCCGTCACTGTGACCCTGGGTACGGGCAGTGAGCCTATATGTTACGGCTGTCAGACCGGCCGGAACCTTGACGGTGAATGATGTGCTTGTGTTGCCTCCGGCAGGTACTGTCACATTCTTCTTGGTAGCACCCTCTATGATACCCAGAGTCTGGCCTGTGACAGCATCAGTAAAGGCAAGTACCACATCGGCCTTTACCGCCTGGTCTGTCATGTTGCTAACCTTTACCGTAAACTCCATGCGGTCACCCTGGCGCAGGAACCTGGGAGCGGCAGGCTCAACCATTATCTTCTTGCGGGTAACCATTGTGGTATCGATACGGCCCGATGCAAGAGAGTCAGTGAATGCTATGCCCTGTATCTTCCATTCGGTAAGCAGCTGCGGAACACGGAAACGGTAGGCCGCCATGCCGTCTGCATCGGTCATGACATAGCCGAACAGACCCGTTGGATTAAGATTGGAGCGTACCTTTATCTCCTCTGACTCCGGATCCGTATCTACATACCTGATTTGGCTTTCAGAAATAACGTTGTCTGACCTGCTACCCAGGTCACCTGAACTGAATACCACATCCAGACCGGCTACTCTACCCTGCAATGCATTATCGACATCGCTCTTACAAAATACACTCATCTCTTCAAGAAGAATGGGGAGTCCTCTGCGTTTGCGGTCAGGAGCAACGCCCGAGAAGGGCTCCATGAACGGATCCAGGAGTGTGCCTGTTATGGCACGCTTGCCTTTGTAAACATGATCGGAACCGAATGTATGGTTCCATGGGGCATAATGGTTGAGATCTGAGTATAGCCACTTAGAGCTGAACAAATTCCTGGATCTTATATAGTTGGAGCTGAACGGCTCAAACAGCATACGGTTAAGGCCGAATACATCAAGTGCACGGTCATACATATCCAGCATCAACGCCGCCCTGACAGGATTGCCGTACCAGTCAGTGATACGTATCTTCCACTCCTCTTCGGTATCAGGCTCCAGCTCACTGCGGAATGTCTCAAGTTCCACCTTGAGTTCATGCTTGCGGTCAGGAACAGTGTAATCAAGGCAACCATTCTCTGCTACTCCCTCATAAAGTACAGAGTAGCTCACGGCAAACATACCTGTCATCTCATCCGTAACCGGAATGGAGAGCATCTGTGCATGACCGTTGCACTCCAGCATGCCCTGGTCACATATGCCGTACCTGTTCTCAACCATATAGTGTATGACTGCACCTTTATGATTGCTGCCCATCAATATCCTGACGGTATCACCCACCTCAACTGTACGGCCGGCGGTACGTCTTGCCCAGAGCAGTCTGTTCTGCGGAACAAAGTCATAGTCATCCTCGCGGCACAGGATGAAATCCCGGCTGCTCTCTCCAAAGCCGTAGGCATTGGCAACCACGCGGTAGACACCTGACTGCAGGCCGTCAAGTATCAGGCCGGATGTATTAAAGTCATCCTTGTCAAAAGGTACTATACCCTCAAACACTGCAGACTCTATCACATCCTCACCCTTAAAGTCAAAGTCATAGAGAGGGAAACGCTCCTTAAGGTTCTGGTTATAGGCACTTGCCGACAGCTCCTTTATCTCACTATCACTTATACTCAACCGGTCTCCCGGTATAGGCAGCGGCAGTCCGGGTGTCTCAAGCCAACTCAGTCTGCTCACCTTCACGTTGATGCGTGCCGATGAATAACCGTTGTTGTTTGATGCCGTCAGTCTGAAAGTGACCTCTCCGTTTCTGTCCAGCATATTGCCCTCTGACAATATACTGATACTGCGTTCAGGCTTCTGAGATGCAGAAAAGAACATACCGGATTCATGGGTCTCACCGTTGACATCTGTCACTGACACGATTATTCTTACATTACCGCTTTCCAGAATCATCTGATCTGAAGGCACTGTAACATCAAAACTGAAAGAACCGTCAGCGTCCGTATGCCTCTCTCCTGCTCCGATACGGATATTACCTTTATCATCGGGTATACAGAAACGATGGCATGAGTAAGTGTCCAGACCGGCATACCACGATACGGTTGCACCATTCAGAGGAACTCCGGTATATGACATGACCTTACCCGTAATGGTAACGGGCCTGTCATAGAGAACCTCTTCTTTCTGGCTGTCAATCTTAACCTCAAACTTAGGCTGACGGAAAGACTCTATGTTGATGGAGGTGTATGCCCAGAAATCATCATCACTCTCATCATCACATTCGGCCATGACAGTATATCTGTCCGGCCTGCAGTTGCGGGGTATGCATACCGTTCCCTTAAAGACACCCATACTGTCTGTTACAAGGCTGTCAGTATACTCATCATTACCCAATCTTATGCTTACATTCACTCCTCTTCCGGCAAGCAGATGTCCGTTCTCTCCATCCCTGCCATAAACGACACCGATATACCGGACAGTATCTCCGGGCAGATAGGTAAACCTGTCTGTATATATCTTTGCAAACTGTCTGGAAGGCATGTCACTTATCCATGGTACGTCAAAAGTCTCATTGCCTCTGTTTCCCGATGCCTCCAGTTCTATCTTGTATCTGTCATTTTTCATGCCCTCAATCCTGATGGAACCGTCGGCGCCTGTTATTCCGCTTGTAACCATGCGGACCTGCTCATCCATATTGTTAAGTCTCCATACAGAATACTTGCAGTCCGGTACAGGCTTGCCGGTACGGGTATTCACGGCTATTCCGCAAAGTGTGCCGTTATCCTGGACAACTTTCAGGAACCTGATTCCGTTACACTCCACATACCGGTATGATATGCAGTCGCCGCTGCTGAAATAGGGGCCTGTCGATGCCATGAGATAGTAACTGCCCTGCATTACGGGCATGATACCGAATAAGGCACTGTGCTCCATATAATCTCCCGGATCATTAAGGCTCATGCTCCACTCGGCAACCACATTGCACTGGTTCAGTTGTGACAGCATGGTGATATCATCTTGGGCGCTCAGTCTGCCGGGAACCTCAACTACCTTGAAGTAGGCTGTCCTGATATTCGTGTATTTCAGCTTGGCAATATTGCGCTCTCCAGGCAGGAAATCTGAAGTGAACTCTATCTCTACACACTTCCGCTCAAGTTCATCCTTGATTGACATACACTCATATGCACCCTCGCTCTTAGGCCATTTTCTCTGTGCGGCTATACACATATCATGGGCCTGACGCAGCAGGCTCTGAGCCTTGTCATCGGGGATATTATTATCAGTTATCTTGCGGGCTGCCATGCTGTAGAACATGGTGCTGAACCTAACCTTCTTAGTATATGACTGCGCCAGCGCTACAGCACCCTTGAGCCACTCCTCATCATTCCTGTTCCACTCAATATCCCTTTCAAGGTAACTGTTCAGAACTGTCATTCGCCTTATGTCAATGGTACAGCATATATCGGGCTTGGCGCCATAGTTATGCTGGATAAGACGTCTCAGCACATAGAACTGCCACATGTCCGGATCATCGGCCTTAAGATCTGTAGTGGCAGCCAGGTAATCCTGCATGGAACCGTAAAGAAGGGGGTTGTCAAGGAAAGACTTCTTACCCAAAGGCAGACGCAGGTCTGTTATCAGATACATGGCGTTGTCCATGAGCATATCCACAAGCATCGGACGCAGCTTCTGACCGGCCTTGTTGCCACCCGGGAAGAACTCCTGATAATAGCCCGATGAGACATCACCGGCCAGGTTAATGGACTGGTCCAGATGGTAACATATGGTATCGCATATCATCTTTGCGGTCCAGTGTGACAACGGGGGATCGGTTTCATCGGTAGGCAATGCATCAGCACTCCTTCTGTTCCTGACCGTCTCCCAGTAACAGATATATCCCTTGGCCAGGAAAGCATGGCAGATTGCCTTGTGTTCCTTAACCTTGAGTTTGGGCAGGAGAGTACTCAGCAGTTCTATTCCTGATTCTATGCTGTTTTCATCGTATGATTGCTGTACCTGGATAAGATAGGCTGCACTCTTAAGCATCTCGCGGCTGTTCCTGTCTTTGGCCGCCATGTCCCAGATATTGTTGATCTCTTTTGAAGCACTCTCCGGAAGGTCCTCTTTCATAAACTTGTCCACCTTCTTCCATGCGCGTGAATACTTGTCCGCGCTGGCAGTCGCAGTAGTCAGTGTCATAATGATTATCAGAAACGATATTCTCAAAAGGTATCTCATAAGCTCTCTGTTTTGTTGTTTCACCGTGCAAATATATAAACGGCAAACAACCAGTTTACGTCAGACAGCGCTGCAATAACGCTGCAAATGGGGCAATCAGTCAAACAGACCGCCCGATATGGACTCATAGCGTGAGCGGCCCAGGTGACTGTAAGCCAGGTCTGTCACCTCACGTCCACGCGGCGTACGCTTAAGGAATCCCTCCTGGATAAGGAACGGCTCATAGACATCCTCTATCGTTCCGGCATCCTCACTGAGAGCTGTAGCAATGGTACCCAGGCCCACCGGACCACCCTTGAACTTGTCAATGATGGTTGTGAGGATACGGTTATCTATCTCATCCAGACCGTACTTGTCTATGTTGAGCGCCTCAAGCGCGATATTGGCTATTGAAAGTGTTATGCGTCCTGATCCCTTTACCTGCGCAAAGTCCCTTACGCGGCGCAGCAGGGCGTTGGCTATACGGGGCGTTCCGCGGCTGCGGCCTGCTATCTCGGCGGCAGCATCCATGTCACAGGGTATGCCCAGTATCTTGGCTGATCGGAGTATGATTTTCTGGAGCGTCTTTGCGTCATAGTACTCCAGATGCATGTTGATGCCGAACCTGGCACGCAACGGAGCCGTGAGCAGGCCGCTGCGGGTGGTGGCACCTATCAGTGTAAACGGGTTAAGGTCAATCTGTATGCTGCGGGCCGACGGTCCCTTGTCTATCATGATGTCAATGCGGTAATCCTCCATGGCCGAGTAGAGATACTCCTCAACCACGGGTGACAGACGGTGGATCTCATCTATGAACAGCACATCCTTGGGCTCAAGTGATGTAAGTATGCCGGCCAGGTCACCGGGTTTGTCCAGCACCGGGCCCGATGTTATCTTGAACCCCACGCCCAACTCATTGGCAATGATGTTGCTAAGTGTTGTCTTACCCAATCCGGGAGGGCCGTGCAGCAGTGTATGGTCAAGTGACTCGCCGCGCTGGCGGGCAGCCTGGACAAAGACACGCAGGTTATCCACGATCTTGCCCTGTCCGGCAAAATCATCAAAGCAGAGCGGACGCAGGGCGTTATCCAGCTCCTTGTCGCTCGTTATCTGCTGCTGCCTTATATCAAACTCTTCCATGATTCAACTTTTGAATTGAGAATTGAGAATTTAGAATTGAGAATTAATACGTACGAACGTTACATTCAACTCTCAATTCTCAATTTTCAATTCTCAATTAAACTTTCTGCCAGTTTGTCTGCACTAACCAAGTTCTGCTCGCCAGACTCCATATTCTTAAGCGTGACCTTGCCCTCTGCCAGCTCATTGCTGCCCACGATAGCTACGTAGGGAACGGCACCCGCATTGGCATAAGCCATCTGCTTCTTCATCTTGGCGTTATCCGGATATATCTCGGCGGGTATGCTGTGTGCACGGAGCTCAGCCAGGAGCTTGAGGCAGAACTGAGCCTCATCATCACCCAGGTTCAGGAACAGCACCTTGACACCGCTCTGTGCCTCCTTGGGATAGAGATCCAGCTGATTAAGCACGTCATATATGCGGTCTGCACCGAATGATATGCCCACACCGCTTACACCGGGCAGTCCGAATATGCCGGTAAGGTTATCATAACGGCCACCGCCGCTTATGGAACCTATCTCCACATCCAGTGCCTTGACCTCAAAGATGGCACCGGTGTAGTAGTTCAGACCACGGGCCAGGGTAAGGTCAAGCTCCAGCTGGTTCTTAAGGCCAAGCCTGGTTGCACCGTCCAGAATGAAACGGCACTCCTCAACGCCCTTGAGTCCGGTCTCGCTGCCGGCCAGCACAGTGGCTATGGTATCCAGCTTCTCAGCATTGGAACCTGAGAGCTTGATTATGGGCTGAAGCTTGTCAATGGCATCCTGCGGCAGGCCCTTATCGGCCAGCTCGGCATTCACACCGTCAAGTCCTATCTTGTCAAGCTTGTCTATGGCTACGGTAATATCCACAATCTTA
>Ga0310786_10013359_pt1 | contig 10131 bp, 6 predicted proteins | sample AusTroGonzalo_MG_FD_203881 | JGI IMG/M metagenome (GOLD analysis project Ga0310786, IMG submission 203881) | Bovine rumen microbial communities from tropical cattle in Woodstock, Queensland, Australia - Gonzalo_03 (v2) (version 2) | ecosystem: Host-associated > Mammals > Digestive system >... | reverse complement strand
TTGAGCAGCATGCCGTCAAGCTTCCCCGCGTCGAAGCGCTTCTTGAGCTTGGCGCGCTCCGAGGCGACCGCCTTGTCGAAGGCGGCCTTGTCGCCCCACGAGACCTCGCCCTTGGCCTTGACGATGCTTCTCGCGAGGCCCTTCAGCTGCCAGTCGTCGTCCTTCGACCTCGAGAGGAGCTCGTCAATCGGGGAAAGGCGCTTCTTCGCCGCCGGCTTCTCCTCTCCGTCGTCGTCGGCCGCGGAGACCTCCTCGGCCTCGACTTCCGCATCGTCGTCCGCCTCGACCTTCTCGTCCTCCGCCTCCTCGCGCTTCTTCGCCACCTTCGCGAGGGAGAACGGCTCGTAGTCCAGGACATCCTCACGCGACCCGGCGGGGCGTCTCCTGACGCAGGCCTCCGACACCTCGGCTATTATCCGGCGGCAGCTCTGGAGGGGATGTCCGGAGACGTACACGCCCAGCATGTCGCGTTCGTTCGCCAGGTCAACCACAGGGGTGAACGGAGGGCAGGGTGCGAGGTCCTCGTCGGTGTGCACCTCCTCCCCGCCAGCCATCAGGTCGAAGAAGTTCGCCTGGACGCTCGCGTCGTCCTTCGCCTTCTGCTGCGCCCTCTTGAGCGCGTACTCGATGTTGTTGAACAGCTTGGCGCGGTTGGTCTCCAGGGTCGAGAACGCGCCGACGCGCGTAAGGTTCTCGAGGACGCGCTTGTTGACGGCGCCGGACCCCGCGAGCCTCATGCAGAAGTCCAGGAACCCCTTGTACGGGCCGTTCGCCTCGCGCTCCGCGACGATCGCCTGCGCGGCAAGCTCGCCCACGCCCTTTATGCCGCCGAGGCCGTAGCGGATGCCCTTCGCGTCAGGAGTCGGGACGAACCGCGCGCCGGACTCGTTCACGTCGGGGAGCTTCAGCTCGAGGTTGATCGCCTGCGCCTCCGCGACGAAGCCCGGGAGCTTGTCGAAGTTGCCGATTTCGGACGATATCTGGGCGCACATGAACTCGGCGGGATAGTGCGCCTTCATGTAGCCGGTCTGGTAGGCGATCCACGCGTAGCACACGGCGTGGGACTTGTTGAACGCGTACGACGCGAAGGCCTCCCAGTCGGTCCATATCTTCTCGATCAGGGCCTTGGCCTCCTCCTCGTCCTTCCACTTGTCCACGCGGAAATCGGGGTTCTCCAGGCACCCCTTGACGAACTTGGCCTTCAGCTCGTTCATTATGTCCATGAGCTTCTTGCCCATGGCCTTGCGGAGCTTGTCGGACTCGCCGCGCGTGAAGCCCGCGAGCTCGCGGGAGAGAAGCATCACCTGTTCCTGGTAGACCGTGACGCCGTACGTGTCCTTCAGGTACTTCTCCATGAGCGGATGGTCGTACGTGACCTCCTGCCGCCCCTGCTTGCGGTCGACGAACGCCGGTATGTAGTCCATCGGGCCCGGGCGGTACAGCGCGTTCATGGCCACAAGGTCCGTGAGCTTCTCCGGCTGGAGCGCCATGAGCCACTTCTTCATTCCGTCAGACTCGAACTGGAAGAGGCCCGTCGTCTCCCCGCGTCCGAAGAGCTCGTACGTCTCCTTGTCGTCGTCCGGGATCTTGTCCGGGTCGAGCCGGCCATCCTCGTCCCAGAGCGCCTCGGGGACGCGCGGGTTGCGGGATCCGAGCAGGTTGACGCACTCCTTCTCGACAGTGAGCGTCTTCAGCCCGAGGAAGTCCATCTTGAGCAGGCCGACAGGCTCCACGAAGTGCCCGTCGTACTGCGTGGTGAGGAGCTTGTCGCCCTTTGCGGAGGCAGAGTCGCCGCCCTTCTTCTTGCCGCCCTTCTCAGGCGTCGGCATGACGGGCAGCGTCTCGATGAGGGGGTCGCGCGAGATGAGGATTCCGCAGGCGTGGACGCCGGGCTGGCGTATGGAGCCCTCCAGCCTCGCGGCGCGCTCCATGAGCTTGTGCACGGTCGGGTCCGACGAGTTGAACGCCGCCTCGAGGTCGGGCGACGCCGCGCGCGCCTTCTTGAAGTTGATCTTCGGGACCTCCGGCACGTACGACGCGAGCTTGTTCGTGTCTGCAAGCGGATAGTCCATCACGCGCCCGACGTCCTTGATCGCGCTCTTCGCCGCCATCTGCCCGAACGTCACGATGTGCGCGACGTGGTCCGCGCCGTACTTGCGCGTAACGTAGTCTATGACGCGCTCGCGGCCCGCGTCGTCGAAGTCCACGTCGATGTCGGGCATCGAGATTCGGTCGGGGTTGAGGAATCGCTCGAACAGCAGATCGTACTTTATCGGGTCGACGTTCGTGATGCCGAGCGCGTACGCGACGGCCGAGCCCGCCGCGGAGCCGCGCCCCGGGCCGACCCAAACGCCGCAGTCCTCGCGCGCGGCCCGGATGTAGTCAGAGACTATCAGGAAGTATCCGGGGAAGCCCATCGTGCGGATGGTGTCCAGCTCGAACTGCACGCGCTCGTCGATCTCCTTCGGGATGCCGTGCGGTCCGAGCTCCTCCTCCGCGCCACGCTCCCCGCCACCCCATCTTCTCTTCGCGCCCTGCCAGACAAGCGAGGCGAGGTACTCTGCCTCGAACTGTATGCGCACGACCTTCTCGTATCCGCCGAGCCTCTTGACGCGGCCCTCCGGATACATGGCAGTGAGCGTCGGCTCGTCGTACTTCGCGCGCACGTCCTCCTCCGTCCCGAAGGACGCGGGGATGTCGAACTTGGGCATGATGGGCGGCGAGTCCAGCTCGTACTCCTCGACCATGTCCGCCACGGCGCGCGTGTTGTCTACGAGCTCCGGGTTCTCCGAGAACAGGCGGCGCATGTCCTCCTCGGTCTTGAACCACTCCTCGCCGGTGTAGACCATGCGCTTCGCGTCGGACATCTTGGTTCCGGTGGAGAGCGCCAGCAGGACGTCGTGGGAGTCGTCGTCCTCCTTGTCGAGGAAGTGCACGTCGTTCGTCGCGACCACGCGGATGCCGAGCTTCCTTCCGATCTCGAGCATCCCCTTCACCACCTTGATCTGCCGCCCGTAAAGGTCCGCGAAGTCGTTGCGGGCTGACATCGGCACGTCGTCGCCGGCCTTTGTCGACTTGTGCAGCATCACCTCCAGCGAGTAGTCGTCGCCGAAGAGGTCCTTGTACCACCTGGCGACGCGCTCCGCCTCGGCCATGTCCCCGACGTCGATCGCGTGGGCGACCTCGCCCGCGATGCAGGCGGACGAGCAGTGCAGCCCCTCGTGGTACTTCTCAAGCAGCGAGTGGTCGATCCTCGGGTTGTGGTAGAACCCGTTGATCTGCGCGAGGGACATGAGCTTGACGAGGTTGTGGTACCCGGCGACGTTCTTGGCGTGCAGGCAGAGGTGGTGGCGGCGCTCGTTCTTGTCCCTTGTCGTGTAGTCCCCCGTCGAGGTCACGTACGCCTCGCATCCGAGGATGGGCTTCACGTGCACGCCGGCGAGGTCGCCGTAGGTCTTCTCCTTCTTGGAGCGGCACTCGTCGTAGAAGCTCTTGAGGGCGAATAGGTTGCCGTGGTCGGTCACGGCGAGCGCTGGCATGCCGAGCTTGCGCGCGCGCTTGACGAGCGGCACGATCTGGCACTGCCCGTCGAGCAGCGAATATGTGGTGTGGAGGTGGAGATGTACGAAGTCGCTCATTGCGCCGGATGAGATTGCCGCATGACGCGGCTTCCGCCGCGCGCCGCGGATCCGTCACGAGCCGGGATGCACGGGCTTCCCGCCCGCCCTGCACATCGGGCAGTCCTCGGGCTTCCACGTCTCCGGCGTCATCTGCATGAGGGAGAACATCGGCGTACGCCCGAACTTCACCTTGCCGGCGGAGCGGTCCACGAGCAGTATCACCCCTGCCACCTTGCCGCCGGCTGCCTTAACGAGGTCGATCGTCTCCTGGACGCGCCCGCCCTTCGTGACCACGTCCTCAGCGACGACGTACCTCTCGCCTTTCTTGATGCGGAAGCGCCTCATCGCGAGCACAGTGTTCGGCTTGCCGGTCGCGTCAACGCCATCGCCCTGCACCTTCTCCGCGAAGATGCACTTGACGTTCAGCTCGCGCGCGACCTCGTGCCCGACGAGTATGCCGCCGACGGCCGGGGATATCACGCCGTCGATGCGCTTGCCGAGCCTGCCGCTCTTCACCGCCTCGCGCGTGACGGCGCGGCAGAGCTTCTCGGCGATGCGCGGGTACCTCAGCACGTTGGCGCACTGGAAGTAGCGGTTGGAGTGCAGCTTGGACCTCAGCTCGAAGTGGCCTTCCAGCAGCGCGCCCGAGTCCTTGAACGCCTTCAGAACCTGTTTCTGTGTCATGTGTCTTTTACCTTTCAAGTATATGCCCGACGATGCGGTCATTCGATTTGAAGAAGCTCTTTCCTCGAAAACGCCGGCAGGTCGCCATCCTCGGCCTCCCCAGACATGTCGCGCGGCTCCGGCGCGGCGAGGGACGGCGGCATCGGCGCGGCTTCCCACCTGGGCGGCGGCGGCGCGGCGCGGCGCCTGCGGTCGGAGACGTCCATTACCGGTTCGGGGGGCGGCTCGTCCACCGTGGAGAGCGACAGGTCCGCGCGGAGGTTCCTGACGCTCCTGGAGTTCACGGAGAGCGCGGAGCGCACCAGGTCCGTCGCCTTGGCCTCGGCGGCTTCGTCAAGCACGACGAACCCGCAGAACGGGGCGCCCGCGCCATGCGTCTCCGCGTCGATCAGCCCCGAGTAAAGCACCGCCCGCCTCGGGAAGGAAAGCACCACGGCCGCCGGCACGGCGAGCAGCGCCGCCAGCGCGAGCAGCTCGTGCCTGATCCTGCGCTTGGGGCCGTACCTGTGCCGCTTCAATCCTCAGTCCTTCCCCTCTTCTCGGCGAAGAGCGTCTTCGAGACATGGTTCTCCTTGGCGACCGCCGCGAGCTTCATGAGGTCGCCGATGCTGACGCGCCTGTCCGCGAGGACAAGCAGCGTGGGGGCCTCGGCCAGCGCAACGCGCTCCTTGAGCTGCGCGCCGAACATGGCGAGCTGCGCCTCGTCCTCGAGCAGATACCGCGTGTCGTCGAAAAAGACGAGCGTCCCCTGCCTGGCGGGCAGGACCAGCGCGACCGCCGAAGTGTCCGCGACGTCCCCGACGCCCTTCTCCGGCAAGGTGAACAGCGCGCCCTCGGCGGTCGTGAACGCCCCGCCCATGACGTACATCATCATGAAGAGCAGGAGGACCGTCACCCACGGCACGGCGGCGGAAAGCGGGCGCAGCCACCGCGGGCAGAACTCCCGCTCCGCAGCGGCATGGGCGTCCGACCATCCCCACCTGTTCACTTGCGGCCCTCCTTCGAAAGGATGTAGCCGACGATCTCGGTCGCGGCCGCCTCAAGCTCGGTCACTATGCGGTCCATCCTTATCCGGAGCCCCGAGTACATGACGGCCGCCGGGACGGCGACGGCCAGGCCCGCGGCCGCCTGCACCATGGCGGCGACCGCGCCGTTGACGAGTTCGGAGCGCTGGACGATGTCCGACCCGGCCACGAGCATCACCGTGCGGATGAATCCGAATATGGTGCCGAGCAGCCCGAGAAGCGGCGCTATGTACCCGATGACCGCAAGCGCGACGAGCCTGCGGTCGAGGCGCGATATCTCGGCGCGCCCCTGCGCGTCCACTGCCTCGCGGAGCGCGAGCGCCGACCCGCCGCGGTGGCGTATAGCCGTCGCCACGACGTTCGCGACCGGGACCGGCGTGTCCTCGCAGATGGCCAGCGCCTCGTCCTCGTTGCCGATGGAAAGCACGTTGATCACGCCCTTCAGGAAGTCCTGCCAGTCTATCTGGGCGCGCCTGAGCTCGAAGAACCGCTCGAAAAACATCACCAGCGCCGCGATCGCGACGAACATCAGAATCCAGAACACCGGTCCGCCCAAGTAGTTCATTGGAACATGCCTTTCCTTTGTATCCTGTCGCGGCGGCGCTTGGCCTCCTTTACGGCCGGCCCCACGTCGCTATTTACGACGATCTTCAGAATTTTCTCGGCCCTGCGGTCCTCGCCCCGGCTCTCGTACTCGTCGGCCAGGCGGAACGCCGCGCGGGCGAAGGTCGCCCTGGCCTCGTCGTCGAGCCTCACGCCGCGCTCCCTGGCTGTGCGGTACGCGCACACGACCTCGCCGTAGTACTGGTCGAGTGCCTCGTCGACGCTGCCGAGCTTCTCCAGCGTGCGGGCGATCTTGAAGGAAAGGACGAGCTTCCTTCCGTCGGAAAGCGACTCGCCGAGCTGGAGCGCGCGGTAGTCCTGGAGCGCCTCCTTGTACCTTGACGGGTTGTCGGCGCCCATCACGAACAGGGCGTCAGCCTTGAGGGTCTTGGCGCGCGTGCGCTCCTCGTCGCCGGCCCGCTTGTCCGAGACCACCCCGTCGAGGACCAGGATCGCCTCGTCGAGCCTCGACATCTCCACGAGAGCCTCGCCCTGCACGAGCAGGCCCTGTGGCCTCTCGGCGGCGTCGGGGTAGTCCTTCGCGAGCTTTGTGACAAGGTCTATCGCGCGCTGGAACTCGCTGCCCGCGAACGCCGCCCTAGCAGCCCACACGAGCGCGGACGGCGCCTGCGCGGACGACGGGACCATGTTGGTGGCGTAGTTCGTGAAGAGCTCGCAGGAGTCGGCCCACTGCCGCGCGTTGTAGAAGAACTTGGCGAGCCACAGCGTCGCCTCGGCGCGTATCTCCGGGTCTGGCGATCCGGCGGCAAGGTCCTTCGCCTTGCGGGACGCCTCCGCGTCGCGCACCTGCCCGTACAGGCAGAGCATCTCCAGGTAGTCCATGCGGGGCTTGCGGGCGGGGTCGCGCCTGCCGAGCTCCGCGAAGACGTCCTGCGCCTCCTTGAAGCGGAAGCCTCGGTACAGCTCGCGGCCCTCTGCCTCCTTCTCCCTGAGCTCCACCACGACCTTGAGCTTCTCGCCCGCCGGCGTCGAGGGGTACTTGTCGAGGACGATCCTGTACTTCGCCATCGCCTCGGCGCCGCGTCCGCATTCGGACATGACGTCGCCCTGCTCCATAAGGGCGGTCGCCCTGTCGACGTCGTTCGTCGCCAGCTCGCCGGCCCTCGCGAACGACTCAAGAGCCTCTTCGTGCCGCTGGAGCTTCCTGAGCGCCCATCCGCGCCCCTCGTGCACGGCGAACTCGCGGGCGGCGTCGGGCCAAGCCTCGAGCGCCTCGCGGTATGCGTCGGCGGACTCCTGGTACCTTCCCTTCTCGAGGAACGCGTCGGCGACCGCGAGGAAGGCGTCCTTCGCACCGGCTGCGCCGGGGGAGTCCTTTGCAATGAGCCGGATCAGCCGGACGCCCTCGTCGAGCGTGCGCCCGTCCTCCAGGAGCCTGCGCCCGAGGCGAAGGCCGACGGAACGCCGCAGGTCGGCGTGCTCAGCCCTTTCGTACGCGCTCCTTAGCGAGGCCGCGTCGCCGAGGCTGACGGCGGCCGCCGCGAGCACGGACTCCTCCGCATTTGTGCAGGAGACAAGCTCCCGCCATATCGCCTCCGCGCCCTTTCTGTCGCCGGACGCGGCGAGTATGTCCGCCGCAAGCATCTTCGAGGCGTCGTCGCCCGAGGCGAACCCGGCCTCGCGGGCTATCCCGAGGGCGCCGGCCACGTTGCCGGAGTCCATCGCCACGAAAGCCCTGACGAACTGGTTCCGCATGGCGTACCCGGCGTCCTTGAAGGCGTGTCCGTCCAGGACGGCAAGCGCCTCCCCGCCCCTGCCCGTCTTTGCCAGCGCGAGGGCCCTGTAGTACGCGAAAGCGTCGCCGTCCGGGTCGTGCCATGCGTCCAGCGCCTTGAGGACGTCGCCCCAGCGCCCTTCGCGGACATAGCTCTCGGCCACGACCTGCTTTGCCTCGTCGCCCTCGGTCTTCTCCGCATGCTGGCGCGCGACGTCGTAGAGCCCGTCGCGCAGGGCCTGTCTGGCGATGTCAAGCTCCCCGGCGCCCGCAAAAGGCGCCGCGGCGGCAGTCAGCAACGCAATGACCCTCTTGTACATCCCCGGTAAGCCTTCGCTATATCTCCCCGCCCATGTAGCCCATCTCGACGAGGAGGCGTTCGTTCTTCATCCAGTTTGGCTCAACCTTGACCCACATCTCGATCGCGACCTTGACGCCGAAGACCTGGGAGAGCTCCCTCTCCGCGCTCTTGCGCACGTTCTTGACCGTCTCCGCCCCGCGCCCGACCACGATGGGCTTCTGCGAGGCGCGGTTGACGAGGACGTCCACCCGGACGTCCCACCGCCCGGCGGACTCGTCGATCTTCCTCACGGCAACGCCGAGCTCGTGGGGCAGCTCCTGGTGCAGCCTCGCGAGGAACTTCTCCCTTATGACGTCCGCTATGGCGAGCTTCCTCGGATAGTCGGTCACGATGTCCTCGGGGAATAGAGGCTCGCCTTCATCCGCCAGCGCGAAAAGCGCGTCCAGCACGGGCTTGGCCCCGCCCTCCGTCGTTGAGATCGACTTGACCCAGACCGGCTCCGGCGGCGCGGCGTCCTCAGGCGAGGCGCCGGACTCCGCCGACTCGGCGGCCACCACGGCCTTGGCCTCATCCCACGCATCGCGGAACATCTTCTCGAAGAACGGCGCGCAGTCCGCCTTGTTCAGGACGAAGACCAGCTTCCCCGGCCTCTCCCTCGCGACCCGCGTCATCCACCCTACGTCCTCCATCTGCGGCGACTCGGCCGCGTCGAACACGACGCAGAGGACGTCCGCGCCGGCGGCGCTCCGCCGCGCCATGCGGTTGAGGAGCCTGCCGAGCGTCCCGACGGCCTTGTGGAGGCCGGGCGTGTCGAGGAGGACGAGCTGCCCGCGCGGGTCGGCCACTATGCCGCGTATCGTGTTGCGGGTGGTCTGCTCCACGGGCGAGACGATGGAGACCTTCTCGCCCACCAGCGCGTTGACGAGCGTCGACTTACCGGCGTTCGTCCTGCCCACGACCCCGACTACCGCGACCTTCGGCATGGCGTCACGGGACCGGGAATCCGGCGACAAGCTCCTTTGCCTCGCGCCTGACCCGCTCCTGCACGGAAACGTCGGCCATGTTGTCGAGGACGTCCGCGATCCACGTGCCGATCTTGATCATCTCGGGCTCCTTCATGCCGCGCGTCGTGACGGACGCGGTGCCGACGCGGATTCCCGAGGTCTTGAACGGGGACTCGGTGTCGTAGGGTATCGTGTTCTTGTTGACGACGATGCCGGCGTTGTCGAGCGCGGCAGCGGCGTCCTTGCCGGTGACGCCCCTGGTCTTCTTGACGTCGACGAGGAAGAGGTGGTTGTCGGTGCCGCCGGAGACGATCCTGTATCCGCGGTCCTGCACGGTCTTGCACATGACCTGGCAGTTCTTGACGACCTGCTGCGCGTACCCCTTCTTCTCGGGCGACATCCACTCCCTGAACACGACGGCCTTCGCCGCGATTATGTTCTCGAGCGGACCGCCCTGCATTCCCGGGAACACCGCCGAGTCGAGGGCCTTCGCCCACTTCTCCTTGCAGAGCACCATGCCTCCGCGCGGGCCGCCCAGCGTCTTGTGCGTAGTCGTGGTCACGAAGTCCGCGTACGGGACGGGCGACTCGTGCGCGCCGCCGGCGACGAGCCCGGCGATGTGGGCCATGTCGACCATCATGATGCAGCCCGCCTTGTCGCATATCTCGCGGACGCGCCTGAAGTCGATGGCACGCGGATACGCGCTCGCGCCCGTGAGGAGGATCTTGGGCCTCACCTCGAGCGCCATCCTCTCCATAGCGTCGTAGTCGAGCCTCTCGGTCTCCTTGTCGACGGTATACGGGACGATGTTGTATATCTTGCCGGAGAAGTTGACCGGCGAGCCGTGCGAGAGGTGCCCGCCCTGGTCGAGCGACATCGACATGATGGTGTCGCCGGGCTTGATCGTCGCGAAGTAGACGGCCATGTTCGCCGCGCTGCCGCAGTGCGGCTGGACGTTGGCGTGCTCGGCCCCGAAGAGCTCGCACGCGCGCTTCCTCGCCAGCTCCTCGGCCGCGTCCACCGGCAGGCAGCCCGAGTACCAGCGCTTGCCCGGATACCCCTCGGCGTACTTGTTCATGAGGACGGAGCCGGCCGCCTCGCGGCAGGCGCGGGAGGACGTGTTCTCGGACGCGATGAGGTTGATCTCCGTGTCCTCCTG
>Ga0310786_10013358_pt1 | contig 10131 bp, 7 predicted proteins | sample AusTroGonzalo_MG_FD_203881 | JGI IMG/M metagenome (GOLD analysis project Ga0310786, IMG submission 203881) | Bovine rumen microbial communities from tropical cattle in Woodstock, Queensland, Australia - Gonzalo_03 (v2) (version 2) | ecosystem: Host-associated > Mammals > Digestive system >... | reverse complement strand
TCATGGGGATTGCTGAGCGGTGGTACTTATGCTCCTGAGGATATCAAGGATCCCAAGCAGGTGAAGTATATTTTTGAGAGCTGCGGTTCAAAAGAGAATCCTGATGGCATAAACAAGAGTGTAGAGGCTCTGAAAGCTGCTGGCTTTAATGCACAGGGTTATGTCAGCGAGGGTACTGCACATGAGTTCCTGACCTGGCGTCGTAGTCTCTATCAGATGGCTCAAAGGCTTTTCCAATAATTTAATCAAATAAAACCAAACCTTAAATATGTGCCGGCATAGGTCAGTTAATTTTGACTTATGCCGGCTTTCTTTTGCTCCTGCAACAAATACTAAAGATAACGAAACGAATGACACATGGACAATTGCTGCTTTTTTTATAATTTTGCAGTCAAAATAACTAAAATGAAAAAAGTAGTACTGACCTTTGCAATGCTTTTGCTGACTGTCATGTCGGCTTTTGCACAACAGAAATCAACATTGAAAATAGATGCGACTGCCAAGCACCAGAAGATAACTGGCTTTGGCGGCTTTGTATGCTCACCACAGTTCACGTATAACCACATGTCAAACTCAGAGATAAAGAAAGTGTGGGGATCAACGAGTACGGTGGGCTGTAACATTATGCGTCTTTATATTCCTATTGGTAAGAATGCGTGGTCGCAATCGCTGGCTACGGCTAAACTGGCGAAACAGATGGGACTCATTGTCTTTGCTTCGCCCTGGGGACAGCCGGCGGAGTGGAAGACCAACGGTACGTCGAATGCAAAAAATGAAGATGGAACCACGGGAAAACTGAAAAAAGAGAATTGGGCAGACTATGCACAGTATCTGGAGGAGTATGTGCAGTATCTGCGTAATAACGGTGTGGAACTTGATGCTATCAGTATTCAGAACGAGCCCGATTGGCCTGCTCAGTATGCAGGATGTCTATGGGATGCCTCGGAGATAGCACAGTTTGTGAAGACCTATGGCCGCACTATCAGTTGCAAGATTATGGCACCTGAGACGCTGGCCGTCAGCGACAGTTATGCCAATGCATTGAATAAAACTGATGTGCTGCCTTGCTTTGATATCTATGGTGGACATCAATACGGTGGAATCCAAAGTGCCTATAAGAATCTTGGAAAGAAAGGTAAGGAGATCTGGATGACGGAGTACCTGATTAACTGGAATGAGGTGGAAGGTAATACAAGAAACTATGACTTCTCGAAGGACTTCTTTAACTTCTTTACGGCCATCAATACTTGTATGCTGGGCGACTTCAATGCGTGGATTCATTATGCTGCCAAACGCTATTATGGTATGATGGGGGATGGTCAGCGTGGTGCAGGCAGTTCTGGCTCAATAACTAAGCGCGGTTATATCATGGCCCACTTTGCGAAGTATGTTACAGGTATGACCCGTGTTGATGCTGTATTTAACGGTAGTGGATTGCAAGGTTCTGCCTATCTGTCTGAGACGGAAGATACGGTTGTGGCTGTGATGGCTAATACGTCAGAGAGTGCTGTCGATCTAACTTTGGATTTGCCTTTCTATACAACTCAGGGACAACTGGCCGTGACTGTTAAGTCGAAGAGTATGAACAAGAAGGACCTGTTGTACGAAGCGGAGACTTGTCGTCCTATGGTTCAGATAGAGCCATTGAGCGTTGCTACGGTCATGTTTGTCAAGTCGCGCGATCGTCAGCCATCGAACATGACTGGTACGTCCACTCGCTTTGACCGACTTGATGATATGGTAACAACCAAGACAAACTTCGGCTCTACCTATAAGTTGTCAAACAAGACGAAGACCTTTGATAGTTCTAACCCGCTTATTTCAACAAGGAAGAATCTGACCTATGGCTATATTGCTTTGAACGACCGCTATTCGCAGTTAGTGATGAGGGTGAAGAAGGTCACGTCAACCAATTCCTTGACGGCTGGTAAGCCAACGCTTTATTATGTGAATGCCAATGGAGTGGCTGTTAGTCATGAGTATGAACGTATTGACCTGAGTGCTGGTCAAAACCTTGATATTGTTTTCGACCTCTCGCCTGCAACGCTTACAGATGGGTGTATTGGACTGCTGTCGCTGACCTGTGACAACTCGCAGTCGCACCTGACCATCAACTTTGGTGATGTCTATCTGGATAATGGCCGCCGTTATGCCGCTACACTCAGTGGTGCTTATGTGGCTGACGACAGTTATGTGATGGAGTACACGTCTGATGAGGCTTGCACTAGTCTGGACTTAACCAAAGTCACGGAACTGCCCTCAACGCTACCTTGGCTGACAGGAACTAACCGCGTGGCATTTGTAGATGAAGGTAGTGTTTTGGCAGAGATTCCGAATGTGGTGGCGGGAACCAACTCTCAGAGTTTAGTGCTGAAGGCTGATAATGGTGATTTCCGTCCTTCTAAGGCTTTTTCTGCCAATAAGGCTTCGCTGGCCTGCACTGTTAATGGCCTACGTATGTTGATGTTACCATTCGAGGCTGCCGTTCCGCAGGGTGTTCAGGTATATACGATAAATGATGACAGAACGCTTCTGCCTGTAGCGTCGATTGCAGCACATCAGCCAGTTCTGGTGTCGGGAAATGGGGTATTTACCTTTGTGGGTACAGGTGATGTGTCGTATGCTACCAGTCCGCTAAATGCTAACTATCGTGGCACCTATACGAAGATTCCCTTGTATGCGGGCGATTATGTTCTTGGCTACGAGCAGGGCGCTTGGGGATTTGCTCGTTTGTCTGAGGGTGGTGTGTTGATGCCTTTTGATGTCTATGCACAGTTCCCTGATAACTCGCAAACATTCTTGCCTCTTGACCTCACTAATACGGGTATCAGAGATGTTGTTGGTCATGCCACGACTTCTTCTGATGTCTATAATGTGATGGGTCAGCGTGTGACAAGTGCAAAGAAAGGTATGATTATTCAAAACGGAAAGATATTAATTAAACGATAAACCAACATGAGAAAGAAATTATTTGTTTGTATGATGATGCTGGCTGTGAGTTCAAGCATCTGGTCATTAACTCCTTGGAAAAAGGGTGCCTTCGAAACGAAGAAGTATAGAAATGTATTTGTGGAGATGGGCTATGATGAGAAAGCAGTAAACGTTCGTTTGCAGCAGGTGTTTGCCGATGTATTTTATGGTCCTAACAGGGTGTACTTTGAAGTCAACGATTCGATGGCTTATATCTCAGACATCAAGAACCATGATGTGCGTACTGAGGGTATGAGTTATGGTATGATGATTGCCGTCCAGATGGATAAGAAGGATATCTTTGACAAACTGTGGCGTTGGGGCAAGAAATACATGCAGCATCAAGATGGTATCCGTGAGGGCTACTTCGCCTGGAGCTGTAAGACTGACGGCACACAGAACTCTGCCGGTGCTGCTTCTGACGGTGAACTGTATTATATCACGGCTCTGATATTTGCCTCTAACCGTTGGGGAAATGATACTGGTATCAACTATAAGGCAGAGGCTCAGCGTATTTTGAACTGTACCATGCCGCGTGAATATACACCGGAGCCACGACCAAACTTCGGCGGTTTTGGTGGCCCACAGCGTGCGCAGCGTCCTCAGCAGCCACAAGGTCCACAAAAGATGTTCCTCGTTGATCCTGAGACGAAACTGATTACCTTCACTCCAGATGGTTTTGGACAGCGTTATACTGACCCCTCTTATCATATCCCTGCTTTTTATGAGGTATGGGCCAAGTGGGCCGATGACGGTCGTTCGGATTATTGGAACGAGTGTGCGGCAAAGAGTCGCGAGTTCCTACATAAGGCTATCCATCCCGAAACGGGACTTAATCCGGACATGTGTAACTATGATGGCAGCTTGATGGAAGGCTGGGGTGGTCGCCGTAACAGTAGCAATAACTTCCGTTACGATTCTTGGCGCGTGCCCATGAATATTGCGATGGACTACGAATGGAGTTGTGCCGACGGAGAGTGGCAGCGTCAGTATGGCGAGCGCATCCAGAATTTCTTCTATTCTCAGGGTGTGGATAAGTTCGTTGATCAATATCGCGTGGATGGCAGTCTACCCGAAGAGAATGAGATTCTGCAGGCAGGCGGCTTCCGCAAGTTGCGCCATAGTATAGGTCTGGTGGCTACTACAGCAGCTGCTTCAATTATGTGCTCGCACGATAAGAGTAAGGAGTTTGTAGACGCTTTCTGGAAGGCAGAGCATAAGCCTTTTGAGGATGGCTATTTTGATGCTTACTATGATGGACTCTTAAGACTCTTTGCCTATATGCACTTAAGCGGAAACTACCGCGTTATCTTCCCCCAGAAATAAAAGAAATAATAGAAAAACAAAATACTAACCATTAACCACTTCATGATGAAAAAACTATTTTTACTATTAATGCCGCTATTGGCATTAATGGGCTGCACCTCCGATGAGGAGGTTGCATGCCCTGTGTTAAATGTGGAAGGAGGCCAGATACAGGGTGTCCAATGTGAAACTACAGGGGTGTTTGCTTATAAAGGTATTCCTTATGCAGCACCACCTATTGGTGATCTGCGCTGGAAAGAGCCACAACCAGTGGTGGCATGGGATAGCGTGCGCCAATGTGATAAGTTTGGTCACCCTGGCTATCAGTCTGTTCACTATCCTGGTGGTTATACTACTGAATGGGGCTATGGTGACGAGGCTCCTTATAGTGAGGACTGTTTGTATCTGAATGTCTACACGAAGGCTCCAGGACAGGTGGAAAAGAAGTTGCCCGTTGCCCTGTGGATCCATGGTGGCGGCTATCGTGAGGGCTGGGGCTCAGAGCCTGAGTTCGATGGTCAGGAGTGGGCTTCCAAGGATGTGGTACTCGTTACCATAAACTATCGCCTTGGTATCTTTGGTTTTATGACCTACCCTGAACTGTCGGAAGAGAGTCCTAATCACGTCAGTGGTAACTATGGCATTCTCGACCAAATCCAGTCGCTTAAATGGGTGAAGGCGAACATCGCACAGTTTGGCGGTGATCCGGAGAATGTCACCATCTTCGGACAAAGTGCAGGTGCTGGTAGTGTGCGTACCTTGTGTGAGTCGCCATTGGCTCGTGGATTGTTTCAGAAAGCTATTATTATGAGTGGTGGCGGTATCAATGTGCCTGCCAAGGATGGCGAAGAGGCAAAACCTGCCACACCGATGAACAAGTTCTTCTCTTATAATCCTACACTGCAGGAGAGTGAGGCTGAGACTAAGATGGTGATGGATTGGGCAGGATTGACCAGTCTTGAACAGTTGCGTCACGCCTCTACGGAGTTGCTTTACACCATCCCACAGTTGTATAATATGGTGAACAAAACGGATGTGTTCGTGATGCAGCGTCCTATTGTTGATGGTTATGTGTCGAAGAAGAGTTTCGACGAGGCCACACGCGATGGGTCTATTGCTGATGTGCCATATATGATTGGCTATACATTGAATGATTTGGGAGCCATGGGCCCTGGTATCGCAGAATTCTGTAAGGTTCGCCAACAGCAAGGAAACATGGCATGGGCCTACGAGTTTGCACGCCCGTTGCCTGATGATGGGCAGCATCCTGAGGTGACCGATCGCTTGAAGGGTGCTTTCCATTCTTCCGACTTGTGGTATGTTTTCAAGTCTCTCAAGCATTGTTGGCGTCCATGGACGCAAGGAGATTGGGACTTGTCTGAGAAGATGTTAACGGCATGGACCAACTTTGCTAAATATGGTGACCCTAATGGTAATGGAAAGAAAGGCTTAGATTGGACTCCCTGTACAACAGAGTCTCCTCAGTTTATGCTTTTTAAGTTGAACGAGAAAGATGCAGAGCACTCTGAGATGGGGGAACCTCTTGTTCCGTAACAGATTTAACGGTAATAAATTGATAAAAAAATATCCTGTCATGTACAAAATGGCAGGATATTTTTTCAATGTGTAAAAACTACAATAAAATTATTAGTTTCTTTTGTTTATGTCGGATATATTCACTATCTTTGCATTCGCATATGAAGAAGTGGCCCTCTGTTATCCGTCAATCGTTATCAACAAAGTTGAGTCTTTGGTTGGTGGCTTTCGTGGCAGTCATGTTGGTGGCTGCTCTTTTTGTGATGTTTATGTATGCACGCAGGGCGGTGAAAGCTGAAGCGCTGGCAAAGTCGGAAGCTGCCCTCGACGGCATGATGCAAAACATTGACAATAAGTTGCATGAGGTTGAGGTGGCTGCCAACAATATTCATTGGCGTGTAGAAGGGGCTATAGATAATCCTGCAGCGTTGCAGCGGCTTACGCGTAAGATGCTTGAGGAGAATACTTCTGTAGTAGGATGCGCCATTGCTTTGGATCCTATAGCATGGCGGGGAAAGGGTACACAAACCATGTTTTGCTCTTATAGAGGAAAAGACTCCATTAGGGTTTCTGATCGCTTTGGAGATAAACCATACACGGAACAAGACTGGTATGTGCGTCCAATGGTTACAGGCCAAAGAGAGTGGAGCGATCCAACAATAGAACCTTTGCGAGGAGGTTATCCTATTTTGGGTTATAGTATTCCTATACATCGAGACGGTTGTGTGATAGGTATCTTTGTCACGGCTATCTCGTTGGAATGGTTGTCACGTATGGTGGAAGCCGCCCGTCCTTTCCCCAGTACTCATTGTGCACTCCTGACTAAGGATGGAGACTTTATTGTTCATCCAGACAGTACCCGTTTGCATTCTGGTAATATCCATAAACAGTTGGCTCATCATCCTGATGATGCTTCACAACAATTGATGGAGTCGATGCTGAAAGGTGATAGTGGCTACATGTCGGTGAGTATTTATGGCACCGACTGCTACGTATTCTATAAACCTTACCGTAATACCGGTTGGAGTATCGACATTGTGAGTCCTAAGTCCGAGGTCTTTGCAACCTATAACCGTCTGCAGTCTTTTGTAGTGGTGATTATGATTGTCAGTCTGCTGTTACTGCTATTATATTGTTTCCAAGTGATTCACTGGCTGATGAAACCCATCAGGTATTTGGATCTCTCTGCCCAACGTCTGGCGTCTGGCAGGTTTGATGAACCGATAGCCGATAGTCTTCGCCATGACGAAATTGGTGGACTTCAGCGTAGTTTTCGACTTATGCAATGTTCGTTGGCAAACTATCTTTCTGAGATTCGCCAACATTCTGAGGTACTTAAGAATCAGACGAAGGCCTTAAAAAAAGCTCGTGACAAGGCCCGAGAGGCCGACCGACTGAAATCCGCGTTTGTCCATAATACCACCGATCAATTGGTGGAACCTGTTAATGCCATTGCTTCTGCTGTATCTGTTATTCAGGAGAATAGTAATAACCTTGATCAGATTGACGTGGTTCAGTTGACGACAGGTATTGCAGATAACACGGAAAAAGTGACATCACTACTGGATAAAATCATTGAAGTATCAGTAAACAGAACCACTGCCGAAAATGAAACTACCGAATCCAATTCATAATACGCATTATTCTCTCTCAACAAAGATCTGCCTATTTTTATTGCCCTTCGTTATAGGAGTCTTTGTCTATGCTCTTGGCGACCTATTCCTGCAGTCGCGTCGCATGTTGCGACAGGAAGCAATAGAACGTGCTAATTGTGAACTGGAAAATACTGTCTCGCGTATAGACGGTTATATGAAGGAGACAGAAACAATCTCTCGTAACACGAAATGGCAATTGCTGGATAATCTAACGTCTGACTCATTGATGGCTTATTCGCGTAGAGCAGTATCACTGAATCCCGATATTAATGGCTGTTCTATCACTTTAGAACCAGACTTTTCTTCTTCAGATGGACAATTCTACTCGGCGTTCTCTGTGCGTGATCATGACTCTGTTATGACAGCATACGAGTTGGAGAATAATAATCAGAAAAAAGATTGTTACCGTTTGATTCGTGAATATGGAGAGGCTCAATGGATTGATCCTTTCGATGAATATCATAAGGAAGGACAGACAGCATCGAAGATCATCGCATCATATAATGATCCTATTTATTCTTTAGATGGACGTTTTGTTGGTGTTATCTCTACAGGGCTTTCCCTACAATGGCTCTCGAAGGTCATTTCTACCTATAAACCTTATGAACACTCATATTGTTTGATGTTGGATAAGGAAGGTAAGTTTATAGTTCATCCTGATTCAACGCTATTAGTGAAAAAGACAATCTTTGATGATATCGACCCTCTGACTCAGTCGGATATGATTGCATTAGGTCATGAGATGATGTCAAAAAAGAAAGGTCTCATGAAGGTAAACCTTGACGGTGAGCCTTGCTATGTGTTTTATCAGCCTTTGGAACATGCGGATTGGAGTGTAGCTTTGGTCTGTCCAGAGAGTGATATCTTCCATCGCTATAACAAATTGCTTTATGTCCTCTTTCCGCTATTGGGAGCAGGCCTTGTCTGTATGTTCTTCTTCTGCAGAAAGATTGTGGCATTCTTTATCAAACCCTTAGGAACGTTGGAACGACAGACACGTTATATTGCCGACGGCCATTTTGATAAGCCTTTGGAATCTAGTCGCCGTACTGATGTGGTGGGACGTTTGCAGAATAGTTTTGTTGTTATGCAAGGGTCACTGTCGAAGTACGTACATCACCTTGAACGTGTGAATAGCGAGACGGCTCGTTATAATGAGGAACTCAAGCAAGCAAACTTGTTGGCAGAAGAGGCCGCCAAACGACAGACTGCATTCTTACAGGATGTGCTTCATCAGATTCGTACACCTCTAAATATTATTATGGGTTTTGTTCAGGTGTTGCGCGATGACTATACCATGATATCAAAGGATGAGGTTGACGAGGTCACAGAAACCATGCAGCATAATGCTGCTACAATTACACGTATTGTTGATATGCTCATGGCATCATCAGCTATTGATGGAAGGAAAAACATAGAGCTGAATGATGAGGTGACGTGTGGCGCTGTGATGAGCGGGGTCGAGAGTTTCTATAATGCCCGTTCTCCTCATGTGTCCGATTTGCAGGTAGATTCGCATGTCAATGATGAGATGCTAGTACGGACCAATAAAGAGTATCTGATGAAGATTCTCAATGAACTGCTGTTTAATGCTAAGAAGTTTACGGCAAATGGACAGGTTACACTAAGGGTAAAAACTGCTGGCCTTATGTTGCAGTTCATTGTTGAGGATCACGGCCCAGGTATACCTTTTGCCTATCGTAGTCGAATTTTTACGCAGTTCTCAAAGATAAATAGCTTTTCTGTTGGTCTAGGTCTTGGATTATCTATCTCCAAACAGTTTGCCGTTATGCTTGGAGGTGATTTGTGGCTCGACGATCAATACGAAGAAGGTGCACGTTTTGTATTAGAAATACCAATCAAATAATACGCTATCGAAATAAATACGGATAAAAAAAGAACTCTTAGGCCCCTTTGAAGTTAAAGGGACTTAAGAATCTCTTTTGCGCGGGCTATTTGCTCTGCGGTTGGCGGAGTCACATCCTTCAGCGAATAGTTTATGCCTAATTGCTCCCACTTAAAAGTGCCTAAGGTGTGATAGGGCAGAACCTCAACCTTCTGCACATTCTGCAGCGTGTCGATGGTGTGTCGCAGCTGTGTGAGCTGTTCCTCGTCAGTAGTGATGCCAGGCACCAGTACGTGACGAATCCACACGGGCTTGTTGATATCCGACAGATAGCGGGCGCAATCCAGAATATGCTCGTTGCCGTGACCTGTAAGCCAGCGGTGCTTCTCGCTGTCGATATGCTTGATGTCGAGCAGTACCAGGTCGGTACTCTGCATCAGGCGCTCGAACTTACCGAAGAATGGCTCTTCGCGGGTAAAAGGCTGGGCTGCGGTATCCAGACAGGTGTTGATGCCACGACGATGGGCCTCCTCAAACAGTTCGATCAGGAAATCAATCTGCAGCAGTGCCTCACCACCACTTACGGTTATGCCGCCATCGGGGCCCCAATAGCTGCGGTAGCGCTCGGCCTTGTTCAGCAGCTCGTCAACGGTAGCTGTGGTGCCACAGGCATCCGAGCCCAACTTCCATGTATCCGGATTGTGGCAATAGCGACAACGCATGCGGCAACCCTGCATGAAAATCAGAAACCGAATCCCTGGCCCATCAACAGAGCCAAAGGATTCGGTAGAGTGTATATAGCCTGTACTACTCATTACA
>Ga0310786_10013356_pt1 | contig 10132 bp, 8 predicted proteins | sample AusTroGonzalo_MG_FD_203881 | JGI IMG/M metagenome (GOLD analysis project Ga0310786, IMG submission 203881) | Bovine rumen microbial communities from tropical cattle in Woodstock, Queensland, Australia - Gonzalo_03 (v2) (version 2) | ecosystem: Host-associated > Mammals > Digestive system >... | reverse complement strand
CTACATCGAGTGTTCCAATGTGGAGAATGCCAAGAACCTGAAGGGTAAGCTGATGCTTCTCGTGGGCGAGATGGACGACAATGTCGATCCCTCTTCCTCCTATCAGGTGGTCAACGCCCTCATCAAGGCGAACAAGGAGTTTGAATTCATCCTCATCCCAGGTGCTCACCACACGATGGGTGAAAACTATGGTGAACACAAACGTGCCGACTTCTTTGTGAAGAATCTGTTGGGTGTGGATCCACCCAGTTGGGACGAGGTTGAATAATGGTTGAGAGCGTTATGACGATATGACGTGACAACGTGATTACGCAAAGTTAAGATTAAGTTAAGGTTAAGGTTAGCGTTAAGGTTAAGAAATATGCAACAAGACGATAGAACAAAAGAATTGGGAACAAGGCCGATTGGGGAGTTGTTGGTGAAGTATGCCGTGCCTGCTGTGGTGGCAATGACTGCATCATCACTCTACAATATGGTGGACCGCATCTTCATTGGACACATTCCTGAGGTGGGAACCCTCTCTCTGGGTGGTTTGGCTGTCACCTTCCCCATCATGAACCTGAGTGCTGCCTTTGGTGCGATGGTGGGTGTGGGTAGTTCCACATTGATTTCCATCAAGCTGGGACAGAAAGACTATCAGACAGCAGAACGGGTGCTGGGCAACCTGGTGTCGCTCAACATCATCATTGGTATCATTGTGGGTGCTTTGGGACTCATCTTCATCGACCCTCTGTTGCTCTTCTTTGGTGCTTCTGAGAACACCATCCAATATGCCCATGTCTATATGGAGATCATCCTGTATGGCAATGTGGTGACACATCTCTATTTTGGATTGAACAGTGCCCTGCGAAGTACAGGACATCCCCATGTGGCCATGTCTGCCACCATTGCCACTGTGGTCATCAATGCCATCCTCGACCCGCTCTTCATCTTCACGTTCAATCTGGGTATCCAGGGAGCGGCATTTGCCACTGTCCTTTCACAATTGGCTGCCCTCATCTATGTGGCTTCGGTGTTGTCCAACAAGAAGGATTTGATTCATCTGCACACGGGCATCTATGGACTCAGGAAACGCATCGTGAAGAACATCCTGGGCATTGGCATGTCACCCTTTGCCATGCAGTTGTGTGCCTGCCTGGTGGTCATCCTCATCAACAAGGGATTGGCAAAGCATGGAGGTGACTTGGCGATTGCAGCCTATGGTATTGTGAACAGTGCCACCTTCCTGGCTGTCATGGTGGTGCTGGGCATTTGTCAGGGCATGCAACCGATTGCAGGTTTCAACTTTGGAGCCCAATTGCCTGATCGTGTGGACGAGGTGTTGCGGAAAGCCATCATCCTTGCCACCATCATCATGATTGTGGACTTCATCATCTGCGTGTTCTTCCCTCAATACATTGTGATCCTCTTCACCAGTGACCCTGCACTCACAGAACTGGCAAGCAGGGGTATGCGGATTGTCTGTCTGCTCTCCCCCATTGTGGGTTTCCAGATTGTGACAGGCAACTTCTTCCAGAGCATTGGTATGGCAAAGCGCAGCATCTTCATGTCTGTGAGCCGTCAGTTGGTGTTCCTTGTGCCTTTCCTGTTGATATTCCCAGAACTTTGGGGTACAGATGGTGTGTGGATCAGCATCACAGCAGCCGATGGAGTGGCTTCCCTCACAGCAGGCTTCCTCCTCTGGCACTTCTATCACAACAGGGCAAACATCCATGCTCCTCGCACCCGTATGGGCAGTACCTTGAAACGTGTGTTCTTCCACAATAGAGTGACTCCTTGAGATTTGAGGTTGGAGGTTGGAGATTTAAGGGTTAAAGGTTAAAGGGTTATGAGATACTTTATATATTTATCCTATGATGGTGCCCGTTATCATGGTTGGCAGATACAGCCCAACGGCATCAGTGTGCAGGAGGTGCTCAACAAGGCACTCTCCACCCTACTCCATGAACCCATTGAAGTGACTGGGGCTGGAAGGACAGATGCTGGTGTGAATGCCTCCTTGATGGTTGCCCATTTTGACACAAACTGTCAACTGTCAACTGTCAACTGTCAACTCGCATACCGTCTCAACAGGTTCCTTCCTTCAGACATTGCCATCCACAAGATTGTGCCTGTGACTGAGGATGCCCATGCCCGTTTCTCTGCCACTTCACGCACCTATCATTACTATATCATCACGGAGAAGTCACCCTTTGAGCCTTATGCCTACAGGTTCCCTCAGCCCCTTGATCTTGGCAAGATGAATGAGGCGGCACAGACCCTCTTCGATTACACCGACTTCACCTCCTTCTCCAAGCTCCACACCGATGTGAAGACCAACAACTGCCGCATCATGCATGCCCGTTGGGAACAGGTGTCCTCCATTAAGTGGGAGTTCACCATCACAGCTGACCGTTTCCTTCGCAACATGGTGAGAGCCATTGTGGGCACCCTTTTGGATGTGGGTCGTGGGGTGTTGACCATTGACCAGTTCCGTGAGATCATTGAGAAGAAAGACCGCTGTTCTGCTGGCACCTCCGTTCCTGGCAATGCCTTGTTCCTGGCAGACATCACCTATCCAGAATCCATTTTTCTTGAACATGAATGACCATGAATTATTCATGTAAAAAAAATCCATTTATGGCAAGTACACAAGATTTAGCACAATACATCGCTGACCAATGTGCTGGTGCAGGCGAAATCACCCTCAAGAAGATGTTTGGGGAATATGGCATCTATTGTGATGGCAAGATATTTGGTCTCATCTGTGACGACATGCTTTTCATCAAGCCCACAGAGGCAGGTCGTGCCATCCTTCACACCCTTGACCTCCGTCCTCCCTATCCCAGTGCCAAGGACCACTTCTACATTGCAGAGATTGATGACCACGAATATCTCTCAGAACTGGTCCGTGTCACCTGCAAGGAACTCCCCATGCCCAAACCCAAGAAGAAGAAGAAAAAATAAACCTCTTATCGTATCTTTAGCACGCTTGGCTTGCCAAGAAACCTCAAATCTCAAATCTCAAATAAATAATGCTCTGGTTAGTATTAGCATTTCTCTCAGCCTTCCTCCTTGGCTTCTACGATGTCTTCAAGAAGAAGTCGCTGAAGGCAAATGCAGTCATTCCTGTGTTGCTGCTCAACACCCTCTTCTCCTCCCTCATCTTCCTGCCCTTCATCATCCTCTCCGCACAAGGACACATCAGTGAGGACAGCCTCTTCTACACCCACCAGTACGGATGGGCAGAACACAAATACATCCTCCTCAAATCCTGCATCGTGCTTGCCAGCTGGCTCTTTGCCTACTTCGGACTCAAGCACCTGCCCATCACCATTGTAGGACCCATCAACGCCACCCGTCCAGTGATGGTGCTCATTGGTGCCCTCACCTTCTTCTCCGAACGGCTCAACCTCTGGCAATGGATAGGTGTCATCATCGCCGTGATCGGACTCTACATGCTCTCACGCTCCAGCAAGAAAGAAGGCATCGACTTCAAGCACAACAAATGGATCATCTTCGTGGTGCTCGCCAATGTGCTGGGCGCCATCTCAGGACTCTATGACAAATTCCTCATGGCATCTCCAGCCAATGGAGGTGTGGGACTTGACAAGTTGGCGGTGCAGTCATGGTACAACATCTACCAGTTCTTCATGATGCTCACCATGCTCTTCCTCCTCTGGTGGCCCACTCACAAGAAGACCACCCCTTTCCATTGGGACTGGTGCATCATCCTCATCTCGGTCTTCCTCTCTGCAGCCGACTTTGCCTACTTCTATGCCCTCGGATTGGATGGAGCCATGATCTCCATCGTCTCCATGGTGCGTCGAGGTTCTGTCATTGTCAGCTTCCTCTTCGGCGCCATGGTTTTCCACGAGAAAAACCTCAAGTCCAAGCTCCTCGACCTCCTGCTGGTGTTACTCTCCATGTTCTTCCTTTTCATTGGAAGCCACAGTTGAAATGAATTAAGTATACATTTCAGCTTGACTGGTTATCCATCATTTACGTTTTTTCCGACAAAACCTATACACTCACAGCGGTCGCTGCAAAACATTCGCACGAACGCTGCAAGACTTTGCCCCGCCCGCCGCAAGATATTGCCACGGACGGGGCAAACTTGTTACCCCCTATCTCTCTTCCTGTTACCTAGGGGGCTTTCCCCTGTTAGACGCCGTACCTTTGATGCTTTGCCGCCGCCTCTTTAAAACAACACCGTTGTTTCGGCAAAACATCGGTGTAGGAAAGGCAAAACAACGGCGTTGTTTTAAATCGAGTACGTCGGAGGCTTTTTTTGTACCCTCCCGAGGGAACACTTGCAGGCTCCTCGTAGTCACAAGTGCAGGCTCGGGGATGGTGCAACTGTAAGTTCGAAGGGGCAATTTATTTGCAATTATCTCTCACTTTTGTGCTGAAAATCGGTCATTTGAGTACAAATCCCCTCCAAATGAGATGTTGAGGCTGATTTTTGGGAAAGGTTTCGAGAGCACAAAGTGTTAGAGAAAAAGCAAGCGTAAACAAATCCATTGTTCACGCTTGCTTCATATATCTTTATATGTTATCATTAGTGATTAGAATTATTCATATTATGGGAATTGGTTTGAAGGAAAGGAACTGATTTTTCCCTCTTAGAACAGGATTTTCCAGGAAGAGCAAATGCTGTAGCGGTTTTTCATGTAGGAGGAGAAGGTGTGGTAGTAGTCGCAGGTGAAACCCCAGGCATAGTTGTTGGAGTCGAGACATTCGTAGGTGAGACCCATGCCCAGCTCAAACTTGGCTTCGTTGGAGATGGTGTAGGTCTTGGTACCATCGGTGAAGGTGTCACCATCCACCAGACGGACTCCTGCAAAGGCACGGGTGGCAAGACGTTGACCAAGGGTGAAGGGATAGGAGAATTTGCTGCCAAGGTCGAAGTGATAGAGGTTGAGATGACCTCCTGTGAAGACGTTCTGGGAGTCATAGACCTTGGCTTGGGCATCTGCCACACGAGTCATCAGTTCCACTGCCACCTTGGAGGTGACGAACCAACTGACATCGGCTCCTGCTGAGACTGCCGCTCCTGTCTTGATTCGTGCATCTGGCAGATGAATGGTACGGTCGCCCACCTCCGTTCCCATGATGAAGGTGAAGCCTGTGGGTTTATCACTGAATTTCATCAGGCGAATCACATCTCTCTTTCGCAATTCTGGCTTGTTGATGCCTTTCTCTCCGAATATCTTGTCAGTGAGGAAATAGGCGAGGTTGGTGCTCAACACGCCAATGCCTGCCCCCATGTAGAGGTCGTTCATCCAATGCTTGTTGTGATGGATGCGCAACAGCTCTGTGCCTGCTGCCGTGGTGAAGCCTCCCAGCGTGATCCAAGGAGAGATGTAGCCATACTCTCGACTCAGGATGGTGGCTGAGACAAAGGCGAAACTGGTATGTCCTGAAGGGAAGGACTGGAGGTTGCTCTGGTCTGGTCGTCCCTCATGGATGGTGCGCTTCAGGAGTTCTGTGGTTCCGAAGGAGATACCCAGTGCCATCGCATTGGCTGTGAGCATGCGCTCTGTCTTGGAACGGCTCTTCACACCTGCTGCCTTCAAGGTCCAGTTTGCCAGCAAAGGCATACCTGCCACACCATAGTCGCGCCAGTTGCAGAAATCGCCCTTGGGCTGAAAATGGGCTTGGTGAGTGATGAAGTCATGGTCGGTCCATGTGAGCAGAAGTCCCCTGACGAAATGCAGGGCACCATCTGCCTTGAAGGACATTTCCTTCTTCAGGCGTGTGGCATTGTAGGACTGTATCACCTCTTCCACTTTCTTCTCTTTCTCCAGCCGTTCATACTCGGCAATGATGGAATCCACCTCCTGGACAAAGGCTGAGTCAGTCGGCTCTATCTGGGCAAAAGCGCCAGAGAGAGGAGCGAGGAGGAAGAAGAGGATGAACAGGAGACGGGACACTTTTGAAAGTCGAGAGCTGAAAGTTGACAGTTGAGAGTTGATGGTGGGGGATAAAAAAAGTGAACAATGAAAAATCTAAATCATAATGAATAGATTCTCACTGTTCACTCCCCTATTTTTATTAAAAACTGATGATTACTGAGCGAGCTTGCCGTCAGAGCCAAGCACATTCACGATCTTGTGGATGTACATCTTCTTCATGTTCTCACGAGCTGGCTTCAAGTACTGACGTGGATCGAAGTCACCAGGATGCTCAGCAAGGTGCTTGCGCACAGCTGCAGTCATAGCGAGACGAGAGTCAGAGTCAATGTTGATCTTGCAAACAGCAGACTTAGAAGCCTGGCGGAGTTGCTCTTCTGGAATACCAATAGCTGCATCGAGCTTGCCACCATACTTGTTGATTGTCTCAACCTCTTCCATAGGAACTGAAGAAGAACCATGGAGAACGATTGGGAAGCCAGGAAGCTTCTTCTCAATCTCAGCGAGGATGTCAAATGCCAATGGTGGTGGAACAAGAACACCATTCACGAGTGTGCACTGCTCTGGAGTGAACTTGTGAGCACCGTGAGAAGTACCAATAGAGATAGCAAGAGAGTCACAACCAGTACGAGTAGCAAAGTCAATCACCTCTTCTGGCTTAGTGTAGTGAGACTCAGCTGCAGAAACCTCATCCTCAACACCTGCGAGGACACCCAGCTCTGCCTCAACAGTCACATCAAACTGGTGAGCATAGTCAACCACCTTCTTAGCGAGTGCCACGTTCTCCTCATATGGGAGGTGAGAACCGTCAATCATCACAGAAGAGAAACCATTGTCGATACAGTCCTTGCAGAGTTCAAAGCTGTCACCATGGTCAAGGTGAAGCACGATTTCAGGATGCTCACAACCGAGTTCCTTAGCATATTCCACAGCACCCTTAGCCAGGTTGCGGAGGATTGTGCCATTTGCATAGTTGCGTGCGCCCTTAGACACCTGCATGATGACAGGAGACTTAGTTTCCACTGCAGCCATCACGATAGCCTGCATCTGTTCCATTGTGTTGAAGTTGAAAGCTGGGATAGCGTAACCACCTGCGACAGCTCTCTTAAACATCTCGCGAGTGTTCACGAGACCAAGTTCTTTGTAGCTAATCATAACTTGAAACGTATTATTATGAATAAATAAATATTGTGTTCTCTTGAAAACGAATGCAAAGGTACGAAAAAGTTTAGAGTTAAGAGTTTAGAGTTAAGAGTTTTTTTCTTTTTGGCGGCACTTTTTCATGGAAAAAAGAAAAAATCCCCCTTTTTGTTTTGTCCGTTTGATAAAAAGTCGTACCTTTGCACCGCTTTTAGAAAATAATTATTTGTTACACCAGCAGTATTATATTGACTGTATAAAACAAAAAAGAAAATGAAACAAGGTATTCACCCAGACAACTATCGCCCAGTGATCTTCAAGGATATGTCAAACGGCGATATGTTCCTGAGCCGCTCCACAGCTAAGTCTAACGAGACTGAAGTGTTTGAAGGTCAGGAATATCCACTTATCAAGATTGAAATCTCTTCTACTTCTCACCCATTCTACACAGGTAAGGCTAAGCTCGTCGACACCGCAGGTCGTGTTGATAAGTTCATGAACCGCTGGGCTGTGATGAAGAAGAAGTAAGAAAGACACTTCAACATAGCACAAAGGAGACTTCACCAACGTGAGGTCTCCTTTTATTATATACAATGTGGAGGTGATTCACCTTCCCATCATCTCCCTGAGACGGAAATAGAGGTCTTCCCAGAAACGGAACGTGGAATAGCTGCGGAAGGGGTAATAGCCCAACTTTCCCTTGAGCGACCAAGGAAGGCGCTGTGGTTCGATGGTCTGAAGCATCTGGGCAAACAGTTCCTGAATCTGCTGATGTTCCTCTGCACGGAAAGCTTCACGATGGAGTCGGTAATACCAGTAGCAATCCACCAGATTGAGCCAGCGATGTTGTTCATAGAAGTCCAGGACGCCCTCCTTGTCAGCCAGAGGAAGGGCTTCCAACTGACGCTTCATGGAGAGGTTGGCAGGCATATAGTCAAAACGTCGAATGCTGCATGCAGTGGTCATGGAATCTGGATGTTTTCTATAATAGTAACGTCCCTCACAACTGATCACCTTATCAGAATGCAGGTAATGCAAACGGGTGGTGTTGTCATCGCTGTAGAGTCGGCAACTGTCATCATATGGGAAACGCTTGTACAGGTCGGCTGTAGCCATATACAACCCATGCAAAGCCCAGTCAAGACTCAAACGGAAAGCCTCTTCCCCACTCCACTCAGTCTTGGATGTCCGCAAAGGATACAATTCCTCATGCCCATCCTCTGCATGGTGCATCACCAGTTTCAGCAATGCGCAGGAAGCAGAAGATTCTTCCAGAGCGTTATAAGCCAACTCCAAGGTGTCTGGGGCAAACCAATCGTCAGCATCCAGCATGGCAACATACTTTCCCTTCACAAACTGAATGCCCAGGTTACGCGCTTTTGCCTGCCCACTATTGACAGGGGTCTGCAGCACCTGAAAACGAGAATCAGCCTTAGCATATTCCTGCAAGATGGCAGGGGAAGCATCGGTGGAACAGTCATCAATACAGATGAACTGACAATCGGTCAACGTCTGGTTCTTCAGGGAATCCAGACACTGACGCAGATATTTCTCTTCGTTATACACCGCTGTCAACACCGTCACTTTCGCCATAGCTTCTGCTTGATATAGGGAATGATTTGTGTCTCGCTTTTCAGCACCTTGAACGACACGATGGATGCCACCACCAACATCAAGGCGGTCACTATCTTCATCCAAGGATTCTCATGGAGAGCTGCCATCACAGCCACTGTGAAGCAGACAAACAGGAATCCATAAATCTTCATCTTGCTGAAGTTGAAACGATAGCCATAGTGAATGCCATAGAGCACATGGACAAGCATCATGTCGAGGAATCCAGCAATAGACAAAGCCCAGCCCGCTCCTTCCAGTCCCCACCACTTGAAGGCGTATGGGATGGCAATGGCGATGAAGATATCATAGATGAGTTCTGTGAGCATATACATGTGGGAATCGCCCTTTGCCAAAGCCAAGTAAGCAACTGGCAATGCCAATGCCCTGAAGAACATGAAGAAGGAAGCACAGATTGCCATAGGCACAGCATCCACAAACTCGCTGGAGAACAACAATGGGACAATGACAGGCATGGCAAGCACAAAGAGTGTGAGGACTGGCGCCATGAGCAACACACCCACTTCAATCTGCTGGTTGATGGTCTTGTTCATGCGCTCAGGGTCATGCTGAGAGGCTGAAAGACGAGGGAAATAATCTGCCTCAAACGCCACAAAGACGATGTTGGCATAACTGACTGCCAAGATGTAACCGCTATTGTAAAGTCCCACATCAGCCAACTCACCAAAACGCAAAATCAACGCACGAATCACATACTCTGCACCCTGACCGAAGATACCGGCAATGATATAGCCCACTCCCAGTTTCAGCATGGGAATGCCCTTCGAGTATTCATCCTTGGAGAAGAAAGAAACACTCCAGGGCACCACCTTGGTACTCTCTCGAAGATGAATGGCAAGCACTGCCACAGTACACAGCACCAGTGAGCACACAATGCCATCCACACCCCAAAACAAATAGATGGGGGTACTGATAAGTAAGGTGGCAAGGGCACTGAACACAGAAATCAACGCCACCTTCTTCAGCTTCTTCATTCCCTTCAGGATGGCAATCTCACCACCCTGCACAGCCAGCATTCCCACCATCAGGGAGAGGATGGCAAAATGAGGCATGTAGTCGTAGGTTTCAAAGGTCCAGAAACTGATTTGGCGGGACAAAGCCAGACACACCAACATGCCCAGCAAGCCAGCAAACAGGCTCCAGGTACGAACGGTCTTGACAAACCGATGAACCTCTTCTTCTGTTCCACGGTCAAACAGCTCTGCCACATGCTTCACCGCACTGAACGAAAGTCCAAAATCTGTGGATTGATTGATTAAATGAATGGCATTGTTGAACAAATTGATCAATGCCATACCCGATGGACCTAAAAACTCTGAAACAACCTTGTTCCTTGCAATGGACACCAGCATGGTGATACCCTGAATACCACCAAACAAACCCGTGTACTTGAGCACGTGGTCGTAAGTGGCATCACTTTCTTGCACTGTATGGGGAGTTTTTTCTTCCATCTTCAAAAAAATATC
>Ga0310786_10013355_pt1 | contig 10132 bp, 7 predicted proteins | sample AusTroGonzalo_MG_FD_203881 | JGI IMG/M metagenome (GOLD analysis project Ga0310786, IMG submission 203881) | Bovine rumen microbial communities from tropical cattle in Woodstock, Queensland, Australia - Gonzalo_03 (v2) (version 2) | ecosystem: Host-associated > Mammals > Digestive system >... | reverse complement strand
TTTTTCATCATGGACCGGTTTCCTTTCATTTGGTGCATGTGAGGTGGAGAAAAGCGAGGAAGATATCTGTCCGAGGATAGTATATCCTTTCTTCGACAGAAAAGCAAGCGTCTGAACCGTTATTTCTTATAGAAAATATGATTTCTTAACTATCCCGACGTTAATTAACTCGGATAGAATGAGCCGCCGAATGAATAACAGAACCCATACAAGAGAGAGAAGCCGGAAAGAATATGCCTCAAAAGACCTTCTCTTTAATTCTTCCTTATCGTCAGGATCAGCTCGCCGCGGGAGTTCAATGACAGGGAATAAGATTTCTTCCTTATTGTGAAACTGTTCCCGACGGAGAGGACTCCGGGATAAAGGGCCGCATCAATTTGAAGAGTTACCGGCACATGGAATCCCGTCGCGTTCTTCGCCAGCATGTACATTCCTGAAGCCTGATTCTCCTTGACATGGACCGTGTAGCTGAAATCCTCCTCGGTATCGGGGGAAAACGACATTTTCGAGTTGGCAAGATATGGATTGCCGTTGTTCGGTTTCATGATATTCATTTCCCTGGCGACGGCAATCGGGCTGATCGTCAGGATCAATATGTTGTCTTGAATCGAAAGGTTATATATCTTATTGTTTCTTATAAAAGTCCTTCCGGGGGCAAGGACACCGTTGTAAGGAGAAGTGTCGCCGATCTGAAGATGCATGGACGAATTGTAATTTATCGCGTTTCCTGCCAGCTTGTAAGATCCCAAAGGCTGATCGTCCCTGACTTTGACTGTATATTTGCAGGCCGCATCCATCGTGACGAGAAACGGATCAACGTTGTCCGGTTTCATAAAACCCAGATTTATGGAGTCGGCAAGCAGGGCGATCGTCAGGATCAATGTGTTGTCCTGAATCAAAAGGGTATATCTTTTTTTGTTCTTTATAAAAGGCTTCCCAACGGTAAGGACACTATAAGCGTAATCATTGCCGACCTGAAGATGCATGGAAGCACTAAATCCCTCCGCGTTGCCTGCCAGCTTGTACGTTCCCGCAGGCTGATCGTCCCGGACCTGGATCGTGTAGCTGAGTGCCCTGCGGAATGCTTTCATATCATCGACAATCGGGGCATCGGGATTCACACGGAATACTCTCTCATTATTTGATCCCACGACAAGAGAAGCGGAGCCTCCGTTGTTTTCCGTGCATTCCGTCAAATCAAATACGATGTCAGTTTTTGTTTCGGTTTTTCCGGCGGAGGCCTCTTCCTTTACAGGAAGATCGGCGGAAGCCACTTCCAGCGGAAGATCAAGCGTCAAATCCTTTTTCAGGTCGAATTCATAGGAAGAATCCCGATAATTGTTCTTGGATATCCTGACTCTGTATTTGCCAGAGTTCAGACCGGATATGACGACAGAACCCCTGTTGTCTGCGAAATACAGGATCATCCTGCCATCCGGCGAGATAAAACGGATATCCGAATCGGGCGTCGTTTGGATTTGCAGGACATATGTTTCTGTCTGTGCGGAAACATCCTCCGTTTCTTTAAAAGCATTCCCCGTTTTATCACCCTTCGAGAGAAGTCCTGCCGCGGGCTTTTTGCCAAGAAACAGAAACAGGACGCAGAGAACGCAGATGGCGAAAACAAGTCCGGCGACTGGAATCACAAATCTTTTGTTCGGGATCCTGGACCACAGGATGGAGAAACGCGACATGGAGATGTTGGAGCTGAACGAAGTATTGTTCTGGCATTCCCCTGCGATCACCTTTCTGATCAGTTCGGCCGACTCCTGGGCGGTGTGCGGCGGGAACGTCTTTTCCAGCATGGCAAGCAGTTCGGTCGCATTCTGGAAGCGGTTTTTCGGGTCCTTCGCCATCATCTTCATCACGATTGCCGCGGATGCCGCGGAAACCGCCGGATTGATCTTGCGCGGATCGGGCACCGGAGTCAGGAACAGCTTGTGAAGGACCTCAATCGAATTCTCGCCGGGATACGGCTGCTGCCCCGTCAACATTTCATAAAATGTCGCGCCGAGGCTGTAGATGTCCGCGCGGGCATCCACGCCCTTCGCGTTCTGCGCCTGTTCCGGCGGGAGATAGGCAGGGGTGCCGATCATCATATTGGTCTTGGTCAGGTCGGCATCCTTGCCGTCGACTTTTGCGATGCCCAGGTCCGCCAGCTTCACTTCGCCGCGTCGCGTGAACATGATATTGTCGGGCTTGATGTCCCGGTGGACGATATTGTGTTCCTCGGCGGCCTGCAAGGCGGAGGCGATCGCTTCCACGATCACGACCGCCTGTTCTTCCGAAAGCCTTACGCTGGCCGTGAGGCTGTTCCGCAGGCTTCCGCCGTCGACGTACTCCATCACGATGTAAGGGAATCCGCAGTCCGAATCCGTCTCCACATCCATGACGCCGACCACGTTCGGATGCCGGATCTCCGAGGCAAGTTTCGCCTCGCGGATGAAGCGTTCCAGAAACCTTGTGTCGTTATCCCCGGAATCTTTCGAGAGCAATTTGAGCGCGCGGCATATCCCGAGCGTTTTATGCTTGGCGAGGTAAACCTCGCCCATGCCGCCCTTGCCGAGACGTTTGATGATCACGTATTTCCCGATTTCGCTGCCGCCCGGGAGAAGAGTTTTGTCCGGCATCGACGAACGGGAAAGCATCGTTTCGGACGCCACCATCGTGCGCTCAATAACGTCGTCGGCGACCATCGTTCGTTCGGGCTCGGGCGAGGCGACTTTCAGCGGAGGCTTTGCGGTATCCTGAGAGACGATCTCGGTCTCTTCCGGCGGAACGAAGTCCAGTACCACTTTTTCGTCCGGGCGGAAATCCACCTTGATCAGACGGTATCCGATCTGTATGATGTCGCCGTTTACAAGCTTCTGGCTGCCCCGGACCGGGTTGTAGTTGAGGAACGTCCCGTTCAGGCTGTCGTTGTCCTTGATATACAGTTCATCGCCATCTTCGATCAGGACCGCATGGAATCTGGATATCCCGTCCGCGGCCACGACGATGCTGTTGGACTCATCGCGTCCGAGGAAGACCTTGTGGTCGGAGAATTCGACCGAAAAATCTTCCTCGTTCAGTCCATGGCAGACTATCTGCATATTTTCCCTCTTTCGTGTACGTTGTTCGATTGGACAGTCAAACGGTTTTTCTGCTTATTTATTTTGAAAATATAACAGTTGAAAGTGAATTGTCAAGCCTTATCCGCCACAAATACCAAGGAAATATTTTTTATGGAAAAAACGAGGCAGGGCAGGTGCGGGGCAGGGGGCGAACGTGTCAGCCGCCGTGCTTCGCGGGATCGTCGTTCGCGAGCGGGGAATGGTATTCAGGATCGCATGCGGTGTTGTTCGCGGCGAGCTCGGCGTCGTCGCGGACGAGCTTGAAGCGCGCCTTGATCTTTTCGCAGAGTTCGATGCGCTTTTCCTCGGATTCATACTTCAGCTGACGCCAGTTCCAGTGGAATCCGTCGTCGGCCCAGCGCGGCACGATGTGGAGATGCGCGTGCATCACGACCTGGCCGGCGGTCGTTCCGTCGGAAAGGTGGAAGTTGAACCCATCCGCCTCAAGCCCGTGGCGCATGGCGGCGCCGATGCGCGCGCCGACGTAGAACATACGGCCCGCGGTGGCTTCCGGAATGGTGGCGGCGCTGGTGTGGTGTTCCTTCGGGATGACGAGGACGTGTCCGAAGTTGATGGGGAAGAGGTCGAGGAAGGCGAGGACGAGTTCGTCTTCGTAGACTTTCACGGACGGGACTTCGCCGTTGACGATGCGGCAGAACAGGCAATTTTCCATAGTGGTTTCCTTTCGGTAAAACGGTTATTCGATGTTGTAGAGTTTCAGTTTACGGTGGAGTGTTCGCCTGCTGATGCCGAGCTTTTCGGCGGCGCGGCTGCGGTTGCCTCCGCATTCGTTCAGGGCGCGTTCGATGAGGATACGCTCGTTTTTTTCCAAGTCGCAGGACGGCGCGGCGAGGATGTCGCGCGTGATGCCAGGCGAGGATGATTCGCGGATGTTCACGGGGACGTTTTCGAGTCCGATCTCGCCGGTGCGGCAGAGGACGACCATGTTTTCCACGCAGTTGCGGAGCTCGCGGATGTTGCCGGGCCAGCGTGCGGCGCAGAGCGCGGCCATCGCTGGCTCGGAGATGGTCATGTTCTCCTTGCCGTTCTCGGCGGCGATCTGGGAGAGGAACCCGCGCACGAGGATCGGGATGTCGGAAGTGCGTTCGCGCAGCGGCGGGATCAGGATCTTCACGACGTTGAGGCGGTAGTAGAGGTCTTCGCGGAACGCCCCGGACGCGACCATCTGTTCCAGGTCGCGGTTCGTGGCGGAGACGATGCGGACGTCGACCGAAATATTCTGCGTGCCGCCGACGCGTTCGAAGGAACGTGTTTCGAGCACGCGGAGGAGTTTGACCTGGACGGGCAGGGGGACCTCGCCGATCTCGTCGAGGAAGATCGTGCCGCCGTCGGCTTTCTCGAAGAAGCCCTTGTGCTGTTCGACCGCGCCGGTGAACGCGCCTTTTTCGTGGCCGAAAAGCTCGCTTTCGAACAGCGTCTCCGGGATGGCGGCGCAGTGGATCGCCACGAAATCGCCCTTGCGGCCGCTGAGTTCGTGCAGAGCGCGCGCCACAAGCTCCTTGCCGGTCCCGCTTTCACCCTGGATCAGCACGCTGGAACGCGTCGGCGCGATCTGCCGGACGGTGTCCATGACCTGCCGGATGGCGGGGGAGTCGCCGAGGATGTGCGGGACCACGCGGCGGGATTCGTCGAGCTTGCGTTTGAGTTCGGCGTTCTCGGTTTTGATGTGGCGCGTTTCGAGCGCGCGTTTGATGCGGATTTCGAGCTGGTCGATGTCGACGGGCTTCGTGACGAAATCGAACGCGCCGAGCTTCATCGCCTCGACGGCGGTGTCGATCGAGCCGTAGGCCGTGAAGAGGATGCACGGGGGCGGATGGGGCAGGGAAAGGGTCTTTTTCAGCACGTCGAACCCGCCCGCGCCGGGCATGCGGATGTCGGTCAGGACCAGGTCGTAGGCGTTTCGGGAGAGCAGGTTCACGCCGATCTCGCCGTCTTCGGCGGTCGTGACGTCATATTCGGGGCGGAGAAACCGTGCGAGGACTTCGCGCGAGCCGCGTTCGTCGTCGACGATGAGGATGGACGGTTTTGCATTCGGTTTTGTCATTCGGCTTGGCCTTCCTTTGTCTGGATCTGTTTCTGTTCGTCGGGCGCAGGCAATCCGCGCACGAGCCGGAACCGCCGCGGCAGGCTGATCGTGAACGTGGTCCCGGCATTCTCGCGGCTGTCGACGGCGAGGCTGCCGCCATGCTCGCGGACGATGCGCTCCACGATCATGAGGCCGAGCCCGGTCCCAGCGTTCTTCGTAGTGAAGAATGGACGGAAGATCTTCTGCATGTTTTCGGGCTTGATGCCGCATCCGCTGTCGGATACGGAGAGCATCACGAAATTGTCGTCCGCGCTGCACCGGACCGTGAGCTTCCCCCCCATCGGCATCGCCTGCATGGCGTTGCGCGCGAGGTTGTAGAACGCCTGCTTGAGCTGGTTCGCGTCGCCCTTGATCTGTGGGACGTTTTCGCCCCAGTAGAATTCGAGCTGTATCTTGCGGTCGGTGATCTCCTGCCGCATGAAGCTCAGGGAATCCAGCACGAGCGATTTCAGGTCAAGCGTGTCGAAGACGGGCTTGCCGGGGCGCAACGCGTGCAGGAACTGGTTGATGATGGCGTCGAGGCGTTCCACCTCGGAACGCGCCTCGGCGACTTCCTGCGCGGCATCGGAGAGGTTCGCGTCGGGATTCTTCAGGAGCCGCTGAAGGAACTGAAGATGCAGGTAGAGGCTGTTCAACGGATTGCCGATCTCGTGCGCGACCTCGGCGGCGAGGATGGAGACCGCCTTGCTGCGTTCGGATTCCGCCATGTCGGCTGCACGTTCCATCGTGGCGGTAATGTCATTCAGGATCAGTGCGTAGGGGGCGTCCTCGCGGTCGATCGGCAGGGCGTACATCTGCACAATGCGGTGTTCCGGGTAGGACAGCTCCAGTTCCTGCCGCATGGACTTCCGGCTGCCGATGCCGGAATCGGAGAGCAGGAGATCGAGGTTGAGGCCGGGAAGCATTTTCTCCACGGGGAGGGCGGAGGCGTTTTCCGGGAGACCGAGAAACTCCTGCGCGGCGGCGTTGTGGTACAGTACGGTGTGAGCGGGCGAGATCACGAGGATGGCTTCCTGGAGGCTGTCGAACAGCGAGCTGAGAAACCGATGTTCCTTCGAGATCATCTGGATGAAATTCTGAAGGTTGACGCTGTCAAGTTCGCCGATGCGGTTCATGACGCGGTCCTTCATGGTTCTGGGACACATGATAACACTCCATGCAAGAGGTGATGTTTGCGACAATTTGTCTCAAATATACATCGTTTCTTTGGAAAGTCAAGCGGGAAACCTTTTTTTGAGAAAAGCGTGAAAGCCACTATTTGTGGGGCATTATTTATATTTTGTATTGTTTGTGAGTTTTTTTGGAAAAAACAGCTTGACTTTTTTATCAGGGAACGTATATTAAAAGGTCTGTAAGAAAACTAATCTTATCGTCCATGCGCTTCCGCCGGGATCATTCACCTGTTCCGCTTGTTTTGGGAGAATCGCATTGTTCCGCAACCGAACCCCCTCATGGAGACCCGAATGATCAGCTCGAACGAAGCACGAAGTTTCTGGGTGAGGCTGTTCGATGTCTCCGATATCCTGCGGAATACGTCGTATTATCTCCTGGAAAAGAACAAAGTCCAGTTCAATTTCGCGGAGTTTCCGATCGTCCAGTTCTTTTTCGAACGTCCTGATGCGCGCCCTGCGATGAAAGACCTCTTGGCTGTTACCGGGCTTTCCTCCGGCGCGGTGTCGCAGGCGGTCGATGCGCTGATCGAGGACGGATTGCTGGAACGCGTCCGGTCCGAGCAGGACCACAGGTCTTTTTTGATCCAGGTGACGGAACAGCTCTGGAAATTCCGCAAGACTCCGCTCCGTCATTTCGAAAAGATGCTGGAGGCTTTCCGGCAGTACAGCGGAATAACCCCAGAGGAAATGACCATGACGGAGGAAGTCTACGTGCGGCTGGCGGAAAGCCGGACCGGCGGAGAGCTCGCCGTGATCAGGCAGCCGTCCGATCTTTCGATCCCCGGACTGGTGTCGCATGAATGGAACGGACGGGAGTATCTGAACACGCTTCCTGTCTGGAGCCTCATCCTTCATTTTACCACGAATCTGAAGATTCCCGCGATGGTGTACTATTACGGGAAACGCGGCCGCATGACGCTCGGCAAAATCCGTCTTATGAATTATCTGTTCTATCTCTCCGACCAAAAGAATGGAATCCCCGTGGTCAAAGACTTGGCGGCGAGATTCCGTATTTCATCGGGCGTGGTGTCCCAGACGTTGAACGCGATGATCCATGACGGAATGGTGGAACGCGTTCCATCGCCACTGGATCACCGCATGATCGGCATCCGCCTGACGCCGCAGGGGCTTCTCATGCGGCGGCAATGTGCCACGTCGTATACGTGCTTTATGCAGAGTTTCTTCAGCCGGATCGAACCGGAAAAGATTGAACTTTTCGACCGTGTTCTGAATATGACGCTTCGGTTTCTCAAATCCGAGGAAGGCAAGGCGTTCCTGATGCCCGGCGAAACATACGACCCATACCTCTGAGTTTCCGTTGCGCGAACAAGGGGCTAATCGTCCCTGTTCGTCCCCCCCCATCCCGGCGCAAGACAGCGAGCTGTTACTATGCCGCGCCTGAACAGAAAAATCAAGTCAAACGAGGGGAAAAACATGGCTTCGTGCAAGAGAAATTTCAAAAACTTGAAAAAAATACTGGCAAAATGGAAAAGAGGTGTTATATTAGAGTTAATATATAAGCGTGCGACCTCAAAACAAACCGGGCCGACGCGTCCGCACAACCCGAAAACAGCGAACACGCAGAGTCAAAATGGCAAAGATGAAGAAAAAAGCATCCGGCAGTTACGGTATCTACGGGATCAGGACCGTCGAGTCCAGACGATCCCGCACCGGACTGTACCGTGTCTTCGCCGTGTTGCTGTTCCTGATCATCTGCGGCGCCATCGTGTGGGGCATCAAAGCGCATTCCGACAGCCGCGGAGCCATAACCCCCGATATCGTAAAGCCCGTGCCGGACAACGATGCGGCGGCCTTGACATTCGCGGATGAACGTGCCGTTGAAGATTCGGAAACAGCTGCCGCCATCCGTGATTACCGCGCCCGGGAGAACGATTCCGCCGAAAATCAGTTCGATCTTCAGGAGTTCGAGCGTCAACGTCTGAAACAGCAGCGCAAACTCTACGACGATGCCTTGCAGGCGTTCAACGAACGCAAATTCGAGACATGCCGCACGATCCTGCGCGACATGCTTGTCCCGATGGATTCCTCTGATTCCCTGTATGAAGCCGCGGCAAACCTGCTCGGCCGCGCCAGTATGAACATCTACCGCAGCGGGACCGATTCGGAAACGAACGTTGACTACTCGGTAAAGAGCGGCGATACGCTTTCCAAGATCGCGCTGAACTACAACACGTCGGTCTCCGCGATCCAGAAAGCGAACGGCATGACTACGACCCGTCTGAATATCGGGCAGAAGCTCAAGATTCCGCAGAGCGTGTGGTCCATCGAAATCCGCCGTTCCGACAACAAACTTCTCCTCAAAACAAACAACAGACTTTTCAAGATTTACAATGTCTATCCCGGCTCCGCCATTTCCCAGTCTTTCTCCGGGACGTTCCGGATCTTCTCCAAGCAGAAAGATCCGGTCTGGCGCGTGGACGGGCATACGTATCAGCCCGGTTCCGCCGGGAACATCGTCGGAGCACGCTGGATGGCGCTGAAGGGTACCGGAGCAAGCGCCGATGCCGCGGGCACCGCCATCCACGGCACGAACCGCGCAGGCTCCCCCGATGCTTCGCCCGGCGCGCCCGGCTACTTCAGATTGTCGAACGACGATGTGAAAGAACTGTACGACCTTGTCCCGCTTGAAACGACCGTGGAGATCAAATGATCCCGGTCCGCCGTGCGGTCGAACACAAAGGAAACAACCCTAATGTCCATTGCAGTCCTGGAATTTGAAAAACCTCTTGCCGAACTGGAAGACCGCATCGACGCCATCATGCGTATGGATGCGGCAGGTTCGGGAGACCATTCCAAAGAACTCCGGTCCCTGCGCCGCAAACTGACCGCGGCCAAGAAGACCATCTATACCAATCTCACCCCGTGGCAGCGCGTCCAGCTCGCCAGGCACCCGTTCCGTCCGTATTCCCTCGACTACATCTCCCGCATCTGCACCGATTTCATGGAATTCCACGGTGACCGCAGATTCGCCGACGATCCCGCCATCGTAGGCGGATTCGCCCGCATCGACGGCATCCCCGTGATGATGATCGGCACGCAGAAGGGACGCAATGTGAAGGAAAACGTGTTCCGCAACTTCGGCTGCCCGAACCCGGAAGGCTACCGCAAGGCGTTGCGCCTGATGAAGGTCGCCGAGCTGGCCGGACTTCCGATCGTGACGCTGATCGACACTCCCGGCGCCTATCCAGGCGTCGGCGCGGAGGAACGCCATATCGGCGAGGCAATCGCGGTCAACCTGCGCGAGATGTTCGGGCTGAAAGTCCCCGTGATCTCGTTCGTGATCGGTGAGGGCGGCAGCGGCGGCGCGCTGGGGCTCGGCGTGGCGAACAAGGTCTTCCTGCTCGAAAACTCCTACTACTCCATTATCACGCCTGAAGGCTGCGCTGCCATCCTCTGGAAGGACCGTGCGTACTCCGAACAGGCGGCCGCCGCGCTGAAGCTTACGGCGGACGAACTGCTGAAGCTCGGGCTCATCGACGGCGTGATCCAGGAGCCGGTCGGCGGCGCGCATCACAACTACGACAAAGCGGCGGCTTACCTCAAGCTCGAAATTCTGAAGCAGCTCGAAGAGCTTTCCGACAAGTCCGCTGATGAACTGATCGAACAGCGCTACCATCATTTCCGCGATGTCAAGTATTTCGGGGAGGCAAAAGCCTGACATGACGGCGCAGTCGCCATGCCCCGGCGCGTTGATCCGCCCGGCCAGACTGGAGGACGCT
>Ga0310786_10013354_pt1 | contig 10133 bp, 9 predicted proteins | sample AusTroGonzalo_MG_FD_203881 | JGI IMG/M metagenome (GOLD analysis project Ga0310786, IMG submission 203881) | Bovine rumen microbial communities from tropical cattle in Woodstock, Queensland, Australia - Gonzalo_03 (v2) (version 2) | ecosystem: Host-associated > Mammals > Digestive system >... | reverse complement strand
CACTGAAATGATTAACGAAAGACCTAAGCTCATGGTATTGTGAATATTTTCCCCAAGTTAGTACTCTAATTACAATCATCAAAATGATTCTGACTTTTAGACTACACCATCCGTGCAAACGCAGCCATGTCCTCAAACCACCCCAGGCAGCACTTAATTTAAAATAATTTAATATTATTTGGATAAAAGAAATAAACTCAGTACCTTTGCCGCACTGAATGTTTTGTTTAAATGTATTTACAATGAAAAAGGTATTTATGTCTTTCGCAGTTGTAGCTCTCATGGTAGCTGCAGTTGCATGTGGCAACAAGGCCAAGAAAGCCGAGGTTGTTGATGAGACCGTTGAGGCCGTTGCAGATTCTTGCTGCGTAGCTGATTCTTGCAACGCTGCTTGCGCTGATACTGTTGCAGCAGAGACCGTAGTAGCAGAGTAATCCAAGCACACCACATATGTGTGTGTGCAAGGAATACTTGCACCCGAAAATTGATATTGTCCGCTCAAATGAGGAACAATATCTTTTTTTTTGCATTATAGCCTCCTCAGATACACCGCCTCCGCAGCCGTTACCGCGGCCGTCTCGGTCCTGAGCCTCGACTCGCCGAGATGGATAGGCACATACCCGCAATCAATCGCCAGTCTGGCCTCCTCCGGCGAGAAATCCCCCTCGGGCCCGATCAACACCGTCACCTCCCCTCCATCCTCCAGGCCACGAAGAGCCTCCATCACCGATGTCCTCCCCTTCTCTCCCTCAAAACAATACGCTATCAGCTTCAACCCGCCTCTATCCGAGCGGATGAACTCCTTCACCGACACCGGCTCCTCCACCACAGGTACGAGTGCCTTCAGCGACTGCTTAGTCGCCGACAACGCGATCTTCCTTGCCCTGTCCGTCTTATACACCTTCCTCTCCGACCGGTCACCTATCACCGGCGCGATCACATCCACCCCCACCTCGGTCGCTTTCTCCACAAACCACTCGAAACGGTCGTTATTCTTCGTAGGGCACACCGCCATCGTCAGCTTGTACGGATGCGAATGCCATCCTTCCTCCGCCGATACCACCCTCGCGACCGCCTTCTTGGGCGAATCATCCTCCAGCACACAATGATACAGCGTCCCGAGACCGTCCATCACATCCACCTCATCCCCCTTGCGATGCCTCAAAACCCTGACACAGTGCGCACTCTCCTCGTCATCAAGCAGAGCCGACCGCCCGTCAACCGAATAAGCGTAAAAAATCTCCATAACTATCTGAACAATGCTTTGACCAGCGCAGGGATATCCCCCACCTTCACCACCTCGATACCCTCCGGCCTGCGGTCAAAATGACAATACGATGACACAAAAATCTTCTTGAAACCCAGCCGGCCAGCCTCCACGGCCCTTCTCTCCACCTGGGACACAGGCCTGATCTCGCCGCTGAGCCCCACCTCTCCGGCAAAGCACACATCCGACGGAATCGGATAATCAAAATTTGACGACAACACGGCGCAAATCACCGCCATGTCGCAAGCGGGATCGGTAATACGCAGTCCTCCGGCCATATTGAGAAACACATCCTTCTGCGCCAGCTTGAACCCGGCCCTTCTCTCCAGCACCGCCAGCAACATATTGAGCCTGCGGACATCAAACCCGGTCGCGCTCCTCTGCGCCGTCCCGTACACAGCCGAACTCACAAGAGCCTGCACCTCAAACAGAAACGGTCTCGTTCCGTCCAGCATCGCCGAAATCGCCGTCCCGCTGAGCCCGTCCTCATGCATGGGAATCAACAGCTCAGACGGATTGCCCACCTCGCGAAGGCCCTTACCGGTCATCTCAAACACCGCCAGCTCCGACGTCGAGCCGAAACGGTTCTTGATGCTCCGGAGCACCCGGTATGCTCCCTTATTCTCCCCTTCAAACTGCAACACCACATCCACGATATGCTCCAATACCTTGGGACCCGCAATATAACCTTCCTTGGTAATATGGCCGATCAGCACGACAGGGATCCCGCTTGACTTTGCGAAGCGCAGCAACTGCGCAGCCGTCTCCTTGATCTGCGACACTGACCCCGCAGTGGATTCCACTCCCTGCGAATACATCGTCTGCACCGAATCCACAATCATCAGGTCAGGCGCGGCCTCCTCCGCCTCGCGGATAATATTCTCCATCAATGTCTCGCTGTAAATCAAACAGTTGGACGCATCGCCCCCGAGCCTGTCAGCCCTCATCTTCACCTGCTTCACACTCTCCTCACCGGTCACATACAATGTCTTCAGATGCGGAGAAAACAGCGGCAACTGCAACGACAGCGTAGACTTGCCGATACCCGGCTCACCGCCAATAAGCACCAGCGAGCCACGGACGATCCCGCCGCCGAGCAGCCTGTCCACCTCGTCGCTTCCGAGCGATATCCTGTCCTCAAGCGTAGAACCCACTTCGCCGAGCTTTACGGGCTTCTGTCCCGCGCCCGGCACTCCGTCGACAGCAGCCTGCCTGCGACCCGGTCCCGTCACCACGGTCTGTTCCACCATCGTGTTCCACTCACCGCATGCCGGGCAGCGTCCCATCCACTTGGGACTCTCGTTCCCGCAGCTCTTGCAGAACCATACTGTCTTCTGTTTTGTCGTTGCCATAATGATACGAAGATACAATAAAAAATCCTATCTTTGTACCTATGAGCCAATATATAGTTTCAGCAAGAAAATACAGGCCTGACTCATTCGAGTCGCTGATTGGTCAGGACAACATAGCACGCACGCTGCAGAACTCCATCAAGAGGGGTCAGCTTGCCCATGCATACCTTTTCTGCGGACCCAGAGGCGTCGGCAAGACCACCACGGCCCGCATCTTCGCCAAGATGATCAACTGCTCCGAGCCCGGAGCGGACATGGAGCCCTGCGGGCACTGCGAATCCTGCATCTCCTTTCAGGAAGGCCGTTCATACTGCATCCACGAGATGGACGCAGCCTCCAACAACAGCGTCGAAGACATCAAAGCCCTCATGGACCAGGTCCAGGTTCCTCCCCAGGTAGGCCGCTACAGCGTCTATATCATAGACGAGGTCCACATGCTCTCCACAGCAGCCTTCAACGCTTTCCTAAAGACGCTTGAAGAACCACCGGCACACGCAATCTTCATCCTCGCCACCACGGAGAAGCACAAAATCCTCCCGACCATCCTCTCCCGCTGCCAGACATATGATTTCAACCGCATCAGCATCACCGATATAGTCCGCAACCTCCGCGGTATCGCCACCAAGGAGGGCATCACCGTCGACGACGAGTCCCTCCACATCATAGCGATGAAAGCCGACGGGGCCATGCGCGACGCCCTCACCATCTTCGACCAGACCGTAGCATTCTGCGGCACCGACATCCACCACGAAGACGTGATGCGCAACCTCAACGTCCTTGACTACGAATACTCCTTCCGACTCGTAGACGACTTCCTCGTCGGCAACTATTCCGACGCCCTCGTCGCGTTCGACGACATCCTCTCCAAAGGATTCAACGCCCTCCACTTCATAGCATCCCTCAGCACCCACCTCCGCGACCTAATCGTCGCCCGCACCGCCGGTCTCGAAGCCCTTCTCGAACTTCCAGATTCCCTGAAGAAACGCTATCAGGAGCAATCCGGCCGCTGCACCATCCAATGGCTCTACGACGCCCTCGCCGCCACCACCCAGTGTGAATCCGCCTACAAAGCCAGCTCCACCCCCCGTCTCCTTATCGAATTCACCCTCATGAAGCTCAGCTTCATCTCATCATCTCCCGCTTCCTCCCCCGTCATACCCGACCGTCAGGCCGAGGGCACCAAAAAAGAAGCCCCCAAGCCTGCCCCCAAACCCGAGCCGACCGCCAGCCCCGAGCCCGTCACTCCCGCCCCGGCTCCTGCACCAACTCCTACACCAGCTCATGCACCGGCCCCCGCTCCGGCTCCCACCCCGGCCCCGGCTCCCCGCAAACGCAAAACCGCCGCCTCCCTATCCATCAACTCCATCATGGATGAAAAAGACGAGGTCATCAAGACCGAAGACGCCGCTGCTGCCGACGAGGGCTTCATGCCGTCCCCCGAAGCCGCTCTGGCCGGCTTCAAGAAACTCGCCGAGAGCTACCAGAGCATGCCGCGTCTGGCCAACACGCTGGCCAACTCCAAGACCGACATCCTCGAACAAGACGGTCGCCGCGTCCTCAACTTCTACGTAATGAACGTAGCCCAGAAGCAATGGATCGAGGAAAAACTCCTCCGCGATCTGGAAAGCGGGATCCGCAAGATACTCGGCACATCCAAAATCATCCTCACCGTCAGCGTCACGCCCGACCAGGCCGTGGAGAAAAAGCCCTACATGCCTGACGAAAAGGCCAAGGATCTGATGGCTAAAAACGAAGAAGTAAAGAAACTGGTCAAGGACCTCGGACTTGACACCAAATAGCAGACCATGAAACTACGCGCAGAAAACCTAGTCAAGAAATACGGCATCCGCACCGTCGTCAAAGGTGTATCCATGGAAGTGAACCAGGGCGAAATCGTCGGATTCCTCGGACCCAACGGTGCCGGCAAGACCACCAGTTTCTACATGATTACCGGCCAGATCGTCCCCAACGACGGCCATATCTTCCTCGATGACGAAGAGATCACCGGGCTCCCGATGTTCAAACGCTCCCAGAAAGGCGTCGGCTACCTCCCTCAGGAAGCCTCTGTATTCCGCAAGATGTCAGTCGAAGACAACATCATGTCCGTGATGGAACTTACGGACATGACCAAAGAAGAACGTGAAGAGCGTCTCGAACGCCTCATCGACGAATTCAACCTCTCCAAGGTCCGCAAGAGTCTCGGAATCCAGCTCTCCGGCGGTGAACGCCGCCGCTGCGAGATTGCACGGGCCCTTGCAGTAGATCCCAAGTTCATCCTGCTCGACGAACCTTTCGCCGGAGTCGACCCCATCGCCGTCGAAGACATACAGTACATCATCGCCAAGCTCAAATACCGCAACATCGGAGTCATCATCACCGACCACAACGTCGGCGAGACCCTCGCCATCACCGACAGGGCGTACCTACTCTACGAAGGCACCATCCTCCAGGAAGGCACTCCGGAGGCTCTCGCGGCCGATGAAGACGTCCGCACCAAATACCTCGGCTCCACCTTCGTCCTGAAGCGCTCCAAATCCGTCGAGCGCGCGCGTGCCGAGGCCATCGCCGAGGCGCAACAGCGAAAGCAATAAACACATAATACACACACTATGGACCGTCGATCATTTTTAAAGACCTCTGCTCTCGCCGGAGCAGCAGCAGCCTTGCCAGGAGTCCTTCAGGCAGCTGCACGCAAGGATAAAGCCGTCGCTCCCGCTCCGGCCGGCACGCAGATTTCATCACTTCCCTACCGCGCTGACGGTACATTCAAGATCCTCCAGCTGACAGACACACACTACATTTCCGGCGATAAAAGATCACAGCGTGCCCTTGACAACGTCTGCGCCGTACTTGATGCAGAGAAGCCCGACCTGGTCATCCACACGGGCGACGTAATCTACGGTAAGCCCGCCAGGAATAGCCTTCACGAAATACTTGGCCCTATCGCAGAGCGCGGCATCCCCTTCGCAGTCGCCCAGGGCAACCATGACTCCGAATTCGGTCTCACAAGAGACGAAATCATGGCCGAGATACGCACCATTCCCGGTTGTCTCAACACCAACGACAACGAGGGTCTCTACGGTTCCTGCAACGACATCATAACCCTCAAATCAGCCGGCGGCGCCACCGACCGCGTCCTCTACATCTTCGACTCCGGCGACTACATAAAGATAGAAGGGCTCGGCGGCTACGACTACATCCACTCCGACCAGATCGACTGGTACAAAAAGAACAGTACCGCATTCCGTGAAGCTAATTCCGGCGTCCCTGTCAAATCACTGGCATTCTTTCACATCCCTGTTCCCGAATTCAGGTACGCCATATCGAATAGCACCAAGCGTATCCTCCGCGGCAATTTCGGCGAAGAGCCCTGCTCTCCGAGCTACAACAGCGGCCTTTTCATCAACATGAAGGAGCAAGGTGACGTGCAGGCGATCTTCTGCGGTCACGACCACGATGACGACTTCGCCATGCTCTGGCAGGGAATGTTCATGATATACGGGCGCTACAGCGGCTGCGACACCGTCTACAACAACCTCAAGCCCAACGGATGCCGCGTCATCCTCCTCCGCGAGGGGGACTCCGCCTTCCAATCCTGGATCAGGCTCTGCGACGGGACCGTCGAGCAGAAGCTCCATTTCCCGGACTCATTCAAAGACTACGGTGAATAATGACTGCTGCGATCCTCGGGGCGGGAGACTTCCCGCGCAAAGAATTCCCGCGATACCTGCTTCGCAGCGCTGACATAATCATCTGCTGCGACAGCGCCTTCGCGGGGTATTTGCGTCAAATGACGTCCCTTTTCGGGCGCGAGCGCCTTCCCGAAGCCGTCGTCGGCGACATGGACTCCATCCCCGCCTCGCTTCGCCGCCGCTATTCCTCCCTGATGGTCCACATCGACGAGCAGGACGACAACGACCAGACCAAAGCCTTCCGTTTCCTGATCGAACACTTCCCCGACGTCTCCGATATCACCATTGTAGGCGCCACCGGCAAGCGCGAAGCCCACACGATCGGCAATATCTCCCTACTGATGGAATACACCCGCATGTTCGACCTCGCAGACAAACGCATCCAGATGGTCTCCGACTACAGCACCATCTTCGCCATCACCGACACTTCCACCATCGATGTAGGCGAAGGCCGTCCCGTATCCATCTTCTCACCGGACAACACCCTGAAAATCAAATCGGCCGGCCTTCAATGGCCGACCGATACGGTCGTTTTTGACAACTGGTGGCCCGCCACTCTCAACCGCGCCACCCATGATCGCATTACGCTGACATTCTCGCACCCCTCACTCGCCCTCGTCATCCTGGACTGATCCCGTTCTTGGGAATCCCTCCCGGGCTTTGCCCGAGAATCCCGGCACGACAATGTCAAAGCGTGTCGCGCTTCAGTTTTTCGACGTAACGGTTGATACGGTTGAGCTCGTTGGGAATCGCGATGCTCTGCGGGCAATGCGGCACGCACTCACCGCACGAGATACAGTGGTCTGCCTGACGGACGGTGGGTATGGCACGGTCATAGCTCACGAGATACGCCCTGCGGAGACGGGCGTACTCTTTCTGCTCGTGACTTTGGGCGAACGTACCGTCGGTGATCATCTTATTGTAATGCCTGAAGATACCGGGAATATCGATACCCCAGGGGCAGGGCATACAGTAATTGCAGTCGTTGCAGTTGACCATCGGATACTCCTTCATGAGTACCGCCATCTCCTCCATAAACTCGAGTTCCTCCTCATTGAGCGGCTTGAAATCCAGGAATGTATCGAGATTGTCCTTCAGCGGAGCCATGTCCGTCATGCCGCTCAGGATGGTGAGCACCCGCGGATAGGTGCCGACAAACCTGAATGCCCAGGAGGCGATGCTCTTGTCGGGCTCCCTCTCCTTGAAGCGGGTGGCTATATTGGCCGGGACATTGGCAAGACGTCCACCCTGAAGGGGCTCCATGATGGTGATAGGGATCTCCCTGTCATCAAGCTGCCTGTACAGATACTCAGCATTGACGTTACGCACGCCGTCGGCGTGAGTCCAGTCGATATAGTTCATCTGGATCTGGACGAAATCCCAGTGTATCTCACCGCGGTCATGCATCGCGATGAAGTCATCGAAGGCCTGCTGGTTGCCGTGGAAAGAGAAACCCAGCTGGCGGATGCGGCCGGCTTCCTTTTCCTTCTTCAGGAAATCCACCATGCCGTTGTCCAGATACCTCCTTTTAAACTGCTCCCAGCCGCCACCGCCGATGGAGTGAAGCAGATAGTAGTCGAAATAGTCAGTATACATCTGCTCGAAAGAATCCCTGTACATGCGGAGAGATGCTTCCGGGGAGAAATTGCCGAAATTGGAGAGCTTGGTCGCGATGTAATAGGAGTCGCGTGGGTAGCGCTTGAGGGCAAGCCCTGCGGCGCGTTCTGACTGGCCCTGCAGATACGCAGGAGAAGTGTCGTAGTAGTTGACGCCGTTTGTCATGGCGTGTTCCACAAGTTCATCCACCACTTTCTGGTCGATGATGTCAGCTCCGGATGCGTCCTTGACCATTGGCCAGCGCATGCAGCCGTAGCCGAGAAGCGACACGCGGTCGCCGTTGTTGGGATTGACACGGTATGGCATCCCTGAAGGGGTATTACCGGATTTATCCTCGTCGCGTCGGGGGGCACAGCCTGCCGCAATGGCGGCGGCGGTGATGGCCCCGGCACCCGTTGTCTTTATGAATTGTCTTCTGTCCATGGCTCTTAATTTTCAAGGTGATTTTCACGGCCATTGACTGTAATGGCGCTGATGGGACGGGAGGGGCAGAGATTTTCGCATGCGCCGCAACCGATGCAGCGCGTCTCGATGACGGTGGGGATGCGAAGCGACTTGGGGTCGGAAGGGTCCTTGAGTACCATGCGTATGGCGCCTACCGGGCACCTGCGTGCGCAGTTGCCGCAGCTGACGCCCTTCGTCTCCACGACACAGAGGTCGCGGTCCACCCTGGCGAGACCGACCTTGTAGGTGGTCTTCTCTTCCGGGGTGACCGGTAATATGGCTCCTGCCGGACAGACCTCGGAGCACCTCGTGCACTCGGGCCGGCAATAGCCGCGCTCGTAGCTCATCTCAGGTTGCATGAAACGGTCGAAATCCGTAGAAGGACGCAATACTCCGTTGGGACATGCAGCCACACATAGCTGGCATGCAGTGCAGCGGTCGTAGAAGTCTTTGACGCTCCGGGAACCGAAAGGAGTGACGGGTGTATCCCTGTGAGGGACCTCCTTGTCCATCACGGCGGCATAGCCACCGTCCACTTTCTTCTGCTGCGCCTTTGCCACTGCCGTGGTCGCCAGCGCCGCAGCTCCTATCACGAACGCCCTCCGGCCTTCGTCGGCGCCCGGCGCTTCAGTCTCCCGGACAGCACTCTTTGCCCCGAATGCGAACCGGTACTTCAACGCCGAGAACTTACAATTATCGATGCAGTCAAAACAGCTCACGCACCTGGAAGCATCGATGCTGTGCGTGGAGATATCTATGCACGAAGCCTTGCAATTATGCTCACATACACGGCAGTCCTTGCAAGCCTCCTTGTCAATCACCGGACGGAAAAGCGAGAACCTTGACAAGAAGCCAAGGATTGTGCCGACGGGGCAGATTGTATTGCAATAAGTCCGTCCGCCCCTCCATGCAAGGATTACGACCACGATAAAGGTAATGGCCGCAATAATAAACGTCGGAAGGCTGCGTATCCACACATCGCGAGTGTAGAAGGCATAGCTGCCGGCACGTTCGGAGATGATGGCGAAGAGGTTGTTGACGCCCTGTACGATCGGAGCGAACAGGTTCTGGGCGATACGGCCGTATGAGCTGTAAGGCGCCAGGATGGCGACAAAGGCATGGAAGCCGATGAGGAACGCCGAGATAAAAAGTATCAGAACCCCATAACGGGCAATCCGCTTCTCCCTGGAGAAAGCGAAATGCCTGTGATTCTTCCTGCGGCGCTCGCGAGTCACCCGGAGGCGGCTCACTATATCCTGGAATACACCCATAGGGCATATCACCGAGCAATATACACGCCCGAAGATAAGAGTCAGGAGGACAAGGCCGGCGACGACTGCAAAGTTTGCAGCGAATACAGCCGGCAGGAACTGGACTTTGGCCATCCATCCGAACCACAGGTGCAGTACGCCCGTGAGGTCAAGGAACAGGAGGGTGATGGCGATGAAGAAGATTGAGGCCAGGACGATCCTGATGTGTCGTAACATGTCAGTGTTTTGAAAGTGTCTGAGTGTGTTTCCTGCCATCGTAGGTGGCTACGAGGGTGTATCGGCCGGGGGCAAGGCCGCTCACGTCGATGACATGAGGAGTAAACGCGTCCATTGTCAGGGTCTCCTTGTAGACCGTGCCGCCAGCCGCGCCGTAGATTGCGATGTCAGCCGTCGCACCGGTAGAGGCGATGACCACGTTAAGGATGTCCTTCATCGGATTGGGATATCCGATGACACCGGTTGACGATGAGAGGACGGTAAGTTGGAATGT
>Ga0310786_10013353_pt1 | contig 10133 bp, 5 predicted proteins | sample AusTroGonzalo_MG_FD_203881 | JGI IMG/M metagenome (GOLD analysis project Ga0310786, IMG submission 203881) | Bovine rumen microbial communities from tropical cattle in Woodstock, Queensland, Australia - Gonzalo_03 (v2) (version 2) | ecosystem: Host-associated > Mammals > Digestive system >... | reverse complement strand
TCAGGTTCAAATAGAACAGGGCGGCAAGAAAAAAATACAGGTTTCCGACAACGGAAAAGGCATGGGAAAGGCCGATTTGGACCTCTGTTACCTGAGGCATACTACATCCAAACTAGCCGCTGCCGAAGACCTTTTCCACCTACAAACGAACGGTTTTCGCGGAGAAGCCGTCGCTTCCATCGCCGCAGTGTCCAAAATGACCATCACCAGCGCCACGGAAGAAGGCGAATGCAACCGGATTGTCCTCAGTGGGGGGAACGTTGTCGAAGAGGAGACCTGCGCTGCAGGTCGTGGGACCACCTTCCTTATCGAAGACCTCTTTTTCAATACCCCCGTGCGCAGGACGTTCCTCGGTAGCGAGACCTCCGAATGCTCCAAAATCCTCGATGTCATCATCAAGATCGCCATCGCCCACCCCGAAATCCGTTTTGACTACAAGGTCGGCGACAAGTCCGTCTTCGTCGGTGTCCCGGGAGAACTGCGGAGCCGCCTAGCCGAGACCATCGGGTCCGGTATCGCCAAAAAACTGCTCCCCGTCGACTATACGGAATCCGGCGTCCACGTCACCGGGTTCGTCTCCCCGTCCACCGAAACCAACGGGAAGCGTTACCACCAGTACCTGTTCATGCGCAACCGCCCCATCGAGTGTAAGACGATTGCCAAAGCCATTTCGCAGACCTACGAGCCGTACGGCGCCCAGTGCAAACCCGTCACCGTGCTGTTCCTCGATATGCCGGATGCCGAATTCGACGTGAACGTCCACCCGGCCAAGCGCGAAGTCCGCTTCGCCAACCAGAGCCTCGTGTTCCTCGTGGTAACGCATGCCATCCGGGAAGCCCTCAAACAGGAAATTGAAAAGAACTCCCCGTTCATCGACCTGAGTACCGCAAACCAGGACACGGAGTGGAAGCTCCCTCCCCCGCCCATGGCCATGAACGTCTGTTCGCCCAAGCCGCGCCCGATTGTAACGGCCGACAAGCCCCGGACGCCCGAACGCGACGAAGTCCAAGACCTGTTCTCGCAGCCCGAGGCCGGCAAGATCATCTCGCTGGAACCCGACCAGGGCAACGTCCCTCCGCCACCCAAGGAACAACTTCCCTGGGAGCAGCCGACGCTGTTCCAGATTGCCAACACCTACATCGCCGGTGAAGACGCCGAAGGCCTTCTGGTCATCGACCAGCATGCGGCCCACATGCGCGTGTTGTACGAGCAAGCCCTAGAAAGCCTGCAGAACGGAATCTCGATGGACAGCCAGGAGTTGCTCTTTCCTGAGCTCACCGACTTTTCCAAAGCGGAAAAGGCCATCTTCCCGAGCGTCGATTCTCAACTGAAGAAGTTGGGATTCCATATCGAAGCCTTCGGCGGGGATACCTACCAGATCCGCGCCATCCCGAGCCACCTTCCCTTGTCCCGCGCCACAAAGGCCGTCCACGAATTCTTCGAAGACTGCCTTGCCGACGGGGAAACCGACATGGTGAAGATTCAGGAATCTATCGCAAAGGCCTGGGCGCGGACTAACGCTTTCCAGGCCGGGGACCGCCTGAAGCCCGAAGAAATGGCAAGCCTCGTGGGGCAGCTGATGACGACCGAGACGCCGCTCAAGTCGCCCTACGGGAACCCGACGCTAATGCGCATCACCCTCGACGAACTCGCCAAAAAGTTCCGCCGCTGATTTACCGCCCTGCAATTGCTGTTCCAGTTCCGCGACCAGTCCGGTCGCGTTTTTGTTCAGGGATTCTTCCAGCGCCTGCCGTATCTGCGGTTCCTGCCGGCGTACCGCCCACGGAGCACAGATAAACTCTCTTACCGCCGCACGGCCAAGCAAGATGTTCGGCATCGCGAAGTACTTCGCCTTCACAAAAAGGCTCCCCAGGGCATACGTGAGCCTATCGGGAACCGTCGCCACCACCAGGGGGCATCCGGAAAGGGATAGCTCCAGAGTCACGGTCCCAGGTGCGGCCAAGGCACAAGACGCCCTGCCATACATTTCGCGACGCTGCAGAGATCCTTTTGCGGAAACCTCTACCGCAATCCCCTTCGGCACCGTTCCGCCAAACGCTTTGCGCACCACATTTTCAAACAATTTCACTAGGGATTCCCTGGCGGCAAAAATCCTGACCGGGCGTTGCATGTCACGCACGACCCGCAAGTACATCTTCAAATTCCGTACGGCTTGCGACCGACGGCTCCCGGGGAAAAGGAAAATTCCCTCACCGCCCCTAGGTTCTGAAGGCGATGTCAGGAAGGGATGTTTCAAGATTTCAGCACGGCAACCGAGTGCCTCGTAGCGTTCGCGTTCGAAACCGAAGAGGACCGCCAGGCGGACTCCCTGCAGTTTGCGAGCGCGGGATTCCTTCCAGGCCCATACCTGCGGGGGCGCGACGTACAGCACCGGCTTTCCAAGCCGTTTGGCCAAGGCGCAAAGCCTCATGTTGAAACCGGGGTAATCGATGGCGATAAGCCCCACACAGTCGCTCGACTTCAACGCACCGCGCAAAGCGGCGTATACCCGACGCAAACGGAAATAATGCGGAAGGACATCCCCGAACCCCGATACGGGCAAGACTTCGTAATCGGCAAGTGCATCCAAGCCCGCCGAAACCATCCTGCAGCCACCCGTCCCGCGGGCAGCAAAACCGGCTGCCACGACCGCGGCAACAAAGGATTCGCCTAAGACATCGCCCGAATCCTCTCCGGCACATAGCAAGTAGTATTTCATCAGCGGCGGGGCTTCCCCGAAACCCAGAGCTTGAGCACGCCCATGTCGCGCTTGAGCCAGTTCATCAGTTCCTGATTATACTCAAGCTTGTACTTGCGCAAGACAAGGCCATGTTCATAATGGGAGTCCGTTTCTATATGGCAAACCAGCTGGCAGGAATGTTCGCCTTCGAAGGCCTCGAAGCGTTGCAGGCCCTCCTCGAGCTTCGCAAGGAAATCTTCGTTCAGCATTTGAGAAAAGATGGACACGTGGATGTAGTTCACCATCGCACTGCGCACGTAGTCGAGCTGGAAGGCTTCTTCCACGATAATCTGCGTTTCTTCCATCTCCTTGCGGTCTTTATCGCGCTGGTGCTCCAAAATACCCTTGACCAGAATCCTGTCGTCTTGCGAAATGACGTCGCGGAACTTTTCCCATTCGTCCTTCTTGAAGAACAGGCCTGTTTCTCCATGGAAATCTTGAATCTGCCCAAAACCGATCGTATCGCCGCGTTTCGTTTCCACCGAGCGCATCTTAGTGACAACGCCACCGACAAAGACGGTGTTGCCCACCTTCCTTTCCAAATCGTCGGGCGCAAGGCTCGTCGTCGTAAATCCCTGCAATTCCGGTCGGAATTCGTCGAGCGGATGGCCGGAGAGGAACATGCCCAGAACTTCGCGTTCCTTGTTGAGCATTTCCATACAGCTCCACTCTTCGGCATCTTCCAGGACTTCGGCAATGTTCGGCATCGCGGCGGCACCGCCCAAATCGAACAGCGACATCTGACCCTTGGATTTGTCTTCCTGGTCCTTGGCGGCGACTTCCATCGCGCGGTCCACAGTCGCCATGAGCACGGCGCGGCTGCCGGGCAAGTCGTCCAGGGCGCCCGCCATCACGAGGCATTCAAGCAACTTCTTGCTCAGCGGCGGATGCTTTTCTTTCAGGCTTCCCTGATAGGCCGCCACGCGTTTACAAAAATCAAAAATATCCTTGAACGGGCCGTTCTTATCGCGCTCGGCCACAACGTCTTCGATGACGGCCAGGCCCACGTTACGGATACCCGCCAAACCATACAGAATCTGTCCCTTGTCATTTGCGGTAAATACACCGTAAGACGTATTGATGTTCGGCGACACGACCTCGATTCCGAGGCGCTTGCATTCCTGGATAATCGTCACGATGTCTTCCGTCTTGCCCATCTTGGACGTCATGGAAGCGGCCATGTATTCGGGGCCGTAATGCGCCTTGAGGTAAGCCGTCTGGTAAGCGACGTATGCGTACGCAGCCGCATGGCTCTTGTTGAACGCGTATCCGCAGAACGGAAGCACCGCATTCCAAACCTTCTCGATCATGGAGCGGTCGTAGCCCCTGTCCAAGCACTTCTGGAAAAACTCCGGTTCGAGCTTCGCCATTTTCTCGGGCATCTTCTTCGCCATGATACGGCGGATGTTGTCAGCGCCGCCCAGCGTATACCCGCCCAGAATCTGGGCCAGCTTCATCACCTGTTCCTGGTACACGATCACGCCGTAGGTTTCGCCCAGCACCTGTTCCAAATCCGGATGATAGCAGTCGATTTCTTCCCTACCGTTTTTACGGGCAATAAAGTGCGGAATCTGGTCGATAGGCCCCGGACGGTACAACGCGTTCATAGCGATAAGGTCACCGATACGGGTCGGCTTCAGTTCGCGCAAGTACTTCTGCATGCCCGGCGATTCAAACTGGAACACCGTCGTCGTCATGCCCTTGCCGAGCAGCTCAAACGTTTCCTTGTCATCGAGCGGGATATGGCCCATGTCCAAGTCGATCTTGCGATTCTTCTTGACCATGTTCACCGTGTCCTGAATGATGGACAAGTTGATGAGGCCAAGGAAGTCCATCTTCAAAAGCCCGATATCTTCGGCGTAGTGCTTGTCGTACATCACCACCGGCGTATCGGCAGGCGCGGCACGGTAAAGCGGGGCCAAGTTGTAAATCGGAGTCGGCGTAATCACCACGCCGCAAGCGTGCACGCCCGTCTGGCGCGGCAAATCTTCAAGCGTTAAGGCGATGTTCCAGAGGTTCTGGTAACTCGCACGGCTGTTGATCATGGCCTGCAGGGGTTCCGGGCTATAGCCGTCTTCGAGGTTGTTGCCCTTCTTGTCCTTGCCGGTCCAAGCCTGTTTAAGGCTAAAGTTCAGCGTGCGCTGCGGGAACAGCTTGGTAATGACCTTCGCTTCTGCGGGCGGGAAACCGAGGACGCGGGCCACGTCGGTCACCACGGCCTTCGACTTGAGCATACCGTAGGTAATAATCTGCCCCACGCACTCCTTGCCATACTTCTCGGTCACGTAATCGATAACGCGGCCGCGGTCACGGTCGGCGAAGTCGGTATCGATATCGGGCATCGACACGCGTTCCGGGTTCAAGAAACGTTCGAAAAGCAAGTCAAACTTTAAGGGATCGATGTCGGTAATGCCGATGATGTAGGTGACGAGAGAGCCAGCCGCAGAACCACGCCCCGGGCCCACGGGAATCCCGTGTTCGCGAGCCCAGTTGATGAAGTCCCACACAATCAGGAGGTAACCCGCCACGTTCATGTTGCGGATACAGTTCAACTCCTTGTACATGCGCTTGGCCACGTCGGTCTCGTGCGCGGGGAACTTGAAATCTTCATCCGGGAAACGCCACTTCAAGCGTTGATTGCACAGGTGCGTAATGTAGATGTCGGCATCGCCGCCCGGTTTACACCAACGGCGAATGTTCTTCTCCCAGGCCTTGTTATCGTCTTCGTTGAAAAACTCCGGCGCAGAAAGGCGTTCGATTTCGGCCTTATCTTCTTCGGAAAGTGCCTCAGCATCAAGCCCCTTCTCGGCACAATACTGTTCCGTGACCTTTTTCTTCTTGTCCTTGATGACGCCCTTCAGTTCGCGTTCACGAACCACCGGATATTCGGCGTCGTACTCGGCCTTCATGTAATTCTTGATTGTCGTGTATTCCTCAGAAGCGAGGAAATCTTCCGGAATCTTGAAGCGCGGCCAGAATTCGTCTCCGATACCCGTCTTGACCGTAAAGTTACAGCGTTCCGCAATCTTCACCGTATTGTCTATCGCGCCGGGAATGTCGCCGAACAACTTGCGCATCTCTTCTTCGGAACGGAAATAGAACTGGTCCGTCGGGAAACGCTTATCCGTAAAATCATTCAGCGTCGACTTGAGCGCAATACAGCGGAGCACCTTGTGGGGCAAGGCATCTTCGGGCTTGATATAATGGACGTCGGCCACCGCCACGACCTCGCGGCCCATCTCGCCCGCAATCTGCACGTTATACTGATTCAGCGCATTCTGCTGGGGGACGCCGTTATCGCTCACCGACAAATAAAGGTGGTCGCGGTCAAAAATCTTGTCCAGCGCATCCATGTATTCACGCGCCTGGGAATTGCGGCCGGCAGCCACGTTCTGCCCATAGCGGCTAAAGAAGTCGCCGGCGATGGCGATCAGGCCTTCCTTGAACTGGTTCACCACCTCCAGCGGTACCGACGGGATTTCGGCCCAGCGGTCCCCGTCTTCGTAGCGGTAACTCACGATGCGAAGCAGGTTATAATAGCCCTTCTCGTTTTCGACCAGGAGGGTCAGGCGCTCAAACGTCGTCGGATCTTTCTGGCTTGCGCTCGGAGAATCGATGTAGACATGGCAGCCGTAAATGGTCTTTACCGGCGGGAGCCCCTGTTCCTTGCGCTTCTTGTTCAGGTCCTTGCCGCGGGTCTGGATTTCCAGGATGCCGAACATGGCTCCATGGTCCGTAAGGGCGACGGCCGGCGCATTATCGTTCGCGGCAGCGGCCAAAATATCGTCGAGACGGGCTGACGATTGTAGAACAGAAAACTCAGAATGCACTTGCAGGTGAACAAAAGCCATGACCCCAATTTAGTAAAGGAACCCCTTGCCTTAAACCGGCGCCAAAATAAAAAAGCCCCCTCTAGGGGGAGCTTCTCGGAAACCGTTTTTTTCGTTTAAAAACTAAAGGGAATCTCTACGAAGGATGGGGATCATTCCCGTCGTATCGATGTATATGACTCCGCCGTCAAACGCAGTCTCAAAGCTAATGACTGTATCGGCGGCCGTGGTATCCGTGACCGTAGTATCCGTTACCGTGGTATCCGTAATCGTAGTATCCGTTACCGTGGTATCTGTAATCGTAGTATCTGTAATCGTAGTATCTGTAATCGTAGTATCCGAAACAACCACTATCAGAGTATCGGCAACGGTATCGACCGCGACAGTATCATAACAGCAGCGGAGCGTATCAGCAAACCAGACCGTATCCTGAGGAAATGTATCGTCCTTGACAGCATCTTCAACCTTGTAGCGGGGAATGCTTGAAATACGGAACTGGTCGAACGCACCGGAAGTCGTCATGGCAGTATACTGGCCAGGGCCTTCCATGCAGCAATACGATTTGTAACCGATTACAAGTAAATTACCGAAGGGCTTGTCGCGAAGCGAAGGTGCATAGCCCGCCTCATGCACAATCTTGCTAACGAGTTTTCCGTTCAGCCACACACTCAGATAGCCGTCACCCCATTGGCCGGCAATCAGGTTCCAACCATTGCGGAGTTCTGCCTTTCCCTTGGCATAGTAATGAATATCGGCATGGTTCTTTTGGAATACGAGTTCTCCATCTTTATAGAAGAAATGAAGCCTAGATTCATCGTTACCGAGAAGGGTGCGCGCCGGTGCATCATAGAAGTCTTCACCCGGGTGGAACCAGAATTCTGCCGTCCCCGCCTTCATGGAATCAATCAGATTAATACCTAACGGAGCGACTTCGCCACTCTTCAACATAAGGGCTTGTCCGCAAACACCCGCAACCAGTTCACCTTCTTCAAAAAGCGTTTCGAGTTCATCCATGTAGCGGGTATGATCATCCATCTTCAACGCCGAATCGGCACAACGGCCCACAGCGTTGACACTGCCGCCGATCGTAAACTTCCCTTCGGCAGCGGCACCTTCAAAATATTCCGCAACGCCCTGTTCTTCGATTTTTTGCCACAGGGAACCCGATTTCACGCGGACGTCCACCAAAGACGAATCGGACTTTGTGCTATTCTCGGCCGCAAATTCATCCGTGAATGACTCGGTATCGCTACAACCCAGAAGGATTGCCCCACCCAGAGCAATTCCGCCAAACCATTTTAACATCATATTCCTCCCCCCGCTTTTAGATTAAATTGTGATGAAAAAAATATACTCTTTTTACCATACTAGCAAAAGGCTCCTCCGAAAAATTGTATTTTTCTTCACATGAAACGTGCACTTATTACAGGTATTACCGGGCAGGATGGTTCCTACCTGGCCGAATTTCTTCTTTCTAAAGGCTACGAGGTTTTCGGGCTGGTCCGCCGCAAGAGCAAACTGGACTTCAACAACGCCGAGCACCTCAAGGGCAAAGTCACCTTTATTTTTGGCGACATGACGGACTCCGCATCCCTCATCCGCGCCATGGAAATTGCAAAACCCGACGAAATTTACAATCTGGCGGCACAGTCCTTCGTGACCACCTCGTGGGAAACCCCGCTTTCTACCGCCGACATCAACGCCATCGGCGTGACCAAGCTTTTGGAAGCCGTCCGACTCTGCAAGCCCGATACCCGCGTTTACCAGGCATCTACCAGCGAAATGTTCGGCAAGGTCCAGGCGATTCCTCAAAACGAAGATACGCCCTTCTACCCGCGTAGTCCCTATGGCGTTTCCAAGCTGTACGGCCACTGGATTACCAAGAACTACCGCGAAAGCTACGGCATGTTCGCCTGCTCGGGCATCCTGTTCAACCACGAATCGGAACGTCGCGGCGCCGAATTCGTGACCCGTAAGATTACCATCGCCGTCGCAAAAATCAAGGCTGGCAAGCAAGATGTACTGGAACTCGGCAACATGGACGCCAGCCGCGACTGGGGCCACAGCGCCGACTACGTTCGCGCCATGTGGCTCATGCTCCAGCAAGACAAGGCCGACGATTTCGTCATCGCCACCGGCAAGACGCACAAGGTTCGCGAATTTGTCTATCTCGCATTCAAGGCCGCCGGCATGGAAATTGAATTCCACGGCGAAGGCGAAAAGGAATACGCCACCCTCAAGGGTACCGACAAGGTGGTCGTGAAGGTGAACCCGCAGTTCTTCCGCCCTGCCGAAGTCGACCTGCTCATCGGCGATGCCGCCAAGGCCAAGAAGGTCCTTGGATGGGAACCCGAAATCAGCTACGAACAGCTGGTCGAGCGCATGGTCAATAGCGACATGAAACTCCTCGCCGAAGGCAAGATTTAATGAATACCGTAGTCATCGGGGCAAATGGATTTGTCGGTGGCTACCTGGTAAAGGAGCTTAAGTCCGCAGGCCACAAGGTGACCGCCGTGGACCTCCCGGAAGTGAACCTCCTGGACCGCGAAGGCATTGACGCCTTCATGGAAAAGGCCAAACCCGATTACGTGGTGAACCTCGCCGCCATCAGTTCCGTTGGCGCTTCTTGGAAAGATCCCGTTTCGACCATTCAGGTCAACGTCGTCGGAACGCTCAACCTGTTAGACGCCATCGTCAAGCACGCTCCGCACGCCAAGACACTCCTCATCGGCAGCGCCGAGCAATACGCCCAGACCGCCGAAATGAATGTGGCCCTGAGTGAATCCAGCGAACGCGAAGCCAGCAGTCCCTACGGCATCTCCAAAATCGCACAGGAAAATTTCGCGGAACTCTACCGCAAAAAATACGGCATCCAAATCGTATGCACGCGCTCGTTCAACCATACGGGCGTGGGGCAAAAGACCTCTTTCGCACTCCCGAGCTTTGTAAAGCAGGTGGCAGACATCGAAAAGAGCGGAAAGCCTGGAACCATCAAGGTTGGGAACCTTAGCGCCTGGCGTGACTTTTCGGACGTGCGCGACGTGGTGCACGTCTACCGCATGCTGTTAGAAAATAAGACCGAATACGACGTCTACAACGTCGGTTCCGGAATCGCGCACAAGGTCGGCGACCTATTGGATACCATCATCGGTTTTGCCTCCGTCAAAATCGAGGCCGTCCAGGATCCCGAAAAGATGCGCCCCGTCGACATTCCCTACCAGTGCTGCGACAACGCGCGCATCGTGAAGCTCGGCTACTGGAACGGCACTAAAATCGAAGACACGCTGAAGTGGATGTTCGAACATGAAGTCGGAACCGAAAATCGCAATTGATGCCCGCATGGTGAGCCGGTCCGGAATCGGCACCTGCATCCAGCATTGGCTCAGGGACGTGGGCTACAGTGTCGCGCTCGGCGACCCAAAGGACCTCGAAAGCTACAAGGACTGCGTCCCGACGCAAATTCCGTTCGTGAGCGGCATCTACGGCTACAAAGAACAGCTGAAGTTCCCGTACTGCAAACTGCGCAAGGCTAAGCCCGACGTTCTGCACGTTCCGCACTGCAA